>Ga0164243_10012924_pt1 | contig 11782 bp, 14 predicted proteins | sample OricompcompostOP_FD_108781 | JGI IMG/M metagenome (GOLD analysis project Ga0164243, IMG submission 108781) | Organic Plus compost microbial communities from Emeryville, California, USA - Original compost - Organic plus compost (OP) | ecosystem: Engineered > Solid waste > Mixed feedstock >...
AATTGCAGTTGGAGGAAACGGTGAGGTGACCCACTGCTGGATGAGGGAGGCTTGGGACTTGGGGATGGCCTGAGGGGAAGCAGCGAATGATGATTGAAGACGGGAACTTCGTGCACCACCATGCACTGTCAGTACGTCCGACGTTGTTGATCATCACTATTACGAATTGATACTGGAGAACCGCGGGAACCTAAGTAAACCGGGACCGACCCGTGAGGTTGCTAGCCACTTCGCCCGCTCATGTAATTCTCATTGATGGTTAGGGGGGAGGTGGGTTGGGGGTACATTCGCACGCGGGTCCCTGCCTGCAAACCCAGGAAATCGTCCGGATTTGCAAATTCGTGCCGGAATCTTGGGAAATCTTGACCCAACCGAGGGAGTCTGTCACCAAGAAGAAAGTCGCCTTCGGACGGTCGGTTAGCTCAGTTGGTTAGAGCGTGGTACTAATAAGCTATCCGGTTTATCAAGTAAATGCCAAGGTCATGAGTTCGACCCTCATACTGACCATTGTTAACTATCTTTTCGCCTCTTGTTCGTTTTCTCTTTATTTTATTTTTACTTTTCTTTTTTTCTCTTTTTTGTCTTCCAATATTGTGTTTGTTTCTCCCCCAGAAGTCAGTGAAGCCTCCCTCCTCTGCAGGTCTATAACGAGGTTGAGAGGGCTTTGGGATGATTTACAGCTTTTGTTGGCCTAGTCAAGATCGAGGGATGAGAATGACGGAAATCATTGTTTTGTCTACGAAGTTCTTCATAGATTCCTGAGTTCCAGGTCCCTCCGTCGTCCACGGGCGGACGCGATAAGATAAGGGAACAACTCCAAGATTCTGCACCGTGATCTCATGGGATTAATAATACGTAGGGGGCCAAGTCAAGGTATTCGTGAAACGGTGAGAAAATGGCCCTGAATGGGGACAAATTCGAACGGAAAATCGAATTACAAAGAATTGGGGTCCTGCTTCGTCAGAGGGAAGGAACAATTATGGAAAACCGAAGACCGAAGACGGAAGTCGCTGCGCACGGTCCAGATCCAAGATTCGATTCCTGTGCCCCGCATCAATCCCGCTTGCAGCAGCTACCACCCACACCAAAACCCACGCCCACAATGTAGTAATGTACCATTTTGTGTGACCGCCTTTGCAATTGGGGAAAGCTTGTGAAGGCCCAAAATAAAATTTTTTGGCTCGTGGAAATTTTTTTTCTTTCTCTTTTTGCCTTCTTCCCTTCCTACGGGAAGAAGGTGTATATCGACCATCAACCGTACCTCGCCGTTTACTGGAGCAAGAAGACAAGAAGAACAGCCGAAACGCTCGTCAATTCTACTTTCGTTTTCTCAACTGCTTCATACGTTTGACGTCGATTAATACCCTTCAACCTCAACTCTCCTCCCCATCGTCAACTTTTTGCAAATTCCAGCTTCGTGTTGGGACCCTTTTTTGCATAACCCCTCCTCAACCTCACCGACAAACTCCTCTTCATCAGCAACCATGTCTACCCTTTACGGAGAAGGCAAGGTCCGCGACTTCAAGAACGCGATCAATGACCTCAGCAACTACGAGACCAGGGATGGACTCGATATCACGGAGCTGATGGACACCAAGAAGCATGGCGGTCTCACCTACAATGATTTCCTCCTGCTTCCTGGCTACATTGGGTTCCCCGCCTCTGAGGTCGTCCTCGACTCTCCCGTCACCAAGAAGATCAGCATCAAGACGCCCTTTGTCTCCTCCCCTATGGATACCGTCACCGAACACGAGATGGCCATTCACATGGCTCTCCAGGGCGGTCTCGGTGTCATTCACCACAACTGCTCCGCCGAAGCCCAGGCAGACATGGTCCGCAAGGTGAAGCGTTACGAAAACGGCTTCATCCTCGATCCCGTCGTTATCAAGCGCACCACTACCGTCGGCGAGGCTTTCGACCTCAAGTTGAAGTGGGGTTTCGGTGGTTTCCCCGTCACAGGTACGAATTTTTCACTAAGTCCTAGGCTTTTTCCCCGGGGCAATTTGGCGTTTTCCCTGAGCCATCTATGATTACCAACCACTATTTTTTAAACTTTCGTTCCACTGTAACGGTAGAGTTAAACGCTCTGCCATGAGGACACCATGTATATGACCTCGATGGCTCATGTTTGTTTCGTCAAACTGGGGAAGCGCCGTGTGGCAACGCCTCAAGACCAACACAATTGCATAGCGCACGAACGCTGACAAATCTAAAAAACGTTTAGAGACTGGTAGCGTTGGTTCCAAGCTTCTCGGAATCGTCACTAACCGTGATATCCAATTCGAAACCGACCTCGATCAGCCCGTTGAAAATGTCATGGTTACCGACCTCATCACGGCCCAGGCCGGCATCACCCTGGCCGAGGCCAACCAGATCCTGAAGGACTCGAAGAAGGGCAAGCTCCCCATCGTGGACAAGGACTTCAACCTTGTTTCCATGATCTCCCGCTCCGACTTGAACAAGAACCAAGATTTCCCCCTCTCCTCCAAGGCCCCCGATAGCAAGCAGCTCATCGCTGCCGCCGCTATCGGCACCCGACCCGAGGACAAAGTCAGGCTTCAGAAGCTCGTCGACGCCGGTCTCGACATCGTCGTCCTTGACAGCTCCCAAGGAAGCAGCATGTACCAGATTGAGATGATCAAGTGGATCAAGGAGAAGTTCCCCAAGCTTGAGGTCATCGGAGGAAACGTTGTCACCCGAGAACAGGCGGCCTCCCTGATCCAAGCTGGTGTAGACGGCCTGAGAATTGGCATGGGAAGTGGCTCTGCCTGTATTACCCAGGAAGTCATGGCCGTTGGCCGTCCCCAGGCCGCGGCCGTCTACTCCGTCAGCAGCTTCGCCGCTCAATACGGTGTTCCCTGCATCGCCGACGGTGGTGTCCAGAACGTCGGTCACATCGTCAAGGGTCTCGCCCTTGGTGCCGCCACCGTCATGATGGGTGGTCTCCTCGCCGGTACCACCGAGTCCCCTGGCACCTCCTTCGTCTCGAGGGAGGGTAAGCTCGTCAAGGCTTACCGTGGTATGGGCAGTATCGACGCCATGCAGGACAAGAAGGCCGGCAATGGCGGCAAGGACAGCCAGAGGAGCAATGCCGGTACCGCCAGGTACTTCTCCGAGGGTGACAGTGTCCTCGTTGCCCAGGGCGTCTCTGGCTCTGTGGCTCACAGGGGGTAAGTCATATTATTTCTCAACTAACTTGTTTTCGTCCTGCGACTCGTACTGACCCCTCTCTAGACCTATTGGGAAGTTCGTCCCCTACCTCGCCGCTGGTCTCAAGCACTCCATGCAAGACTGTGGTATCCAGTCTCTCAAGGAACTCCATGAGGGTGTCGCCGCCGGCCTCGTCCGCTTCGAGCTCCGAACCTCGAGCGCCCAGGCCGAGGGCAACGTCAACATGGAGTCCTACGAGAAGAAGCTTTTCGCATAAATGGTGCAACTAGGGGTGCATACGCAAAATATTGGAGGGTTTTAAAAAAGGGAATGGGAAGGATTGAGTTTTATGGATTGATGATGGAAAAGAGAAAAGAAATGGAGTTCTTTGTTTTTTTGCGCTTAGATCATGATTTCTTTCGTCGTAGATTATACGAGGCCCTTTTGATATTTCAATGATCTCCTGTAAGGGAGAGATTGGGCCAGATACCCCCCTTTGGAAACAAGGGAAATGAAGAGGGCGAAATAGGGTAGAAAAAAATGGAAGAACCAGGGGAGGAGTTATGCTGGCGGTTTTTCTGGCGGGATTTTGCGAATTTTCAATTATGAAGAAGCTAGTTCAAGAACTGGATGTGAAGACTTCAAGATTCTTTATTCTCGACTCCTTGCCTTGCTACAATGTGATGATGCCCACAAGGAAGAACACCTGATATATCCAAAAACACAAGCCCCCTTCAATGCTTCCTCTATTATCCCTGTGCTTGTATATGAATGCATATGCATACCATAACCCCGTCATCATCATCATCCAAAAAGAAAGAAAGATCGTGAAAGTCCAAGAAACAGAAAAAGAAACGCAAACTTTTATGGTTTGACCCAACCTTGAAACTCCGGAAAGCACCCAAGGGATGCTAAACGTTTTGTCGCTGTGCGATAAAAGAGAAGAAAGAAACGGGGATGCGCAAGAGGAAATCCGAAGGATCCAATGTACCCCAAGCCAGATAGCAAGATGCCCCAAAAGAACAAGATTCAAACCCTACGACAGCCCCCGCAAGGCTCAGTGGGTAGAGCGATAGGGACTACCACCACGCTCCTCATGCTTCAAAAGCGGCAAAACATCATCATTCTCCCCAACATCCCCCGCGTCATAATCCGCCACATAAGCCGACTCCTCCTCCTCATCACTCCCAAGCACCTCGGTAGCCGTGGCACTGGAATCCTCATCTTCCTCCTCGTCATCACTACACTCACTCGACCGACTCGGCCCATCCCCCTCAACGAGATACCAAGCGGGAATGGCCCCGACCAGCGCAATGACGGTGAGCAGCCACCACGAAGCAGATACGTATCCGCGAGCAACGCCCCAGGAGAAGGCGGCGCCGGCGAAGGCGGGACCGATGGCGCGGCCGATGGCGCTGAAGGTCGTGGCGAAGCCGTTGAGGGTGCCGAGGATGGAGAGGGAGGAGCAGGAGTTTGTGAGGAGGATGGTCATGCAGGGGAAGCCGATGATGACGGCGAAGGCTTTGAAGCACATGATGGTGAGGAGGGCGGTGTAGCGGAGGTGGGGGTTGGAGATCAGGACGGTGAAGGGGGTGAAGATGTAGACTACGGGGAAGAGAAGGCCTGGCGAGAGGGTTAGTATTCAGACATTCATCTTTGGGGGAAAGAAAAAAGAAAGCTAGATGGAAAGGGGACGAGTACTCACAGCAAGCACGGAAACACCGCAGAGCACCAAACTTCTTGCAAAGAGGAGGGAAGATAACAAACTGGATAAAGCCGCAAGCGACACCATAGACCGTGAAGATGGTTCCGATGGTATTGGATTCAATGCCGAACCCACCGGTGAAGAAGAAAGGCAGCCTCGTGTTCTCCGGCGTGTACTCCACAGGAGGATAGTTGAGGAACACGGGCAGGACCTGATCATACGCCACCGAATGCAGAGCTAAAAACGTATAGCAGAGCAATCCGATGCTCGACTGCGTCGTAAACACCTCCTTCATACCCGGGCGGAATTTCCCCACGTGGGCAGGACCGTGCTTATGGTGATGTGCGGGAACAAGCGGGGCCGTGGCCTCCCCGTCGACAAAGGAGGCCCGCCGTTGGCGCCGTCCCTTAATAGCCCGCGAGAGCCTCTTGCCGAGTTTCAGGCCCCAGTCCTCGTGGTGGCGTCTATGCTCAAGAGTTTCCTTGAGAAACAGGGTGGCGATGGTCATGGAGAACAGGAATACGATGGCGGCGAGGAAGTTTGGCAGGGCGAAGGGATATTTCTCCCAGAAGGAATGGCCACCGAATAGCGCGGGGAATCGCTTGGCCGGGTTGGCGAAGAAGCCTCCGAAAGCGGGGCCGAAGACGGAGCCTATTGACCATACGAGGGGCATGATGGAGAAGGCTACGGGTTGGAGTTCTCTCTCGGGGACCATTTCCGCAACCATGGTTCTTAGAATGCCGACTGAGTCGCGCGTGTTAATGCCCGTCTTTGAAGATTACAAGGAAAGTAGAGGAGCAGGTTAAGGGACGGGGGAGCTCACCGTTTCCGTTACCACCTCCTTGGATGGCGCGGACAAAGATGGCCATGGGTAGGCTGTCGACGATGCCCCATATTAGGAAGCAAATCATGGTGCTGAATAAACCGATGATGATGGTAGGCTTTCGCCCAATATTATCGGATGCCCTTCCCCACGGCACAGCGGTGAGGCTCTGAGCGAAGGAGAAAACGGCGGAGGTGATTCCAGCCCAGTACGCAACGTCATTGTCGGGAACGCCAAACCCCTTGATCATCTCCGGGAGGTAAGGAAACACGGATAGTAGAGCGAGGGGCTCCGCGAATCGAGCGACGGCTACATGGCAAAGAAGACAAGCGGTTAGCAACTCCGTGTCAAGCAAACTAGATTGGGTTATATGGAGGAGTGAATGCTTTGGGTACCCGTAGAGCTGACGACCACCACATTGTTCCAACGGATGAGCTTCACCGAACCGAGCCAAGTTCTGAACCTGCTGCTTTGACCTCAATGAGAAACATGCGTCGGCTTAAACCGTGACGACGATGCAATTGCACCGAGCCCCAGGCAATGTCATTTCCTGTTGACGAGTCTATCAACGGCACAAGAAGAAAATTAAGAAACAAACAAACGAAGTAAAATATCGAGGTAAAAGTAAACTAAATCAGAGAGGCATTGACCATGTTCGTCGAGGCGCAGTGGTTCGAGCAAATGGAAGGGCACAGGCACATAGGATGGCGGGGTCGAGGAGTTTGTTTGCCACGACTGGGAAATGTTGTGATAGTGAGATCGAAACAGCATGGGCGCCATAGAGCGGGAAGAGGCATAACAGGCAGGCAAACTTGCGAATCGGGAGGCGACATCTCGGCCAAGCTCATGCAGTGTGGGAGCAATGGGAGCAGCGGGAGCGGGAGCAGTCGAAGAAACAAGGTGATAGGGCGAAGAAGTTTCAATGTGATCTTCAACACTCACCAAGAATGAAGAGCTGCTGCTTGGGCAACTTGGGCTTCGGTTTCGAGGATCGTCTTGAACGATGCTTTGACAGCGTCGGGGACGAGTCCCGACGCGACGAAGAAGTCGTCATCGTGGGAGTTGCTGTGCCTCTAAGGGAGGCAAGCAGAGGACGGCGGGCAGGATACGGGACGAGGACAGAGGAATACGACTATTCACGAAAGAAAGCCTTTACGAGAGGAATGGGAGCAACAGTTGTTTTATCTCTTAGTAGATAAAGGGAGTCAGAGAACACAGCTCGAAGTTCACTTGGTCCAAGAAAGTTGCGCGGAACACATGGAAGATGGAAATTTCGAGGTAGAAGTAAGAAAGTTGAGGGAGAGCAAAGGTTCCCAAGTTACAATTCGCCCAGGATGGATTAGCGAAGTGATTAAAATGGAAATTTTGCACCCCACTCAGAAGTACCAAAAATTGTACGAAGTACGAAGCCAAGGACATCATCGACCGATTGTGCACTAGCCTCAACTGGAGTGCTTCGAGTGGAGAGGATCTGGGTTTCTCTGGCACGCACATTCGCGCAGACGACGTGAGTGGCGAAACGGCACATCCATCCATCCATGAAGAGTCTGATTGAGTCTCTCAGGCAGGCTGTGACTCAACCCAAGGAAAATAAAGAAACCGAAAAGAAACCAATACGACGTAGTAAATACTTCCCTCTCCCCTTCGCAATGAGGCCCGACGCAAAGTGTCAACACCTTGACTTGACCAGCCCCCCACTGAGGGGGATCGCGTCAACGTCGCTTTGCACCATCAATCGGAAGCTGGCCGTGGCAACCACCCCGGCCCGGACGGCGCTCGGCGACAGATCATCTTGGCCTGTACCAGGGGGGCCTGCCGGATGTGACGAAATCCAACCACCCAGACCCAGACCACTCGACGGCTCCTAATTTAACATCAATGCTCTCTCCCGCTTCGCTTCTCCGCTTTCGCAGACTAGCGTTCTTTGTTTCACAGGGCTTGACTAGCAACTGATTTCAGTCCAAGCATCTTCTCGTTAGGTTTCAAAATACCTTCAGCGTTCAGGCGGTCACTGCCTCGATTTGACGTGCATGGGTAGCGCCTGCCGGGGTAGATTTTTTTCTTTTTTTTACCGATAGCAGCCGTCCGTTGTCGGCCAATTCCCGCTACTGTGATTGGCTACTGAGGGTGAAAGGCGTAGTCGGCACCGGGAGAATCGGCCTCTTATTAATAATAATGTTTCTCGCAAGGGTGACTCCATCGTCCATTGTCGCTCCTTGCGGTCGGACATAGTGGAGTACGGAGTACCTCGACCTCTCCTCGTGGAGGCTTCGGAGCAGGATGGATGTTACGCCCATTTGACGTCTTATTGTCCTTGGCTCCCGTCCCCGCTGTTTCCTAGCATAAATCTTATTTTTTCGAGAACAGCATTGCTGCTATTCCACTGGCTTAGTCCAAAGCCAAATGATGCATCGAGCGGGGCAGTCCAAAAGGCCACCGGTTCTTCGTGATCATTGCCCAAGTAAACACGGAAGACGGTCAACGTCCTGATAACGCGACCGGTCTCGATCCTTCAGACGGGCAGGTTGCATCTATTGATCCGTAAAACTTATCCTGTGACTCCGGCTTGCATTGTCACCTGCAGCTTTGAGGATGGATGGTGGGGCTAACCAGGGTCCTACTCCGTCGCTCACATCCCGGATGTGAGCTTCGGACTTTACAGCGTCCAAGACCGCACCCTCGTGCAGGTGCATGCAAAGGCCCGCTCTGCTGCCGACGATGCTCGACTGGGCAATCTTGATGCAAACCTCACAGAGGGCGAACCAAAGTCCACTCATGGTCCAGGGTCGCTTTTGATTTGCACCATCTCTCAAGATACGAAGTGTCAGTGTCAGTCGTACCGGCTGTACGAGTACGTCATTCATCCGCTCCGTATCCGCTCCTGCCATCGTTTTAATCCAGTAAAAACGTTCACGTGAAACTTAATTTCGTCGAAGTCGCAAATGATATCTGCAGCCATTTACGTTTGATTTCGATTGTAGATATGCTAAAGGTAGTGCCACTGGTTTTGGCCGGCTGATAGCGAACGGGATCGTGACGGCTAACATTGTAAAACCGGGCTGAAAAATAATTACAAAAATATAAATAAAAATACAAAATACATAAAATCAAATAACGTGAGCTGAAACAGTGCCTTCAACAAGCCCAAGTCTGGAAACCGTAGCAATGTCTTTCTTTACCCATCCCTGAGAGGAGGAAACTCCCTTGAGCGTGACAGCACCCCCAGGCTGTTCTATCTTCAACACTAGAATAGCCTGAGTAAGGCGGTCCCCGGAACGGATCCCCCAACGAAGCAAGGAAATTGAATGATTTAATCTGTGTATGCTCGCCCCAGTCCATACCTCTTCGTCCCTATAAGGATGAAAACCGAGGACCTATATATATCTCCAAAGATATGTCCTCTGGTGTCTGTTTCGATATCTCCATCTATGTGCTTAATGAGCTGTCAGGTACGTGACTTGCCAGAGAACTGAGTAAACGCCGCGGGCCTGGATGATCACGTAGGCAAGGAAACAGAGAATCGACGTGCAAGGCAAAAAAGAAGTGAAAAAAGGAGATGAAAAGAGGGTAAATTAAATCAAGTGTTTTTTCTGGGAGTGAGTAACCGAGCAGTCAAGTACAGCTGCACAAGCCCCCTCTTCAGACCTTATGCTCAACATTGACCATGCCTTCCCGCTTACGCTCCTGCTCTTCAACACGACGGTCGAGGTCGGTGACAGCAAACTTCGAAGAGTCCATGGACGGCACAAACCAAGGTGCCTCGGTGAAAAGGTACTTCATCTCCTCGAGAGGTCGCTTAGCGGTTTCGGGCAGAACGGCCCAGAAGAAGATGGCGTTGGAGAAGTTGCAGACCTGAGAGAAACCATTAATATCCGAGACCATATGTTAGAGAGACTGGAGAAACCTCACGATAAAGAGAATGTACCACCTCCACCCGATGCCGGTCTTGTCGTCAAGCGCCACCGACGTAGTCTGCCCAATCATGGTGTTGAAGGCGAAGCTGGTCATCGTCGCGATGGAGACACCTTTCGACCGCGTCTTCAAGTCAAAGATTTCAGCAGGGATGATCCAGGAGAGCGGGCCGCAGGTAGCGCTGAAGCAAAAGTTGTACAGCCAAGTGATGACAATGAAGCCCCAAGCCGCGCCACCGTTGCTTTTGTCTGAGCCGGGAGGGAAACGGGCCAGGAGGATGGTGGCAATGATAAAAGTCACCATGTTGCCCAGGTTTCCAAAGATGAGCGGCCACCTTCGGCCCGTCCTGTCAATAAAGAGAATGCAGAGGAACTGGGCCACGAGCGCGAGGACGGAGGAAATGGCTTGGTATCGCAATGTCTCGTCTTCCGCGATGCCGACCTTTTTGTAGATGGCCACAGAGTAGTATTGAATCGCACTCACACCTGTCATTTGGATCGAAGCCTGCAGCCCACACGCTAGAACCAGCCTCCTGAAGGAGGACCGATCTGTGAAAAGTTCGGCGTAGGACTTTGCCGAGGCTTCGTGCTCGAGTGTGATGGACTCCTGGATCTGGTCGAATTCGGCGCGGACCCAGGGGTCCGAAGCGTCCCCGCGAGCGTGGAGTTTGGCTAAGGTCTTGAGGCCTTGTTCAACTCTGCCGTGTCGTATGAGCCAGCGAGGGGATTCGGGGAAAAAGAGGATGAGCGTTCCCAAGATACCGGCGGGGACATTCTGGATGCCAAGACTGACCCGCCACTGCTTGTCGTCGGTCTTGGCAAAGCCAATGTATGAGCCTGAGAGACTCGGTCAGAAAGTGTCTTGGCTGGGCTTTTTTTTCCTTTTCCATTTCCGGAGGTAAAATGGGGTCCCGGGCTTACCGTAGGAGATCCAGGCGGCGACAAGGGCGCCAACACCAAGCATGAACTGCTGCAGGGCTGTGACGCGACCCCGAATGCTCGGGTGGCAGAGTTCAGCCTGGTACAATGGAATAATCATGGTGAGAAAGCCGACACTACACAAAACGATCAGCGTCACAAGAAAAGTAAGATTAATAGACGTATCGACAGTGGATGCTGCTTACCCGACGCCAGCAAGGCATCGACCCGAGTACATGTAGCTGATGTTTTGCGCACCGGTCTGCAGGCCGCCACCGAGGAGGAAAACGAGGGAGCCGATGAGGATGGTCATTTTACGACCGAGGTAGTCGCCAACGGGGCCGGCAAACATTGCGCCGAAAAAAGCACCCCCAGTAAAGATTGAAACAATGGCTCCGCTGCACGCAGAAACTGGCGTCAGTTCTATGGATCATATCTCCAACTACGACAACAACCACAACAACAACAACAGCAGCCCCTTCCAATTTTTTTTCCTAGACTCTCCGGGAAAGCTTACATTTCATCTGGGTTATCACCAAACCTTTCTAGGAATGAAGGCGACGCGATGACTTGGGCAATAACACCCAGATCGTAACCGAAAGTCACAGAGCCGAGCGAGGCAAAAAGGCCCACAAGAAACTGCGAGGAACGAGACTCGTTACAACCTGACCGTATAAAGAGGCGATGGGAATTCTTTCTTCCTTACCTGGTACCACTTGGGTGGAAGCCCCATGGCTGTGGTAGAGTCCGGAGTTGGCAAGATAGAAATCGAGGAAAGAGTTGTAACTTGTGGTAGTCTCGTCACTTTCGAGTCTCGTGTCATCCAGGGTCCCTCCCCATTGCTGACGATGGACGTCGATGGCGGAGCATAGCTCTATATAGCCTCCCATTCTACATAGTACCTCCTTGTCGTACTCCAAGCTTTCCCCATAAACAACAGTACGACAGTTATCCAACCACGAGCGCACACACCATTAACAGCAGTCCTCGAAGGGGAGTGTGGTGCGCTGTCCGCCCCCGGGTCCGTCTGCATGATAGGCCCGGCAAACGGATTATGCGCGCCAATCATGAGGCTGGAATTGGCATTGCCGGGGCGGCGCAGAGTAGCAACAAGCCAATATGGGGAGGCAAGACCGGGGTATTATGTGCCAGCCGCGCTCGGTTGTGGAAGGGTGGAGATCAAATGGATTGGAACTTTGGTAGTGCGGGGAAGCTTGTCTCTCTTCATTGGAACTGACCTATGATTATAAAGTAGGGAAGCTTTTGTCCCTTTTG
>Ga0164243_10012925_pt1 | contig 11780 bp, 9 predicted proteins | sample OricompcompostOP_FD_108781 | JGI IMG/M metagenome (GOLD analysis project Ga0164243, IMG submission 108781) | Organic Plus compost microbial communities from Emeryville, California, USA - Original compost - Organic plus compost (OP) | ecosystem: Engineered > Solid waste > Mixed feedstock >...
GACCGTCGTCGTGATCGTGACCGTCGATCATCCGTGGACGTGGACGCTGTTCTACTGCCTCTGTGCCCTCCTGCTGGTGGGCACGATCAACCTCGTCGACGAGGAGTCCAGCAGACGGCCACGGCCCGACACCCCCCTCGAGACCGCCGTCGTCGTCGGGATCGAGACCATCACCTGGGGTCGAGCCGACGGCAACCGGCACGACGTACGCGTCATCGCCCGGCCGATCGGCTCCACCCGCGACGAGCTGGTCCACGGCTACACCGGCTTCGACGCACGGGAGGGATGCAGGATCCGACCGGGGATGCACGTCGGCGTCCGCCGCTTCCCCGGCCTTCGCCACTACGTGTGGCTGGAGTCGCGGCACGATCCGCTGACCATCCTCGCACTGCGTGTCGGCGGGACGTTGAGCTCGACGGCGACGGCCGCGCCGGCCGGCGTCGAGTCGGTGACGATCGGCGAGAAGCGGGCCGGCGACTGGTGGGAGACCACGGTCACGGTCCGGGCCGACGACGGCACCCGCCTGCACGACACCTGTCTCCGGCTCCCCGAGGAGCTCGCCCGGTTCGAGCCGGGCGCCCGGGTCGACGTCCTCCCGGGCGACCGGCTGAATCGCTGCGTGATCGTGCCGACGACTCCGGGGCCTTAGTCCGGCTTGGCCCGCGCCTGGACCGAACTGTGACAGTATTGCTGTCATGGTGAGCAACGTCGCGTCCGGCTCCGGCGCCGCGGACGACCTGCTCACCCTCGACGAGTTCACCGAGCGGGTCGGCCTGAGCGTGCGAACCGTGCGCTTCTACACCAGCCGCGGCCTGATCCCACCGCCGATCCGACGCGGCCGCTCGGGCTACTACACCGACCTCCACGTCGCCCGCATCGAGCTGGTGCTGGAGCTGCAGAGCCACGGCTTCACGCTGTCGGCGATCGAGCGGTACGTCGACGGCATTCCCGACGACGCGACCTACGAGGACATCGCCCTCGCGCGCACCATGCTCGCGCCCTGGCAGTCGGACCTGCCGGTGGAGATGGACCGCGACCAGCTCGAGACCAGAGCCGGCCGCGAGCTCTCGGCCGAGGACATCGCCACGCTGCAGGCCCTCGGTGTGCTGCGCATCCGCGGGACGACGTACCTCGTCGCGAGCAACCAGCTCGCGATCGGCGTCCGCCTGCTCGAGCTGGGCTTCCCGCGGGAGGTGGCCGCGCGCGCCGCGGCGATCTACGCCGAGCACGGCGAGCAGATGGCCAAGGAGCTCTTCGACGTGATCCGCGGGCTACTGGTGCCGGTGTACGGCGCCGGGGAGTCGGAGCACTTCCGCGAGGTAATGGAGCGCCTCAAGCCGCTCTCGGTCGGCGGCCTGGTCACCGCCTACGAGGCGGCGGTCGCACGGGCCGTGCGCACGCCACCGAGTCGCGACAGCTGAGCGCTTCCACGGAGCCCCCTCAACCTCGAAGCGCGAAGATCGCCTCCAGTTCCACACACGCCCCGCCTGGCAGCGATGCGACACCCACCGCCGCACGCGCGTGACGGGGCGCATCGACGAAGACCGAGGCGAAGAGCGTCGAGGCGCCATCGATCACCGCAGGTTGACGATCGAACTCAGGATCCGCACGGACGAATCCGCGCAGATGGACCAACGCAGCCACCTCTGCCAACCCCACAGCATGATGGGCAGCCGCCAGCAGGTTCACGGCCGCCCCGCGCGCCTCCCCGGCCGCTTCCTCAACGCTCACGTCGATGCCGACCACGCCCCGGCGAGCGGGCCGCTCGGCGGTTCGAGAGGTGTGCCCGGCAACGAAGAGCAAGTCGCCCTGACGGTACGACGACGCATACGCTCCGACCGCCGGCGGCGCATCGGGCAAGGTCGCTCCCATGTCGGCGAGGCGTGCCAGGATCTCACGTGTCCGATCGGTCACGCTGTCCCCTTCCCCACGGAGCGCCCCAGCCAGTCCAAGATCTCGGCCGTGTGCTCACCCAGCTTCGGCGGCACGCTGTGCACCGCAGGGGGCTGGCCGTCGAAACGCAGCGGCGAGGAGACTTGCGGCATCGACTGTTCGCCGTCTGCAACGTGCTGGAGCGGATCGAGACCCAGCTGCTCCGCCAGTTCGAATGCCTCCGCGATGTTGTTGACCGCGCCCGCAGGGACACCCACCGCGTCGAGCGCGGCCAGCAACTCGTCGGTCTCGACCATCGCAAAGGCAGCGACGAGGGCGCTGCGCAAGGCGGAACGGTTCTCGACCCGGCTCCGATTGGTCCGGAAGCGGTCGTCGTCGGTCAACTCGTCGCAGGCGAGCACCTTGCACAGGGCCTCGAACTGTCGGTCCGTGCCACAGGCGATGGCGACCTGCTTGTCCTTGGTGTCGAACAGCTCATAGGGCGTGATGCTCGGGTGCATGTTGCCCAGCCGGGTGGGGACCACGCCAGCCAACGTGAATCCGCTGCCTTGGTTGGCGAGACTGCTGATGAGCGAGGACAGGAGGTTGACCTCCACATGGCGCCCGGCGCCGGTGGTCTCTCGACCGCGCAGGCCCGCCAGGACACCGATCGTCGCGTGCAGCCCGGCGAGAATGTCGACCAACGCGACGCCGACCTTCATCGGCTCGCCATCGGGCTCGCCGGTGATGCTCATCAAGCCACCCATGGCTTGGACGACGAAGTCGTAGCCTGGGCGATCGGCCCCCTTGCCGCTCCCGAAACCAGAGATCGAGCAGTAGACGAGGCCCGGATTCAGCTGGCGGACCTCGTCGTAGCCCAGACCGAGCTTCTCCATGGTGCCCGGCCGGAAGTTCTCGACGAGGACGTCGGCGCGGCGTACCAGCTCCCGGGCGGCGGCGATGCCCTCGGGGCTGCGCAGATCGAGGGCGACGCTGCGCTTGTTGCGGTTGACCGAGAGGAAGTAGGTGCTCTCCTCGCCCAGGAAGGGCGGGCCCCAGCTCCGCGTGTCGTCGCCGACGCCGGGCCGTTCGACCTTGATCACGTCCGCGCCGAGGTCAGCCAGGAACATCGTCACCGTGGGCCCCGAGAGGACACGCGAGAAGTCGGCGACGACGACATCCCCGAGGCTCTGCATCAGGCCGTCCATCGGGCCGAGGTGGTGCGGGGCGGAGGGAACGATGCCTGGAGAACGACGAGCGCCGGCTTCTCCGAGGTCAGGCCGATGCGCAGCGCGTCTTTGAGCTGGTCGGCGTCAGAGGTGACGACAGTCGGGATCCCGAACGCATGGCCGAGGCTCTGCCAGTCGGGGCTCTGCAGGTCGACGCCGTTGCGCGCGTCGCCCGCGACGACCTGGTCGTAGGCGAGCATCCCGTAAGCCGAGTCATCGACGACCAGGAGAGTCACCGGGAGTGTCTCTTGGGCGATGGTGGCCAGCTCCGAGAGCCCGAACATCACGCCACCGTCACCGCAGATGCCCAGGGTCGGCGTGCCGACCGATGCCGGGCCCAGAGACGCGGGCAGCGCGTAACCGAGCGTGCCCCAGCCGACCGGGTATTGCAGCTGGCGCGACCGGTGGACGGCACCGTAGCCACCGAACCAGTAACCGGCGATAGCCATGTCGCACACGACGGCGACCTTCTCATCGACGATCTCGTCGAGCGTGCGCACGAAGTCGAGACCCTGGCGATCCTCGTCGCTCGCGGCCAGTCGCCGCCATCCGTCGGTCACATCGGCGGCGATGGCTCCGGAGGAGGCGCGCTCGCGGCCGATCCGGGTGCTGACGGCGGCCAGCGCCGCGCGTGCGTCGGCGAGGACGGCGACGTCGGGGGCGTAGTTCTTGCGCAGGTCGTCCTCGTCGCAGTTGATGACGGCCAGCCTGGCCGGCATCGGCATGCTCCAGTTGCGCGTCATCATGCCGTCGAAATCGGTGCCGACGGCCAGCAGTAGGTCGGCCGACGAGATCATCGCCGCCACCTCCCGCTCATGGGGCGGCAACGACACATGGCTCGGATGGCCGGGCGTGACGACACCACGCGCACCGTAGGTGGTCACCACCGGCGCCCGCAGCTGCTCAGCCAAGCGCACCAGCTCCGCCTCCGCTTCGGATTGAACCACTCCCGCCCCGGCCCAGATGACGACCTTCTCGCTGTTGTCGAGCAGGCGCGCGAGCTCCGCGACTGCCGGATCATCGGCGCTCAGCGCTGGACGAGCCGCAGGCGTGTGCTCGCCCTGCGGCGCGGGCTCCGAGAGCAGGTCGGTCGGCACGTCGATGTAGACCGGGCCGCGAGGCGAGGTCATGCACGTGCGCAGCGCGTCCTCGAGCGCCGCGATGGCGTCCTCCGCGGTGCGGGGTCGGTAGACGGCCTTGGCCAGGGGCTCGAAGATGCCAGCCTGGTCACGGGACTGGTGCAGCACACCCTTGACTCCGGGCTCGGCGAGATACTTCCTCGCGACCTCACTGGCGACCAGGACGACGGGCGAGCCACACGCGGCGGCCTCGCCGAAGGCTCCCGCCGCATTGGCCGCACCGGGGCCGGTGGTGGTGAGCGCGACGGCTGGACGGCCGGTGGCACGCGCAAGGCCGTCGGCGGCGTAGACGGTCGTCTGTTCGTGCCGGACGCCGACGATCGGTGGATGGGCCTCGGTGCGGTCGCGCCAGAACGGGAGGTTGTGCACCCCCGGGATGCCGAAGGCACGTTCGACTCCCGCATCGGTGAACAGCTCGAGGTAGCGGCCCGCCACCGTGGTCGACTGGTTGTCCACAGTCACAGACTTTCCTTTCTGGTCCTCACCGCAGGTAGGCGGTGGTCGTGTAGGTGAAGAACTCGCGGGATGCGCGTCCCTGCTCCTTCGGTCCGATGCCGCTGTCCTTGGCACCGCCGAAAGGCACGTGCGGGTCGGCACCGGCCGACTCGGCGTTGAGGTGCAGCACACCGACCTCGAGCTCGTCCATGACCCGCAACGTGCGGGCCAGGTCGCGTGTGAAGACCGCTGCGCTGAGCCCGAACTCACTGTCGTTGGCCAGGTCGAGGATCTGCTCCTCCCCCTTGCCCGTCGTCATCGCGAGGACCGGCCCGAAGACCTCCTCGCGCCAGATGGCCTGTTGCACATCGACCTCGAGCACCGTGGGCGGCACGTAGTAGCCGTCGGTGGGGGCATCGGCCTGGGCGACGATGCGCGCGCCCTCGCCGAGGGCGTCGTGGATCATGGTGCGGATCTCACACTGAGCACCGCCGGAGGAGACCGGACCAACCGCGACCTCGGGACGCGTTCCGTCGCCGACCACCAAGCGGTCGATGTGCTCGGCGATGAGCGCACGCAAGTCGCCGGCCACCGTCTCATCGACGACCAGCCTCGAGGTCGCCGTGCACTTCTGGCCAGTCGAGCGCATCGCGCCCAACACGATCTGCTCGGCGGCGAGCTCGAGGTCAGCGTCGGCGAAGACCACCGCGGCGTTCTTACCGCCCATCTCAGCCTGAACCGGCCGACGCAGGGGGGCGCACAGCTCGAGCAGCCCGGTGCCGATGCCGGTCGAGCCGGTGAAGGTGACCGCATTCACGCCGGGCGCGCCGGCGATCTGCGAGCCCAGCGCACCCGGCCCGATGATGAGGGAAAGCACTCCGGCCGGCAGGCCGGCATCATGCAGCGCCTCGGCCAGGCGCATCGCCAGCAGGGGCACGATGCTGGCCGGCTTCCACACCACAGTGTTGCCGTGGATCAGCGCAGGGGCGATCTTCCACGCCGGGATGGCGATCGGGAAGTTCCATGGGGTGACGACGCCGACCACGCCGACCGGCTTGTGGACCACGACGATCCGCTCGCCCGAGCGCGGCGAGGCGAAGACCTCGCCCACCTCCCGGTCGGCCTGACCAGCGTTGAACCGGAGGATCTCGGCAGCACGCCGCACCTCGCCGATGCCCTCGACGAGGGTCTTGCCCTCTTCAAGGGTCAGCTCGAGGCCGACGTCGGCGGCGCGCTCGTCGAGCAGCTCTCCGGCACGCCGGAGCACGGCAGCGCGCTCATGCATCGGAGTACGGCGCCACCCACGCGCCGCCCGTCGGGCGGCGACGACCGCTTCCGTGACATCGTCGGACGTGGCCGCGCTTCCCGCGGCGACGATCTCGTCAGGACGCGCCGGGTTGCGCGAGTCGATCGGCTTTCCGCGACCCGAGCGCCATTCTCCCCCGACGAGCTGTTGGATCTCTCTGGTCATCCGCGTCCTTCCATGGTTGGATTAAGTATACATTCAACAGGATGCGCGGCAAGAGGAGAAAAGATGACAACCACCCTCATCACCAACATCGGGTTGCTCGTCAGCGGCGATCCGGCGATCCCCCCGATCAGGAACACCGCATTGCTGATCGACGACGGCGTGATCACCGAGGTCGGCCCGCAGGCCGAGACGGCAGACCAGGTCATCGACGCCGGCGGCCAGTCGGTCATGCCCGGCCTCATCGACGGCCACGTGCACCCGACGGTCGGCGAGTGGACCCCGGCGCAGAACTCGACCGGCTGGGTGCGCAACTACCTCCACGGTGGTACCACGTCGATGGTGTCGGCCGGCGAGCTGCACATCCCCGGCCTGCCGTTCGAGGACCTCAATCCACGCCTGGTGACCGGCCTGGCGACGCTCGCCAAGCGCACCATCGGCACCTACCGTCCGTCCGGTGTCAAAGTCCACGCCGGCACCCTGTTGCTGGTCCCTGGACTTACCGCCGCCGATTTCGACCACCTCGCCGACGACGGCATCTCCCAGCTCAAGTTCATCTTCTACGACTGGTCCCGGCTCGAGGACGGCGAGGCACAGCAGTACGTCTCGTGGGCCCACGAGCGGGGAATGACGGTGAAGATGCACTCCGGCGGGGTCTCGCGTTCCGGCTCCAGCCGCGTCGCCGGTCATGAGCTGGTCACCGCCGTCGCCCCCGACGTGATCGCCCACATCTCCGGCGGGCCGATCCCGATGCCCGATGACGAGATCGTCCGGACGATCCAGGACCTGCCTGAGGCCACGGTCGAGGTCTGCTCCTCGATGAACTACCGCGCCACCCAGGTCACTGTCGACGAGTTGGTGCGCATCGACCAGCTGCATCGCCTGACTCTCGGTACCGACACTCCTGGAGGCACCGGAGTGATCCCTCGCGGCATGCTGCGCAATATCTGCTACTTGGCCGGCGTGTGCGGTCTCAGCCCCGAGCTCGCGGTCGCCGCCGGCACCGGCAATGTCGCCCGGCGACACGGCGTGCCGGGTGGCGTCCTGGCCACGGGGAAGCCCGCCGATCTGCTGATCCTGGGTCCGATCACCGGCTCGCGCGCCAAGGACGTGCTCGAGTGCTTCGAGCTCGGTGACCTTCCGGGCATCAGCCTGGTCATGGTCGACGGCGAGATCCTGGTCAGCGGCCGCAGCGAACAGACGCCGCCTCCGACCGTGGGGGCGAAGGTGCACTGAACCCGCATCCCGACGGTGCCGCATCGCGACAGCTCAGAGCGGCAGTCGCGGGGCGGCGCCGTCGAGGGCTCGCCTGACGAGCACTCCAGCCAGGTGAGCCCGATAGTCGGCACCCTCACCGGTGTCGACGGCGAGCACCGCAGTCCGCACCTCCTCCGCAGCGGCCGTCTCATCGCGTCCCGCGGAGGCGGCCAGAGCCTCGGCCGCGCGAGGAACCGGCAACGGCCTCGCGGCCAGCGCACCGACCCAGACCTCACTCTGAGCGCCATCGAGCACGACGGCGGCCGCGACGTCCGGCCGCTCCTTGAACGCGATGCGCTGATAGCCGACCCGAGCCCCGGGAGGTGGAAGCGGCACCTCGATCCGCGTCATGATCTCGCCGGGCTGCAGGTCGGTCGCAAAAGCCCCGCGCAGGAAGTCGCGGAACGGGATCGTCCGCTCGCCGCCGGTCGAGGCGAGCTGAACGGTCGCGCCCAGCGCCGCGAACATCGTCGCCGGATCCGAGTGCGGCTCGGCGAAGCACAGGTTGCCGCCGATGGTCCCGGCATTACGCACGCGGACGTTGGCCACGGAACGTTCCAGCACGGCGAGGGCGGGCAGCACCCTCGCGATGTCGCGATGCCGCTCCAAGCGCCGGTGGGTGACACCTGCGCCGATCACGAGACGCTGGTCATCGACCCGGAGCGTCGCCAGCGAGGCGACGCGTTTGCCATCCACCAGGTGACCGGGCTGGGCGAACCCCAGCTTCATGAGCAGCAGCAACTCAGTGCCACCCATGTGCAGGACGGCATCGTCGCCGTGCTTGTCCAGCAGGTGAAGCGCTTCGCTCAGTTCGTGAGGACGATGTAGTTCGAAGGGTGCCATGCTCACGACTCGTCCTGCTGCTCGGCCCGCTCGTTCTGGAGGGCACGCCAGACCCGCTCCGGCGTCAGCGGGAGATCGCGGATCCGGAGTCCCGTCGCGTCTTCGAGGGCGTTGGCGATCGCCGGTGCGATCGCCAACGTGCCCCCCTCGCCGGCCCCCTTGCTGCCGAACGGCCCCGGACCGTCGCGGTTCTCCAGAAGGACCGTGTGGAACTCGCGCGGAAGATCCTCCGCCCGGGGGACCCGATAGTCGACCAGGCTGGGATTGATCAACTCCGGGCCGTTGAACTCGAGCTCCTCATACAGCGAGTGGCCGATGCCCATCACCGTGGAACCCTCGTCCTGGCCCTCGACGCTCGTCGGGTTCACCGCGAAGCCGACATCGGCGACCGACGCGCACTTCACCAGGGTCAGCACCCCGGTCTCCGGGTCGACTTCCACTTCGACAGCGGAGTGGCCCACCTCGTAGAACGAGCTGGTGTAGCCCAGCGGACCGTCACCTTTCGTGCTGTCCTGGACGCCGGTCGCGAAGACGGATCCCAGCCAGTCGGGCTGCAGGCCGCGCATCTCCGCGAGGATCTCGACCAACGGTTTGCGTTGGTCGCCGGCCACGACATCCGGGCCCTCGAGCCTGAGGCGTTCGCTGGTGCCGATCACCTGTTCGGCCGCATCGCACACCTGGAGGTAGACCTGACACGCCGCGTCGTAGACCGCGCTCCCGACCGAGATCGTGGAACGACTGGCGTTGGTGCCGGGATCGAAGCGTTGGCCCCAGGTGTCGACCGCTCGCACCTTGACGTCGTCGAAGCGCGCGCACAGCCCGTCCGCAGCAATCTGCGCGAACGCCGTCTGGGGACCTTGACCAAGCTCGATCGTCGAGGCGACCACTTCGATCGAACCATCCCGATGCAGATGCACCTCGGCCTCGACGCGCGCCGCGCCACCGCCGCCGTCCTTGACGCCGCTACCGAGCCCCCGGCCTCGGCCGGCTCGCCGGGGCTCGTTCCAGCCGATGGCGTCGGCGGCCATCTGCAGGCCCTGGGGGAGGTCCGCGTCCATCGGAGCGTCATCGCCGAGGAGCGGCTTGCCACGCTCGGTGAGATAGCGCTTGCGGTATTCCAGCGGACTCATCCCCAGATGGCGCGCGATCTCGTCGACCGCCGACTCGCCGGCCCATACGACCTGCGGAGTCGAGAAGCCGCGGAAGGCGCCGGCCGGCACCCGGTTGCTGTAGACCGCGATGCCGACCGACCGAGTGTGCGGGATCGAGTACGGCCCGGCGGACCGATAAGCCCCCTTGCGCGCGACCCGGGGCCCCTTGTCCGCGTAGGCGCCGGTGTCATAGATGACTTGAGAGTCACGGGCGATGATCTTGCCGTCGGCATCGATGCCGGTCTTCATGGTGACGACGGCAGCGTGCCGCGTCACCGTGTGGAAAGACTCGTTGATGCTGTTCACGAGCCGCACCGGACGCTGGGCGACCAACGCCATCGCGGCGGTGACGGGTTCGTACTTGGCCTGGCCCTTCGAGCCGTATCCACCGCCCACGAAGGGCACCCGCACTCGCACGTTGTTGTGCGGCGTACGGAACATACGGGCAAGATCGGCCCGGACCTTGTGCGGCTGCTGGGTGCTGCTCCACATCTCCAGACCCTCGGTGGTCCACTCCGCGAGGCACGAGTGAGGCTCCATCGCGTAGTGATACAGAGCTGGAAAGGTGTAGGTCGCCTCGTGGACGTAGACCGCGTCCTCGAGCGCTTGGTCGACGTCGCCATAAGCGAAGACGGCGCGATTGCAGACGTTGGCCAGCTCAGGATCGACAGGGCGCTCGGGATGGATCAGCGTCGTCGAGGTCATCGCCTGAGCCGCATCGGCGAGGATCGGAAGCTCTTCGACCTCCAGCGTCACGAGCTCGGCCGCTTCGTCGGCGATCGCCTGGGTCTCGGCCACCACGCCCGCGATCGGCTCACCTATGTAGCGGACCCGGTCGACGGCGAGAAAGGGCTGGTCGAGGACCGACTCGCCGTAGTACATGTCGAGGTGTTCGAAGTCCTTGGCGGTGACCACGCAGATCACGCCGGGCAGCGCCCGAGCGGCCGACGTGTCGACGTTCTTGAGAGTGCCGTGAGCAACCTTGCTGCGCGCCAGACGAGCGTAGGCCATGCCTGCGACCTCGAGGTCGCAGGTATAGCGCGCCCGACCTGTCACCTTGTCGACGATGTCCTTGCGCTGGTGCCGCTGTCCGGCCTCGATCGGCTCCGTCACATCTGCTCCAATGCCTGCTGAGCAGCTTCGACGATCTTGGCGTACCCAGTGCATCGGCAGATCGTGCTGGAGAGGTACTCCTTGATCTTCTCCTCATCCGCGTCCGGGAAGTCGATGCCCAGCGCGACCACGCTCAGCACCATGCCCGGGGTACAGAACCCGCACTGCGCCGCACTGTGGTCGACGAAGGCCTGCTGCACCGGGTGCAGTTCCTCGCCCGCGGCCAAGCCTTCCACGGTGACGACGTCGGTGCCCTCGACGTCGGCCGTCAACGTCGTGCACGAGCTGATCGCCTGACCATCACGCAGGACGGTGCAGGCACCACAGATCTCCACATCGCACGAGCGCTTGGTGCCGGTCAGCCGCATGCGCTCCCGCAGTGAGTCGATGAGCAGTTCATGCGCGGGCGCGTCGACGACGACCGCGCTCCCGTTCAAGGTGAACTCAGTTTCCACGCTGTCTTCCGTTCGGGTCGGAGTACGTTCTCGCCCTCATCTCGCGACGAGACCGTGACGCGCGCAGCGGACCGGGCCCGGTGGGGCCCGGCCCGCTGACCGTCACGCTGCGATCACAGGCTGCTGCAGTCGACGTACATGTCGGCGACGTCGTCAGCAGTGACCTTCGAGTCGTCGATCGTGAACGACGTGGCGTCGGCCATGTTCGCGATCATCTCGTCGGTGATCTCGCTGCTCGTGGCGAGCACCGGAAGCCCCGAGTCGAGGATGTCCGGCAGCACTTCGCTGTTCTGTCCCCACTTCTTGAAGGTGTCCGAGGCGAGCTTCTCGTCCTCCTTGAACCGCTTCTGAGCCTCGTAGTAGTCGGCGCAGAACTGCTTGACGTCCTCGGGGCGGTTCTTGATGGCGTCCTCGGTCACCGCGATGACGTCGAGGGGGTTCGGGCCCAGGGTGTCGCCCACATTGCCGAGAATGTGCGCCTCGCCCTCGTGCTCGAGCGTGAAGGCCGCCTGGGCCGACCACATGAACCCGTCGATGCTGCCGCTGCGCAGCGCGGCCATCAGACCGTTCAGGTCGCCGACCGGCACGATCTCGTAGTCGCTCTTGCTCCAACCCAGGGTCTCGGCGAGCTTCACCGCCGAGTAGTGCCCGGCGGAACCAAAGCTGGAGACGCCGATCTTGCCACCCTTCCAGTCGTCCACGCTCTTCAGGTTGAGGTCGGAGCGAACGATGATGTACTGCCCCCAGATATCGATGGTGGGCCCGACGATCTTGGCGGGCAGGCCCTGCTCGATCGCCCCGATGAAGCGGTTCGGTGA
>Ga0164243_10012926_pt1 | contig 11780 bp, 9 predicted proteins | sample OricompcompostOP_FD_108781 | JGI IMG/M metagenome (GOLD analysis project Ga0164243, IMG submission 108781) | Organic Plus compost microbial communities from Emeryville, California, USA - Original compost - Organic plus compost (OP) | ecosystem: Engineered > Solid waste > Mixed feedstock >...
ACCGGCACACGGAAAAGCGCGCCTGTTCGAAATCGACCGGTAGCTGATATTCATTCTTTAGCCGTTCGCGCAGGACGTCCAGCTGTAGCGCTCCGACCACGCCTACGATGGCCGGCGAGCCGTCCTCCGGCGTGAAGAGCTGAACAACACCTTCCTCGGCCATCTGCTGCAGCGCATCCTTCAGCTTTTTCGCCTTCATGGCATCGCCGAGGCGTACGCGGCGCAGGATCTCGGGCGCGAAGTTCGGCACCCCGCGAAACAGTATCTCCTCGCCTTCTGTCAGTGTATCACCGATCCTGAGCGTACCATGGTTCGGGATGCCGACCACATCGCCTGCATAGGCCTCGTCGGCGGTTATGCGCGAACGGGCGAAGAAGAATTGCGGCGCCGAAAGGCTGATCGGCTTGCCCGTGCGCACCAGCTTCGCCTTCATGCCGCGCTCCAGCTTGCCCGAGCACACGCGCACAAAGGCGATGCGGTCGCGATGATTCGGGTCCATATTTGCCTGTATCTTGAAGACAAAGGAGGTCATCTTGTCCTCCGTCGCCTCCACCTTGCGCGTGTCGGCTTCCTGAGCCCGCGGCTGTGGACCATATTGCCCTAGCGCCTCGATCAGATCCCGTACGCCGAAATTCCTCAGCGCAGAGCCGAAATAAACCGGTGTCAGATGCCCTTCGCGAAAGGCATTCAGGTCGAAGGGACGGCAGGCTTCGCGAGCCAGATCCAGTTCCTCGATGAAAGCAGGCCGCTCATTGTCGGGAAGCAGGCCTGCCACGCGGTTCGAATCCGGCCCGTTGACCTTCGTCCATTCGGTCTCGGCATCGCCGCGCCGCACCGCGTTGTCGGCCAGATGATAGGTTCCGGAGAATGTCTTGCCCCGGCCGATTGGCCAGGTGACCGGCGCGGTGTCGAGGGCCAGCTTCTCCTCGATCTCATCGAGGATTTCGAACGGGTCGCGGCTTTCGCGATCCATCTTGTTGATGAAGGTCACGATCGGAATGTCGCGCAGCCGGCAGACCTCGAAGAGCTTCAGCGTGCGCGGCTCTATACCCTTGGCCGCATCGATCACCATCACCGCGCTGTCGACTGCTGTGAGCGTCCGGTAGGTATCGTCTGCGAAATCCTCATGCCCCGGCGTGTCGAGCAGATTGAATACATGGTCGCCATACTCGAACGTCATCACGGAAGTCACGACCGATATGCCGCGCTCGCGCTCGATCTTCATCCAGTCCGAACGGGTCTGGATCCTGTCTTTCTTCGCCTTGACCTCGCCGGCAAGCTGGATCGCGCCGCCAAAAAGCAGGAGCTTTTCTGTCAGCGTCGTTTTGCCCGCGTCGGGATGCGAAATGATCGCAAAAGTGCGGCGGCGCGCTACCGCGTCGGCAATATTCTCTGCCATTTTTCCTGAAATCCTTTTGGTGGCAGGGGTTTTAGCAGCGCTTTGCTGCAGTGTCGAATGCGAATCTTTGCCCGGTACCGAACTATGCGGTGACGGACTTGCCGAAACCGGTTGATAGCTCCACGACCGTGTTGACGGTCGCGAGTGTCATGGCCATAGCATCGATCATGATCGAGCGCGCCAACCAACCGATACTCGGCATCGTGCGCCTGCCGCATTCCGAGGGACTTCCGCTGCCTGCCTATGAGAGCGAGGAGGCTGCGGGCATGGATTTGCGTGCAGCCGTGCCCGAGGATCGGCCCCTCATACTCCTGCCCGGAAAGCGGTTGCTCGTTCCGACTGGCCTCGTCTTCGAAATTCCGGCCGGTTTTGAGGGACAAGTGCGTCCGCGCTCCGGTCTTGCGCTGAAACATGGCGTCACCTGCCTTAACACGCCCGGCACCATCGACTCGGACTATCGCGGCGAGGTGAAGGTTCTGCTCGTAAATCTGAGCGACGAGGATTTCGAGATCACGCGCGGCACGCGCATCGCACAGCTTCTGATTGCGCCCGTGTCACGCGCCGTAATCGAGGAGCGTAGTCACGCCGGTGCTACGGCTCGCGGTTCCGGCGGCTTCGGCTCCACCGGGACGGCCTGAGCATCAAATTCTCCGAAAACGGATCGAGTTGGGCGGCTGCCCGTAAGGTCACAGGGTGGCAGCAGAATGGCGTGCCACGCTTGACAAGCCGTCGCATGCAGGAGCCAATCTGCCGCCATGCCCTGTTCGGCTTGTTCTTTTTGAAGGTGGCACGATGGCGAGTTCACCCGAAGCTTTCCGCGCCCTGCACGATGGTCCGGGCGCCTTCGTTATACCCAATCCCTGGGACGTCGGTACGGCGAGGCTGCTTGCCTCCTTTGGCTTCAAGGCCCTGGCCACTACCAGCGCCGGCTACGCCTTTTCGCGCGGGCTACCCGACGGAGGCGTGGGCTTCGAGGACATGATGGCCCATTGCCGCGAGATCGTCAGCGCCACAGAACTGCCGGTTTCCGCCGATCTCGAAAGAGGCAAGGGAGATGCACCAGACAGCTCCGCCGAAACGATCTTTGCCGCCGAAGCGGTTGGGCTGGCGGGCTGCTCCATCGAGGACGCCACCGGTGATCCCACCAATCCGATCTACGATTTCTCGCAGGCGGTGGAGCGTGTGGCGGCTGCCGCAGAAGCTGCCCGCTCGCTGAAGCGCGATTTCGTCTTCACGGCGCGGGCCGAGAATTTCCTCTGGGGCCGCCCAGATCTCGATGACACGATCAGGCGTTTGCAGGCCTTCGAAGAGGCGGGCGCAGATGTGCTTTACGCGCCTGGCCTGACCGACATCGGGATGGTGCGAACTCTCTGCTCTTCGGTTTCGCTCCCGGTCAATGTGCTGGCCGTCGATGGCTTCACCGTCTCCGCAGTTTCACAAGCCGGGGCCCGGCGCATTTCGCTCGGCTCCAAGCTGACAACCGCCGCTTTTGGCGTGGTCGAGCGTGCGGCGAAGGAAATCCTTGACGAAGGAAGCTTCACCTTCGCCCGCGAGGCCATGCCTTTCGCGACCCTGCAGAAAATGTTCGCAACGCAGACGAAATGATGTCCCAAGCTCTGACCGTCGTCGACATGCATACGGGCGGCGAACCCTTGCGCATCGTCACCGGCGGCTATCCGCCGATTCCTTCCGGAACGATCCTCGAAAAGCGTGCTTTTGTGCGCGAAAATCTCGACCATCTGCGCAGGATCCTGATGTTCGAGCCGCGCGGTCATGCCGATATGTATGGCGCCCTGCTGGTCGAGCCGGATTTGCCGGGCGCCGACATGGCCGTGCTCTTCATGCACAACGAGGGTTATTCGACTATGTGCGGCCATGCCATCATCGCGCTTGGCCGCTATGCGGTCGATCAGCGATTGGTGGAACCGAGCGAACCCGTTACGACGGTCAATATCGAATGCCCCTGCGGAATGGTCGTTGCCACCGTCGAGGTCAGGCAAGGAAAGGCCGGCGCAGTCACCTTCGAAAGCGTGCCGGGCTTCCTGTTTGCCCGAGACCGGACCATCGATCTGGCAGGATACGGCCCGATACACTTCGACATCGCCTATGGCGGGGCCTTTTATGCGATCGCGGATTGCGCTCAGTTCGGCCTGGCTTTTGGCCGTGAGCCAATCCGGACTTTCATCGACGCCGCAACCTCTCTCACGGAAAAGGTGAAGGCGGAGATCCCGCTGTCCCATCCGGACCACGAGGATCTGGCCTTCCTCTACGGCACGATCCTGACCGACGGGGACCATGGAGATGGCAAGCCATCGAAGAACATCTGCGTCTTCGCCGATGCGCAGGTCGACCGTTCCCCGACCGGCTCAGGCGTTACGGCGCGGCTTGCGGCCATGCACGCCAAAGGACTGGTCGCGGCCGGAGAACCGCGCGCCTTTGAAAGCATCACCGGTTCCCGCTTCACTGGCCAGGTCAGCCGCAGTGTGAAGGCCGGGAACCTGGATGCGGTCGTAGTCGGCGTTGCCGGCCGCGCCCATTATTGCGGGCAAGCCGAGTTCGTTGTCGAGGAAGACGATCCCCTCGGCGGCGGGTTCCTGGTGCGATGAAAGCCGCACCAGATTCCCGCCGAAGTAACTATCATGCGCCGATCTTGCCGCCACCCTGTTTGGTAATCGCAACCACCGCGGGACGGACGGGCATGTCATCCCGGAAATCCGGCCAGCGGGTCGAGAGATCCTCGTAATAGGACGGACGGCCGAAACCATCCCAATCCTCGCCGCCGTCACCCGGATGCTGCACGGCCACGAAAGCCGTTTCGTCGTCCGGCGTAAAGAGGGGGCCGCAAAGCTCGGCGCCGACCGGCACCCGGAAGAAGAGCTTTGACGTACCGCGCGCCTCGCCTTCGGTATCGACAGCCCAGAGTCCGTCGGTGCGACCGGTATCCGACGGTGAGTTGCCGTCGGTTGCTACCCACAGCCGCCCAACCGAGTCGATGGCGCAATTGTCGGGCATGCCAAACCAGCCGTTCTTCGTCGTCTCCGTGGAGAAGGAGGCACCGACCTCGGCCACCGAGGGGTCGCCGCATTTCAACAGCACTTCCCAGCGGCCCTTGGTGGCGGCGAAATCGCCGCCGTCTTCCGCGATCTCGATGATATGACCGAAGGCGTTCTCCGCACGGGGGTTCGCCGCATCGACCTGGTCGTCCGTGCGCTTGGTATTGTTGGTCAGCATCACATAGACTTTGCCATTGACGCCGTTCGGCTGGACGTCTTCCGGCCGGTCCATCTTCGTGGCACCGAGAAGATCGCCTGCACGTCGGACTTCGATGACGACATCGGCCTGGCTGTTGAATCCGTTTTCGGCCGTCAGCGGTCCCTGTCCATGGACGAGCGGCAGCCATTCCATGGTGCCGTCTTCTTCGAACTTGGCAACATACAGCGTACCCTCGTCGAGCAGGTCCATGTTGGCGGCGCGGTCGTCCGGATTATAGGTGCCGGCGGTCACGAACTTGTAGACATAGTCGAAGCGCTCGTCGTCACCCAGATAGAATACGACGCGCCCGTCCTGGGCGACGATGGACTCCGCCCCCTCATGCTTGAAGCGGCCGAGCGCAGTGCGCTTCTTCGGCGTGGAGTTCGGATCCAAGGGATCGACCTCGACAATCCAGCCGAAACGGTTCGGCTCGTTCGGCTCCTTGGAAAGATCAAAGCGATCGTGGAAATTGAACCAGGCATAGGTCTCGTCCGGCACGCCAAGCCGTTCGTAATTCACGACTTCCGGATGCCCTTCCGGAAGCTGGCCACCGAAATAGCCGTGGAAGTTTTCTTCTGCCATGATGTATGTGCCCCAGGGCGTCACACCGCCGGCGCAATTGTTTATCGTGCCAAGCACTTTCGTGCCCGAGGGATCCGCATTGGTTTTCAGCCGATCGTGACCGGCGGCGGGACCGGTCAGCTCCATCTCGGTCGTTGCCGTGATGCGGCGGTTCATGGTGCCATCACGCACTACCTGCCATTTGCCATCGACGCGACGTATTTCCACGATCGAGCCGCCATGCGCGGCCATTTCGATGGCGACGCGCTTCTCATCGGCAGGGGCGATCTCGATCTTCCCATCCTTCACGGTAACGATGCCGGGGAACATCAGATGCTCGTTGGTATATTCGTGGTTCACGACCAGGAGGCCGTGATCGCTTGCTCCCTCCAGGGGGATGAAGCCGACATAGTCGCTGTTGTAGCCGAACTGCTTCACCTGTGCTTCCGGCGTCTGGTTGGCCGGATCGAATTCCGGCGCATCCGCGAAGATCGGGTCACCCCAACGGAGCAGCACATCGGCATCGTAGCCCTCAGCGACGTGGTGGTTCTCGTCGATGCCTGCTTCCACTTCCTTGAAGCTGAAGGCGGAAGCGCTCTGGGCACGCGCTTCGTCGGCAAGCATGAGCGCCATCGGGCTCACCGTGGCGGCGATGGCGGAAACCGCCAGTGAACCTTGCAGAAAACCGCGGCGTGAGAACCGGCGCGAGATGACCTCGCCCATGGTCGGATTTTCAGATCTGTTGGTGCCTGGGCCGTCATTCTCCTCGAGAAGACTGGTGCGGAACGGGCTTTGTGCCGGATTTGCTGTCATGGCATTGACCTCTGGCTGATATACTGGCTGGATCAGCAAGGCCCTACCCTCCATCCATTACAAAGCCATGACAGGCTCGGATTTCGATTGCCACTGGCTTATGCTGGTCCCCAGATGGGAGGATGAGCCCAGGGAGGACAGTGATGGACGGATCAGAAACCGGGAAGCCCAAAGCCGGGCGAGGACGCATCTACGGGTCAATCACAGAGACGATCGGCGACACGCCGCTGGTCAGTCTCGACAAGTTCGCGAAAGAGAAAGGCATTGTCGGCCGGCTCCTTGCCAAGCTTGAATTCTTCAATCCCGTGGCCAGCGTGAAGGACCGCATCGGCGTTGCCATGATCGAGGCGCTGGAAGCCGAGGGGCGCGCCGTGCCTGGTCGCACCGTCCTGATCGAGCCCACTTCCGGCAATACCGGCATTGCCCTCGCCTTCGCCGCAGCCGCCAAGGGCTACCGGCTGATCCTGACCATGCCCGAGACCATGTCGATCGAGCGCCGCAAGATGCTGAAGCTGCTCGGTGCCGAACTTATCCTCACTGAAGGTCCGCTGGGCATGAAAGGCGCCATCGCCAAGGCCGAGGAACTGATGGCGACGCTGCCTGATGCGGTCATCCCGCAGCAGTTCGAGAATGCCGCCAATCCCGAGATTCATCGCCGGACCACTGCCGAGGAGATATGGAACGACACGGCCGGCGCTGTGGACATCTTTGTCGCCGGGATCGGCACCGGCGGCACGATCACCGGGGTCGGCCAGCTCCTGAAAACGCGCAAACCGGATGTGCGTGTGGTCGCCGTCGAGCCAAAGGACTCACCGGTGCTTTCCGGTGGAGCGCCGGGTCCCCACAAGATACAGGGTATCGGCGCTGGCTTCGCGCCAAAGATTCTCGACACTTTCGTCTATGACGAGGTGGTTACGGTTTCGAACGACGACGCATTCGCCAATGCCCGCCTGGTTGCAAGGCTCGAGGGCATCCCCGTTGGCATATCGTCGGGGGCGGCATTGCAGGCCGCCATCGTCGTAGGCAGCAGGGCCGAAAATGAGGGCAAATCCATCGTGGTCATCATACCGTCCTTCGCCGAACGCTATCTGTCGACGGCGCTTTTCGATGGCCTCGACCAGTGAAGATGGGCCGTTATCGGACCTGTGCCTGGAAATAAACACCTTGCATTTCGGCTGCAGTCTCTGACAATGCGCGCGATTTGCGTCCGATATAAGGGAGGAACTGGATGTTGATTGTTAAAACGAAACTGATTGCTGCGGGTGCCGTGGCCCTGTCGCTCGGTCTGGGCTCGATCGCTGCCAAGGCCGATGAATTCATCAACGTGCTGACCGGCGGCACGTCCGGCGTCTACTATCCGCTCGGGGTCGCCCTCTCCAAGATATATGGCGACAACATCGAAGGGGTCCGCACCCAGGTGCAGGCCACCAAGGCTTCCGTCGAGAACCTGAACCTTCTCCAGCAGGGACGCGGAGAGATCGGTTTTGCTCTCGGCGATTCCGTGCAGGCGGCGTGGGAAGGCGTGCAGGAAGCCGGCTTCCCCCAGAAGCTCGACAAGATTCGCGCTATAGCGGCCATCTACCCGAACTATGTCCAGATCGTCGCATCGAAGGAATCCGGCATCACGGATCTCGCCAGCATGAAGGGCAAAAGCCTTTCCGTCGGTGCGCCGGCATCCGGCACCGAACTCAATGCACGGGCCATCTTCGAGGCGGCCGGGATGAGCTATGAGGATCTGTCCAAGACCGAATATTTGCCTTTTGGCGAATCGGTCGAGCTCATCAAGAACCGCCAGCTGGATGCGACCCTTCAGTCGGCCGGTCTCGGTGTCGCGTCGATCAAGGACCTGGCCGTCTCAGTGCCGACCACGGTCGTCGCCGTGCCGGCGGAAGTTGCCGAGACTCTTGGAGCACCCTTCCTTGCGGCCACCATCCCGGCCGGGACCTATGAGGGCCAGACCGAAGATGTGCCGACTGTCGCCATCACCAATATCCTCGTGACCCACGAAGGTGTTTCGGACGAAACCGCCTATCAGATGGCGAAGCAGCTTTTTGAGCATCTGGACGAGATGGTGGCGGCGCATGCGGCCGCAAAAGCCATCACGCCCGAACAGGCGGCAAAAGGCTTGCCGATCCCGCTTCATCCGGGCGCGGAGCGTTATTATAAGGAAGCCGGGCTGCTCTAGAGTCGGAGCTCCTGCCATATGTTTTGCGGCCGGCGCATGGAAGCGCCGGTCGTGTCGTATGATGATAACAAAAGACATTGCCGGAGCTGTTCATGACGGATGTCAGCAGCCAGACCGAAGCCGCCACAGCGGCCGTTCACGATCCTACCCATGGCAGCTTTCCGGATAACCGCGAAGGCCGCCTGCTTTTCTGGATAGCCGTTGCCTTTTCGCTCTATCAGATCGGCACGGCCGCCCATGTGATCAATCTGCCGAGCCAAGTCCTGCGCGCGTTTCATGTCGGTTTTCTCCTCCTTTTGACCTTTCCGCTCGTCGCGGCCATGACCAACCGTTCATTCCCGATGCGGGTGCTGGCATGGCTCCTGGCAGCGGCTGGCATTGCGGTCGCGCTCTATCAGTGGTGGGAATATGCTCCGCTCATTACGCGGGCCGGCTTTCCGTTGACACGCGACATCGTGTTCGGCTGCATCGCTCTTGCGACGGTCTTCATCGCTGCCTGGGTGATCATGGGGCCTGCCCTGCCCATCATTTCCGGGCTGTTCCTGGCCTATTCCTTGTTCGGGGAGTATCTGCCGGCGCCGCTCAACCATCGCGGCTATGATTTTGAACAGGTCATCGACCATATGGCTTATGGCACCGAAGGCATATACGGCATACCCGTCTATGTCTCGGCGACCTATATCTTCTTGTTCATTCTGTTCGGTTCGTTTCTCGAGCGGGCTGGAATGATCCGGCTCTTCACCGATGTATCGCTCGGCTTCGTTGGCCATGCCAAGGGCGGTGCGGCCAAGGTTGCGGTGATCTCCTCCGGGCTGATGGGCATGATCTCCGGGTCCGGCGTGGCCAATGTTGTCACGACCGGCCAATTCACCATTCCGCTTATGAAACGCTTCGGCTATCGGCCCGCATTCGCCGGCGGCGTCGAGGCAACCGCATCCATGGGCGGCCAAATCATGCCGCCGGTCATGGGCGCTGTCGCATTCATCATGGCCGAGACCTTGGGTATCGAATATTACGAGGTGGTCAAGGCGGCGATCATTCCGGCCATTCTGTATTTCAGTTCCGCTTTCTGGATGGTTCATCTCGAAGCAGGCAAGCGAAGCCTCCTCGGCCTGCCGAAATCGCAATTGCCGGCGCCGTTGGAGGCCTTGCGCCGGAGCTGGTACCTGATCCTGCCGCTCGCTGCGCTGGTCTATCTGCTTTTCTCGGGATACACGCCGCTTTTCGCAGGCACGATAGGCCTTTCCCTCACCGTGCTTTTGATCCTCGGTACGACGGTGGCGCTGGGCTTTCCCTCTCAAGTCCTGCGTTTCGTATTCTGGATCGGGCTGGGGCTCGTCGCAGCCAGCTTTTTCCGCTACGGCATCAATGTCATCCTTCTGGCCGCGCTGATCCTTATCCTCGCAAATATCTTCGTCGCCGGCGGCCGCGATACGCTTGCAACATGCCGTGACGCGCTTGCCGAAGGCGCCAAGACGGCGCTTCCGGTCGGCGTCGCCTGCGCGGTGGTCGGAATCATCATAGGCACGATGACCCTGACCGGTGTGGCCAACACGTTCGGGCAGTACATCGTCTCGGTCGGTAAGGCTTCGCTGTTCCTGTCGCTCGTGCTGACCATGATCACATGCCTCATTCTCGGCATGGGCATTCCGACCATCCCGAACTATATCATCACCTCCACCATTGCCGGGCCGGCACTGCTCGCGCTCGGTGTGCCGCTGCTTGTCAGCCACATGTTCGTCTTCTATTTCGGCATTCTGGCCGACCTGACGCCGCCGGTGGCACTGGCCTGCTTTGCTGCGGCGCCTATTGCGCGGGAAAGCGGGCTGCGGATCTCTTTCGAGGCGATCAAGGTCGCGGCCGCCGGTTTCGTCATACCCTTCATGGCAGTCTACACGCCGGCTCTCATGCTGCAGGATGGCGGACCACTGGCAACGGCGATCGGCTTCTGGCCGGCGGTTGCTTATATCGTTATCAAGACCGTGTTGGCGATTGGTCTGTGGGGCGCCGCGGTGATCGGCTTCCTGAAAACGAGACTGGCAATCTGGGAGCGCGTCCTTGCCGCCGCGGCTGCCTTCACGCTTGTTGCTGCGTTGCCTGTCACCGATGAGGTCGGATTCCTGCTTTCTGCTCTCATGATCGGTCAGCACTGGTACAGAACACGGACGAGTGCGCCGGAGGCCAGTCAGCCTGCATCGCCGGAGGCCGGAGGCTCTGGCGAAAGGTGAGCCTTTGTGTCGTCATTGCCGGCGGCAAGACGGTTGCCATCGCGGCGGTTGCCTTCACCCTTTCATGGACTCATTCCGTCGAGAAGGTTCGCTGGGAGGAGGAGTGGCAAGTCAAGCCTGGCGGGCTGAAAATCGTTGAGGCGCGCATCCAAGGTTCCGGCGCCGGCATGGAGCCGCCGCCCGGTTCGGTGCTTCAGGATGGCTGGTGGGTCTATGTTCCCGACTTGCCGCTTCAACCCGAGATCAGCCTTGCCACTTCGGGCGCGACCTCGTCAGCATGGTCGCTCTGTGCTGAAGGGCGTTGCATGACCTTGGGCGCCGAAGCCGGCGATCCGGTCGTGCTGCGCCCCTGCGACGGACAGGGGCGCTGATCCTGCTCAGGCGTGGGCCTGGCCGTTATTGCCACGGCGCGCGCAGGCCGGCCCCGGACCGCGCATATAGTGACGTTCCGGGTGATAGCTTGGCGCCATAAACTGGCGCAGAGCCGCGGCATAGCGAGCTATTTTCTTGAACAGCTTCATTGTTTCGTGTCCCGACTTCGGAGTCCCTTCCGAACGCGTCCACCCTACTGGACAGGTGATGAATCATCGGTGAACGTAATGTTAATCTTTCCCCTCAAACGCGCTCTTTCATGACAAAGCACCGCTGATTCGTGCGGTTGCCGCGATTCAATTCGTACTGTGGCGCCGCGGCCACAGGGGCGGGCGCACTCCTTCCCGCCCGTCGTGTCGAAAATTTTCCCGGAATCTTTGTCCAGGCTTCGGAACACCTCATCCGATCCAAAGTTAGGGGACCATCGGCGAACGGGCAGCCGTAGGGCGGATCATCGCCCGCCGTTCGGCCGAACAACAGCGAAGAAAAGAGAGGCAAGAACGATGGGTTTGTTTTCCAGGGACATCAAGACAATGGACGATCTCTTCGTGCACATGTTGCGCGATATCTATTATGCCGAGAAGCAGATAGTGAAAGCCCTGCCTAAGATGATCGAGAAGGCGACCAATCCGCAATTGAAGCAGGGGCTGGAAATGCATCTTCGTGAGACGGAGGGCCATGTGAAACGTGTCGAGCAGGTCTTCGAGATGCACGGTGCGGAAGCAAAGGCCGTCGATTGTCCGGCCATGGACGGTATCATCAAGGAAGCCAACGAACTGGCGAGCGAGGTGGATGACAAGCAGGTTCTCGATGCCGCAATCATCGCTGCTGCACAGGCCGTAGAGCACTATGAGATCACCCGTTACGGCACATTGATGGCATGGGCCAACGAGCTTGGCCGCAGCGATTGCGCCGCGGTTCTGAAGGAGAACCTCGACGAGGAGAAGGCGGCCGACGAGAAGCTGACGGG
>Ga0164243_10012927_pt1 | contig 11779 bp, 13 predicted proteins | sample OricompcompostOP_FD_108781 | JGI IMG/M metagenome (GOLD analysis project Ga0164243, IMG submission 108781) | Organic Plus compost microbial communities from Emeryville, California, USA - Original compost - Organic plus compost (OP) | ecosystem: Engineered > Solid waste > Mixed feedstock >...
CTCGTCGTCGCCGGTGAGCGGGAGGTCGCGGCCGTCGGCGGTCGCGAGCTCGAGGTCGTCGGCGGTCGTGACGGGCACGTCGTCGTCGTCGAGCACCTGGCGGCTCAGGAGGTGCAGCCGCGCGTCCACCAGGGCCCCCAGGGGCCGCTCGTCGCCGGTCATCCGCCCGCTCCCGTCACGATCATCAGGGGGATCGCCGCCACCGACGCGACCACGATGATGACCAGATAGACGAGCGCGATCGCGTTCATCCCGCGACCGTTGACTGCGTCACCCATGTACTCGCGATCGTTGGCGACGAGCAGGATCGGCAGATAGGTCAGCGGCAGCGCGATCGCCGAGAAGACGACGGAGAACTCGGTCACTGCGATCGGGTCGACTCCTGTGGCGAGGATGCCGACGGCGACGAGCACGCACGCGATCATCGAGAGGTGGAACCGAGCGGCGTCGGCCGGAGGCCGGAACTTGCCCCAGGGCCACCCGAAGAACTGCGCGAGTGAATAGCCGGCTGAGAGGGTGGTCTCGAGCGCGGCACCGAACGTGGCAGCGAGGATGCCAACCAAGACGAACGCAAGCGCGATGGTTCCGCCTGCGACCGCCACGGGCGCCGCGACCTGCGAGAGACTCGTGACCTCGATCTGGCGCGGCAGGAGCACGATGGTCGCGCAGGCCGCGATCCCGACGGACAGGAGGCCGCCGAGCGGGAATCCGACGAGGACGTTCGCCCGGGACTGCGCGAGAGCCTTGACCGTCCAACGCTCCTCGATGGCCCCCGAGGAGAAGAAGAACACCTCGTACGGCGTCATCGCGGCGCCGAAGAGGGCGATGGCGTAGAAGAAGTAGGTGGACAGGTTCTCACCTGCCGGGAGATGCGGCACGAGCTGGCCACCGAGCGCCGCCCAATCGGGGCGGAGCAGGAAGACGGCCACGACGAAGACGACGAGCGCGAGTCCCAGAAGGCCGGTGACATTCTCGAGCAGGGAGAACTTCACCCTCCAGATCGCGATCCACACCCCGAAGGCGGCGAGCGGCACCCAGATGGCCGGGTCGATGCTCGTCGCGAGCTGGAAGGCCAGGGCGATGCCACCGATCTCCGCCGTCACCGTGAGGAGGTTGATCAGGAACGATCCGGCGAGGTTCGCCAGGGCCGCGCGGGGGCCGAGACGCTCGCGGATGATCTCGAAGGTCGCCCGGCCGCTCACCGCCGCCACTCGTCCCGCCATGCTGGCGTAGACGCAGATGCCGACCACTCCGACTACCACGACCCAGACGAGGCCGAGGCCGAACCGAGACCCGACGACGGCATTGGTCACGAGGTCGCCGATGTCCACGAATCCGCCGATGGCGGTCAGGATGCCGAGCGCCACCGCGAAGATCGCGCCCGCGCCCCGCTTCGTCGCCATCATCCGGCGCCGCCGGCCTCAGCGAGCCCATCGAGCCGGTCACCCGCCTGCTCCAGAGCGTCCACGACCTCATCCGGGTCGCCGATGCCGTGAACCGTGCCCCTGGCATCCTCCACGGCGTCGACGGCAGCGCGCAGGGCGTCGAGCGTGTCGCGACGCAGGTCGCTCTCGGTGTCGGATCCTGCATCGGCCTCCGACACGGTGCGGACGGCGTTGTTGAGCTCCCGGAGGGCGTCCGCGAACGCCGTCGCCGTCACGCTGAAGCCCGACCCTCCGTTCTCGTCTACCACGAGGAGAAGACGACTGGTCTCTACCGCTGAGCGCCCCTGCGCCGCGGCGTCGGCCATCGTCGCCTTCAGAGGCGTGCACGCGCTGAGCGCGACGACCGCGACTGCGATCCCGCAACCGGCGAGCATGCGGCGCACCCGCATTCCCCCCGGCGTATATTCCATAGGATCAGCGTATTCCCCCGGGCCGTCTTCCCAAGTGCCGCAACACGCGGGCGATGAGCACTCGGGCAATGGCGCGCGGAAGGGCGGCGGCGGTCCGGGGAGCGACTACCGTTGGTGTATGACTTCCCCAGACACCACGGCGCCGGCTGAACCGGGCAGCACCGAGACCGGACTGACCTTCTCGGATCTCGGGCTCGACGACTCGGTGCTCAAGGCGCTGCGCGAGGTCGGTTACGAGACTCCCTCGGCGATCCAGGCGGCCACCATCCCGCCGCTCCTCGCCGGCCGGGACGTCGTCGGGCTCGCGCAGACGGGCACGGGGAAGACCGCCGCCTTCGCCCTCCCGATCCTCTCGCGTCTGGACGTCTCTCAGAAGAACCCGCAGGCTCTCGTGCTCGCGCCCACGCGCGAGCTCGCCCTCCAGGTGTGCGAGGCCTTCGAACGATATGCCGCGCACGTCCGCGGCGTGCGCGTGCTGCCCGTGTACGGCGGCCAGGGGTACGGTGTCCAGCTGTCCGCCCTTCGTCGCGGGGTTCACATCGTGGTCGGAACGCCGGGCCGGATCATGGACCACCTCGACAAGGGGACGCTCGACCTGTCGGAGCTCAAGTACCTCGTTCTCGACGAGGGCGACGAGATGCTGCGGATGGGCTTCGCCGAGGACGTCGAGACGATTCTCGCCGAGACCCCGGCCGACAAGCAGGTGGCACTGTTCTCTGCGACGATGCCCGCTCAGATCCGCCGGATATCCGCGAAGTACCTCCGCGATCCCGAGGAGATCACCGTCGCGAGCCGCACAACGACCTCAGCCAGCATCACGCAGCGCTACCTCATGGTCTCGTATCCGCAGAAGGTCGACGCTCTGACGCGGATCCTCGAGGTCGAGAACTTCGAGGGAATGATCGTGTTCGTCCGCACGAAGAACGAGACGGAGACGCTCGCCGAGAAGCTGCGGGCTCGAGGCTACTCGGCCATGGCGATCAGCGGCGACGTCGCCCAGGCGCAGCGAGAGCGCACCGTGAACCAGTTAAAGTCGGGCAAGCTCGACATCCTCGTCGCGACGGACGTGGCCGCGCGAGGCCTCGACGTCGATCGCATCAGCCATGTGGTGAACTACGACATCCCGATCGACACCGAGTCGTACGTGCACCGCATCGGTCGCACGGGCCGGGCCGGCCGCAGCGGAACCGCTATCAGCTTCGTCACACCGCGCGAACGCCGGCTGCTGTCCGCCATCGAGAAGGCCACCCGGCAGCCGCTGACCCAGATGTCCCTGCCGAGCATCGACGACGTCAACGCCACCCGCCTGGCCCGCTTCGACGACGCGATCACCGAGGCCCTGGGGCAGACGGAGCGGATAGAACGCTTCCGCGAGATCATCGGGCACTATGTGAGCCACCACGACGTGCCGGAGGCCGATGTCGCCGCCGCACTGGCGGTCGTCGCGCAAGGCGATACGCCTCTGCTGCTCTCGCCGGAGGATGATCTCGCCCCCGTCCCGGGTCGTGACGACCGTGACAGGTCGGCCGATCGTTCCTCACGGCGCAACGGCCGGGATCGCGATGATCGCGTCCGGGCCGAGGGAACCGCGCGGCGTTCACGAACGGGCTCCAAGCCGATGACACCGTATCGCATCGCCGTCGGTCGTCGGCACCGCGTGGAGCCGCGGCAGATCGTCGGCGCGATCGCGAACGAGGGCGGACTCAGCCGCGAGGACTTCGGGGCGATCGACATCCGCGGTGACTTCTCGCTCGTCGAACTGCCCGCAGACCTGCCCCTCAGTGTCATCGAGGCTTTGCGCAGCACCCGCATCGGGGGCAGGCTGATCGAGCTTCGACCCGACCGCGGAGCCCAGGGTCCACGGCGCGAGGATGCCGGCGATCGTCGGCCGCGGAGACCTCGGCGGGACTGACCGCCGTCGGCGACCCTGGTCAGTCCGCTTCCGCTCGCCGCCGCCAAGCGCCGTCGAGCGACATGGTGGCCGGATCGCGGTGTGAAGAGACGGATTCCGTCGAGCCGGCAGGTTCCGTCGGTAGTATCGCGTTGCGATGACTCACGAGCTCGAGAACCCCGTGGTCGTGGAGTTCCCCCTCCGCGGCGAGGGATGGACCGCCGTGACGACCCCCGCCGACCGCGTGCCGAGTCACGGCACGGACCTCCTCGGGCAGCGGTACGCCTACGATCTGCTGCGGACAGACGGGCGCCGTGGACTGCACGTGCATCCGGGCGGAGGGTTGTCCGGGCTCATCCGCGGTCATCGGGTGAGCGACGCGTACGCGTGGGGACAGCCGGTTCACGCACCCTTCGACGCTGACGTCGTGCGGACCGTCGATGGGATGCCGGAACGGCAGGTGGTCCACCCGATTCGGGAGGCGCTCCTCCAGATCTGGAACGGTCTGACGTTCACACCTCGACGGTTGCCGGAGATTCTCGGCAACCATGTCATCCTCGGCCGCGGGGACGTGTTCGCGGGACTCGTGCATCTCGCGCCCGGCTCCGTCACCGTCGCGGAAGGGCAACGGGTGTCACAGGGCGACGTCCTCGGGCGGGTCGGTCACTCGGGCAACTCCACGTCACCGCACCTTCACTTTCAGCTGATGGACTCGCCCGATCCACTGACGGCTCGCGGGATCCCGTGCGCCTTCCACGGCTACGAGGTCGAGCGGGACGGCGGATGGCTGCCCGTGACGGGCGGAGTCCCCCGTCGAGGCGAGCGCCTCCGTCGGGTGTAGGCGGCGGCTCAGCGACGACCGGTCTCCCGATGCAGATCACGACTGAGACCGCGACGCTCGGCGATGAGCTCGAGGTAGCCGGCGAGCCTCATCTGGTCCTCCTCATCGAGCCCTTCCACGAAGGCGGCCTCGTGAGCCTGCGAGATGGGGCGCAGGTCCGCCAGCACGCGTTCGCCCTTCGGTGTCAGCGCGATCTCGTGGCTCCGGCGGTCCGAGGCGCTACGGCGGCGCTCGACGTACCCTGCGCTCTCGAGCCGGTCCAGGACAGCGACGACCCGGCTCGGGCCGACACCGAGCTGGTCGCTCGCCGCCTTCTGGCTGATGCCGGGTATGCGCGAGATGAGACGGAGCAGGCCGGCTTCAGAAGCCGTGACCCCCAGCTCGGCGATCGCCGTCTCCCACGCAGCGGTGGAATCCGCCCCGACCTGCGACAGGAGGAAGGCTATCCGTCGGTGCGGCCGCGGGTCAGTGGGCATATGCCATGCTAACTCACTAGACAAATGATTCATAGTATGTATTATTGCCGCTATGAACGAGAATAACCATTCCCAGACGCGCTCAGCGCCGCGATCGGCCGGGCCCAATCCCGGCATTCTCGGCCTCGTCTCCCTTGGGCTCCTGATCGGGAGCCTCGTCCTCATGGCCGTGCTGTCAGGGGGGAACACGATCCCGTCTCCGTACGGCGGAACAGAGATCGTGGCCGGGTTCTTCGACACGCACGGGCTCGCCGCCCGCACGGCGGCGATGCTCCAGCTCGGTTCCTCAGTGCCGCTCGGGATCTACGCCGCCACCGTCTACGCCAGGCAGCAACGGCTCGGGATCCGCGTCCCCGGACCCAACATCGGTCTCTTCGGCGGAACCGCTGCAGCCATTCTCCTCGCCGTCTCGGCCTGCATCACGTGGACACAGAGCCAGCCGGCGGTGAGCGACCAGGCGGCAGTCGTGCACGCACTCTCCTTCGCGAGCTTCGCCACCGGCGGTTTCGCGCACGTGCTGGGCCTTGGCCTCCTCGTCGCGGGCATCGCCATCCCTTCGCTCATGCTTCGGCTGACGCCCGCATGGGTGAACGTCGTCGGCATCGTCGTCGCCGTGATCGCCGAGCTGAGCTTCCTCGCGATGGTCATCGAGCCGCTCCAGTTCCTCATTCCCATAGGACGCTTCGGGTCGCTCGTCTGGCTTGTCATCGCGGGATTCCTCCTGCCGAAGACACGTCACTCGAAGGAGGCCGGCTCATGAACCGGGACCTGGACGGGCGGTCAGCGCTCATCGTCGGCGCGAACGGGCAGATCGGACGGTCGATCGCTTTCGCTCTCGGTGAGGCCGGAGCCCAGCTGACACTCGCCGCCCGTGACCTGACCGCGCTCGAGCGCTTGCGGACAGATCTCGGCGAGCGGGGCATCCAGAGCCGCGCCATACCGACGGACGTCACCGACGACGATGCCGTAAGCCGCCTGGTCGACGCGGCAGCATCCCACGGCATGGACATCGCGGTCAACAACGCCGGTGTCTCCCACCGGCCCACGCCCATCGGCGAGTTGGCCCTCGACGCGATCGATCGGGTGCTCGCGGTCGCTCTCCGCGGCGTCCTCGTCGCAATGAAGCACGAGCTGTCTGCCCTTCCGGATGGCGCGACGCTCGTCAACGTGGCCTCGACCGCCGGACTCGCGGGCGCACCGGGGATGTCCGCGTATGTCGCCGCGAAGCACGGAGTGATCGGCCTCACCCGAACGGCGGCGCTGGACTATGCCGCGCGGCATCCGGGTCAATGCCGTCGCCCCCGGGGCGATCGAGTCGGGCGGCATCATGTCCCAGCCGGAGGACGTGCGGCAGCAGATCGGGTCCTTCGCCCCGCTGGGGCGGCTGGGCGAGCCCGAGGAGGTTGCCGCAGCGGTCCGCTGGCTGGTCTCGCCTTCCTCCTCGTTCACCACAGGAGCCGTCCTCACCGTGGACGGCGGCAAGGGCGCCCGCGGCGCCTGAGCGTCCGGCGAAAGGAGATCCCCATGCCCATGAACACCGCAGCACCGCACGTGCGGTTCCTGCACCTCGAGAAGCTCTACGGATATCTGCCGGGGATTCGCGACGCGCTCCCCTCGATCTTCGGGTTGACGACCGAAGAGTACGACGACGTCGTCCGTGGCTTCGCCGATCGGGCGCGAGAGGCCGCCGAGAGTCTGCTCGCCGAGAACGGAACGGCCGAGCTCGTCGCGACGCTCCGACTGAAGCCGGGGTCGACGATCCTCGCGGTCGGAGACAGCGTGACCGACGATCTGCTCTCGTGGGCGGAGATCCTCCGGCATGTCTTCGCCCTGGCACGCCCCGACGATGCACCGCACCTGATCAACGCGGGTCTGTCGGCCCATACGAGCGCGATGGTCCTGCGGCGGTGGCCGTCCATGCTGGAGTCGTCGCCCCACCTCGTCCTCTGCTGCCTCGGTGGGAACGACGTCACCCGTGTGGCGGGCGGAAAGCCCCAGGTCACCATCGACGAGAGCGTCGCGAACCTCGTGGAGCTCCGGCGAATCGCCGCCGCCCGCACGACCGCCGACTGGATCTGGATGACCCCCGTCCCTGTCCTCGAGGAACGCGTCGACGCACATCCCGCCTTTCGCCACGGGGCGAGCTCGTGGCGAAACGCCGACATCGAGCGGCTCGCCGACGCGATCCGCCGCTTCAACGACCCGGTCGTCGATCTCTCGGATGTCTTCGGGGTTCCGGCGGCTGCAGAGCTCCAGAGTCCCGATGGCGTGCACCCTTCCGCGGCCGGCCAGAAGGCGATCGCCGCTGCCGTGATCAGCAGGATGGCGCTGGCCGACGGCTGAGCCGGCGCACCGAGGGATCAGGTGAAGCCGAACACGGGCGGCAGCACCAGCGCGACTGCCAGCGCCCACGCCCCGAAGACGGGGAGGTACCCGGTCTGCCAGCGCTCCACGCGCAGGGCTGGTGCCTTTCCGGCGAGCACGCCTGCGATGAGCCAGGCGGTGACCGCCAGGTTGACGAGAAGCACGATGTTGAGCCCGAGCGCTGCCACCCGGTTGGGCGTGAACCCGAGCTCGCCCACTCTGGCGAGCATCGAGGCGAGCACGAGCACATCCAGCACGATCGCCGCGATCACGGCGACCAGCCGGAGGACGTCCATCAGGCTCGAGCGGGGACCGGCATTGCGCGCCGAGATGCCGTACACCACGAGACCGACGACGACGAGCAGGAGGGCGTCGAAGACGGTCAGCAGGTCACGGTTGAAGTCGAGCCCGATGCCCACGGCGAGGTATCCGATCGCCGAGACCAGCAGCATCACCGCGAACAGAGGCGTGAAGATGGCGGTGAGGACCGGAGCGAGGTTCTCGATCACGCTCTTCTTCTCTTCGACCAGCCAGGCGGCGACGACTGTGGCACCGGCAGCGCCGGACGGAATCACCCACAGCATGACCTGGTCGATCGCATCGGGGGCGATGGGGCTCAGCACAAGAGCGGTCAGTCCGATCAGGACGGCGCCGCCGAGCGCGATGAGGGTGTAGTAGATCACCCACTCCCCAGTGAACCTGACGGCATCCATGCGTCGCGCGGAGGAGCGCACCTCTCCCCCGACGTAGGCGATTCCCACGACGAACCAGAGGACGACCGGAAGGTGTATCGCGACGAGCGCGTCGGTGCTCCCACCCGACTCGAAGGGAAAGACGTTCACCGCCACGGCGAGAACCAGGACGACGCCCGCGAGCACGAGAACCGGCTTCAGCGGCATCCTTCTGACGAAGGCGAGATACCCCGCGAGAACCGGCAGGACGAACAGGCTGGCGTCACGAACGAACCAGGTCTCGCTGCCGCCCCACGCATCGGCGAGCAGCCGGCCGACCTGGATGAGCACCCCGGTGAGCACCGCGAAGGCGAGCATGGCGACGACCGAGCCGCCCGCGCCATCGGCCTCGCGAGACATCGCAAGCTGCTTCCACAGCCGATCACTGTGCTCGCGCGCGAACTCCGCCGTGACGACATCGACCTCGCCCAGGCGTTTCACCGCGACGAGGAAGGCCTCGTCGTCGGTGAGCCCGGTGGCCTTGAGATCGTCGATCTGCTCGCGCAGGTGTGCTTCGAGCTCGTCAGCGTCCCCGGCGTCCACCGCGGGTGCCCGCAGGATGGCGGCGCGCCACTCTTGGATCCGGTTCTCCGGCGTCTCCGTCATCATGCCCCCGCGACCGGAACGGTCGTCAAGCCCCACAGCCCGCCCAGAGTCCGCGTCGCGGCCTCCCACTGCTTACGCTGCTCAGCGAGCTGAGTCCTTCCAGCGTTCGTGATCTCGTAATAGCGTCGGCGTCTCCCCTCGGAAGAGGCACCCCACTCCGCGCGGATGTAGCCGAGGCGCTCCAGACGGTGGAGCAGTGGATACAGCATGCCGTCGGTCCATTCGACGTCACCCGCGGAGAGCTCGCGCACGCGCTTGAGAATGGCGTAACCATAGCTCCGATCCTCGAGCAGGATGGCGAGCACGAGGGGCGTCGCCATGGCTGCGACCAGGTCCTTGTCGATGTTCATGAGCCCTCCGTTCCCCTCAAGGATACATCGTAGCTCTATGTATTGAACAGCTAGGTCTCAAGACGGCGGTCTCTCGCCGCACGAGAGGCCTCGGCAACCGGCTGACGCAGGATGGTGCGCAGCCTCGCCGGCTCCGTCTTGCGTGGATCGGAGAGATAGATCTCGTGATGCCGCTTGGTCGGCACGAGACCGCTCTCTGGCAGGAAGACGTCGTGCAACCGCGCGAGCACCGGTCCCTCGTCGTCGTACGAGCCGATGTGGAGGACCTGTACGCTGCGCCCCTCGGCGTAACGCTCGAACCGCACTCGCTCGATCGCTTCCGGCCGCTTCGGACGAGCGCGTTCGAGAGCTCGGTCCGCGATCTCCGGCGTGATCCAGTCGGGCTGCGCGATCATCATCGTCCAGTCCCAGGCGCTCTTCTCGCGGGTCCGGAAGACGCTCATGTCCTCCGCCGACCACAACCCCTCCAGTGGCGCGACCGTGTGCACTCGCCCGAGCTCCGCCTTCGCCACCGCGCGGACGGCGTATGAGGCGGTGTACAACCCCTCAACCGCTTCTCGGCAGCTCTCCGAGGTGTTGGGGTCCCCGTGCCCGTCGACCATCAGGAACGTCAGCTCCGGCACATCGACGAGCACGAACCCACCGGGTCTCGGCGCGTAGAGCTCCTTGCGCGCCCTCTTGACGTCGTAACTCTGCATCCGATCCCCTCATCGCGCTCGCCGCGGGCGCCTGATCGCCCGTGACCACGACTGTACTGATGAGCGAGCCGACTCCGCACGCTCACGCGATGCCAGCCGGATCGCGCGGCAGAGGCGCCCGGGTTGGGGCCGGCTCATCATGACACGTGAATCGCCGGTGGGGCGGATCACACCAGCAGACTCAGGGGATTCTCGATGCGCCGCTGGAACGCAGCGAGCAACTGCGCGGCGAGGGCGCCGTCCACCACCCGGTGATCGGCCGACAGCGTCACCGTCATCATCGATGCGACATCGAGCTCGTCGTCCTGGTTGACGATCGGCCTCCGGCTGATCCCGCCCACCGCGAGGATGCCGGCGTGCGGCGGATTGATGATCGCGGCGAACTCCTCGGTCCCGTACATGCCGAGGTTGGAGACGGAGAACGTGCCTCCCTCGAGCTCCGGCTGCTTGAGCCTGCCCTCCCTGGCGCGGTTCACCAGCTCGCCGATGGTCGCGCTCAACGCGCCGACTGACAGGGTGTCGACGCCGCGCACCACGGGCGTCAGCAGCCCACCGGGCACAGACACCGCCACAGCGATGTCGACGCGATCGTGTCGCTCGATCGCATCCTCGCCCCAGATCGCGTTCGCCTCTGGAACGTCCCTCAGCGCCGCGCCGGCGGCCTTGACGACGAAGTCGTTGATCGACACCTTCACGTCCGCCTGCTCGTTCACCCGCCGGCGAAGCGCCACGAGTTCGTCAGCACGGCAGTGCGCGACGAGATAGAAGTGCGGGACGGTGGACGTGCTCTCGGTGAGCCGGCGCGCAATGGCTTTGCGCATCCCGGTGTGCGGGACGCGCCTGACGCCGTCGTCGATCGCGGATTCTGCGGCCCCGGTCACGGCGAGAGGCTGCGACTGCGGCTCGGCCGCGGAGCTCTCCGCCGGAACGGGCGCGGTCGCACCGATCAGCGCCTCCACGTCCCGTCGCACGATGCGGCCGTTCGGACCTGTGCCGGTGAGCACGTTCAGGTCGAGCCCGTGTTCCCTTGCGAGCCGGCGCACGAGCGGGCTCGCGAACAGCCGCGCCGTCTCGCCCGGGGCTCCGCGGTCGGCGGCGCTGCTGTCGGTGGCACCGCCGTCCGAGCCGGAGACGTGCTGAGCTGTTCCTGCGGCCCCGGCCGGAGCCGGCTCTGCCGTACGCGATCCGGCCTCACGAGCGTCGTCGACGCCGCCCGGAACGATGGCGCCCCTGGACGGGTCCTCGCCCGCGCCCGCCGTGGCGAGCGCCTGCTCCGGTGTCTCAGTGCCGAGGGCGAGGACGGCGATCGGCGTTCCCACGGAGGCGGACTCGCCGGCCCCGACGAGTGCACCGGCGAACGTGCCCGCTTCCTCGGCCTCGTACTCGATGACCGCCTTCTCGGTCTCGATCTCGGCGACGGCCTGACCGGCCGCGACCGGATCCCCCGGCGACACGAGCCACGACTGGATCGCGGCCTCGCTTGCGCCGGTCGCGACCTCGGGCATCCGCAACAGGAGTGCCATCAGACCTGACCTCCTTCTGCCGCGCGCACGCGCTCGTAGCCCGCGACGACGTCGTCGATCCCGGCGATCGCGGCCTGCTCCAGCACTTTCGAGATGCTGGGGCTCGCCTCCCCGCCGGTCACCCTCTCGACGGGCTGGTCCAGCCAGTCGAAGAACCTCCGCTGGATCTCGTCTGCGAGCCAGCCTCCGTACGATGTGCCTTGTGCGCCCTGCTCGACGATGAGGACGGCGTTCGTCTTCCGGATGCTCGCGCCCACGGTCGCCCAGTCGATGGATGCGCGGTCCAGCCACCGGAGGTCGATGACCTCCGCGTCGATGCCGGTCTTCTCCGCAGCCTCGAGCGCGACCGCCACCATCGACAGATAGCTGATCACCGTGACCTCCTCGCCGGCGCGACGGACGGCAGCCCGTCCCGGCGGGAGGATGTAATCGAGGTCTCCCGCA
>Ga0164243_10012928_pt1 | contig 11779 bp, 26 predicted proteins | sample OricompcompostOP_FD_108781 | JGI IMG/M metagenome (GOLD analysis project Ga0164243, IMG submission 108781) | Organic Plus compost microbial communities from Emeryville, California, USA - Original compost - Organic plus compost (OP) | ecosystem: Engineered > Solid waste > Mixed feedstock >...
CCGTCGAACGTGGCCCCGGTGAAGCGTCCCCAGCAGGGGCGCTGCCCGGACTGCAAGGTCGAGCACGAGCGCCGCAAGGCGAAGCGTGTCCAGGCGTAGCCCGTACGTCCGCCAGTTGTTCACGCCCGGTGAGGTCGTGGTCACGCTCATGGCGAGATCACGGCACCACCGGGCGTGGTACCTGTCCACGGACTGCAAGTACCCGGGATCGAGCCAGGGCTTCCTCGTCACCGACAAGCACTATCGGTCGGAGTTCGACGTCACCCTCTGGGTGGACGAGGACACCATCGTGTACGACACCAAGACGGGCGAGCACCTGCCGCACGAGAAGCCCGTGGAGATCTACGCGATGGTCGACCTGAATCTTCCGCCGTCCCGCTGGTGGACGCGGAAGCGCAAGGGCGACTGGTTCGTCATCACCGCACAGGACAAGTGGGGCGTGTTCGTCAGCGCTGTCCGCACCAAGTCGATCTAGGAGACGATCCGTGATCCACAACGTTGGCGACTTCGCCATCGTGGCAGGCGTCAGCACAGCCTGCCTCATCGTCATCGGGCTCGTGGTGAGCCTGGTGGCCTACACCTTCAAGGAGAAGAAGTGACTGAGACGTCGGAGAACAAGGCCAAGCAGCAGGCGCGGGACGCGGCGGTGGCCCGTCTGCGTGAGGCGCACGAGGACGAGTTCGCAGGCTACATGCACGAGGAGCACGCCAAGCGTGGGGTCACCTGGAACCCGCGCCTGAGCCCCGAGCAGAAGGCCCGCAAGGAGATCGAGCGTCTCGCGAAGGAGTTCGGCATCCCGCTCGCGTTCGACGTGCAGTCGACCGAGGACGCGGTGGCGAACACGGACATCCAGCGCGCCGCGTTCGAGGCAGGCAACGGTCGCACGGGCTACGAGTCGTCGTCGTCCGTGACGGGTCCCGTGGCGGGCACCGCCCTGCCCGTCCCGGAGGAGGCGACCGAGACCGCCCCGGAGCCGGTCGTCGACAACGACCCGGTGTTCTGACGTGAAGTTCCCCAAGGAGGTCCTCATCGAGCGCGTGCGTGCCTCACGCCAGCGCCTCATCGAGTCCAACGAGAGGGAGAACGCTCGGGACGCTCGTCGCTTCGAGGAGGAGCGTGAGCGGCATCTGCGAGGCAGGGACCTGCGCCCGCTCATCAACGTGCTGCGGCGGGCGCAGGACGGCAACCGCGCACTGACGGCGGACGACTTCGCGGGGCTCGACGCGAGCAACGGCGTGCGCTTCCGGTACGCCGGAACGTCGCCCGAGTTCGCGATCCTGGGGCGCACCCGGGCTCCTGAGCCCAGGGTGGCTGACACCTCGCGTCACGACGCTCTGCTGGCCGTTCTGGAGGCCACGCAGGACGAGTTCATCACGACCTCCGGACTGCGCGACCAGGGGTTCAGGGACCTGTCCACCCTGCTCTGAACACACGACGAGGCCCCGGCCGATGGGGGGTAGCCGGGGCCTCGTCTCATGGAGAACCGTCATGTGGAACGGCTGTCGGCTGGTCAGACCGACAGCCCCAGCGTACACACCTCGCGTGCGGTGTACGCTCCAGACACAACCGCCCCCCTGGCTGTGCGGGCCAGAGGGGCGACGCCGAGTGAGATGAGCACTCGGGAGGCACGCTGGGTACCTCACTGCCCCAGCGTAGCCTGCCCGCGTGCTCCCGACGAAGGGAGTACCACCATGAGGTTCAGACACACCCTCCACCTCCGCGAGGAGCGGAACGCGATGGAGGCGATGTACGCGGTCGAGGCCATTGAGGAGTCGAACTCGTTGGCCGCGTTCTACCGCGAGGTCATCACGGACAACGGGTGGCAGGACACCGTCAGTGCGTCGATCCACACGAACGGATCGGAGTCGCTCGCGCAGAACATGGTCCTGATCCTCGCCGCGTACGGCCTGGTGCAGATCGCCCCAGACGAGGCCGTGGCGCAGGCTGCGAGTGGCCTGCTCGACGCCATCGGGGCGTGGCTGTGAGCATGAAGATGATGTCGCTCGTGTGGGACGAGGCGACGGACATCAAGCGCAGCGAACTGCTGGTCCTCCTCAGCCTCGCGGACTGGGCGAACGACGAGGGCGTGTGCTGGCCTTCCATCGAGCGGCTCGGGCAGCGAGCGCGGATCAACCGCCGCAACACCTACAGCGCGCTGGCACGGCTGGAGGAGTCCGGGTGGGTGTCTCGGACGTCCCGTGAGGGTCGCAGCACGATCTACACCGTCCACAAGCCGGTGCTGGAATCGACACTTTCAAGCGCTGAAAGTGTCGCTGGCGACATACGAGACGACCCGAGTGTGTCGCTGGCGACAGATGTCGCTGGCGACACCCCTGTCGCAGGGGGCACAGGGGGGGGTGTCATACAGGACACCCCGGGGGTGTCGCAGGCGACAGGGGGGGGTGTCGTACAGGACACCCAGAACCCAAAGGAACCCTCAGTAGAACCCTCATCTCCTCCTCCCTCTGTACCCAGTGCGCTGCCGACGCTCGCCTGGTACCCGAGCAAGGAGCAGGTCGAGCAGGCGATGGCCGCGTACCCGTGGCTAACCCGGGTTAAGGCCCGACAGATCACCCTCGACCTCATCACCTGGTCGAAGGACAAGCACAAGGACCCCACCGACGCGCTGTGGCTCACGTTCGTCCGCAAGGAGAACGAGCGACTCGCGGAGATCGAACGAGCCGAGGCCAAGGAGGCGGAGGCTGAGAAGCCGAAGCGCCCCTGGTACCACGTCGCCGACTGACAAGGAGAACAGTGACCACCACCATCACGGACCTGGAGCAGGCCATCGAGGCTGCGAAGGCAGGCGAGGACGTCATGACCCTCTGCCCCGTCCACGGGGACTCCACCCCGTCGCTCCACGTCTCACCGGGGGCTGACCAGCCCGTCGTGTTGAAGTGCCACGCAGGTTGCGAGACCTCCGCGATCCTCGGGTCCATCGGCCTCACGGTCGCGGACATCAGCGGAGATGACGAGTGGAAGGAGAAGCGCGAGGAGGAGGACCGCTGGACCCCCGCAGGGCAGGCGTCCCACATCTACTCGTACAAGGACGCCGAGGGGAACGAGGTGTTCCAGGTCCTGCGCATCCCGCTGCCGGACCGCAAGAAAACGTTCCGCCAGCGCCGCCGCTCCGGCACCCGCTGGGAGTGGAACCTCAACGGCGTCACGCGAGTCCTGTACCGGCTGCCGCAGGTGCTGGAGTGCGTGAGCGCCGGAGCCACCGTCTACCTCGTCGAGGGCGAGAAGGACGTCCACACGCTCGTCGACGCCGGGTTCTGCGCCACCACCAACTCGGGCGGCGCGGGGAAGTGGGAGCCGCAGTACACGAAGGCTCTCGCCGGGGCGAACGTCACGATCATCAGCGACGCCGACGAGGTGGGCCGAGCCCACGCCCGAGCCGTGAAGGCGATGCTCGTGGAGGCCGGGTGCTCGGTCGAGGTCTGTGAGCCTGCGGCGGGGATCAAGGACATCACCGACCACATCAACGCTGGGCGCGGGATGGACGAACTCGTCGTCACGTCCCCGGCCGAGCAGCAGACCCGCAACACGAACGCCGTCGACATCAACGACGTGATCCTGCGCCCGTCGGAGGACTTCAAGTTCGTCATCCCGGACGTGCTCGCCGCCTCGGAGCGCCTCCTGGTCACCGGCCTGGAGGGTCACGGCAAGTCGACGCTCCTGCGCCAGATCGCCGTGATGGTCGCAGCGGGGATCGACCCCTTCTCGTTGAAGGAGATCGAACCGAAGAAGGTCCTGGTCCTGGACTTCGAGAACTACCCAGGGCAGGTGCTGGAGTCGTATCAGCAGATGGTCGGCCTCGCTCGCTACCACCGGGGGGAGGACGTGTTGGGACGGGGGCAGTTGATGATCTTCGAGGAGTGGGACAACGACTCGATGGACATGTCCTCGGAGTCGGGCTCGTCGTGGCTCCTGGAGCGCATCCACTCCTACAAGCCTGACCTGGTGGTCGGCGGTCCGGTCATGAACCTCGTGGCGAAGGACCTGCGCGACGACGAGGTGGTCCGGAAGTTGAAGTCGACGTTGAAGCGCGCCGCTGCGGTGTGCGGGACGGCGTTCATCCTGGAGCACCACGCCCCGCACAAGGAGCCGGGGGCGAAGGAGCGCAGTGTCCGCCCGTACGGCTCGTCCACGTTCTTGAAGTTCCCGGACTTCGGCTACGGGATGAGGCCGGACGGCGACAAGGACGGCTGGTACGAGTGGCAGCGCACCCGGTTCCCTCGGGTCCGCTCACGCAAGTTCCCGGAGTGGTTCCGCACCGGCACCCCGGGTTCGTCGGAGTGGCCGTGGATGCCCGCGTCGCAGGTCGAGTACGAGCAGGCGTAGACGCAAGGTTGCCGAGAAGGTAGGATAAGGATGTCGGAGATACCCAAGGCCGTCCGAGAGTTCGTCGCCCACCGGGACACGCTGTGCGTGCGGTGCGGCGGGGCACCCTCGGACATCCACCACCGGCAGCGCAGGCGAGAGGGTGGGCACGCTCTGTTCAACGTCGTCCGCCTGTGCAGGACCTGCCACTCGTGGGCGCACGCGCACCCCGAGCAGGCACGCAAGACCGGCTTCATCGTCAGCCTCTACGAGGACGACGTGTCGTCGGCACCGATCAAGGTGTTCTGGGGATGGGGGATCATCCACTCAGACGGCTCGATCTGGCCCCTGGCTGCCCCGCCAGCGGCCTAACAGTGTCCGGTTGGTACCGGACACCCAACAAGGGGCCTGAACGCCGCAGAGGGGCGTACAGGGCTTAACCCCGGTTAACCCTCTGAGAACTGGAGAACGGTCATGAGCGAGACGACAGCCATCCCCGTTGTCGGGATGGAGACGAAGCGCGAGGTCCTCAGCCGGGCCTCCCGCCGCCTGCGCGAGCAGGTCGCAGCGCACGGCATCACGAGCACCACGCTCACCCTCCTCAGCCTGTACGAGCGGCGCTACCGCATCGCCAGCGGTGAGGACGCGACGCTCGACGGCATCCGCATGGACTGCCTGAACCGGGACGCCAGCATCGGTGCCCTGTGCCACCGGGAGGAGGGCCACATCGGTCCGCACTCCACCGACAGCGAAGGGCAGGGAGGGCTGACGTGGACTGGATCGACGTACTGAGCGTCGGGGTCGGGGTGGCCGTTGTCGGCTACTCGACGTTCCGCCTCGGGCGAGACAGCGGGGCGCGGCGCGAGTGGAAGCGCCAGGAGCGTGTCCGCGACATGGTCATGCCGGTCCTCGACCTGCACGCCAAGCGCCCGTTGAAGTTCGCCATCGTGACCTACGAGTTCGACCGAGTCGACGCCAACACGGAGCGGTTCACCGCCACCGTCGTCGCCCACTCGTACCAGAAGGAGCAAGCCAGTGAGTGACCAGAGAAACCCCCACAGGGACGAAGAACTCCTCCGACTGGAGGACGAGCGCGAGGAACTGGAGCGCGAGATCGTCGAGGCCGTCGTGTCCTGGGCGCAGGACGGGTCTCCCGAGAACTCGTTCCAGAACCAGGGCATCGCCCTCCTCGGCGAGAACCTCGCCACCGTGCGGAACATGATCGCCGAGCGAGGAGGCCACTGATGCCGCGCTGGAGGGAACTCCCTGAGGGGAGCGAGATCAGGGTCGGGGACCGCCTCACAGCCACGTACTCCTGGAACGGTGAGCCGCACGAGTTCACCGGAGAGGTGTGGCTTCCCAGGTCGGGGCGCCTGTATGTGGGCGGAACTGCCATCCACGACTACCACGAGCGCCTGGAGGATGGCATCGCCATCATCAAGCACGAGCGCCAGACGCCCGACGTGCCCCAGGAGACTGGTGCGGTGATCGACGCCATCATCCGGCAGCCGAGTGCGCCAGACGTCATGGTCAGGCTCATGCGCACGAACCACGGATCACCCGGTGGGCCGTGGGTCGCCTCGACGCAGTACTGGAACCGATCCCGTATCCGGTTCACGGACGGCGACATCGTCGAGGTCAAGGCGGTCATCGCATGAGCGTGTTCTTCACCTCCGACACCCACTTCGGGCACCGGTTCGTGGCCGAGACGCGAGGGTTCGACAAGACAGCCGACCACGACATGACCATCGCGGAGAACCTCATCGAGGTCGTGAAGCGCGACGACGTGCTGTGGATTCTCGGGGACCTGTGCCTCTCGGCACCGGACCACGCGCTCAACCTCCTCAACCGGCTCCCCGGGCGCAAGCACTTGATCTGGGGCAACCACGACCAGGGGCACGGGATGCACCGTGACTCGTTCCGTCGCCAGGCGAAGTACCTGGGGACGTTCGAGTCCGTCCACGAGTACATCCGACGCCGCATCAACGGGGTCGAGGTGCTCATGTCGCACATGCCGTACGCGGAAGGCGAAGAACCGGACCACGGGCCGACCCGGTACACCCAGTACCGGCTCCCGGACGAAGGCAAGACGCTCCTGCACGGGCACACCCACTCGCAGCGGCAGTACACGCTGTCCGCGAAGAACACCCCGCAGGTCCACGTCGGTCTCGACGCCTGGGGCCTGCGCCCCGTCCCGCTCGACATGATCCAGGAGATGATCGTGTGACCGCCACGCCCACCGTCACGTACGTGCGGAGCCTGCCACCAGGGATGCCCCGCTTAACCTCGGTTAAGGACGCCCTGGACGAGATCAGCGACTTCCAGGAGAGGGCGTGTCTGCCCGAGCCGACCATCGCGATGAAGAAGGACTCGATCTTCCTTCCGACGCAGATCATCGCCACGTTCGCCCTCGGCAAGGAGCCGGAGAACGTGCTGTGACGCACGAGATGCGGATGTTCGTCGACCGGACGTCGTGGATGAGCGCCAACCAGCGCCTCCACTGGCGCGACAGGCGGCGCCGCACCGAGAGGGTGCGCACCGACGCGGGATGGATCGCCAGAGCGGCCTCCATCCCGCGCCTGGAGCGGGCGCACATCGAAGCGCACGTCTCCTATCCCAAGGGAACCGGCCGGTCCGACCCAGCCAACGCCTACCCCACGATCAAGGCCATGATCGACGGCCTCGTGGACGCAGGAGTGTTCCCCGACGACGACCACACTCGCGTCGTCGGACCCGACATGAGACGAGCAGACAACCTCGACCAGCGAGGTGTCTGGATGGTCAACCTCTACATCAACCCACTGGAGAACTGACATGCCGAAGCAGATCAGCGAGGGCGCGTTCACGGAGCGCACCCGCATCGAGTTGGACCCCGCCGAGCAGGAGCCCGCAGGTTACGACGAGGAGCCCGAGGAGCAGCCCATCGACCGCCTCACCGAGGACGAGCCGACGTACATCACGACCGCCAGTGGCGAACTGGTGACGGTCCACGGGGTCGACGCCGACCAGCGGCGCTGGCCCCGCCCGTTCGCGCTCATTCGCACCACCGACCACACCGGCGTGTCCGGGACGGGCGTCATCGCGCACGGCGTCCAGTTCTTCGACAACAGCGTGGTCCTGCACTGGGGCGGCGCGTACTCGTCCACCGTCGTCTGGAAGTGCCTGGAGGACATGCTCGCCGTCCACGGGCACGACGGCGCGACGCAGGTGGCGTGGCTGTGACGACACGACTCGACGCGATCCGCGCCGCCCTCGACACGAACGGGATGGCGTTCGGGTTCAACGGAGACCTGCGCAAGAACATCATCGACGAGTGGGCCAAGACCATCGAGGGGGAGATCGTCGCCGCTGAGGCCACCAACATCGGCGAGGTCAGCGACGGTTTCCACACCTTCAACGAGTTGTACGAGTACCGGATGCTCTACAACGCGCACGCCGTCAAGGCATGGACGAACGTCGTGAAGTCGCTGCGCCACCACGACGGCGAACTCTGCTTCGGCGGTGGGTGGTTCATCGTCACCGCGCAACTGCCCACCGGACAGGTCAGCAACCACTACCGGGTCGAGCACTGGGACCTGTTCGACGTCCCTGAGGTCGAGACCGCACCCGAGTGGGACGGCCACTCCCCCGCACAGGCCGCACAGCGCCTGCGCGAAGCCCTCTGAACAACCTGGAGAACCACATGAAGAAGCGCACCAAGGTCAACCTCACCGCCATCGCCGCCGTCCTCCTGGTCGGGAGCCTCGCGGCAGCGTGTGACTCGATGAACAACTTCCGCGACGTGGAGGGCACCAAGTCGCAGGACGCCGACGAGTACACGCTGTGGAACAACCTCGACCAGTTCCCCAACATCGTGCGCGTCTGCACGGACGGGGTGGCGTGGGCGACCACGACCCGCGACTACGTGGCGATGGTCCGTGTCCCCGAGTGGGACGAGCACTGCAAGGCGGTGGCGAAGTGACGGACGAACAGCCGACACCCATCCCGGTCACCGACAACCTCCTCATCCCCTGGCCCACCGTGCGCCCGTTCGGCCAGCCTGTCACCGCCGAGTCGATGGACATGGTGTGGAACGAGTTCGTCGTCAAGCCGCAGGCGGACGAGCACATCCAGTCCATCGAGGAGCGCTACCTCATGGCGATCCTGCGCGCCGTCTACGCGGGGATGCACGGGCAGGTGAGGTCATGACGGACATGACGCAGGTCATGCGCGGCTACGTGAACGGGCGCTACGGAGACGACGACTACCCAGGCGTCGAGGGGGCTCGTGCGGAGTTCGCCGAGGCGCTCGCCGCCCATGACGCCGAGGTGCTGGCGCGGGTGAAGCCGGACCGGGAGGCGACTGCCGGTGAGGTGGCCGCTCACGTTCCCGACGAGGGGCTCAACTATTGCTCGTGTGAGGCATGGGAGTGCTGGGGTGAGGACTGGGACGTCCGGGTGCGTTCGTGGGCTGAGCATGTAACGGACGCCGTGCTCGCGCTGCTCCCTGGCCCCACGGTGCAGGAGGTGCGCGAGGCTGCGCTGAACGCAGCAGCCTTCGAGGCCGAGTGCATCATCGCGGACGGGGACGCTGCCGAAGCCGCCGCACCTGTACCAGGTGAGCGTGGTCGTGGCGCGGTCGTTGACCGCCGCGACGCTCTGTACGAGGACCCGGCGGCGTGGCTTCGCCGGATCGCGCGTGGGGGTGCCTCATGACCCGCGACGAACTGGAAGCCAAGATCATCGGCTGGGACGGAGGGGTGGGCTACGTGTCCTGGTCCGAGGTCCAGGCCGCGCTGGACGAGTACACCCGCGAGCGGCAGGAGGTGGCATGGAACGACGGCTGCGGCTCTGGCTACTACGACGCCGCCGGTTACGCCGAAGCCGGGCCGAACCCGTACAGCCAAGGAGAGGGCGATGGCCGGTGACAGGCTCGCCCGGCTCGCCAAGAAAACGGCGCACCGGGTGGCCGAGGACATCGAACACCAGGCCGCGCTGATGAAGGAGGCGGGGGCGGACGAGAACGAGGTCCACCTCGCCTTCTCCATCGCGCTCATGGTCAGGCGCAAGGCCGACGCGAACGCCTACTACCGGCGAGAGCCATAGGCACAAGTGGCACGATGGTGATGCAGGGGAGAGGACCTACAAGGAGAGTCATGACGGAACTCCACGGCATCGACATCAGCCACTGGCAGTCGGGCCTCAACGTCGCCAAGACGGGTAAGGACTTCGTGATCGCGAAGGCCACCCAGGGCGTGAGCATGGTCGACGCCGAGTGCGACAACTTCATCCAGGCCGCGAAGAAGGCCGGGATGAAGTACGGGGTCTACGCCTTCTACGACTACGACGACGGTTCCCCCGAGGCCCAGGCCGACTTCTTCGTGAAGCACGTCCAGGGCTACGTGGGCGAGGGCATCCTCGTCCTCGACTGGGAGAACGGGAACACCAAGGACGTCGCCACGGCGAAGAAGTTCCTGGACCGGGTGTACGCCAAGACGGGCGTCAAGCCGCTGATCTACTTCAACAAGTCCGTGCTCGGCAGCGCGGACTGGTCGAGCGTGGCGAAGGCGGACTACGGCCTCTGGTACGCCCGGTACGTGGACGACCTCACCGACAGCGTGTCCCCGTGGAAGTCGGCTGCCCTGTGGCAGTCCACCTCCTCGGGGCACGTCTCGGGCTACTCGGGGAACGTCGACCTCGACACGTTCTTCGGGGACAAGGCGGCGTGGGACGCCTACGCGGGCAAGAAGTCGTCCGGTGGCGACACCCCCGCCCCGGCACCCAAGCCCAAGCCGGAGCCCAAGGACGAGATCGACGTCGACGGCTGGTGGGGCACCGACACCACCCGCCTCGGGCAGGAGGTCTACGGCACCCACGTCGACGGCAAGGTCTCGGGCCAGAACGTCGCCTACAAGGCAAAGAACCCGGGCCTCGCGCAGGGCTGGCAGTGGGAGTCCGGCTCGAAGATCACGGGGTCGCAACTGATCCTCGCGATCCAGAAGGAGTTCCACGTCCCTGCCGCCGACGCCAACGGCATCTGGGGTCCCGCCACCGCGAAGCGGCTCCAGGAGCACTACGGCATCACCGAGGACGGGGTGGTCTCTGGCCCCTCCGAACTGGTGAAGGCGCTCCAGCGGACCTGGAACGCAGGCAAGAAGCACTGACCCCTCGACACGAGGCCCCCCAGGTGGAGAAGCCCTGGGGGGCCTCGTTCCATCTGCACCGAAGGAGCCACGTTGAGCATGACCCTGGAAGTGAAGATCAACGGCGAGATCATCGGCGTCGTCGCCGTGCAGCGCGTCACCAACCTGCGGGTGGAGCGCCTGGACCCGGACGAGGTGAACAGGTACAAGGTCACCGCGATGATGCGCAACGCCCCCACCCAGCACCACGTCATCGAACACACGTACGGAGACGGCGCGGCCGTGCTCGCGGAGAAGGCGTTCGGCGTCCTCTCGCGCCCGCCCGTCTTGATCTGATGGTTGGCGACAACTAGTATTAAGACTCCCGGGCTAACCCGGGTTAACCACCAAGGAGAACCGAGTCATGAGTCTCACCAAGGCACAGGTCACCCGCCTGCTCACCGTCCGCCCCGAGGGCACCTTCGAGGCCAAGCAGGGCCTCACCTACATGCCCACCCACGAGGTGAAGGCCGAACTGTCCCGCATCTTCGGCCCCGGCAACTGGGACCACACCATCCACGACGTGCGCCTCCTGTGGGAGTCCAGCGAGGACGTCACCAAGGGCAGCACCACCAAGACGATGTGGCGCGCGTGCTACCTCGTCGCCTGCACCCTCCGCGTCCGCGACTACGAGGGCAGCCCGATCTTCGAGACCACCGAGTACCACGCCGAGGCCAACTCCAACCTGCCCGACCGGGGCGAGGCGCACGCGATGGCCGTCACCTCCGCCGAGTCCTACGCCCTGCGCCGGGCCGCGCTCGACCTGGGCGACGCCTTCGGCCTGCACCTGTACGACAACGGGTCCAAGGCCCCGCTCGTGAAGGGCACACTGATGACGTTCGGGGACGAGGACTCCCCGCTGTACGACGCGGAGGCGGAGGCCGCACGCAAGGAGGCGATGGAGAGGGCGCGCGCCGAGGCTGCCGCGAAGATGCAGGGCGCGATGAAGCAGGGCGAGGACACCACAGAGGCGACCGAGTGAACGACCAGGAGTACGACCTCATCGCGCAGGTGCTGGAGGCCCACCTGCCCGTGAACGCCATCTCGCCGCGCTGCCAGTGCGGGTGGGGGCCGAGCCTGTCGCTGAACAGCGTGGAGTCGGACCGCAGGCAGCACCGACGCCACGTCGCCACCATGCTCGCCGAGGGCGAGTTCGGTACCCGCTACGACCGGATGAAGGTGGCGCTCGGGGAGATCGCCGACAAGGCGCACGCCTTCGACGTCGAGGCCGTGCGCGTTCCGGAGGTGGGCAGTGACGCCTGACGAGATCAGCCTCATGGTGATGGACGCCGTGCG
>Ga0164243_10012929_pt1 | contig 11778 bp, 7 predicted proteins | sample OricompcompostOP_FD_108781 | JGI IMG/M metagenome (GOLD analysis project Ga0164243, IMG submission 108781) | Organic Plus compost microbial communities from Emeryville, California, USA - Original compost - Organic plus compost (OP) | ecosystem: Engineered > Solid waste > Mixed feedstock >...
ACCCGGCCGACGTGCAGAAGCTCGTGCGCATGGCGAAGGGGGAGGACGTCGCGCTCACGGAGCTGTCGCACGGGTATTCGGCCGCCGAAGTCGAGGAGATCCTCGCCGTGCTCCGGTGGATGATGAAGATACAGGCGCTGCTCCTCGACGTGAACCAGGAGTACATCCGCTCGGCGTCGCAGGAGGATGCGTACCGGACGGAGCCGCCGTTCAAGCTGCAGGGCAGCTACCGGAACATGAACAAGCTGGCCGAGAAGGTCGTCGCGGCGATGAACGATGACGAGATCGAGCAGCTCATCGACGACCACTACGCGAGCGAGTCGCAGACGCTCACGACGGGCGCCGAGCAGAACCTGCTCAAGCTCGCCGAGCTGCGAGGCCGGATGACCGACGCGGAGAAGGCCCGGTGGAAGGAGATCAAGGACGCCTTCGTCCGTACGGGGCGGGCCGGCAAGAAGGGCGACGATCCGGTCGCCCGGGTCACGGGCGCGCTCTCGGGTGTCGACGAGCAGCTCCAGCGCATTCGCGAGGCGATCTCACATGCCTCGATCGCGCAAGCTGCCGCCGCCGCCTCGCGGCCCAACGAGAACGGAGCGGCGGCGCTGGCGCCGATCCTCGAGCGGATGCAGCAAGCGCTCCAGCCGCTCGCGAAGCCGCCGCGTGTCGAGCTGCGGATCGACGATGGCAGCGCTGCCGCGGCGGTTGCCGTCGTGGACGTCGTTCGCGAGCAGGCCGCCGCGTTCCAGCGCGTCATCGCCAGCCTGACCGAGCTCGCGAAGCGTGTGTATGATGCACCGGTCGCGACGCACCATCCGTCCGGGACGTTGCCGCCGCCTCGACCCCCCGAGCGTCCGACCCATCCCGGCTTTCCCGCGCCGCCGTCGCTCCCACGCAATGCGGGCGCGACGACACCGCCGCCCCCGGGAAGCCTCGTCGACGTGCGTCTCGAGGAGCTCGTCGGAGCGGTGAAGCGCCTCGAGCAGCGCCTCGCGACGCTCTCGACGTCACTGCCGAGGTTCGACGTCGTGCTCGATGCCACGAGCCCGAGCACGTTCTGGCGCAGCATGGACGGTGACGACGTCGTCCGGCACGGCGGCGTCTTCGTCGCGACCTACGCGAAGCTGCCGCCGCTCGGTGCGATCGTCCAGCTCTCGCTCGAGTTTCCGGGCGGCGTCCAGGCCGAGTCCCAGGCGCAGGTCTCCTGGGTCCAGGAGCACCTCGGCGATGATTCGCCGGCGGGGTTCGGTGCCAAGCTCGTGAGCCCGTCGTCCGACCTCTACGCGATGATCGCGCAGTTCGTCCGCCATCGCGAGCCGCTCGTCCGCGAGTGAGCGCGACGTGCCGCACCGGACACGTCCGTGGAGGGCACGCGCGCTGCAACCGCTGCCGGCGGAGGTGATCATGTTCAAGAAGATGCTCGTGCTCTTCGGTCTCGCGAAGGCTCCGACGCCGGTCAGGATGTATCTCGTCGCCTCGGGCGCGGTCGGAGCCGTACCCGCTGCTCTGTTCCTCGCGTGGAAGTACCGCGGGAAGATCGCGCCGATGCTGCGTCGCGCCACGCCTCAGCGCTCCGAGCAGCTCGCTGCTCCGGCCTAGCCTCGACCTCCAGGGCGGCGGCCGCAGGCGCGCGCGGAGAACCGCCAAATCGGTTCTCCGTCAGCCGACTTTCTTCGTCTTCCAGCGGCCGCGGCGGAACAGCACCGCGCTGACGATCGACTGCGCGGAGTAGGCGAGCGTGATCGCGAAGAACACGCCCCGCGGCCCGAGGCCGAGCACGTCTGCGAGGACATAGGCGATCGGGATCTTGACGAACCAGAACGAGCCGAGGTTCACCAGCATCGGCGTGATCGTGTCGCCTGCGCCGTTGAAGGCCTGGAGCATCACCATTCCGTAGGCGAAGACGACGAAGCCGACGGCGACGATGCGGAGGCAGTCCGCGCCGTAGGTCGCCACCTCCCCGTCGTGCGTGAACAGACGGACGACGACGTGCGGTGCGAGCGCGAACACCGCGCCGATCGTGCCGAGGAAGAGGATGTTGTAGCGGGCGATCGCTCGTACGGAGCGCTCGGCGCGCTCGGGCTCGGACGCTCCCAGGTTCTGGCCCACGAGCGTCGCCGCCGCGTTCGCGAGCCCCCACGAAGGGAGGAGGGCGAAGGTCACGACGCGCATCGCGATCGTGTACCCGGCGAGCGCCTGGCTGCCGAACGACGAGAGGATGCGCACGAGGCCGAGCCAGCTCGCCGTCTCGATCAGCACCTGGAGGCTCGCCGTCGAGGAGAGCCGGAAGATCTCGACGATGAGCTTCGGTCGCGGTCGCAAGTGCCTCGCGCGGATCGCGAGGCGGCTGCGCCCGCGCTTCAGCATCGATACCTGGTACGCGACGCCGATGCCGCGGCTCACGGTCGTCGCGACCGCTGCGCCGGCGACGCCCATCCTCGGGACGGGCCCGACGCCGAAGATGAAGCAGGGGGCGAGGAGGATGTTGAGGCCGTTCGCCAGCCAGAGCGCGCGCATCGCCACCGCAGCGTCGCCTGCGCTCCGGAAGACGGCGTTCACGACGAAGAGGAGGAAGATCGTGACGCTCCCGCCGAGCATCACCGCCGTGTATCCGGAGCCGGTCGCGACGACGCTCGCGGACGCGCCCATCGCGCCGAGCAGACGTGAGGAGAGCGTGACGCCGGCGGCTCCGAGGACGATCGCGCCGAGGACCGATAGGGCAATCACCTGTCCGGCGGCGGCGGCCGCGCCCTCGAGGTCCTTCTCGCCGGTCTTTCGCGACACGATCGCGGTGGCACCGGCCGACAGGCCCATCGCGAGCGCATACACGAGCGAGAGCATCGACTCGGTGAGACCGACGGCGGCGACGGCGTCCGAGCCGAGCTTCGAGACGAAGAAGATGTCGACGACCGCGAAGAGCGACTCCATCGACATCTCGAGGACCATCGGGACCGCGAGCAGCAGGACGGCGCGCTGGATCGGGATCGACGTGAGCTCCTGCTGCGTGCCGCGAAGCGCTTCGCGCACGGTGCTCCAGAAGCTGGGCGTGGCGGACGATTCGGACACGGCGGACGCGGCACGTATAGCGTGCTGCACGCCGGAGCTCACCTCTTAGATTGCCCGCCACGCAGCAGAGCTAGACAGTGTCGTCCGCGACCGACTCAGCGTGGGTCGTTGCGCCGCCAGACCGGCAGCGCATGCGGCGGCGGCCGTCCGTCGAGCAGCTCGTGCGGTCCGAAGCGGCCCTTGTACTCCAGCGACGCGCAGCCTTCGACGCGATACCCGAGGTAGACGTGCGAGAGCCCTCGCGCCTGCGCTTCTTCCACGAGCATCACGATGTGCGCTGTCCCGAGCGACGAGCGCGCGAGCTCCGGATCCCAGAAGAAGTAGACGGCGGAGAGCGACGCGCCCGTGTCGTCGACGATCCCGAGCCCGACGAGACGGCCGTCCTGCTGCGGATCGCGAAAGCTCACCTCACGCACGCACGGATGCTCGAAGGCGAAGTCGAAGGCGTAGCGCTCGGCGTCGACCGGGCTCTCCTCCCAGCCGCGGCTCTGCTCACGGTGCGCGTGCCAGCGCGTGTACAGCGCGAGCCGTTCGTCGTCGACCATGGGGCGGCCGACCCTCCGCACCAGATGCGACGCGTTCTTCCGCGCCCGCCTCTGGCTCTTGCTCGGGCGGAACGTCGCGGCGGGGATGCGCAGCGTGACGCACGCGTCGCAATCGGCGCACGCCGGCCGGAAATACACCGGCCCGAACCGGCGCCACCCGCGCTCGAGCATCGATTCGAGCTCGGCCGGGCTGACGTCCACCTGGACACGGATCTCGAGCGACGCCTGCATCTCCGGCAAGTAGATGCAGTCGTGCGGCGGCTCCGTGATGTGTTGGAGGACCCTCGCCACTCGGGATCCACGCTGACGCATCGGCGCCTGCGTCGCAAGGGGTGAGATGACGGTCGGGCGCGCGTGGCGTACCCTCGAAGGTCCCCCACGGACTCATGGGGAACAAGGCGGACGAAGCCCATGTACAAGGTGCTCTTCACCTCGGACTACGAGATCCACGGGAGCGGGATGGGGTCACCGAAGGACCTCGTCGTCGACCCGACGACGCGCATGCTCGACCAGCTCGACCGCTACGGCGGGAAGCTCACGATCATGGCCGACATCGGCGAGATCCTGAAGTTCAAGGAATACGCCGAGCGCACCGGGAACGACCGCTTCCACTGGGGCGCGATCGCGCGGCAGATGCAGCGGGCCGTGAGGACGGGGCACGACGTGCAGCTCCACATCCACTCGTCGTACTTCAACGCGACGTGGGACGAATCGAAGAGCTACTGGAGGCAGGACTACTCGGAGTACGATCTCGCGAATCTGCCGTACGCGCGGGTCCGCGAGATGATCCGCCAGGGCAAGCGCCTCCTCGAGGAGACGTGCCGCGTCGCGAAGCCCGAGTACGAGTGCTTCGCGTTCCGGGCGGCAAACTGGTCGATGCAGCCGTCGCCGAACATCGTTCGGGCGCTCGTCGAGGAGGGCTTCCGGATCGACACGTCCGTCTGGAAATCCGGCGTTTACGACGACCTCGTGAAGTTCGACTACACCCGTGCGTACAGCGATCTCGTGCCCTGGCCGATCGACACGAGCGACGTCTGCCGGCGCGACCCCGCGGGACGTCTGTTCGAATTCCCGATCTACACGGAGCAGCAGCCGCTCTGGGTCTTCCTCACGGCAAACCGCGTCTACCGCGTCATCGCGCAGCGGCTCAATCCGCTCCCCAACCCGGACGCGGTGGCCGATACGATGTCCGGACCCGCGAGCGGGACCAACGTACGCGGCTCGCTCTCGCGCAAGGTCGTCGGCAAGGCCAAGGCCGTCCTGCGGCGGCACCCGTGGAAGGCCGATTTCAACCAGTGCACCGGCAAGCAGCTCATCGAGGCGCTCGAGCGCGCCGAGGCGCGCTACGGGCACCCCGATGCGCCGCTTCCGTTCGTGCTCATCGGTCACTCGAAGACGTTCACCGCGCACAACGAGCGGAGCCTCCGCCCGTTCCTCGAGTTCGTCGCACGCCATCCCGACCGCTTCTCGTTCGGCACGTTCGCGGACTTCGATCCCGAGCGCTACCGGGTGCCGGTCGCGGCCTGACGCTCGCGGCGACGAGTCGCGGGCAGCGGCGGTGACGTGCGGTGTCGCCGGCGACGATGCTTCGAGGCTCCGGCCTGCTCGCGGCGGGCGGAGGGGGCCATCGAACCGTCTCGACGAGCGAGGTGCGATGACCTCGCGTCTGCGAATGCGCTCCTCGGTTGCTCGAGTGAGCGTCCCTTGGTCCGGTGCGAACGCAGGCTGCTCGAGCGAGCATCGGTGAACCAGCGCGCGGACGTATGTCGCTACCCGGTGATCCGGTCCTTGCTCGCGTAGACCGCCATCGCCCCATTGCGGACGAAGCCGACGAGCGTGACGTTCGCGCGCCGCGCGAGGTCGACCGCGAGCGACGACGGCGCCGAGACGGAGGCGACGAGCGGGATGCCCGCCGCGAACGCCTTCTGAACGATCTCGAAGCTCGATCGACCGCTGACGACGAGGATGTGCTCGGACAGCGGCAACGCATTCGCGAGCACGCGCGAGCCGACGACCTTGTCGACCGCGTTGTGCCGTCCGACGTCCTCGAACGTCGCCACGTGGCTCCCATGGAACGCGACCAGCGACGCTGCATGACAGCCGCCGGTCCGAGCGAAGAGCGGCTGCCGCTCGCGAAGCCCGCTCACGGCGGCGGTCACGGTCTCTGGTGAGACGCGCCCACCGGTGGGCAGTGGAGTCATCCGTGCGAGCAAATCGTCGATCGACCTCCGCCCGCAGACGCCGCAGGCGCTCGTCACGAGCGTGCCGCGCCGCGCGAGCATCCCGGTCTCCTCGTCGATCGGCGGGCGGACGCCAGGCGCCAGCGTCACGTCGATCGTGTTCTCGCGTCCTTCGTCCGTCGTGCGGCCGCAGTGGACGACGCTGGCGACGTCCCTCGCGCTCGCGATGACGCCCTCCGCGAGGAGGAAGCCGAGCACGAGCTCGCGGTCGTTGCCCGGCGTCCGCATCGTGATCGCGAGCGTCTCGCCGGAGATGCGGATCTCGAGCGGCTCCTCGATGGCGACCTCGTCGGCGCGCGCCTCGACAGCGCCCGCGGCGACCCGCTGGACGTCGACGCTTCGGATGGTGCGCGGACCCGGCATGCTCGAAGTAAAGCGTACGACAGACCGTCCCGCGAGGAGCTCACTCCCGGCGTGATCGCGACCCGGGCCGCCGCGGCCTCGTGCTGGGGGGCGAGACCGCCGAGCCCCTCGCGGAGCTCACTCCGCCCGCGGGCCGCGTCGTCGAGCTCGCCCGCCGGGGACTCGAGCGCGTCGCCGCTGCGCCCGGATCGTGCATCTGTCCGAAGGAATGCTGGACCTCTACACCTGGCACACGCCGAACGGAAGAAAGCCCGCGATCCTGCTGGCAGAGCTCGAAGTGCCGTACGAGCTCCACCTCGTCGATCTCTCCAAGGGGGAGCAGAAACGCCCCGAATACCTCGAGCTCAATCCAAATGGGAAGATCCCGGCGCTCGTCGACGACGATCCGGACCTCGGCCGTGTCGTCGTCTTCGAGTCAGGGGCCATTCTCGTGCACCTCGCGGAGAAGCTCGGACGGTTTCTTCCACGTGATCTCGGCGCCAAACGCGCGGAGGTCCTCTCGTGGGTGTTCTGGCAGATCGGCGGGCCCGGGCCGACGTTCGGGAAGGTGAAGAAGTTCGAACAGGGGGAGTCGAAGAGCGAGGAGGCGTTCGACTACTTCTTCGAAGAGTCGAAGCGGCTCGTGTCCGTGCTCGACCGCCGGCTCGTCGATCGCGAGTACATCTGCGAGGGCTTCTCGATCGCGGACATCGCCTGTTATCCGTGGTTCGAGGCGCTTCGTGAGAAGTGCCCACCCATCCTCGAGGGCGCGAGAGAGGTCGAGGCCTGGATGAGACGCTGCGCGGCACGCCCCGGCGTGAAGCGCGGGATGCACCTCGAGCAGGTGAAACGCGCCGCGTGACGCCGTACGGACGATCACGGCGGGGCACTCCCGGGATCCCGACGAAGGATCGCGGCGAGCCTACCGCTCGCGGGTGACGGAGGGCGCGGGCGCTCGTCGAGGCCGCCGTTTCGCGGGCAGCGATCTCGCGGACTGCGACGAAGGGCGGTGCCCGTCCGCCGCTCCTGTCCGGGTTCAGTCGACCAGGACACGGGCGACGAGGGGCCCACGGCACGCACGCGGCCGGTTCGTGGGCGCCAAGAGATGGCGGTCGGCGGAGGCGTGAGCTTCTTCGCGAGGAGACAGACCCGGGAACGCGAGGATGGTGGGCGCCGCGGAGCCGGGCGCCTTCTTCTCAGCCGAAGGCGCCTTGACGAAGGCTCGTTCGAACGCGCCCTGACGCGAGCTCAGTCGAACGCGTCCTGACGGAAGCCCTTCGCGACCTCCGGCGGGGGTGGATGGGCGCCCGGAACCTTCCGGACGGCGACGGCGGTCACCTTGTACTCGGGGCAGCGGACGTTCGGCTCCGAGTTGCCGCTGGTGAGCAGGTTCGTCTTCACCTCCGGGAAGTGGAACGAGAGGAAGACGTTGCCCGGCGCGACGCGTGTCGTCACGCGCGCCCACGTCTGCACCGTGCCGCGTGCGCTCGCGATTTCGACGAAGCTGCCGTCGACGATGCCGAGGCGCTCCGCATCGGTCGGGTGAATCTCGACGAGGTCGGCAGGCTGGAGGTCGACGTTGCCGGTGCGCCGCGTCTGCGTGCCCGAGTTGTAATGCGCGAGCTGGCGGCCGGTGATGAGGATGAACGGGAGCTGCTCGCTCGCGGTCTCGCCGGGCGGCTCCCAGTCCGCGCAGAAGAGCCGCGCACGCTTGGTCGGCGTCGCGAACCCGTCCTCGTAAAGGACCGCCGTGCCCGGATGGTCCTTCGACGGCACCGGCCACTGAAGGCCTTGCTTGCCGAGTCGCTCGTGCGAGATGCCGCGCCACTGCGGCGTGAGCTCGGCGATCTCGTCCATGACGCTCGCCGCGTCCGGATGAGGCATCTCGTAGCCGATGCGCGTCGAGAGATCGAACAGGATGTCGAGATCGCGCCGCGCGTTGCCCGGCGGCGGGACCACCTCGCGCACCATCTGGACGCGTCGCTCGGCGTTCGTGAAGGTGCCGGTCTTCTCGAGGAAGCTCGAGCCGGGGAGCATCACGTGGGCGAGCTTCGCTGTCATGTTCTCGAAGATGTCGTGGACGACCAGCAGCTCGAGCGACCGGAGCGCTTCCTCGACGTGATGCACGTTCGGATCGGTCTGCGCGATGTCCTCGCCGAAGACGTACATCATCTTCAGCTCCCTCGTGATCGCGCGATCGAACATCTCGGGGATCATGAGGCCGCGCTCCGGTTTGATCGGACGGCCCCACTTCGCCTCGAACGCGCGCCGCGTCGCGTCGTCGGACATCTTCCGGTACATCGTGAGGTACGTCGGCAATGCGCCGACGTCGCTCGATCCCTGCACGTTGTTCTGCCCGCGGAGCGGATTGGAGCCGGAGCCGGGCTTGCCGAAGTTGCCGGTGAGCGCGGCCAGGTTCGCGAGGCAGCGGACGCCGAAGACGCCTTGTGCTTGCTCGGTCACTCCGAGCCCGTAGAAGATCGCTGCCGGCGACGTCGTCGCGTAGAGGTGAGCGGCCTTCTCGATCAGCGCCGCGGGCACGCCGGTGATCGACTCCGCCTTCTTCGGATCGTACGCCCGGAGGTGCTCGGCGTAGACCTCGAACCCTTCGGTGCGCGTGTCGACGAAGGTGCGGTCGTAGAGGCCGTCGCGGACGATGACGTGCGCCAGGCCGTTGTAGAGCGCGACGTTCGTCCCCGGCCGGAGCTGGAGGAAGACGTCCGCCATCGCGGCGAGCTCGATCCGTCGCGGATCGGCGACGATGAGCTTCGCCCCGCGGAGGCGGGCCTCCTTCATGCGAGCGCCCACGACGGGATGGCCCTCCGTCGGGTTGGCGCCGGTGACGAAGAGGCACTCGGCAATGTCGATGTCCGCGAACGAGTTCGTGCCGCCCGACTCGCCGAGCGACTGGATGAGACCGAGCGACGTCGGCGAGTGACAGACGCGCGAGCAGTTGTCGATGTTGTTCGTGCCGAGCGCGGCCCGGGCGAGCTTCTGGAGAATGTAGTTCTCCTCGTTCGTGCACCGGCTGGAGCTGATGAAGGCGATCGCATCCGGCCCGTGCGCCTTGGCGATCGCCTTCATCTTGTCGGCGACGAAGCCGAGCGCTTCGTCCCACGAGGCTTCGCGCCAGGTGCCGTCCGTGCGGCGCATCATCGGTGAGGTGAGGCGCTCGGGTGAGCGCGCATACTGGTGCGCGAAGCGCCCCTTGACGCAGGTGTGGCCGAGGTTCGCCGGCCCCTCGAGCGCGGGATCGATCGCGACGACGGCGCCCTCACGGACGTGCACGTCGAGCGAGCAGCCGACGCCGCAATACGCGCACGTCGTCGTGACGGTCTGATCGATCGTCTCCTTCGCCTTGAACGCCGCCTCGTCGAGCGCGCCAGTGGGGCACGTCGAGACGCACGCGCCGCACGAGACGCAGGCGCTTTCGGCGAACGACGTGTCCATGCCGGCGACGATCTTCGTCGCGAAGCCGCGGCTGGCGTACGCGAGCGCGAACGTGCCCTGGATCTCGTCGCACGCGCGGACGCAGCGCCCGCAGACGATGCATTCGTTGAGATCCATCTTGATGTAAGGGTGTCGATCGTCCTTCGCGTACGAGTGCCGCTCGCCCTGGTAGCGGCTCTTGTCGAGGCCGAAGTGGCGCGCGACCTGCCGGAGCTCGTTGCGGTCTTCGCCGTCGCGCGTAGGCTCGGCGCCTCGCGCGATGCGATCCTCGGGATAATCCGAGAGCACGAGCTCGACGACGTTCTTCGCGACGCGCTGAGCCGTCTCGTCCCGCGTCTCGACGACCATGCCCTCGCGCACGGGTGTCGTGCAGGCCGCGACCGGACCGCGGGCGCCCTTCACGCCGACGAGGCAGACGCGGCAAGCGCCGTATGGCGCGAGGCGCGGGTCGTAGCAGAGCGTCGGGACGTAGATGCCCTCGCGACGCGCGACGTCGAGGATGGTCGCGCGGTCGGAGGCCTTCACCTCACGCCCGTCGATCGTCAACGTCACGAGGCGGCGCTTCGCGTCGCGTCCGCCCTCGCGCTTCCCGGTGGTTCCGTCAGCGGCCATGAGCATTGTCTCCTAGCGGGGTCGAAGAAGCGTTCGTGCCTGCCATCATCTCGTCGGGGAAGTGCTGGAGCAGCGAGCGGATCGGATCGGGGATCGCGCCGCCGTGCGCGCAGAGCGAGCCGAGCTTCAGCGTCTCGAGCAGCTCGCGGAGGAGCGCGATGTCGGTCGCGACGGCATCCTTGCTCCGCGTCTCCTTGAGCCGCTTCGCGATCTCCAGCCCACGCCGGCCGCCGATCCGACACGGGAAGCACTTCCCGCACGACTCGGCGTCGCAAAACTCGAACAGGTGAATCGCGATGTCTCGCGCGTCGACGCTGTCGTCCCACGCCACGATCCCGCCGTGCCCGAGGAGCGCGCCGACGGCGTCGAGCTCCTCGAAGCCGAGCGGCACGTCGAGCATCGACCCCGGGAGAATGCCGCCGAGCGGGCCGCCGATCTGGATCGCCTTGATCGGCCTTTGTCCCTTGAGGCCGCCGCCGATGTCGACGAGCACGCGCCGCAGCGTCGTGCCGAGCGGCACCTCGTAGATGCCCGGACGGACGAAGCGCTCGTTGATCGACAGCGCCTTCGTCCCGCGGCTCTTGCCGGTGCCGATCGCTGCATACGCTGCGCCGCCGTGGCGGACGATCCACCCGAGGTTCGCGAGCGTCTCGACGTTGTTCACCACGGTCGGGCGATCGAACAGTCCCTTGTCGGCCGGGTAAGGAGGACGCGCGGTCACCATCCCGCGGAGGCCTTCGAGCGACCGGAGGAGCGCCGTCTCCTCGCCGCACACGTACGACCCAGCGCCTTCGACGACCTCGACGTCGAAGGACAGGCCGCTCCCGAGAATGTCCTTGCCGAGGAGCCCCGCGGCGCGCGCAGCCACCACCGCACGCCGCAGCGAAGGTGCGGACTGCGGGTATTCGCTCCGGACGTAGATGAACCCTCGCTGCGCGCCGATCGAGTACCCACAGAGCGTGAGCCCTTCGATGATCGCGAACGGGTCCTTCTCCATCAGGTACTTGTCGATGTACGAGCCGGGATCGCCTTCGTCGGCGTTGCAGACGACGTAAGCCTCACCCACCGCGCGCGCGTTCGCCGCCGCGAAGCGCCACTTCTGCGACGTGGCGAAGCCCGCGCCCCCGCGGCCACGGAGCTGCGAGGCATCGACCTCGGCGAGGAGCTGGTCCGGCGTGAGCTCGGCGAGCGCCTTCGCGAGCCCGGCGAAGGCGCCGTGCTGGCGAGCCGCGTCGAGATCGGTCGCGTCGATCGGCTGCACGAGCCGCTCGAGGACGATCGCCGGGCCGTCGACGGCAGCGAACGGTGGGACGAGCGCGGCGTGTGCCTCCGTCATTCCTCCGCCGCTCCGGAGGTCCTTCGCGAGCGCGTTCGCCTTCTCTGGCGTCATCTCGCCGTAGATGCGGCCCTCCACTTCGACCGCGGGTCCGGCGTTGCAGAACCCGAGACAGTAGACCGCCTCGAGCGAGACCTCGCCGTCCGCGCTCGTCTCTCCGACGCGGAGCCCGAGCGCCTTCTCCATCCAC
>Ga0164243_10012930_pt1 | contig 11778 bp, 9 predicted proteins | sample OricompcompostOP_FD_108781 | JGI IMG/M metagenome (GOLD analysis project Ga0164243, IMG submission 108781) | Organic Plus compost microbial communities from Emeryville, California, USA - Original compost - Organic plus compost (OP) | ecosystem: Engineered > Solid waste > Mixed feedstock >...
CGATCGTGTCCGTGTTCGACAGCCGATCAAGCCCTACCGCCGCCAGCACCGACGCAGCGATCGCACCAGCCGTACCGCCCAGCCAAAGCCGCCGGCTGACAGTCCGTCTACTTGGCTTGGCAAGGGCCTCCGCCTCGGACGTTGCCTGGGCTTCGGGAATATCGCGGTGAACGCCCAACGCGACGGCACGGTCGAAATATGCGTTGCTCGCCATGGCCCGGGCGAACGCCCCGGCATTGCGTGGATCGGCGCTGGTCCAGGCCTGCAATTCGGCTTCTTCTTCGGGACTCAGCGAGCCCCCGTCGGCACGGAGCGCCCAGTACGCGGCGCGCTCGTCACGCGCGTTCACGCTGTCCGGTGGGATTGGCGGTCTTACTGTCTTCTCGCTGCTCACGCGGGCTAGATGACTCATCCCGGGCATTTCTTCCACGCCCGATTGCGTCGGTCAGCAAAGCGTGTGCCTTGACCATGTGCTTCTCGACCGTCCTTTCGGCGATTCCGAGGGCGTGGGCGGCTTCACGCTGACTGAGGCCCCGTATCTTTCGCAACGTGAACACCTCGCGGCAACGCTCCGGCAGCGCAGCGATGGCGGCGGAGACATGGGACAATTCCTGCCGGTCGGCAGCTATACGCTCGGGCGACGGCGCGTCCTCGGGGATCTCCAGCACTTGCAGGTTCGCCTCCGCATCAATCATCACGATCTTAGCGCGGCGCAGCGACTGGAGCACCACCGACTTCGCCACTTCAAACATGTAGGTCCGGCCGTTGCGGATATGATCGACACGCTCCAGCGCGGCGAGGATCGCGTACGTCTCCTGAACGATGTCGTCCACCTCCAGCCCCGCCGACGCGGTGCGCGCGCCCAGCCACTTGCGCAGCGCGGCTTCGTGGGGGAAGACATTACGCCCCAACCAGACAGCTCGTTCTCGCGAGAAGGACATCGTCGCGGCGACTATCCGCGATAGATGACACTTTGGAGGCAGGCCCGCCCCACCCTGGGGACTTGCATGCCCATGTGCCTCCCGAAAATCGATCGATCCAGACGATACCGAACGGAAAAGCGGCCGCCGCAAAAATTCGCGGCGCGAATGGAGGATCGGTCTCTCGGCAGCATCTAGTCCGCATCCGAGACGCTGCGCCACAGGAGACGCAAATGAAACGGCCTTCACAAGCTCTGTTGTCTGCCGTCGCCGCGGTGGCCTGCCTCACGCCGCAATCGGTGCTGGCATGGGGAACCACGGGCCATGCGACGATTGCCAATATCGCCGAACTCAACCTCCAGCCCACAGTCTGGAATGAGATCAAGATCCTGCTCGCCGTCGATGGCGTGACGCACATGTCCAAGGTCGCGTCCTGGGCGGACCAGCAGCGTGATCCCGACGATCCGGTACACACCACGCGTATCCCGATCGACGGCACGCCTGCGCCGGCGCATGCCTGCACCGGCACAGCCATGTGCGCGGATGAAGCGATCGCCTATCACAGCACGATCCTCGCCGACCGCAGCAAATCCGGCGCAGCGCGGGAGGAAGCGCTCAAATATATCATCCATCTTGTTGGCGATCTGCATCAGCCGCTGCACGGCTCCGATCCGATCGGCTACAACACCGTGACGCTGGGCGGGGTGTCGACCCTCATCCATACGATCTGGGACACGAACATCATCGACGATCATGGCGTGGCTTCGGCGTTGCTTGCGCAAGAGCTGATCAATGACGGGGTCCCGGTCACGCTTGGCGGCACGCCGCGCGACTGGGCGACCGAGAGCAGCAACATGGCGCGCGACCATATCTACGACATTCTGCCGGCGTGCTGGGATTATAAGGCTCCGGCATGCCCGGCCGCGCCGGTGGCGCTGCCCGCCAACTACTCCGCCACCAAATACCCGTTCGTCGCGCAGCGCCTGAAGCAGGCGGGCTATCGCCTCGCTGCGATGCTGAACAGTCTGCTCGGCACGTAGCATTCGATCCGCCGAGGGCGTTCGGCGGCCATGAGCGTCCATGGGAAAGCGCCATGGCATTCGGCGATCATTTCGGCAGACGCACCACATTGGCGGTGATTGCTTTGCTGGGGTTGATCGGTTGGACAATCTGGAACGAGGCTTCGGCGCCTGGTCTCGTTCCGGCGGCTCGGTCCGGATCTCCGCGCCCGAAACGGCGGCACCCCCCGATACGCGCGACCGCGTCGCCTCAGCAAGGAACGCACCTGCCACACTCGACTGGTTGCTCGGAACCTGGAGCCAATCTGTTCGGCAGACAAGTGCCCAACGGATCGCTCTATTCGCCCTTCCACGACGTGCTCGGCCGCTATTTTTCTGTGCGAGCCAAGCTGAACTTCTAGCGGCAAGCAGGCTAACGAGCGATGAACCAATGCCAACGACAGCCGGCCGATATCGGCCTTGAGCCCAGCCGCCCGAATTTTTGTTCATTCATCGGCGCGGTAGTGTTTGTCGTTGACGCGGTCTGACGGCTCCGATCATCGAAGGGAGAAGCAGCATCGTCCACGGGACTTGAGGGCATTCCATGTCGATTCCATTCATTGTCGGCATCGGCGGCACGCCCGCCGACAGTTCCTCTACCGAAGCGGCGCTGCGGCTCGTGCTCGCGGAAACGGAGCGGCTGGGTGCGCGCACACGGTTGTTCGGCGGCAAGGAACTGGCGCGGCTGCCCATGTATCTCACGGATGGCGCCAGCGCGGCGCCGGTCGCCCGGGAATTGGTCGAGGCGGTTCGTCGGGCCGATAGCGTGATCGTGGCGAGTCCGGGCTATCATGGCTCGGTTTCCGGCCTCCTCAAGAATGCGCTCGATCATCTGGAGGAGACCGCCTCCGATCCGCGGCCCTATCTCGACGGCGTGCCGGTGGGGCTGGTGGTGACGGCCTATGGCTGGCAGGCGACCGGCAGCACGCTCGCCGCGTTGCGCGCGATCGTGCACGCGCTGCGCGGCTGGCCGACACCGCTGGGGGCGACCGTGAACAGCGCGGTCAGCCGCTTCGTCGACGGCAACTGCAGCGATCCGGCGGCCTCGGCACAGCTCGCAACGGTAGGACAACAGGTCCACGCCTTTGCCATGCTGCGGTGCAACGCAGCCCGGCACCTCGATCAGGCCACCGCCTCCGCCTGACCGGCGATAAGCCCAATCCCGATTAACCATAATAGATTCAATTACTTCCTTGATCGGAACCGGCACATTCCGCATGTGCACGCTGCGGAATTGCTACACTTCCGCGTCAATTAGTTATTCGCCCGCGCACAAGACCCGTCCGCGCATTCGATGGCTCAATCCTCCCCGGACACCTCTCAAAAGAAGAGCGCCAGGGGAACGGAAACTCAGGCTTCGGGGACGGGAACAGATTATGAAAAGGGTGCGAAACAAGACGCTGCTGCTCGCGGCGGGTGCTTCCGTGCTGGCATGGGCACCCACGGCCGCCTTCGCCCAGGCGACCGCCGAAGCGGCGACGGGGGACCAGGGACAGCTCACCGACATCGTCGTCACGGCGGAGAAGCGCGACGTCAATCTTCAGGACGCTTCGCTGTCGGTGTCGGCGGTATCCGCGCAATCGCTGAGCGAAGCCAATGTGACGGAGGTCACTGGCCTCAACGGCCTCGTCCCCGGCCTGGTGGTGGCGCGCAGCGGCGGCGGCGAGCGCATGATCGCGATCCGCGGCGTGGGGTCGGAAACGCCCGAGAATGCCAACACGCAGCCCGGCGTCTCCTATCACGTTGACGGCGTCTATATCTTCAATTCGATCGCCGCCAACGCCGCCTTCATCGATGTGGCCCAGGTGGAGGTGCTGCGCGGGCCGCAGGGCACCACCTTCGGCCAGGGCTCGACCGGCGGCACCATCAACGTCGTGACCAACCAGCCTTCGACCGGCGCCTTCACCGGGAGCATGAATTTCGGGGTCGGCAACTATGGCATGGTGAAGGGTGACGCCACGGTGAACCTGCCGCTCGATCGGACCTTAGCGATCCGCGGCTCCGTCCAGCACCTGGAGCATGACGGCTATGCGGCGGCGACGGGGGTACCGGGCTTCACCGAATACAAGCTCGACGAGCAGGACGAGACCGGCTGGAAAGTGGCAGCGCTCTGGGCGCCGACCGACAATTTCTCGATCACATTCAGCACGATCCAATATGAAAGCGACGCGCACGGCCCAGCGCAGAAGAACATCCTCGATCCCGAGCCGGACCCGCGCAAGCTGAGCCAGGACTTCCCGGCGCGATCGGTGATCGACACCGAGCTCTATTACGGCGTGGCGCGGCTGGAGACGCCGTTCGCGATCATCAAGTCGATCACCAGCTACCAGAAGCTCTACAGCATGCAGGCGTGGGATTCGGACGGTCTCACCTCCGACCTGTTCTACGACGTGACCTACAGCCCGCTGACCTTCGGCGGCGATCGCTACGATCACACCCCGCTGTGGCGAATGAACACCAAGAGCTGGACCCAGGAGATCAACCTTGCGTCCAACACCTCCGGCCCGCTCTCCTGGAATCTCGGCGGCGTCTATCTTTGGTCGAAGAACTCGCAATATATCGTCGAGTATCGCGCGGCCGACGACGAGATCCTGCGGCCGCCCTTACCGGAGGACACGCCGGTGGACGATCCGCGCGTCGCGGCGCTCACCTATGCCGAACTTTCGTCGATCACCCGCGAGGCCTGGGCCGCTTATTTCGAAGGGAAATACGAAGTCACCGATGCGCTGAGCATCACCGCCGGCCTGCGCTACAACCACGACGAATACAGCGGCGAATCCGCGACGAACAGCAACCTACCGGCCTCAGGCCCCTATCTGCAGCCGACGCCGACGCCCGGCCTCACCACATCGAAATGGACCGGCAAGGCGGCGATCGACTATAAGCTGACGCCGACCAACATGGTCTATTTCAGCTATACGCGCGGCTTCAAGCCGGGCGGCCTCAACGCCTCGGCGGCGGACGCCGCGCCGGCGCTGCTCGGCTTCGCGATGGGTACGCGGCCGACTTATCAGCCCGAAAGCGTGGATTCGTTCGAGATCGGCTCGAAGAACCGCTTCCTGAACAACACTGCACAGCTCAACGTCTCGGCATTCCTCTACAATTACAAGGATATGCAGTTCCTGGAGGAAGATGCGGTGCTCTATGGCGAGGGCATCAGCAACGCGCCGAGCGCCCGCATCTACGGCGTCGAGATGGAGGGCTCCTGGCTGGCCGGCGAGCATTGGCGCCTGGAGGGCTCGATTTCATTCCTGCACGGCGAGTTCAACAAGGACTATTACGCGCTGGACCCCGTCCGCGCCACTGAGGCGCAGAATGCAGCCGGCTATCCGAGCTGGCTGTTCTGGGACAATTTCTATGCGGCGGCGCTCGCTCGCGATGCGGCGCGCCAGAACATCAACGGCAACAGCGTGCCCAAGATTCCGGACGTGCAGGGCTCGGCCAGCGTGAGCTACACCGACCATGTCGGGCCGGGCCAGCTCACCGCCAAGGCGCAATATCTGTATCGCGGCGAGTATAGCTACCGGCTGTTCAACGAATCCGCCTATGACACGACGCCGTCGTACAGCCAGGTGAACCTGTTCCTCAAATATGAGCCGGACGACACGAGGCTCAACTTCTCGCTGACCGTGACCAACTTGTTCGACGAGGAGGGCATCAACTCCCGTTTCTCGGACCCGTTCGGCAGCGCGCAGACCTACAATACCTATATCGCGCCCCGGCAGGTGCTCGGATCGATCGGCTATAAATTCTGATCTCCCGCAATGAGGGCAACGGGCGGCGCGGCGACGCGTCGCCCGTTTTCGCGTCCGGCGCCCGTCAACTCTTCGGGCGCGGACGATCAAGCCTTGCGCCCGCGATGCCTTAGTCTGCCCGATCGACACTCCGGCACAGGGAAGGACATCCGATGTCGCGCAGCCTGCTGATCATGGTCTCAGTCTCGCTCGGCTTCTTCTTCGTGACGGCGACGACGTTCACGTCGCTGGGCTATGTGCTCTACACCATGGTTTCCGAGCTCGGCTGGTCGAAGGCGGCCGCCGGTGCCAGCTTCTCCTGCCTGGGCCTAGCCTGCGGACTGAGCAGCCCCTTGCCGCCGCTGCTGATGAAATGGATGGGCACGCGGCTCACCATGTTCACGGGCGGCCTGGTGCTCGCCGGCGGCTTCCTGCTCGCCTCGGCGGTGACCGGCATCGGCCAGTTCTTCGTCGCGACGACGCTGATGGGCATCGGCTTCTCGCTGGTGGCCCCCTCGCCGGCTGTCTATCTGATCGCCACCTGGTTCCCCGCTACCGCGGGGCGGCTGATCGGCTTCTACTTCATGGCCGGCGCGCTGGGCGGAGTCGTTGGGCCGCTGATCGTCGGCGCGATCGTGGGGCTGAACGGCAGCTGGCGCGTCCACTGGCTGGTCATGGCAGTCGCCGCGGTGGCGCTGGGCATGCTGTTCCTGCTCACGATCCGCGACACGGTGCGTATCGAATCGACCGAGCAAGTGAAGCACGCCGGTGCTGCCCAGCCCCAATCGGCCGGGATCGCGGCTTGGACCGTGCGCGAGGCGATCACCAACCGTTCCTTCCTGCTGCTCGCCCTCGCGATGCTGGTAGTCCAGACCGTCGTCACCACGATGCACTCCGTACTCGTGACGCATGTGGCGAGCCTAGGCGCCGGCAGCGCACCCGGGGCGCTGGCGATGAGTCTGCTCGCGCTCAGCGGCACTTTCGCCAAGGGGATCTCCGGCGCGCTCACCGAACGTTTCCCGCCCAAAGCGCTGCTGGTCACCGGCCTGGTGCTGCAGTGCGGCTCGGTCGCGCTGCTCTGCGTGACGGCGACGCCCGGCTGGGCGGTGGTGTTCGCGCTGCTGTTTGGCATCGGTTGGGGCCTGGCCTGGCTCAGCGCCCATGTGCTGCTGCTGCGCTATTTCGGCGGCGCGATCGCCGGCGACCTGGTCGCCATGGCGACGATGGCGACCACCTTCGCCGTGCTCGGCCCGCTCTCGGCCGGCTGGGTGGCGGACGACACCGGCAGCTTCGTGCCGGTGTTCCTGGTCTTCACAGCGATGCTCGGCGCGGCGGGGCTGGTAACCGCGCTGTTCCTGCGCGCACCCGTGCCGGGGCCCGCGCAGGTCAAGCGCCTGGAGGCGTTCGACGAGCCGATGCTCGTCCCAGCGGAATAGCGATACTTGCGTGCCGAAGGTGACTCGATGACGCTTTTGACCGATCAGTTTTTCGACAGTTTCGCCAGCTCGGTGAAGCCGACCGAGGAAGCGGAGACGCTGCCGCCCGAATGCTATACCAGCGAGGAATTCTACCGCTTCGAGAAGGAAGCGCTGTTCTATCGCGAATGGCTATGCGTCGGGCGCGACGAATGGCTGGCCGATCCGGGCGACTATTTCACCGCCAGCCATGCCAACGAACCCCTGATCATCGCGCGCGGCCGCAACGGCGAGATCAACGCGATGTCGGCGGTGTGCCAGCACCGCGCGATGCTGGTCGCCGAGGGCAAGGGCAATGCGCGGGGCTTCGTCTGCCCCTATCACCACTGGTCCTATGATCTCGACGGCCGGCTGGTCGGCGCGCCGGCGATGAGCAGGACATGCGATTTCGACAAGGCGCGGCACAGCCTGCCCCGGCTGAAGGTCGAGCTGTGGCACGGCTTCATCTTCGTCAATTTCGATTCCGACGCCGCATCGCTCGCCTCGCGCATGGGACCGATCGAGCCTGTCGTCGCCAATTACGAATTCGAGACGCTACGCGGCCCCGCGCCGCAAAGCCACGAATATGCGTGGAACTGGAAGGTCCAGTTCGAGAACAACAACGACGGCTATCACGCCAGCCGGCTGCACCAGGGGCTGCACGATTTCGTGCCGAGTTCGCTCGCCAGCTTCCCCGAAGTACCACGCGAGACGGCGGGCTATTATCGGCTCAACGGCTCGACGCATCCCAACGCCGCCTTCAATCCCACCGAGCGGGCGCTGTTCCCCGTCTTCCCCAAGCTGACTGAGGAAGAGCAGAACCGTCTCCTCTTCGTGAACCTGCCGCCCAGCCTGTCGCTGGTCGTGCTCAACGACGTCGTCATCTACCTCATCATGGACGCGCGCGCGCCCGATCGGCACGGGCTGACCTTCGGCAGCCTGTTCCATCCCGATGCGCAAAACGATCCACTCTACGAACAGAAGCTCCAGCTCAACGACGTATCGACCGGCGAGATCGTCGCGCAGGACCTGCACGTCGACCTGCTGGTGCAGCAGGGGCTCGGCTCCCGCTTCGCGCCGCGCGGCCGCTATAGCTGGCAGGAGGATGCGCAGCGGCAGTTCAACCAGTGGCTGGTCGACCGCTATTGGAGCGAGCGGGACCGACGGCGCGGCCCGTCCGCGCCGGTGTCGCAGATCAAGCGGGCTTCCTGATTCCGCCGGGGATTGCGCGGAAGATCAATTTTTCAGGCGCTTGCCGACAGGGGCCGCATCGCTGCCGCTGGTAGCAGTCATCGCATCCATCAAGGGGAAAATGGCACGATGACCAACACGCTGATCTTCGTCGATCTCGCTTCCGACGATCCGGCTGCCGCCGGCCGCTTCTATGCTGAGGTGTTCGGCTGGCAGAATGACGCAAGGCCAGAGGGCATCTACCACCGCATGGTTCCAGGCGGCTTCTTCCAGCACAAGGACGGCAGCGACAGCGCGATCGGCAACCTGCACCTGGGCATCTTCGACGCCGCCAACGCCCGTCCTCATCCCAAGCCGGCGGGCGCCGAACCGCGGCACATCGCCGCGAGCGGCCGCAAGCCGCGCGTCTGGATCCTGATCGGCGACGAGGATTCCGCCGAGCGCATCCTGGCGGCCGCCGAGGCGCGCGGCGCCACCATCCTGTGGCGCGACCATTATTGGCAGGAGTTCAACGGCTACAACCACGCCTTCGCCGATCCCTGGGGCAACGAGATCGTGCTGTGGGGCAAGGCCGGCGAGAACCCGCAGATTCCCAGGCATTTCACGCGCGAATGATGCCGGCGGGCCAGCCGGGACAATATCTTGTGCGCGGCCGCGCAAGACCAGCCGCCTCGCCTCTTCCTAGCCTTGGCGCATCGAACCATCGCGAGCAGCGATCGACATGAAAATGAAGCCTTTCCTTATCGTTATCGCCGGAGCCTGCACATGAGCCGCATGCCGATCATCTTCTTCGGCCATGGCAGCCCGATGGTGGCGCTGGAGAAGAGCGATACGACGCGCGCCTGGCGCGGCATCGCGGAGCGGATCGGCAAGCCCAGGGCGATCCTGTGCATCTCCGCGCACTGGCTGACGCGCGGCACCGCCGTCACCGCCATGCCGAAACCCCGGACGATCCACGACTTCGGCGCCTTCCCCCAGGCGCTGTTCGACATGCGCTATCCCGCGCCCGGCGATCCGGAGCTGGCGCATCGGGTGCGCGAGCTGCTGGCGCCGGTGCCGGTGGCGATCGACCATGGCTGGGGGCTCGATCACGGCACCTGGACGGTGCTGGTCCATGCCTATCCCGATGCCGACGTGCCCGTGGTCCAGCTCGGCATGGATGTCGGCCTGTCCACAGCCGATCGCTGGACGCTGGGACAGGCGCTGCGGCCCTTGCGCGACGAAGGCGTGCTCATCATGGGCACCGGCAACATCGTCCACAACCTGCCCGCGATGGACTGGGAAAACCCGTCCGCCCCGCCCTATCCCTGGGCGGCGCGCTTCAACGGCGCGATGTTGGAGGCCATCGCCCAGGATCGCCCGGAGGTGGTGATCGACTTCGAAGCGCTGGGCGAGGACGCCCGGCTCGCGGTCCCCACTCCCGACCATTTCTGGCCGCTGCTCTACGTCCTGGGCGCGCGCCACCCGGGCGAGAAGGCCGAGTTCCGTCCCGATTTCATCCACCACAAGTCGCTCGGCATGACGAGCATCCTGATCGGCGCGAACTGACGGCCGCGCCCCGTTCGGCTTTCACTACAGGGGGTATCCATGAGCTTGATCTGCGAGCATGGCGCGATCCGCGAAGACATTCGGCCCAAGGCGCTGCATCGGCTGCGCGCCACGCCCGAAACCGTGCACTGGGGCTATTTTTCGCCCGAGATCAAGCCGGCGCTGACCGTGCAGAGCGGCGACCTGATCCAGGCCCAGGCCGTCACCCATCATGCCGGCGACGATCCCGCGCTGATGTTCGACGAGGATATCCGCCGCATCTTCACCGAGATCGCGCCGGAGACGCGCGCGCCCGGCTGCCACATCATGACCGGCCCGATCTTCGTCGAAGGCGCCGAGCCGGGCGACATGCTCGAAGTGCGCTATTTCCAGATGGTGCCGCGATTCAACTATGGCTCGAACCTGCAGGCGAACTGGGGCCATCTCTATCAGGAGTTTGGCGAGACCGAGCGCGTGACGATCTATCGCCTCGATCCCAACGCCAACACCGCCAGCGCGCTCTATGCCTATGACATCCCGGATAAATATGTGACGCCCGGCCGCATCACCCATTGCCCCGAATGCGAGCGCCAGCCGGCGCTGCCCGGCATCACCATCCCGGCACGGCCGCATCTCGGCACCGCCGGTGTCGCCCCCGCGATCAACGAGCCCGTGAGCACCATCCCGCCCGGCCTCCACGGCGGCAACATCGACAATTGGCGGATCGGCGCGGGCGCGCGCATGTATTATCCCGTGCAGGTCAAGGGCGCGCTGTTCTCGATCGGAGACCCGCATGTGAGCCAGGGCGACGGCGAGATCAGCGGCACCGCGATCGAGGCCTCGCTCGACGTCTTGTTCCAGATCATCGTGCGCAAGGACTTCGCCTTCCCCTCGCCGCTGCTCGAGACCGACGACTGCTGGATCGTCCACGGCTTCGGCGACGATCTCGACCAGGCGATGAAGGGCGCGTCGATCGACATGCTCCACCTGCTCACCGAGCATCAGGGCCTGTCCAAGGTGGACGGCTATTCGCTGATGAGCGTGGCAGCCGATTTCGGCGTGACTCAGGTGGTGGACGGCACCCAGGGCATCCATTGCCGGATCGATCGCCGCATTTTCGGCGGCAAGGGCACGGCGCGCGACGCGATCTGATACACATCGCCTGCCGACAAGCGTTCGGGCACGTGCGGACAAGACGGCCGCGCGCGCCGGTCGCATCCATAGGCGACAAGATCGGGGAAATGGCCGCCTTGAAGATGCTCTCCCGGCTCCGGATCGACGGGTTCCTGCTGGCGCTGCTGGCGGTGCTCGCCTTCGCCACGCTGCTGCCGGCGGGGGGCCAGGCGGCAACCTGGTTCGATTGGGCCACCACTGCGGCGATCACCCTGCTTTTCTTCCTCCACGGCGCCAAGCTCTCGCGCGCCGCCGTCCTGGGCGGGATCGGCGCGTGGCGGCTGCACCTGATGGTGCTGGCCACGACCTATGGGCTGTTCCCGTTCGCCGGGCTCGCCATCGTCGCGGCGCTGGGCGGCGTGATCGATCCGGCGGTCGCGACCGGCCTGCTCTATCTCTGCGTGCTGCCCTCGACGGTGCAGTCCTCGATCGCCTTCACCTCGATCGCCGGCGGCAATGTGCCCGCGGCGGTGTGCAGCGCCTCGCTCTCCAACGTGCTCGGCATCGTGCTGACGCCGCTGCTCGCCGGCCTGCTGATCCACAGCCGATCGGCGGGCGCGGATTTCTTCCTCCAGGCGGTGACGTCGATCGCCGCCACGCTGCTGCTGCCTTTCCTCCTGGGCCATCTTGCCCGCCCGCTAATCGGCGGCCTGATCGACCGGCACCGCAAGCTCGTGATGCGGGTGGATCGCGGCGCGATCCTGCTCGTCGTCTATACCGC
>Ga0164243_10012932_pt1 | contig 11777 bp, 13 predicted proteins | sample OricompcompostOP_FD_108781 | JGI IMG/M metagenome (GOLD analysis project Ga0164243, IMG submission 108781) | Organic Plus compost microbial communities from Emeryville, California, USA - Original compost - Organic plus compost (OP) | ecosystem: Engineered > Solid waste > Mixed feedstock >...
AACCCCAGGTCCTAACCGTTACTGTTACCTTTATGAGTAACGTATGGAACACTGTAGTCTCTACCTTCTTGTGAAAGGTATAATACTAGTTTGTTTGGGGTTCAGCTTTCTCAAGTTCACCTAGCGTGGGTCATGGTAAATTACTTTAATTTTACCAAGCTCACTTCTCGGATTGCTGGTGTCTCCGCCAGGTCCGGCCAAGATTTTCCTTGGCAAGCTGGTTTGACATCTACTCTTACAGTACCTTAATCCTATTAACATTGATACGTGGGGTGTCAGCCCAGCCGTATAACAATTCACCCTTCGAAAGGTAGTCGCCTGTCGTGATAAGTCTTTTGTAAGAGCCGACCTCTATGATGATAGTAATATATATATATATTAACTATTAACTATCATCACTAATAAATTTTAACCATCTCCCACTAGTGGTTACTTGTAAAGGTCATTCAATGAGCTAAAGCAGCCGCCGCAGCCGCCGCCGTAGCAGTAGCAAGCATCAATAATTAAGAAATGCTTTTCTTAGTGTGACGGAGTTAATAACTCTTCAATATTAAACCCCCCCCCCTTCACTTCGTCCCCCTTGTGCTGCAAAGCACCGCAGCGGGGGCGTAAACAGGAGTGAAGGGGGTGCTCACTCCGTAGGCAGGTAGAACTTTTATAAATTTACCATCTATTTGTTTATATCAAAGCGGATATAAATTAGTGATGGCTGGAAGACGTTTAGTAGAGAATCAATATTGTGTTGGTTCTTTACCCTCCAGTTTAGGATTGGGTCAAGGGGTAGGATTAGATGAAGTACAAATAGGAGCTAAAACCTTAAATTTCAAATAATTAACATAGTGTAGTATTTTAGCAGAAAATGTAAACTCCAATCTCCCATTTATTTGAGGTTTATTAATCCCCCCTTCTACGGGGATATCCCCGTTGAAGGGGGTGGCGGAACCAGGATCGTATGATATATATATATCCGTCCCCTAATAACTCTCCTGTTATCACTTCTCATATCGTTGAAGGTATTAAAAATTTAGATAATTGTTCTTTAGATAATTCTATAGAACTAAATATTAATTTATTATTAAATATCTTATTACTATCTAAATAAAGTCTAACAGAATTACGAGTAGTTTTTAAAACATGGGCACACTACATCACCCTCCACCACCCGGTTTAGTAAGACAATATCTTACAAACCGCCTTAGTATATAATACTAACAATTTAAAATTAATGGGGTTTAAACTTCACATATAATATATTGACTTAAGTTCTAAAATATTTAATCTTATAAATCACTTAGATCTGCTTTCTTATTACTATACTTAAAGACATATTTTTTTAAATAAGGGTTCGAGGATTCTCCCCTTAGTCTTCTCATTACAGTAGAATTACTAATATTTAAATCTTTGGCGGCTTTTCTGGCTGAAGAATCATTATATATTGATCTTGAGTAGTTTTTCCTGTTTCAACGTCTATAACTGTAACTGGGACTGCATTAGGTTGATTTAGACTATTCCCATTACCTTTAAAAATATCTGCTAATTTCTTTTTAGTTTCCTCGGAGTGTTGGAATCCCATTAATGAACCCGCTGTCTTTAATATGTTATACTGAGGTTTTAGCAAATCTAAAAAATACTGTTCTCTTTCCAAAAGAATAGATTTATCGCAATACTCAATTATTTCGGCTGAAAATAGTGAATATCCGTATTTAGCTAAAGCAGCACATATTGGTAATTGATTCCTTCTAAGTAAGTGATTAACATTAAAATATTCTTTAAATCTACGTCCTAGGGTGAAACCCTAGAAGAACCCACATAAAATTTGTTATTCTTTAAGTTACGTATTAAATAAATACCCGGTTTTCCTTTGTTTTCATATAATATATGTAATTTTTGAGTGTCCCGTGGACTCATCGCAATGAACAGCGCAAAGGCGCACAATAAAACAAGAGCTTAAACCCAAGGCGATATCGGATTTATCATACAAAAAAAAATTAAACATACGTTAAGATTAAAAAAGATACATATTTATAATTTATTTATTGTTGAATTCTTGCTGTGTTCATTCTAGCTTTTATTTTATAAATATTATCTAAACCCTAGGGAGTTAAGTGTTTCTTGTCTTTCAACATTTCAGCTGCTAGACAGAAATCTTCAAAATCTTTAATTTTTGCTCCAGCAATAGGGTTTTCTTTAAAAAATGGTATAATTTTTGTAATTATACCAGAAAGATTTGTTACTCTATAACTACATATATTACCTCTAGTATAAGTATTACCGCAACCAAAAAATTCAACTAAACTAGCCAATATTTTTTCATCCCTTTTATGTTGAGAGACATTAAATTCTAATTGTACATTTACTCCTGACTTAGTTGTTACAGACTTTTTGATATTTATGAAAAAACCACCTTCTGCTGAAGCAAACCCTACGGCTCAATCTGGATGAATATCCTGTAGTATTACGTTAGTACGGCCCTCGGGTACTATACCTGGAAAATTCGCTAACAATTCAGGGCTTAGCCCTAAATTCATTGAAGCTTTTATCGCTACAAATTTAAGTAAACCTTCTTTAGTTAAATGTTCTTTATTTTTCTGCTTTTTTGAAAAGTGCATAATCAGCGTATTTCTGAGTTATTAGAGGATATTTATCTAAAAAATTAGTTAAAACCTCAAAATCCTGTAATGAACTTACTCTAAATTGTATGGACTGTGGGCCATGCTTAGTGATATTACCTATTTTTAAGTAATCTTTTATTGATTCTAAAAGTCTGATCTCTCGTCCATGTAAACTAATTTTAAAAATAAGCTTAACTCTTCAACCAGTGTTAATTGAGTTATCTTTATATATTGAAAGATTAAAACTCCCCTCACCATCAATAAAACCAGTTAACGCTCAAGGCTTAATAAGCTTATTATGTTCAGAGGATAAAGTTGAATACGCTCGAAGTAGTAAAAATTTTGTTTTAAAGGGGGCACCTTTAACTAAACAATCCTCATTATCAGATAATTTAGTTATATCCTACACTCAAATAAAAGGTCCTTTATTACTAGTATGTATACCCCCTTATTCATTTCTTACGAGAAGTGTTAATAGTTATTTTTAACACGCTAGAGGATATATTGTGTGAAGTATTAAAATAAGTAAGATTAATTAAATCTAGAGTACCAAAATATCCAATGCCTAACAGTATAGATATTTTAAATAAACCTTCCCAAGGCTCAAGGTGTAATGTAATAATCAATAAAGATAGTATACTCCGAATACACCTGTCAAATAAATAGAGCCTCCGACTGTACATTCAGCCGAGGGGGGGGGGGGCAAAAGTAGGAAAAAACTAGCTCATGGGCTCTGCCCCTCAGGTTGCTTGCACCGGGGGGTGGCGCAAGCTAAAAAATATTATAATATTAAAGGGGCTAGTTGTGATAAAAAAAGTACAAAATAAACTCTAGAGATATAATCCTCTAACTTACTAGTCTTCGGGATCCGATCTTCCTTTGTTCATTCCTTCTTTAATTTGGCCCCCCTTCTCTAAAGAGAAGGGGTACTTCTAAAAATTTATATATAGAGATTGTGAAGCTTCAGCTAAACCTTCAGGAGTTAAATGCTTTCCTGCTTTTATAATATCCGCAACTTTACATCAATCTTGGAAATCTTTGACTTTAACCCCTAGCAGATTATATTGCTTAAAAAACGGGATGATAATACCACAGATATCCGAAAATTTAGAACATTTGTATTCCCCATGATACTTACTTCCCCCCTTCAGAATAATTACCACATCCTAGGTAAGATATTAAACTTTCCAGGAGGGCCTTATCCCGAACATGTTGAGTAACTCTAAAACGCATTCCTACATAACGGGATTTTGTAATACTAATATCAAAACAACCTTCACCGCTTGTAAATCCCGCTACTCAATAAGGGTTCGGAATTTCCGGGTTTAAAATAGACGGTCTCGTACCTGGAATAATATGAGGAAAAGCTTCCTTTAGATTCGGAGTTAAACCTTTATTTAATGAAGCTTTAATAGCTACAATTCTTTCTAAACCCTCCAAGGTTAAATGTATACCATTCCCCATTAATTCCACCACTTGTTTAAATAGCATATAATCTGCACATTTCTGAGTAATTAAAGGGTATAAATCAAAATGATGTAAAACTACATCGGTTATTTGTTTTATATCATAGATACGGTAGACCAAACTATCTTTACGTTCTTTGGTTATTACACCGGCTCCACCGAAAAATGCCTGTATTTGAAGTAAAGTATCTAGGTCCTTTTTATGAAGAGCGATAGAAAATACTGCCCTTACTCTTCAACCGGTACTCTTACGTGAATCTTTCGTAACCCAAATCATGAAAGACCCCTCCGCATCTATGATACCCGTTATAAATCAAGGATTTAATTTACTCTTTCTATCCTTAGTTCCACTAATATCATTCTCTGAAGTAAGATCAACTTTTTTAATCGAGTTAGTTGAATATGATCTTTTAACTATCACATTAGTTCTATAATTTCATTTAGTTTTGAAAGAAAAGGTTCTATCTTTTCCTCTTACATAGTGTAATAAACACCTGAAGAGGCCACTAACCAGTAATTCCCTGCAAAACTCTATTTATTACATTGAGCCTCCGACTGTACATTCAGCGGCATTTCAGCCACCCCGTGGTGACCCAGTCTGTAGCGATACATTAAAATACCGACGGTCTTAACTACGGAACATCTTGACCGTTTTCACCTCAGTAGCTTTTAAGTCCGGAAGTGTCCGGAATCTCCATACGTATAAAATACGAAATATATTTGGTTTAATCCTTGCTATATTTCTGGTATGGTTCTATGGTCGAACTTTACCATAACTATTTAAAGTAGTTACTGTTCAATTAGATACTATCAATAGTTAAAAATACTCCATCTTATAATATTTTTGCCATAAGCAATTAAATAAGGAGATGTTTCGCTCCGAAGGAGCGCTCCTCCGAAGGAGCGCGGCTGAAATGGTGCGAAGCTCTTCGCACCCTATATACATACAGATGTTTCTTTTAAACTATTAATTCTTCTAATTAGCCCTAGCTCTTTAAATTTATTTATAAATAAACAAATAATGCAGCAATCTCACACATACAAGCTAGAGGCTTTGACCATCTGCGACTTTTATATAGGGATATCGCCATAGGTAATCAAACGTGGAGCAGTTAACTGGACTATATCTTTAAATAGCAATATAAAATTAGCTATTTACTTTGAGTGTCTAAATAACCTAAATTACTGATACCGTCCACCCTGTCTCTACCACCTTAGTGTAATAAGTCAAGATATCAGTAATATTGACCTACTCTAAAGTCTATGGTTATTCAGGAGTAATAATACTCAGTCTCTGAGGGTCTTCTAGATAAATTTAATCTTTATGAATGTACCATTTATATACATAACCTTCGGATATGCGATGCAGCATATAAACAAACCGTAGGTTACACCTAGCAAGTTGGTAGTAAACCATAAAAGAAAATTATAATTTCGGCCCCTCGGCTAAAAAAAAAAAACGGCACAGCTCTCGTCCGCTGGGTTTTTGACTTCTTATGTTTTTACTGCGGAGCGCGGAGCTAGTAAAAAACTAAGAAGCCAGAGGTAATTTTAACGCAAGCCCCTGGGCCTGGCCAGGGATTGTATATTAATTAATTATTTTCTTTTCTTTTATGATGTGGACTCAATAAATTTATAAAACTTGCTTTTTTCTTTATTTCACTATAGTTTATTATTTCTGAAGCTGGTTTATTTTTTCTATAGTCATATATTTCTATTCATTTTTCATAAGATTGAGCCTTTGCTGTATTTAATTTAAATGTATTTAAATATTTAATTAGAATATCTAATTTTAAATAATTTACAACAATTCTATCGTATCCTTTTAATTTTTCTGTATAACCATCAATTAGTCCACTTAAATAAATAAATTCTGGTTCTGCATCTTTTTGTCCTAATACAAATCTTTGAACAATTTTAGTTTTACTTACTGAGACCATAAAACTACCTTCTGCATCTATAAACCCTGATAATCATGGGTCATTTAAAGTAGGTTGAAAGTTATTATCTTTAATTTCAATATTTAATTTATTTTTAAGATTAAAATTTAAAACTCAATCTTTGAATTGAATTTGTTTTTTTCTTAAAAAAATATTACCATTAAATATGTCTATTAAAGTAATTATATCTTGTTTAGCTTTCACTATAAGGATAGCACTGTCTTTATTAACATATATATTACCCATATTTAATTCAGTTTTAATTTTACAAAGTACAGGTAAATCAAGGGGCTCCGCCCCTAGAAAATATACTTTTTCCTCCATTAATTACAAATGAACCATCACCTTCAGAAAATCCTATAAACCATTTTATGAATAAAGGATTAAATTTATCTATTCCCTGCTGATTGATTCCATGTCTTTGAGATTTTTCCGGACTATTATCATTTAATAAGCCTACGGACTCTAAAGCATTTGAAATCTTCCCAGCATATACCCTTATACAAATTAATTTAACCTCTTGTGGTGCGGAGCTGCGGAGCACTAAATAAGGCAGCAGCCTGCCTTTCCACTCCTATATTTCCTATCGAAGCACTCTGCATCATGTGAAATAAGAAATACGGAAAGATTAAATATTATATCTTTGTATATTAATTATCAGATCCTAAATTATAAACTCAGTCTCTGAGGATTTTTATAAATTAAATAATTTTTACCAAGCTTGCTAACAGGATAATTCGCTTCTTCATCCCCCCCTTCGGTCGGTTCTAACAAGGGTCCGGTCGTGAAGGGATAATTTTTTAGGGTGCTGCGTGCGAAGCGCAGCGCAGGAGTATTAAAGCTTATACAGTGACGATCTTATAGATTTCATAAAGATCATACAATAACACTGGAAAAAAATAAGGATGAAAATACTAAGGATTATACCAATTGTTTACAAAAAAAGCACTACACCATATTGCAAATTGCTGCATAGTATATACTTAATAGACCAGAATATTTAATTATAAGATTTGCACTTTTATGCGTGCTAGCTAAGCATGCACGTAGGCATTAAAAAAAGCAAATCATATTATTTGCTTATTTTTACTAAACTTTAATAAGTCTATGAGTTATTGACTATTTTTAAAGAAACTGATTTACCTTTAAAAATAAATTTATGATCATCTTTAGCTAATCAATTGGCTACAGTAGTACTACTAATATTTAAGAATTTAGCACATTCAACTCTTGAATTAAATGTTTTTAAAATTTCTCCTGCTGCGAAGCAGCGCGAAGCGCGAAGCGCGAAGCGCGAAGCACTCCGGAATTAATTGTATCCCTAGATAAAAGTTGTATTTGCTTAGCTCCTTCATTTAAATATCTATTTTCTGATATAATAAATAAACGCCCATCTTCTTTTCTTAGAAGGAAGACTTAACAGTTCAGCAATTTTGGCTTGTAATGCTTGTTCATTTTCAAATGTAGTAGTTCCTTGTCTTGCTTTTGAATTTTGAATTAGATTAGTTGATAATCTTTTAAGATTCATTCTATTTATAATTAATTCTATTACTTCACGACCTAGTTCTGTATAATTTTGACCTAACTCTTTTCCCCCCTTCACTTCATCCCCCTTGTGCTGCAAAGCACCGCAGCGGGGGCGTAAACAGGAGTGAAGGGGGTGGGGACCAGATTTAAAATTATTTTTCAATCTTTATAGTCTAATTCTTTTTTACTTCGTCAAACCATAGAATCAAAAAAAGGAATAAGAACGTCTTTAAAGTAAATAGTATTATAACTAGAAATAAGAACAGCTTGCTTACTTTTAGGGCGAAGCACTGATTTGACCTACATTAAGGTTAATTGTCGTACCTTCAAATTTTTTATTTTTAGGTAAATCTAATAAAAATTTACGTATAGCTTCCATTAAAGGTAAATCTTCAATCGGGGGGGGGCCCCCCCCCCTTCACTTCATCCCCCTTGTGCTGCAAAGCACAAGGTTTATATATATTTATAGTAAACAGGAGTGAAGGGGTGGGGCCCAGATTGTGTTAAATTAAAACCTAACCTATATTGAAAACCTTTACCTTTTGATACGAAAAAAGAACCTTCACCCTCAACAAAACCAAGTAATCAATAAGGTGTTATTTTAAAATCATTATTTCCCTCCGCAGGCTAGGAGCTGCCCAGCACGCCTCGCTAATAAATTAGCGCCGGGTTTTAAAATTTATTCTTAATTTATTCATACCGCCTTTAATATTATCTATGGTATTGATAAGCTCAAGAGATTTTCCGGCGAAGCACTGATTTCGTATAAAGCTCATAGGCTTTCTTAAAATCTAAGAAATTCAAATGTTTAATAGTATTTAAAGGATTAAGTTCAAAAATATCAATAATAACTTGAATATCTTTTATTCTAATAACTTTATATAGCGCAGTATTTCTATAAGTACTTACTGTACCAACATTAAGTTTAGGATAAATTGTAATAATGCTACATCGTCAATGTGTAAAACAATTCTAAAGTTAAATTCAAAATTTTTTGTCCCTTTCTTACGCCTAAAATCAAAACAACCTTCTCCATCAACTAGCCCTCTAAATCATTCAATAAAGTCTTTATCTAAAGTAGAGCTAGAAACCCTGGATAATTGGCTATAATATCTGTTGTTAATTAATTTAGAACTAAATTTTATAAAAGCAGCATTTCTTTTTACTAAAGAATAGCCTTTAGTTTTAGGATAAATATTAGGATTAGATACTCTATAATTATGGATATCCAATCATTTTATCATGGATTCAGCCTTAACCGTATACAATTTGAACATAGAAAAGTAATTTACTAAAGAATTTATATCTTTATAATCTACAGTTACTATGTAACGATTTCTTTCTTTTTTTAAGAATTTACCATTTACTAATTTACTTAAATACTCAAACTCAACTTTATCTTCTTTATGATAGATACTTAAACATTGATTAATAGAAACATCTAGGTCTTTGGACCTAGATAAAACATCTAATTTTACACTACCAGAGGCATCAAATAATCCAGCTAACCAACTATCGCTTAAAGAAGGTTTAAAAGTATGAGGTATTAATTCTATAGTAACTTGAGTTTTATGAAAATAATTTTTACATCAACCTTCCCATGCAGTTTGTACACTTTTGAAATAAATTTTACCATTAAATATTTCAATTAATAGCCCTATTTCTCTAGGGTCGCTTACTTTAAATTCTACATTTTTTTTGTTAATGTTAATAGTCCCAATATTCAATTGAGTTTTTATTTCAATCAAGGTAGGTAAATCTGTAAAATGTGTATGAATAACAAAGCAACTTCTTCCTTTTTCAACTAAAAAACAACCGATTCCCTCACTGTATCCTATAAATCAAGTTAAAAAATCCTGATTTAATTCTTTAAGTCTTCTCTCCCTTCATAATTGTAATTCTATTAATTGAAGGTTAAGAACCCCAATGTCAGATTTCCTGTCAGTATAATTATTTAATTTAATTAAATCCTGCTGATTAATCCCTTGTCTTTGAAATTTTTCCAAGTCAATTAATTTATCTGTGTAATACGTAATATTATTAAGCACAGAATTTGAACTCGTGGATTCTAAAGCATTTGAGATCTTCCCAGCATTTTGCAAAGTGCATAAAAACCCTGAATCACATCACAGGTTTTTAAGGGCCTCTCCTTGACCTACTTGAGAACTTTTAGCCATTGCACCTATTAATAAACATACACCTATAATAATAACCACATTGCTATTGAGATAAGAAGCTAAGGAGAACACTATACTATAATCTAAATTCAAATTTTTATTTGCTAAGGACCAGATCCTTAGAATTTAGAGTATGTTTCTTATTTAATTTTTTAATAAAATTATTAAATATTAACCCCTAAATAATTTAGAAATTATCTACAATAATTTCAGCTTTAAATACTTACCCTATTTTTCATCTTATGGACTAAAAAATTAGCCTGGACTCAAATTAATCTTCGGCGAAGCACAGATCCAGGTTTTACTAAAAAGTAAAAACTAAAAAGCCCGGCTTCGAAGGGACCTGGATTCGAGGTCGAGCCCCTCCTCAGCCAGATCTTTGCCCCCTTTCAGGATATATTGCCCGAAGAGGTGTGAAGCAGAATTTAATAACTTTGACATCTTACGTGCCAAGTCCTCCTTATTTACAGTTGATATTTCTTTATTAGTTGTTAATCTTCTTAGATTCATCTGATTAATTATAAAATTTATAACTTCAACCCCCAATTCTGTTTTATGTAGACCTAACTCTTTAATTTGTAAAATACTTTTTCAATCACGATAATCTAATAATTTTTTACTTTGTCAAACCATCGAATCTAAAAAAGGAATAAATACATTTTTTAAATAATTAGTATTTCCAATTATGATAGTATTAGAACTCACATTATCCGATGCGTCTTTAACAGCAACCAAGCTAACGGCCTTAGGATAAGCAACTCCTCCATACTCACGTGGTAAAACCTCAGCTAAATAAATTCTTAGTTCTTTCATTAAAGCTAAATCCTTCACAGATTGGCCCAAACCGAGGGAAAACTTAATGGAAAATATTTATTATTTCTTACGTAAAAAGAACCTTCACCTTCAATAAACCCAAGTACTCAATAATGAGTAAACTTAAACTTCTTTTTTTCCATTAAAGTATAGTCGACTTTACCTCTGTTCATATTATTTTTTATAAGATTTAATTGGTTTATTAATTCCACAGAAGATTTGCTAACAGAATTTGTATAAAGCTCAAAAGCTTTCTTAAAATCGCCGCGGCTCCGCACGCACGCAGGAAATTTAAATGTTTAGTGGTATTTAAAGGATTGTGGTTAAATATATCGATAATTTTTATTATTTCCTTTTGACTGGAAACATTGAACTCCACGCTTTTTTTAAGAGTATAAATCTTACCTATTCCTAATCTTGATTGTATAAAAAGTAATAAAGGCTTTTCATCAATGTGCATAAATATTCTAAATCTAAACTCAAAATTCTTACCATTATTTTTACTTTTTATATCGAATGTACTTTCACCATCAGAAATACCCCTAAATCATTCGATAAAGTCCTCGTCACTCATTTCTACTAATCCTTCATCTTGAGTCTTTACTTTAGAAACATAGGTAGAGAATAATCTGCAAGATAGAGTGGAATTAATATTCTTACTGATTAAATTAAACTTACAAGTTCTAAAATAACCAGAATTTAAACCCCGGTTGTCTGACAGGGACAACAGGGGTGGTAGGAGACCCGAAACATCTGAAAATTTGAGGGTTGTGTAAATTAAGGATAATAAAATAAAAAAGATGAATAGGGAAATATAAGGAGCTAATGAGAATACTGTAGAGTAATCTAAATTCAAATTTTATTATAACCTTTCGGTTATAAATTGGACTATATCTTCATCCTTTGCTATATAAGTTAATATAATTTATACTTATACATAAATAGCACCCGCACTCTACTTATAGGTGCTATAAAAGGAGTATAACGTGTAGTCTCTGAGGATCCTTAATAAGTATACTTATTTATTCAGTTTCCTGGCCCCTCTAGGGGACTGGAAACAGGGGGGGGGGCCTCCGGCCACCCAGTTTCCTTAATAAATCCCCTACGAAGTACGAAGTAGAAGTACGAAGTAGAAGTACGAAGTAGAAGTAGCACCCCTTCGTACTTCGTACTTCGTACGGACGGCCGGTTCTAACAAGGGTCCGGTCGTGAAGGGATAATTTTTTAGGGTGCTGCGTGCGA
>Ga0164243_10012933_pt1 | contig 11777 bp, 9 predicted proteins | sample OricompcompostOP_FD_108781 | JGI IMG/M metagenome (GOLD analysis project Ga0164243, IMG submission 108781) | Organic Plus compost microbial communities from Emeryville, California, USA - Original compost - Organic plus compost (OP) | ecosystem: Engineered > Solid waste > Mixed feedstock >...
AGAAAGGCAATGCGCCCCGGCCACGGCCGATACGTTGGTGGTTGGTGCCTAGGGCGGAAGGCAATGCGCCACAGCACAGCCGATAGATTGGTGGTGTGCCGAGGTGAGAATGGCGTGCCCGCGGCAGTTCGAGGCTGTGAGAATCAGGCGGCGGAGCGCAGTGTTTGTTCGTTCGAGCCTTTGCTTGCAGCGAGAACCGACGCAGACGTGCTCGCAGTGTTCGAGCGCGCGGCGTCGCCGCTCAACGTAAACATCCCCACCGCGTCCAGCAACGCTTCCACCTGGCTGCGCAGCGACTGAGCGACCGCGGCGGTTTCTTCGACGCGGGCGGCGTTCTGATGCGTGTCGCCATCGATGCGATCGATCGCTTCGTGCAGCTGCGCGATGTCATCGCTCTGGGTGCGGCTGGCGGTCGCGATCTCCTGCATGATCTGAGATACGCCTTCCACCGACGCGAGGATCTCTTTCATCGTATCGCCGGCGCCATTCACCAGCGCCGCGCCCTTCTGCACGTCTTCGAGCGAGGCGCCGATCAGTTTCTTGATCTCGTTGGCCGCAGTGGCGGAGCGCTGGGCCAGATTGCGCACCTCACTGGCGACCACCGCGAAGCCGCGGCCTTGCTCGCCAGCACGCGCGGCTTCCACGGCGGCGTTCAGCGCCAGCAGATTGGTTTGAAACGCGATGTCATCGATCACGCCGATGATGTCGCCGATCTTGCGCGACGAGCTGGTGATGGCCTGCATGGTCTGCACGACCTGGCCGACCGCTTGATTGCCGCGGGACGCGACGCCCCGCGCGTCTCTGGACAAGCGCTCGCCTTGCAAGGCGTTGTCGAGGTTGCGTTGGACGTTGTCCTGAACCTGCTGAGCACGCTCGGCCGTCATGCGCACCGCGGCGGATTGCGACGCTTCGCGCTGGGCGAGCTCGTCGTTGGAGCTGGCGATCTGCTGACCGGCGGTGTCGATCTCGCTGGTCACTTCACGGATCCGCAGGACCAACGTCTGCAATTGTTCGCGACTGCCGTTGAAGGCATTGAGCAGCTGCGCTATTTCATCCGTGCCGCGCGCAGGATAGGTCGTCGTCAGATCGCCCTGCGCGAGCCTGCGCATTCGGGTCATCAACGCGTCGAATCCGCGCACGTTGGACCAGTAGAAGGCGACGACCAGATACACGGCCAGCGACAAGCCGAGCAACGTGGACCCCAGCAGAACGTTACGGCGCTGTTGCAAGCCCTCGATACGGCTCGCGAGCAGCTCATTCGAGGCTGCGGCGGTAGCGGGCGGGTCGAGCCGCTGGTGAAGGGCGAATTCGATGCTGCTCTGGGAATACTCGACCAGGCCGTACACGGCGACGCACAGCGGCACCAGGAACGCGGCAGTGAGGATGGCGAACTTGACAGGCAGGCGAGCCACCTGCATCAGTCGGATGCCGGGCGCGAGAAGACGGTCCAAAGTACTCGACATACGTGCTTTTCTTAGTTCGCGACCAGCCTGATTCGGGCGATGCTCACCCATGGGCGGCATCGGCGGCCGCGGGGCGATCTTGAGTGAGCGCCGGCCCTGAAAACGGCGGCGAGGAAGCTTTTGTGACCGGCTTCACCGCCCGTCGGACGGAACCCGACAACCCGGCCGGCGCGTTTGAATCGATCCAACCAAAATCCGCGAGTTATGAGCGACGATCCGCTTTGGTACAAAGACGCCATCATCTACCAGATGCACGTCAAGGCATTCCACGACGCCAACGGCGATGGCATCGGCGATTTCGCCGGCCTGGCGCAGAAGCTCGACTACATCCAGGAGCTGGGCGTCAACACCATCTGGCTGTTGCCGTTCTATCCGTCGCCACTTCGCGACGATGGCTATGACATCGCGGACTACACCAACGTCCATCCCGATTACGGCACGCTCGATGACTTCCGGCAGTTCATCGGCGAAGCGCATCGGCGCGGCCTGAAGGTCATCACCGAGCTGGTCATCAATCACACGTCCGACCAGCATCCCTGGTTTCAGGCGGCCCGGCTGGCGCCGCCGGGATCGCCGGAGCGCGAGTTCTACGTATGGAGCGACGACGACAAGAAGCTCGCCGGCACCCGCATCATCTTCACCGACACCGAATCCTCGAACTGGGCCTGGGATCCGGTAGCGCGCCAGTACTACTGGCACCGTTTCTTCTCGCACCAGCCGGACCTGAACCACAACAATCCCGCGGTGGTCGAGGCGGTGATCCAGGTCATGCGCTTCTGGATGGACATGGGCGTCGACGGCATGCGGCTGGACGCGATTCCCTATCTGTGCGTGCGCGAAGGCACGAACAACGAAAACCTGCCGGAGACGCACGCCGTGCTGAAGCGCATGCGTGCGGCCATGGACGAAAGCTACACCGGCCGCATGTTTCTGGCCGAGGCCAACCAGTGGCCCGAAGACGTGCGCGAATACTTCGGCGAGGGCGATGAATGCCACATGGCATACAACTTCCCGCTGATGCCGCGCATCTTCATGGCGGTGGCGCTGGAGGATCGTTATCCGATCGCCGAGATCATCCGCCAGACGCCGGACATCCCGGACAACTGTCAGTGGGCGATCTTCCTGCGCAATCACGATGAGCTGACGCTGGAGATGGTCACCGACCGCGAGCGCGACTACATGTACAAGATGTACGCCGCCGAGCCGCGCATGCGCGTGAACGTCGGCATCCGGCGCCGGCTCGCGCCCCTGCTCGGCAACGATGTCGATCGCATCAAACTGATGAACAGCCTGCTGCTGTCCATGCCCGGCTCGCCGATCATCTATTACGGCGACGAAATCGGCATGGGCGACAACATCTATATCGGCGATCGCAACGGCGTGCGCACGCCCATGCAATGGAGCATCGATCGCAACGCCGGTTTCTCTCGCGCCGATCCGCAGCGGTTGTATTTGCCGGTGATCATGGATCCGATCTACGGCTATCAGGCCGTGAACGTGGAGGCGCAGAGCCGCGATCCATCGTCGCTGCTGAACTGGACGCGACGCATGCTCGCCGTGCGCAGGCAGTTCCAATGCTTCGGGCGCGGCTCGCTGGAATTCGTGCGACCGCAGAATCGTAAAATCATTGCGTACGTACGCGGCTGCGGCCAGGAAATGATTCTGTGTGTCGCCAACCTGTCGCAGACGGCGCAGGCGGTCGAGCTCGATCTGTCGAAGTACAAGGGCCGCGTGCCGGTGGAGATGCTGGGTCGGAATGCGTTTCCGCCCATCGGCGAGCTGCCTTATTTCCTTACGCTGCCGGCGCACGGCTTCTTCTGGCTGCTGCTGAGCGATTCGGCGGCACCGCCGAGCTGGCACGTCGAACGATTGCCGGCGACCGAGTTGCCCGTGCTGGTGCTGACGGAGGGGCTGGCAACGTTCCTGACGGAAGTGACCAGATCCGCCAGCGGCGGACTCATGCGTCGCACTCTGCAGCAGCTGGAAAATGAAGTCTTGCCCGAGTTCATCGGTGCGCGCGGCTGGTTCTCGCACAGTCGGGACGAGATTTCTTCAGTCCATCTCGGGCCGCGCACCTTGTGGCGACACGAGCAGCATACGTACCTGATCAGCTTCGTCGACGTCGATGGGACCGCCGGACCCCGGCGGTATTTCATGCCGCTCACCATCGGCTGGGAAGACGGCGTCGACGAGATCCTCAGGACCGCGGAATGGACACTCGCCAAAGTCCGTGAGCATGCGCGCGCGGGCGTGATGATCGACGCGTTCGCCGATCCGATTTTCTGTCTCGGCGTGATCAAGTACATGGCCGATCGCACGACCGTGCCCTTTGCAGGCGCGGAGCTGCGTTTCGAAGCCCGCGTGCCGCTGCCGACCCTGCCCGAGCCGGATCTGCATAATGTTCGTCACGTGGGCACCGAGCCGACCAACACCAACATCGTGATCGATGAAGCCCTGTTCCTGAAGGCATACCGCCGCGCCGAGCCCGGGCCCAATCCCGATCTGGAAATGTCGCGCGTGCTGACGGATGCCGGTTTCGAAGCCATCGCGCCGATGTTGGGCCACATCGTCTGGGACACAGATCCGCCGACGCTGCTGGTATCCCTGTTCTCGTATGTGCGTAATCAAGGCGACGTATGGAACTACGCGCTCAATCATCTCGAACGGCATGTCACATCGATATCGTCGCAGGATTCGACCGCGCCGGAAGCGCCGCACGCACTGTTCACCACGCAGATGCAGACATTGGGCCGACGCATCGGCGAGATGCACACCATCCTGGCGCGCCAGCCCGATGCGGCATTCGCGCCGGAACCGATTCGCTCCCAGGATCTGTCACGCTGGTACAGCGCCGTGCAGTTTGGCACCGAGGCGGCGCTCAGCACGCTTCATCAGCGACTGCAGACTCTGTCGGAAGGCGTGCGCGAGCGAGCGCAGCAGCTGATCAATGCGCGTGAGCAACTGTTCACTTACATCCGAGAGCTGAGTGCCACGCCCATCGACGGTTTACGGATTCGCGTGCACGGTAACTTGCATCTCGCCAAGGTGATGCTCGCCGCGGACGATTTCCTCCTGACGGGCTTCGAAGGTGACACGCGGTTGCCGCTGGAAGAGCGTCGGCAGAAGGAGTCTCCGTTGCATGACGTGGCGAGCGTGCTGATGTCGTTCCAGTACGCGCGGACGGTTGCTTTGGATCATGCCCTCACTCACCGGCCTGAATTGCGTGAGCGCATCGAGCCGGAGCTCGCGCAGTGGCAGCTCCTGACGACTCGCGCCTTCATGCAAGGCTACCGGCGCGCTGTGATCGAGTCCGGCATCCTGCCTTCGACGGACGTCGACACGCAGCGCCTCCTGAAGCTGTTCATGGTGATCCGGGCGGTGCATGCATTACGTCACGAGCTGGAGCGTCGGCCTGAAATGTTGCCGGCGGCCATCGATGCTCTGCATGACCAATTGCACGCTTCGTTCGAGTAGCGCCTAGTCGAAGCTCTCCGCGGTGTAGAGCCACACCTGCATGTCGGCTGGCCAGACGTCCACCGGCCAGCCGGCTTTCAGCTTCAAATGGCGAATGAACTCCCGTGGGCTGGGCAGCTGTTCCCAGACCGCCGGCAGAAACGTGCAGCGTCTCGCGCCCGCCTGCAGAATCACACCGTCGATCCCGGGGCGCAGTGTTTCCAGCAATTCCGCTTCTGTGCGGACGTAGCAGGGGCTGGGCTCGCTCAACACCGAGATCTCGATGCCCGTGGCGTTCCATTCGCCCGGGGTCAGCGGCGGGAATCTCGGATCCGAGAATGCGGAGGCATACGCGTTGTTCCAGACATCTATATGTAACGGACGTGTGGCTTCGATGCTGCCGCAGCAGCCGCGTAGTTCCAGGCCGACTCGTAAGGTGACAAACGACGCCCCGGGTCGAATCAGCTCCGCATGCGGTGGCGGTCCGTCGTAAGGGGCGCGCTCGCCGAATTGCAGGGATGCTTCTATCGACGCACGTGCCAGCGACAGCAACTCGGAGCGTTGCGCGGGGCTCAGTCTCATCGAGCTGACTCGTGTAGCGCGAACGCCCCGTAGCCCACCACCCTGGTGCGATCGCCCGCGGTGTCTCCGGAGTTGCAGCGGGCGATCTCCTCGATGCGCGCACTGCGCTGCCGGGCCAGAAACGTCAAGCCATTGATCCCGATGCAGCCACAAGCCTGTTCGCCGGTGAGTGTTGCTTCGTTCCGCAAGATCGCGGCGCTGGTTTCCGCATCGACGGCACGGGCTTCGTCGTAGGGCAGGTAGTGGCTGAGATCGGAGCTGACCAGCACCAATGTTTCTTCGTCGCCCCAAACGTCGGCGAGCGCAGCCGCTACCGCGGGTGGCGATACGGCTCCCAACGCGACGGGCAGCAGCGTGAAGTCATCGAACATCACTTGCAGGAATGGAAGCTGGACTTCGAGGCTGTGCTCGCTCGCATGAGGCGCGTCGGATTCGATTACCTGTTCGTGTTCGAGCAGGCGCGACTTGAGAACGCGGTCCACGGGCACCCTACCGAGCGGCGTCTGGAAGACCTCGGCCGCGGGCACGGCCATGCCGCGCAGATAGACGCGATGGCTCGGGCCGAGGAGGACGATGCGACGGATTTGCCTACGCAGATGTACGAGCTGCGAGTACGCGGCCGCGGCGATGACGCCGGAATAGACATACCCCGCATGCGGCACGATCAGAGCCTTCGGTATCGGGCCTGCAGTTGTGGGCGCTTGTGATAAATACTCCGATACCACCTCGCGCAGCTCGGTCGCGTCGCCCGGATAGAACAAGCCGGCGACAGCGGGGGCTCTGATTTTAGTGCTCACCGCGTTTCCCCCTTGGCTCGAAGGGCGCATGATGATTGAACACATCCGATGTATACGCCGGTCCTGACAGCGATGAAAGACTACTCCCCTCAAGCTTGGCCCACTGCACATTGGCACGCACTGGAGGACGGACGGATCCAGTGCGACGTTTGTCCCCGTGAATGCCGCATGCACGACGGGCAACGTGGACTGTGTTTCGTCCGCGGCGTCGAAGCGGGCGAGGTGAAGCTTTACACCTACGGCCGCTCCAGTGGCTTCTGCGTCGATCCCATCGAAAAGAAGCCGCTGAATCATTTCCTGCCCGGCACCTCGGTGCTGTCCTTCGGCACCGCCGGCTGCAATCTGGCCTGCAAGTTCTGCCAGAACTGGGACATGAGCAAGTCGCGCGAGATGGACACTCTGGCGGATCGGGCCACGCCCGAGATGCTGGCCCAGGCCGCGCAGAGGCTGGGATGTTCCAGCGTCGCTTACACATACAACGATCCGGTCGTGTTCATGGAGTATGCGATGGACGTCGCGGATGCGTGCCGCGAAGCCGGGGTGAAGAGCGTCGCCGTGACGGCTGGCTACATCAACGCTGCGCCGCGCGCCGAGTTCTATCGGCACATGGACGCGGCCAACGTCGATCTGAAAGGATTCACGGAGCGTTTCTACAAGAAGATCTGTGGCGCGAAATTGGCGCCAGTGCTGGAGACGCTCGAGTATCTGAAGCGCGAGACTTCAGTGTGGTTCGAGATCACCACGCTGCTGATTCCCGACGAGAATGACTCGGATTCAGAGCTGGACCAGATGACCCGCTGGATCATGGACAAACTCGGCCCGGACGTACCGTTGCATTTCACCGCGTTCCATCCCGATTGGAAGATGCTGGACAAGGCCCATACACCCGCGGCGACTCTGACGCGTGCAAGAAACATTGCACGAGCGAATGGTCTGCACTACGTCTACACGGGCAACGTGCACGACTCCGTCGGCGCGAGCACGTATTGCGTGGGCTGTGGCGAGCGCGTCATCGAGCGAGACTGGTACGAGCTCGGCGAATGGCAGCTGGATGCCGAAGGCAAGTGTTTGCACTGTGGCGCGCAGTTGCCTGGCGTGTTCAAGGGCGCAGCAGGCAAGTGGGGCGCGAAGCGCATGCCGGTGCGGCTGGCCGCCATGGCGCGTTGAATAATGAATAAAAGCCCGCCGGTGCTGCCACCGGCGGGCCCTCTACGTTCCGGTCGGTTCCAGGTCGCTCTGTTCCTCAAAACCGCCACTGTCCTGTGAGCCAGAACGCATTCGCATCGTCCACGTTTTCCAGATCGATCTTCTCGTACTCGAGCTTGGCGTGCAGGCGCTCGAAGAACGTCATGCCCACGCCGACGCCATACATCAGGTCCTCGCCGCTGTCGTCGCGGTCGATGTCCAGATCGTCGATATCGCCGCTCAGCTCCAGGTCGTAAATGTAATAACCCAGCTTGGCCGACAGCTCCACCGGTCCCAGCGGCAGCGTGCCGATGATGGCAGGTGCGAAGCCCGACAGCTTGGCGCGGAACCTGCCGTGATCGCCCGTGCTGGTCGTGAAATCGTCTTCCGGCCGGCCGAAGTCGATGTAGGCTGCCTGCAGCGAAACATAGGGATTCAGGCGCCAGCCGATGAAGGCCTGCCACGCGGTGTCGTCGTCATCCAGGCTGCGGATGGTATCGCCCAGATCGCTGGCGTTATCGATCTCGACGTTGAACTGGCCGACGCCGCCGCCGAGATACAAGCCTTCGTCGTTGTCCGGCGACTGCGCGTAAGCGGCGCCAGAGCCCAATGCCAGCAGCGTTGCCGCCATGATTGCGCGTTTCATACACTCTCCTGTGAGTAGTAAAAGGGCGAGCCACTAGCCGGCCGGCTTGCAGCGTTCCGCTTTCGCAACTCGCGAGTGCACAACGTTTGTTTGCTGCGGTGGTTCCCTGATGCGTCGACGCTACTGGCCAAATACCCAGCGTATCAATTCTGCATGCACGGCTTCGCCCGAGCCGCCGTGCGCGCCTGGAGAATTGACGATGATCACCACGACGTAAGTTTTTCCAGAAGCGGCGTTCACGAAACCGGCGAGCGCGCTGACGTTGTCCAGATGGCCGGTTTTCAGGCGAATGCGCCCTTGCATGCCGGGCGATTTGAAACGATTGCGCAACGTTCCGTCGGTCGCGGACAGCGGCAGCGACGCCGCGAACTCCGGCATGAACGGACTGTGCCACGCCATGTCGAGCATCTCGCCGAGACCACGCGCGGTCACACGCTCGGCGCGCGACAGTCCGGAGCCGTTGTCGATCACCAAGCCCGGCATCGTGATGCCACGATTCGACAGCCACGAACGAACCGCGTTACGGCCGCTATCCACGGTCGCGGGCGGCCCGTACTTCTCCACCCCGAGCGTCAACATCAGGTGGCGCGCCATGACGTTGTTGGAATATTTGTTCACCAGCCGGATGACTTCGGCCAGCGACAGAGAGTCGTGTTCGTAAAGCGGCTTCGCGTTCTCCGGCAGCGCTTCGATGCGCATCGCGCCATCCATCACGCCGCCCGATTGCGTCCACAACGTGCGGAACGTGCCGTATGCATAGTCCGGCGCGTTCATGATGGCGCGCCCGATTGAAAAGCTGCCGCACGACTTTGGCAGCACTCCGCCGACGACCACGGTGTTCGGCTTGTCGATGGGATCGGGCGTGTTGAATGTCACACCCGAGGTGTAGCACTTGCCCTCGGTGAGTCGCACCTGGTTCTGCAGCTCCAGGTTCGACGGCAAGGGATTGACCAGGATCAACGGCCGGGTGCGCTGCTCGTTCGCGATCAGCGTGAAGCGCGACGTCTGGAAGTTCACCATCAGCGCGTCCGGCAGCACGTTGTAGCTGCGGAACGGTTGCTTGTCGAAGTCGGCGCGATTGCCCGCGGCCGGCGCAAAGTAGCTGCGATCGATCACGAAGTCGCCATTGATCTTGGCGAGCCCCTGCTCGCGCAGACCCTGCACGAAGCGCCACCAGTGCTCGGCGGTCATGTAGGGATCGCCGCCGCCGACGACGAACAGATCGCCGTTCAGCACGCCATTGGCCAGCGGTCCGTTGGCATAGGCGCGCGTCTTCCAGGTGTAGCTCGGGCCCAGCGAATCGAGCGCCACGTAGGTGGTCAGCACCTTGATCACCGAGGCCGGGCTGCGCGGCTGGTTGTCGTTGACTGCCAGCACCACCTCGTTGGTGTTCGCGTCGCGCACGTACAGGCTGAGATCCTTGGCCGGGATCCCGACGCGACTCATGACACGCAAAACGGCGGGTGGCAGCTGCGAGTCCCGCGCCTGCGCGGGCGGGAGAAAGACAATGGCGAAGAGCGCGACCAGCGCGACCAGGGCTTTGAGCATTCGACGAGGAGTCAGACCAGGCGACAGCGGCCGAATCTTAGCAGTGTGTCCGGGGTGCAGCGCTGCAAACTCGATGCGATGTTCTTCTGTACGTGTACGCCGCATACTTCGGCCCTGCGGCGATGAACTCATGGGCTGGGGCGAATGCGGCGACTGTGGAATACGTTTCTCAAAGGGCTGGCGGCGGTGCTGCCGGTGGCGCTCACCGTCTATGTCGTGTTCTGGCTGGCGAAGACCGCCGAGTCGGTGCTGGGCGGGCCGCTGCAAGCCCTGCTGCCGGCGGACAGCTACTGGCCGGGGCTCGGCCTGCTGGTCGCCTTCATCCTGATCCTGATCATGGGCGTGCTGGTCGACGCCTATATCGTCCGGCGCCTGTTCCGCTACGGCGAGTCCATCCTGGCGCGCATTCCCATCGTCAAGACCATCTTCGGCGCGTTCAAGGATTTCAGTCGCTTCCTGCCCGCCGGCGGCAAGGGCCGCGACTTGAAGCGCGTGGTGCTGTGGCGCTTCGGCAGCGCCCAGCTGATCGGCTTCGTCACCGAGGAGCAGGTCAACCCGAAGCTGTTCGGCCCGGACAACCAGGATCTGGTCGCGGTGTACTTTCCCATGAGCTATCAGATCGGCGGCTACACCTTGTACCTGCACAAGGACGAGCTGCGCGAGACCGAGCTGTCGGTGGAGGAGGCGATGCGCCTGGTGCTGATTGGCGGCGTCACCAGCCAGACCGCCGCAGGAAACGGATAGCACGCGATCCGTCTCATCGCCAGGCTGCCCGGAATGCTCATCGGTCACATCCCCGTCCGCACGCCATTTCCCTGGCAGGTGCTGCTCGACTATTACTCGCACCGTCTCACCCCCGGTTTCGAGTCCGTCGCAGGGGGGCGCTACGAGCGTGTCCTCGGTAAGCGCATCGTCACGGTCGAGTATCAGGCCAGGCCGTCGCGCCTGATCGTGACCGCGAGCGGGCGCGTCAAAGCGGAAGAAACATTGGCGGCGGCGGCCAGATTGTTCGATGTCGAGCACGATCACGACTCGATTCATGCGCACCTGCATCGTTCCAGGCCGCTGCAGCCGCGGCTGGCGAACCTGCCGGGCATGCGGCCGCTGGGTGCCTGGTCGCCGTTCGAGCTTTGCATTCGAACCATCCTTGGCCAGCAAGTCACGGTCGCGGCCGCCGGTACGCTGATGCGGCGCTTGGTGGAACGGTGCGGCTCGATCTCGCCGGAGTGCGTGGTCGCGGCGGATGTTTCCAACATGGGCATGCCGGGCAGACGCGCGGCGGCGCTGCAGTCATTTGCGCAGGCCGTCGTCGATGGACGAGTGGATTTTTCGCAGCCGTGGAGCGAAGTGGACGCGGCATTACAAACGTTGCCGGGCTTCGGTCCCTGGACCCGTGCGTATCTGGCGATTCGCCTGGGCAGAGATCGAGATGCGTTTCCCGCGTCCGACATCGGGTTGATCCGAGCCGCGCAAGTGCAGACCCCGGCGGAGTTGCTCGAACTGGCGGAAGCGTGGCGACCGCTGCGCGCCTATGCGGCGATTTATCTGTGGGCGGTCGCGGCCTGAGAATCGCGGCGGTGAAAACGCCCTGAAACGGCTCATCCCGAGCCCTGCGGCTGCCGTGTTTGTGATGCCGCTCTCGCTCTGCCAAATCTTGCGCCCGAGTGCCAATTCTTGTCACCCGCGCACTGTCACGTGAACTGTGGCGGGTTTAACAATTTCACACTCTGCCTCGCGCGTGTCGAATCGGACTGCTGTTACGATTTCGGCATTCACTCCGTCACAGGAACGCAGCGACGGTCTGGTCGTGTCCGACGCCAATATTCGACAAATACGCGTGTTGCATCTCGTGAGCGCCGGCGGCGTCGCGAGCGCTTTGCAGCCGTCGCTGTTCATGCCGCTGCTGACGCGCTTGCCGAGGCAGCGCGTGAAGGCGCAGGTCGCGTGCTTGTCGCCGGGCGCGGTGCCTGCGGCGGTGCTGCGCCAGAACGGCGTGCCCACGTTCGATCTGGCGCTGTCACGCAAACGGTTCTCGCCGAAGGCGTTCCAGGAGCTGGTGAAGGCCGCGCGTCACTTCCGTCCGGATGTGATTCAGGCGTGGGG
>Ga0164243_10012934_pt1 | contig 11777 bp, 10 predicted proteins | sample OricompcompostOP_FD_108781 | JGI IMG/M metagenome (GOLD analysis project Ga0164243, IMG submission 108781) | Organic Plus compost microbial communities from Emeryville, California, USA - Original compost - Organic plus compost (OP) | ecosystem: Engineered > Solid waste > Mixed feedstock >...
ACGAGCAGTTGGAGCGGGACGCGCTCTGGCGGCATGTCCGATCGCTGCCGGCCCGCCAGCGCGCGGTGCTGGTGCTCCGCTTCTACGAGGACCTCTCCGAGGCGCAGACCGCCGCGATCCTCGACATCTCCACCGGCACCGTGAAGAGCCAGACATCCCGGGCACTCGCCACGCTGCGGAACCGCCTCGGCGCTGAGCGGGCCGAGGCCGAACTGAACCGTCTCGACACCGCACGGGCCGAGTCCGACGTCAACCGCCTCGGCGCTGGACGGGCCGAGGCCGAAGCGAACCGCCTCGGCGCCGAGGCCGAGCTTGGCCGCCTCGACGCCGGCATCGAGCCCAGCCGCCTCGGCCGCGGGCACGCCGAGGTCGAACGCAGTCGCCTCGGTGGCGGGCATGCCGAGGCCGGGCCGGCCGAGGCGCCGCCGCGCGTTCCGCGCCAGGCGTCGCCCCGGTCCCTCCGCGCGCCGGCACCAGCACCCCGGATCCCCGCACCCGCGGGAGGAGTGGAGGGGCGCTGATGCTGGAGGAGTCCCTACGCCGCGCCTTCCACGAGCAGGTCGAGCTGACGCCGCCCGGCGTCGACCGCGCCGAGGAGATCATCCGACGGACCCGCAGGACGCGGCGCTGGCGCACGATCGGCACGTCGGTCGGGGCCGTCATGACCTTCGTGACGCTGATCGCCGGCGTCACGCTCTGGCAGCTCATGCGGGCTCCCGGCAGGCCGTACGACAACTCGGTCCTCGACGCCGATCCCACCGCGCTGCCCAGGCCGGTGGTCACCACCTCGATCGACCCGCACGACGTGGCCAGCCTCGGCCTCGACCTGCGGATCGGCGACCTTCTCTGGACCACCGACGGCCGCCGGCTCGACCTCGGCACGTTCGGCGCGGTCGAGCGCGCGTACCGGGTGCCGGCCGGCTGGATCTACGGCGGACCGGCCGGCGTGTTCCTCCAGCCGCTCAACGGCGACCCGGTGCAGATCGCGCCGGAGGGCAGCCGGTGGTCGGTGAGCGAGGACGGCCGGCGGGTCGCGACGGTCAGCGACGGCGAGCTCGCGGTCGCGACGGTCACACCCGCCGGTGTCGAGGCCGGTCCGAACGTCGGCGTGCCGGCGCACGCCGCGCCGACCGCTCTGCTCGGCAGCCGCGTGCTGCTGGTGGGCGGTCCCAAGGGCGGCCGCGGCTACGAGTTCGTGCCCGTCGAAGCCGCGGCGCAGGCCGTGTCCCCGGAGTGGAACCCGGCCGTCGCGGGTGTCTTCGGCGTCCGCAGCGACGCCGCGGTCGGCCTGGCCCGCGCGGCCGGAGAGGTCTGCCTGGCCGCCCTCCGGCCCGGTGGCACGGCGATGACGGTGGCGGCCACGCCGCTGTGCGGGTTCGAGCCGGCCGGTGAGGACGTCACGTACCGCCTCTCGCCGGACGGCGGATGGCTGGCGGAGCCGGACGGCGACGGGCTGTCGCTGGTCAGCGTCGACAACGCGCTGCAGGGCGTACCGTCGGCCAGGACCTGCGCGGCGGCCGGCGTGCGCGATCCGATCTGGCTCGACCCGCGTACGGTCGTCGCACCCTTCGACGGCGGCGTGGTCCGCTGCCAGACCGACGGGGCCCGCCGGGTGCTGGCCGTGCCGGTGGAGGCCGGCGGCGGGTGGGAGCTGGTGCCGCGGCTCGGCCCTGCCGAGAGGTAGCCTCGGCGGCCATGACCCGCATCGACCTGCACGCGCACACGACGGCCAGCGACGGCACGCTCGAGCCCGCCGAGCTGATGGCCGCCGCCGTCGACGCGGGCCTCGACGTGGTCGCGATCACCGACCACGACACGACCGCCGGCTGGGCCGCCGCCGCGTCCGCGCGTCCGTCCGGCCTGGCGCTGGTCCGCGGTGCGGAGCTCTCCTGCCGGTGGTACGGGGTGGAGCCCGCGATCCCGCTGCACCTGCTCGCGTACCTCTTCGACCCGGCGGAGCCGGCCCTGGCGGCCGAGATGGCGCGGATCCGGGCGGCCCGCGAGGTCCGGGGCGAGCGGATGGTCGAGCTGCTGCGGGCCGACGGCCACGACGTGAGCTGGGACGAGGTGCGCGGGTACGCGCGGGGCGGGACGGTGGGCCGGCCGCACATCGCGCAGGCGCTGATCCGCGCCGGGCTGATCGGGTCGACGGCGGAGGCGTTCACGCCGGAATGGCTGGGCGGCCGCTACCGGCTGCCCAAAGAGGACGTCGACGTCTTCCGCGCGGTCGAGCTGATCCGCGGCGCCGGCGGCGTGGCGGTGTTCGCGCATCCGCGCGCCACGCGGCGCGGCCGGATCGTGCCGGACGAGCTGATCGTCGACCTGGCGGCGGCTGGGCTGTCCGGCCTGGAGGCCGACCACACCGATCACTCGCCGGAGGAGCGGGCACATGTGCGTGCGCTGGCCGACTCGCTCGGGCTGCTGGTCACGGGTTCGTCCGACTTCCACGGCACGCACAAACGGGTCGGCCTCGGTGCGGAGACGACGGCGCCGGACGTCTTCGAGCGGCTGGTCGCGGCCGCGTCAGGGGTGACACCCGTCCTCGGTTGAGCCCGCGGTGCCGCCGGCTGACGGAAATGTCGGAGGGTGGTGGAAGGATGAAGAGGTGCGAAGGTCGTCCTCCCCACCCGGCCGGGCCGCGAAAGGCGGCCGCGTGCCGAGCCAAGCCGCGCAGCCCGGCCAGGCCGAGCAGCTCGGCTTCGACGGCATGCCGGAGCGGCTGTTCGTGTGCACGCCGAGCAAGCTCGGGACCTACACGGACTGCCCGCGGCGCTACCGCTTCGCCTACGTCGACCGTCCGGCGCCGCCCAAGGGGCCGCCGTGGGCCCACAACTCGCTCGGCGCCAGCGTCCACACCGCGCTCCGCGGGTGGTTCGCGCTGCCGCCCGAGCGCCGCCAGCGGGAGGCGCTGCCGGGGCTGCTGAAGGGCACGTGGGTCCGCGAGGGCTACCGCGACGTCGAGCAGGAGCGCGCGGCGTACCGCCGGGCCCTCGACTGGCTCGACTCCTATGTGGCCGGTCTCGACCCCGACGCCGAGCCGGTCGGCGTCGAGCGGGTGGTCGCGGTCAAGACGGCCGTGCTGGCGTTCAACGGCCGGGCCGACCGCATCGACGCGCGCGGCGACGAGCTGGCCATCGTCGACTACAAGACCGGCCGTTCGGGCCTGGACGCCGACGACGCGCGCGGGTCGCAGGCCCTGGCCCTCTACGCGTACGCGGCGGAGCGGGTCTTCCGCCGCCCGTGCCGCCGCGTGGAGCTGCACCACATCCCCACCGGCACGGTGGCCGCCCACGAGCACACCCCCGAGTCGCTGGCGCGCCAGCTCGGCCGTGCGGAGGCCACGGCGCGCGACATCGTCGCGGCGGAGAAGTCACTGGCCGCCGGCGCCGACCCGGACGAGGCGTTCCCGACGACTCCCGGCCCGATGTGCGGCTGGTGCGACTTCCGCCGATCCTGCCCGGCCGGCGCCGACCTCCCGCCGAAGGACCCGTGGGCGGGCCTCGACCGCGCGCTGCCGACCTCCGCCTGAGCGGCGGTCAGGCGCGCATCTGGCGGGTGAGGGAGCGGGCGACCTTGCGGAGCTGGTTGACGATCTCGTCGGTGCGCTCCGGCGGGAAGCGGTCGGCGGGAGCGCTGACGCTGATGCCCGCCGGGAAGCCCACGCCCTCGACCGCGACCGCGACGCAGCGGCCGGCGGGCTGGTTCTCCGCGTCGTCGAGGCCGTAGCCGTCGGCGCGGACGCGTTCCAGCTCGGCAAGGTACGCGTCGATGTCGGTGATCGTGGCGTCGGTGAAGCGCGGCATACCCGAGGCGGCGAGGATCGACCGGACGCGGTCCTCCGGCAGGGTCGCGCACATCGCCTTGCCCAGCGCGGTCGAGTGCACGTAGCCGCGCTCACCCACCCGCGCCGCCAGCCGCATCATCTGCGGTGACTCCGCCACGACGGTGTGCACGACGAACGCGCCGTCGAGGGCACCCAGGTTGGTGGTCTCCCGGAGCTGGTCGCGCAGCTTCTCCAGCGCCGGGGTGGCGAGGTTGGTCAGGCGTTCGGTCGCGTGCGTGTGCTGGGGGCGGAACGCGAGGCCCAGCCGGTAGAAGCCCGTCCGCGGGTCCCGTTCGACGTAGCGCCGGGCCTCCAGCGCCGTCAGGTAGCGGAACGTCGAACTCTTGGGCAGCTCGGCGCCGTCGGCGACCGCGGTGAGCGAGACACCCTCGGGAGAGTTCGCCAGGATGTCGAGGATGTCGCAGACCCGGTCGACCGCGCGCAGGGGGTAGGAGGGCGCCTCGGTCTGCTCCAGTGTCACTGTCTTTCCCCTGTCCCGCAGGCTCGGCGCCGGGGAGGCGCCGGGATTGTGGTGGCCACCATCGTAGGGCACGGACGCGCCGGCGGTCAGTCGCCGCATCTTGGCCTTTCCGCGGCCTTGTCAAGCACGTCAACCCGTACGCTAGCATCTCGCTTTGAAACGAGCGTTTCTGCGTGTGAAACGCCTGGGATCCGGGTGAAGGACGGACCGCTATGAGCATGGCGCACGAGGCGCGTCCGGACAATCCCGGTCTGCCCGAGCTTGTCGAGGTGGTGGGGCGGTCCGCCGGGCCGACCGTCGCCATCCTCGGCGGCGTGCACGGCGACGAGCTGGAGGGGGTGCTCGCCGCCCGCCGGATCGCCCGGCTCCTCGACCCGGCCACGCTGGCCGGCACCGTCCGGCTCGCCGCGCCGGCCCATCCCGCCGCGTGGCAGGCGGTCTCCCGGGTCAGCCCCGTGGACGGGCAGAACCTGGCCCGCGTCTTCCCCGGCGCCGACGACGGCACCCCGACCGAGCGGGTCGCCGCCTTCCTGACCGCCCGCCTGATCGCCGGCGCCGACCTGCTGATCGACCTCCACTCGGCCGGTGAGGGCTTCGACATGCCGCTCCTGGTCGGCTACCACGCCGGGTCGGGGCCGGTCTGCGACCGCGCCGCCGCGGCGGCGGCGGCGTTCGGTGCGCCGTTCCTCTGGCAGCATCCGGAGGAGTCGTCCGGGCGGTCGCTCTCCGCCGCCGCCGCACACGGCGTCCCGTCCCTCTACGTCGAGGGACGCGGCGGTGGGCAGGTCCGCCGGCGCGACCTCGACTGCTACGTCGACGGGGTGCTCCGGGTCCTCCACCACCTTGGCATGACGGCGGCGGCACCACCGGCGTCAGCCTCGGTGGTGGTCCGGGGCGACGGCGACACCGACGGCGGGATCGTGGCCGGCGCGGCCGGCTACCTGGTCACCGCGGCCGAGGTCGGCGACCGGGTCGTCGCCGACACGGTGCTGGCCGAGGTGGTCGACGACCACGGCACGCCGCTCGCCGCGGTGCGCAGCCCCCGCGACGGCGTGGTGATGCTCCTGCGCCGGCGCTCGCGGGTGGCTGCGGGCGACACCGTGGCGATCGTGGCGGAGGTGGCGGGATGACCGGGCGAATCGATCCGGCCATCGCGATGGGCGAGGGCGACACCCCGATGGTCGCCCTGCCCAGGCTCGCCGAGCGGTGGGGGCTCGGCGGGCTCTGGGCGAAGGCGGAGTACCTGAACCCGACCGGCTCCTACAAGGACCGGATCGCGGCGGCCAGCCTGACGGTCGCCGTGCGCGACGGCCGGCGCGGCTGGATCGCGACGTCGTCCGGCAACGGCGGCGCGGCGATGAGCGCGTACGGAGCCCGCGCCGGCCTGCCCGGCATCCTCTGCGTGCTGGCCGACGCGCCGGCCGAGAAGCTGGCCTCGATCGCGCCGTACGGCGTGCTCCGGCTGTCGATGGAGCGCATGGGCCCCGACGTGATGGCCCGGCTGGGCGAGATCGCCGAGGCGGAGAACCTGCTGCTCACCATCACCGCGCACGCGCACAACCCGGAGGGCATGCGCGGCGCGGACGGGATCGGCGAGGAGATCGCCGCGCACGGGCGGGCCACCCACGTGTACGTCCCGACGGGCGGCGGCGGCCTGCTGGTGGCGACCGCGCGCGGGCTGCGGGCCGGCGGCAGTGGCGCGGCCGTCGTCGTCGCCCAGCCGGCCGGGTGTGCGCCGATCGCCCGGGCGGTGGACGGTGAGATCCCCGAACCCCGCATCGACGACTGGTCCACCCGCATCTCCGGCCTGCAACTGCCGGTGCCGCCGGACGGCACGCTCGCGGTGAGCGCCGTGACGTCGTCCGGCGGCTGGGGGGCTCCGGTCGCGGACGAGGACGCGTGGGCGGCGCAGGACCTGCTCGCCACGGCCGAGGGCATCTTCGTCGAGCCGGCGTCCGCGCTGGCGCTCGCCGCCGTGGCGCGCGACGCCGCCACCGGCCGGCTGGGCCGCGACGACGAGCCCTGCGTGGTGCTCAGCGGCCACGGCCTGAAGGACCTCGCCCGCTTCGCGACTCCGGCGCAGCGGCCGGTGCCCGCGACGATCGACGACGTTCCCGGGCGGGTCCGGGAGTGGCTGGCCGGCACCGGCCGGTGAGAGAGGGAGAGGTACGGGCGATGGCGGTACGGCTGGCGGTCCTCGGGCTCGGGCACGAGACGAACACGTTCTCCACGGTCCCGGCGGACCTCGCCACGTACGAGGACGGCGGCATCCACCGCGAGCAGGAGGTGGTGGCGCACTACGCGACCTCGCAGGCGACCTTCGCCGGCTTCCTGGCCCCGGCCGGCGAGGGCGTCGACCTCGTCCCGCTCCTCGCCGCCTGGATCAACCCGTGCGGCGCGATCACCGCCGAGGCGTTCCAGGTCATCGTCGACGAGATGGTGGACCGGCTCGCCGCCGGCGGCCCGTTCGACGGCGTGCTGCTCGGCCTGCACGGCGCCGCCGTCGCGGAGGGGTGGCTGGACGCCGATGCCGAGATCGCGGCGCGGGTCCGCGCGGTCGTCGGGCCGGACGTGCCCATCGGCGTCGTCGTGGACATGCACGCCAACGTCGACCACCGGCTGGTGGAGACCGTCGACGTGCTGCTGCCGTACCAGACGAACCCGCACGTCGACGCGCGGGAACGCGGCCTGGAGTGCCGGTCCCGGGTCCTGGAGATCATCAGGACCGGCCACCGGCCGGGCCTCGTCCTCGAACAGCTTCCGCTGGTCGTCACCATCACCCGCCAGGACACGCGCGAGGAGCCGATGGCCGGCCTGCTCGCCGTCGCGCGGGAGTTGGAGCAGGGCCCGGGGGTGCTCGACGTGAGCATCGTGGAGGGCTTCCCGTACGCGGACGTCCCGCAGATGGGCATGTCGGTGGTCGCCGCGCACCGGGACGGCCCGGAAGCCGCGCGGCAGGTCGCCCGGACCATGGCCGGCCACATCTGGAACGCTCGCGAGGAACTCCAGGGTGGCGGGGTCAGCGTCGAGGACGCCCTTGACCAGGTGGAGGCCCACACCGGCGGGAAGCCGCTGCTCGTGCTGGACGTGGGCGACAACGTCGGCGGCGGCGGGCCGGGCGACTCCACGGTGCTGCTGGAAGCGGCGGTGCGGCGGCGGGTCGGCGGGGTGGTCACGGTGCTGCTCGACCCGCCGACGGTGGCCGGGATCGCCGGCGTCGCGGTGGGTGAGCGGGTCCGGGTGGAGGCCGGCGGACGCTCGGTGGAGCAGGACGGGCGGCCGGTCCCGCTCGACGCGGTCGTCGTGGGCCGCTCCGACGGGCACTACGAGGAGCCGACGATGGCCCACGGCGGGCTGCGCTTCTTCGACGCCGGCCCGATGGTGGCGCTGCGCACCGACGACGACATCACCGTGGTGCTCACCTCGAAGCTCGTGCAGCCGATCACCCCGTACCAGTTGCGGGCCGTCGGTCTGGAGCCGGCGTCGTTCCGGGCGATCGTCGCCAAGGGCGTCAACGGGCCGCGCGCCGGCTACGCGGACGTCTGCGGCGGCCAGGTCGTCGTGGACACCCCCGGTGTGACGCGGCTGTCCGTGCGGGAGTTCCGGTACCAGCACCGGCGGCGGCCGATGTACCCCTTCGAGCCGGAGACGGCGTACCTGTAAGTAAACAAGGAGAACCACCATGCCTCGTGAGGCGATCGCCGACGGCGACGTGCCCCGCAGCCACCTGCCCTTCTCGCCGGCCGTGCGCGCCGGGGACCTCGTGTTCGTCTCCGGCCAGGCGTCCGTCGACGACACCGGCGCGTACGTCGAGGACGACTTCGCCGGCGAGATGGACCGGTCGATGAAGAACGTCGCCCGGATCCTCGCGGCCGCCGGCGCGTCCATGGACGACGTGGTGCAGGTCCGGTCCTTCCTGGGCGACATGTCCTACCGCGACGAGTACAACCGGCTCTATCCGACGTACTTCTCGGCGCCGCTGCCCGCGCGGACGACCGTGGCGGGCGGCATCGGGAACCTCAAGTTCGAGGTCGACGTCGTGGCCTACGCGCCGCCGGCGCGGTGACCACGACCGCGGTCGCCGTCGACGCGCCGCCCTGCGCGCTCGGCGAAAGCCCGCGCTGGGCGTACGGCGCGTGGTGGTGGGTGGACGCGGACGCGGGTGTGCTCTGGACCGCCGAGGCCGGGCTGACCTCGCCCGGTGGGGCCCGGGAAGTGCGGGCGGTGCTCCGCACCGGCGGCCGGCTCAGCCTCGCCCACCCGGCGGAGGACGGCCGGCTGGTCGTGGCCAGCGGCACCGACCTGCTCGTGGTCGACTCCGCCGGCGGGCCGCCGCGGTTCTGGTCGCGGATCGACCTGCCGCCGGGCTGGCTGGTGAACGACGGGACCGCCGACGCCGCCGGCCGGCTGTGGATCGGCTCCGTCCACCCGGACCGCGCCTCGGGTGCCGGCTCGCTGCACGTGGTGGAGCCCGACGGCCGGGTACGCACCGTGGCGACGGGTTTCACGCTCTCCAACGGCATGGTCTGGCGGTCGCCGGAGCTGCTCGTGCACGCCGACTCCGCCGAACGTTGCCTCTGGGAACACGAGGTGGACCCGGCGGGCGGCCGGGTGATCCGGTCGCGCCGCGGTGACACCCTGCCGCCGGGGCCCGGGCCGGTGGCGCTGCCGGACGGGATCGCGGTCGACCGCGACGGCGCGCTCTGGGTCGCGATGTACGGCACCGGGCAGGTGTGGCGGTTGCGCGGCGGCGCCGTCGAGGCCGTCGTCGAGGTGCCGACGCCGCAGGTCACCAGCGTCGCGCTGGGTGGCGCCGACGGGCGGGATCTGCTGGTCACGACGGCCCGGGAGGGCATGGACGCCGCGGCCGTGGCGGCCGACCCGAACGCCGGGCGGCTGTTCCACGCACGGGCCGACAGACCCGGGTCCGATCTGCCCCACCTGCGAATCCAGATTGCGGATTCCTAACCGAACCGTAACTTGACCTGCGTTAACACTGCTTGACGCGAACGACACCGCTCCACATACTGAATCAGCTGTTTTACTACGCGGAACCTCTGGCACGGTGACCGCGTTTGATGCGAGAGGGTCCCAGATATATGAGAAGGCAACGGATGCTCAGGGGTGGCCTCGCCGCCATGCTGAGCGCCGCGCTCCTGGTGACCGCCGCCTGTAGCGGCGACGGTGGCAACTCGTCCTCGGGTTCGACGCGCAAGGACAAGCTCGTCCTCATCGCCCAGCAGGATCCCGGGACGCTCGACTACGTCAAGAACAACCTCACCGCGCTGATCCTGTGGCTGCCCGGCAACGTCGTGGAGCCGCTGGTCAAGCTCGACAAGGACGGCAAGGCCCAGCCAGGCATCGCCGAGTCCTGGGAGATCAGCGAGGACCAGAAGACCTACACGTTCACGATCCGGGACGCGAAGTTCTCCAACGGCTCGCCGGTGACGGCCAAGGACGTCGTCTACTCGCTCGAGACCATGCGGAAGAGCCCGATCGCCACGTACAACGCGCCGTACGAGGCCGTCGAGTCCATCGAGGCGACCGGTGACAAGGCCGTCACCGTCAAGCTCTCCCGCCCCAGCCAGTCGTTCTTCCGCGGCATGGGCGGCATGTCCGGCCTCGTCCAGCCGGAGGCCGAGGCGGGCTCCATCGCCACCAAGCCGATCGGCACCGGCCCGTACGTGCTCGACCAGTACGTGACCGACTCCAAGCTCACCTTCTCGGCGAACCCGAACTACTGGGGCGAGCAGCCGGGCATCAAGGAGGTCGAGGTCCGGATCATCCCCGACGGCACCGCCGCGCTGAACGCGCTGCGCGCCGGCGAGGCCGACGGCTGGCCCGTGATCACGATCGACATGTGGGAGCGCCTGACGACCCAGGGCTTCGACAAGGACTTCAAGCTGATCACCTACCCGCAGGTGGGCGAGATGCTGTACGTCACCTTCAACACCACGCAGGCGCCGTACAACAACCCCGCGCTCCGCAAGGCGCTGGCGCGCTCCTTCGACCGCCAGCAGTTCATCGACGCCTTCAACGCCCCGTGGGGTGCCAAGGCGACGTGCGGCTACGGCCTGTCGAACACGCCGTGGTACACCGAGGAGAGCCCGGAGACCTGCCCGGCGCCGTTCGACACCAACGCCGCCGCGGCGGAGCTCAAGGCCGCCGGCTACAACGGCGAGCCGCTGGAGTTCACCTCGCTCAGCGACGTGCCGGACCTCTCGCTCCCGGCCGACCTGCTGATCGCCCAGCTCCAGGGCGTCGGCGCCAAGATCGACCGGAACGCGCTCGAACTGGCCCGGTACTCGCAGGTGATCTTCCAGGGCCGGCCGCCGCAGTTCGGGATCACGGTCATGTCCGACCCGGCGCCGATCACGCAGTTCGCCTGCCCGGACCAGTCGAAGATGGGCTGGACGACGTACTGCAGCCCGGAGATGACCGAGCTGATGAACAAGGCGGACGCGGCGACCAGCACCGAGGAGTACGCGGCGCTGATGAAGCAGGCGAGCGACGTGCTGAAGAAGGACGCCGTCATCGTCCCGCTGCTCGCCAAGAGCGGTGTCGGCCTGCTCAACCCGCAGCTGCAGGGCTGGCAGGAGCCGCAGATCCTGGTGGACATCCAGTTCGCCAACCTGCACTGGTGACCGGAGGTGGCCCGGGCTCGCGGACGAGCCCGGGCCACCGAACCTTTCCCGCCTCGGAGTAGGACACGATGCTTGTCTTCCTCGCCCGGCGCTTCGCGTTCTTCGTCCTGGCGCTCTTCGTCTCCTCGGTGCTGATCTTCAGCCTGATCCGGCTCGCCGGCGGCAACGTCGCCGCGGTCATGCTCGGCAAGGCGGCCAGCCCCCAGGCGATCGACGAGCTGATGGCCGAACTGGGACTCGACCGCCCGCTGCCGGTGCAGTATTTCGACTGGATCGGCGGGATGCTCCGGGGCGACCTCGGCACCTCCTTCCGCACCGGCGAGCCGGTCACCGACCTGCTGGTCGACCGGCTGCCGGTGAGCGTGCCGCTGGCCCTGGCCGGGATGGCCCTGGCGCTGCTGGTCGCGGTGCCCGTCGGGACGTACGCGGCCACCAAGGCCGGCTCCCCGATCGGCGCGTTCGTCGCCATGCTGAGTCAGGTCGGGATCGCCATCCCGGTCTTCTGGGCCGGCGTGCTGCTCTCCCTCTTCTTCGGCGTCCAGCTCGGCTGGCTGCCGACGGGCGGCTGGACACCGTGGACCGCCTCGGTCGACGGCGCGATCCGGTCGCTTGTGCTGCCGGTGCTGGCGCTCGGCATGGTGATGGCGGCGACGCTCAGCCGGTACACGCGTACCGCGGTGATGGACGTGATGAACGAGGACTACGTGCGGACCGCGCGCGCGTCCGGGATGACCAGGCGAGCCGCCCTGTTCCGGGTCGGCGTCCGGAACGCGTCGCTGCCGCTGGTCACCGTCGTCGGCCTGCTCGCGGCCGAGCTGATCGGCGGCAC
>Ga0164243_10012936_pt1 | contig 11776 bp, 11 predicted proteins | sample OricompcompostOP_FD_108781 | JGI IMG/M metagenome (GOLD analysis project Ga0164243, IMG submission 108781) | Organic Plus compost microbial communities from Emeryville, California, USA - Original compost - Organic plus compost (OP) | ecosystem: Engineered > Solid waste > Mixed feedstock >...
CTCTGCTACGACCGGCTGAAGGACGACAAGGAGCCGGCCTGCGCGCAGGCCTGCCCGACCGACTCGATCCAGTTCGGCGAGCTCGGCGACCTGCGCGAGCGGGCGCAGGCGCGCGTCGAGGCGCTCGCCGCGGCCGGCGCCGAGCGGGCGCAGCTCTACCTCGCCGGCGACGACGACGGGATCGGCGGCGCCGGCGCCTTCTTCCTGCTGCTCGACGAGCCCGAGGTCTACGGCCTGCCGCCCGACCCGGTCGACGCGACGCGCGATCTCGGCGCGACGTGGGCGGCGGCCGGCGCCGCCGCCGTCGCGCTCGGGGCGGCGCTCGCGGCCGCGGTGCTGGGAGGCCGGCGATGAGCGCGACGATCGGCGCGACCCGGCCGCCGCAGCGCTCCTACCACGGCCATCCCGTCATCAAGGAGCCGATCTGGAAGCCCGAGATCCCGTGGTACTTCTTCACCGGCGGCCTCGGCGGCGGGTCGGCCGCGCTCGCCTTCCTCGCCGAGCGCGGCGGCCACGCGCCGCTCGCCCGCCGCGCCTGGCCGATCGCGCTGGCGGGGGTCGGCGTCAGCCCGCTGCTGCTGATCAGCGACCTCGGCGTGCCGAGCCGCTTCCTCAACATGCTGCGGATGGTCAAGGTGACCTCGCCGATGAGCGTCGGCTCGTGGCTGCTGGTCGCGAGCGGGACGACGACCGCGGTCGCGACGGCCAACGCGCTGACCGGCCGGCTCGCCGGGCCGGCGCGCGTCGCCAAGCCGGCCGCCGCGCTGGCCGGGCTGCCGCTGTCGACCTACACGGCGGCGCTGATCGCGCAGACGGCGGTGCCGGCGTGGCACGAGGCGCGCCGCGAGCTGCCGGCGATCTTCGCCGCCGGCGCGGCCGCGAGCGCCGGCGCGGCGGCGACGATCGCGACGCCCGTGCGGGACGCGGCGCCGGCGCGGCGGGTCGCGCTCGCGGGCGCCGCCGCGGAGCTGCTGTCGGTGCAGGCGATGGAGCAGCGGCTCGGGCCGCTCGGCGAGCCGTACCACGCCGAGCAGGCCGGCACCTATGCGCGCGCCGCGCGCGGCCTCACCATCGGCGGCGCGCTGCTGATCGGCGCGGCCGGCGCTCGCAGCCGCCTCGCCGCGGCGGTCGGCGGCGGGCTGGTGCTGGCCGGCGCCGTCTGCGAGCGCTGGAGCGTCTTCAAGGCCGGGCTGCAGTCGGCGCGCGATCCCGCCTACGTCGTCGGGCCGCAGCGCGAGCGGGTCGACGGCTGGGCGAGATCGCCGCCGTCGTCCCCGACGAGCGCGGCGCGCCGGAGTGGCTGGTGATCGCGCCGCATGGCGGCGCAGACGGCCCGCCTCAGGGCGCGCTCGCCCCGAAGCGCGGCGCCGCGCAGACCGCCGCGCCGTCGCCGCGACCGGTGGGGGCCGAACCGGCGCAGCGGGACGCGGTCGCGAGAGCGACGGCATGGGCGGCCGCGCAGCCGCCCCGGCTGCGGCGCCGGCCCGAGCCGCACGACGCCGAGACGCTGCTGAGCGCCGAGCGGCGCCAGGCCGAGGCGTGGGAGCGGATCGAGCGGCTCGCGCGCGGGCGCGGGGACGGGCGCACCGCGGCGCTCGCCGCCGCGATCGCCGCCGACGACCGCGCGATGGCCGCGCGGCTCGCCGCCAACCGCGAGAGATGGGCGCGGACCGGACCGCGCGCCGGCGACGGGCAGCCCGCGGCGTCGCCGCGCGGCGTGGAGGAGCCGCGCACATGACCGCCCGCGGAGCGCGGCTCGTCCCGCCGTCGCAGCGAAACCCGGAGGGCGCGCGCCGATGAGCGACGGCTCCGGCGACATCCGCCGCGAGTTCACCGACCTGTTCGACGTCTACTGGGCGATCGGCGTCGCGGTGTGGCTGCTGGTCGCCGCGATCGTCGTCGTCTTCCTGATCCGCTACCGCGCCCGCGGCGACGAGGGCGACGACGCGCCGGCTCCGGGCCGCAGCAGCAACACACCGCTGGAGCTGACCTACGCCGGGCTCGTCGCCGCGATCGTCGCCGCGCTCGTCTACCTCACCTTCAGCACGATGGGCGACCCGGGCTACCGCGCGACCGCGCAGGGGCTCGACGGCGGCGACCCGCCCGCGGACGCCGAGCTGATCGACGTCACGGGGGCGCGCTGGAACTGGCGGTTCGACTACCCGCGCCGCGGAGTCAGCGAGATCGGCACCGACGTGCGGATCCCGACGCTGACCGTCCCCGAGGACCGGCCGGTGACGCTGCGGATGACCTCGCTCGACGTGATCCACGCGATCTGGATACCGGAGCGCCGCTTCAAGCAGGACGTCTTCCCGGGCCGCACGACGACGATGACCGTCACCTTCCCCGACCAGGGCTTCTGGCGCAGCGGCGGCCAGTGCAACCAGTTCTGCGGCCTCAGACATGCGGAGATGGCGTTCGACATCCGCGTGCTGTCGCAGGGCGACTACGCCGCCTGGACGCGGGAGCGCGCGCGATGAGCGCCGCGCCGAGCGCGCGGCTGGGGACGCGCCGCGCGACGCTGGTCGAGCTGCTGGCGGCGACCGACCACAAGCGGATCGGCCTGGCGACGACCGCGACCGCGCTCGGCTTCTTCGCCGCCGGCGGGATCCTCGCGCTGCTGATGCGGACCGAGCTGGCCCGCTCGGGGATGCAGTTCCTCGACCACGACGCCTACAACCAGCTGTTCACGATGCACGGCACGACGATGATCCTGCTGTTCGCGCCGCCGGTCGTGATGGGCGTCGCGACCTACTTCGTGCCGCTGCAGCTCGGCGCCGCCGAGATCGTCTGGCCGCGGCTGTCGCTGCTGGGCTACTGGCTCTACCTCGGCGGCGCGCTGACGGTCTGGTCCGGCTTCCTGACCGAGGGCGGCGCCGCCAGATGGGCGTGGTTCGCGTTCCTGCCGCTGTCGGACGCCGCCAGCTCGCCGGGGACCGGCGGCGACCTGTGGGTGCTCGGCGTCGCGTTGTCGCAGCTGGGGGTGCTGCTGCTCGGCTGCTCGATCATGGCGACGATCGTGCGGCGGCGGGCGCCGGGGATGACGCTGCTGCGGATGCCGCTGTTCTGCTGGTCGATGGTCGCGACGCTGCTGATGGTGCTCGTCGCCTGGCCGGTGGTGCTGGCGACGATGGTGCTGCTGTTCCTCGACCGCAACGTGACCGACGTCTTCACCGTCGGCGGCGGCAGCATCACGTATCAGAACCTCTTCTGGTTCTTCGCGCACCCGCTCGTCTACGTGATCTTCTTCCCGCTCGTCGGCGTGGTGGGGGAGGTGATCGCGACCTTCTCGCGGCGGCGCTTCTTCGGCTACCGGGTGACGGTCCTGTCGCTGCTGCTGTTCGCCGCGCTGTCGACCAGCGTCTGGGCCCACCACATGTTCACGACTCAGGGCGTGAACAACAGATTCTTCTCGCTGACCTCGACGATGATCGCGATACCGGCGGGGATCGAGTACTTCGCCTTCCTCGCGACGATGTGGCGGGGGCGGATCGCGCTGCGGACGCCGATGCTGTTCGCGCTCGGCTTCGTGCTGCTGTTCCTGATCGGCGGCCTGTCGGGGATCTTCGTCGCCTCGCCGCCGCTCGACTACCACGCGCACGACTCCTACCTCGTCGTCGCCCACTTCCACTACACGCTCTTCGGCGGAACGGTCTTCGGGCTGTTCGCCGCGATCTTCCACTGGTTCCCGAAGGTCACCGGCCGGCGGCTGTCGGAGCGGCTCGGCGTCTGGCAGTGGGCGCTGATGTTCCTCGGCGCGCTGCTGACGTTCGTGCCGATGTTCGTGCTCGGCTACGAGGGGATGCCGCGGCAGGTCGCCGACTACGCGGCGTTCCGCGACTGGGACGGGCTCAACCTGCTGGCGACGATCGGCGCCTACCTGCTGCTCGTCGCCTTCCTGCTGTTCGCGGTCAACGTGCTGCGCTCGCTGCGGATCGGCGCACCGGCCGGTCCCGACCCGTGGGGCGGGCAGACGCTGGAGTGGGCGACCGCCTCGCCGCCGCCGCGCCACAACTTCGACCGCCTGCCGCCGGTGCGCTCGTACGCGCCGCTGCTCGACCTGCGCGAGGAGCGGGCGCGAGCGGAGCGGGCGCTGCGGGAGGCGGCCGGCGGGAGCGACGCCGCCCGGGCGCCGGCCGTGCACGAGGAGCCGGCGCCGTGACCCGCGTCTTCCTCGGCTGGGGCGCGCTGATGGCGGCGATCATGCTCGTCGGCCTGCTGTTCGTCGGCCTCGACGACCCCGACAGCCTCGCGCTGCTCGGCGGCACGGTCGCCGTGATGGCGGCGATCGCGGCGGTGCTGGCGCTGACCGGCTGGGGCGGCGCGCTCCGCGGCGGCCTGCGGGCGCTGCCGGACATCAGCCCGCCGACGGCGCTGCTCGGCGTCGCGGTCGTGCTCGCCGCGCTCGGCGCCGAGCTGGGGCTGTGGCTGGCGCTGATCGGCGGCGGCCTCGCGCTGCTGGCGATCGGCGGCCTCGCGCGCGAGGCGCGGGCCCAGCGTCGCGCGCTCGCGCGGGCGCGCGAAGCGGCGGCGGCGCATGGCGCGCTCGCCGACCGGCCGGAGGAGGCGCCGTGAGCCCGCTCGCGCGCGACCTGCTGAGCGGCTGGCGGGCCGATCCCGGCCTGCTCGCGACGGTCGCGCTCTGCGCGCTCGCCTACCTCGCCGGCGTGCGGCGGGCGCGGCGCTGGCCGGCGGCGCGGACGGCCGCCTTCCTCGGCGGCCTCGCGCTGCTCGCCGTCGCGCTCGAATCGGGGCTGCACGCGGTCGGCGAGCGTCTGCTCTCGGTCCACATGGTCCAGCACCTCGTGCTGCTCGTCGCGGTGCCGCCGCTGCTGATCGCCGGCCGGCCGCAGGCGCTCGCGCTGCAGACGCTGCCGCCGACGTCGCGGCGCGCGCTCGCCCGGCTGCTGTCGGGCCGCGCGGCGCGCGCGGCGACCCACCCGCTGACGGTGCTCGCGCTGCTCGGCGCGGTGCTGGTCGGCACCCATCTGCCCGCCTTCTACGACGCCGCGGTGCGGACGCCGCTCGTCCACGACCTCGAGCACGTCCTCTCCCTGACCGCGGCGCTGCTGTTCTGGATCCCCGTGCTGGCGCTGCCGCCGCGGCCGCGCGCCCGCGCGCCGCTCGTGCGCGTCCTGCTCGTGCTCGCGTCGATGCCGGCGATGGCGGCCGTCGGCGTCGCGCTCGCGAACGCCGCGACCGTCGTCTACGCGCCGTACGCGGAGACCGCCGCCGCGTACGGGACCGGCGCGCTCGCCGACCAGCGCCTCGCGGGGACGATCATGTGGGTCGGCGGCTCGGCGCTGATGGGCCTGCTCGCGGTCGCGCTCGGCTGGCGCGCCGCGCTCGCCGAGGAGGCGCGGCAGCTGGCGCGGGAGCGGACGGCGGCGACGCGCGAGCGGTCGGCGGCGCCGTCGCCGCCTCCTGGAGGCCGGGCGTGAGCGGGCGGTCGCCGCGTTCGCTGCCGGGCCGGCTCGCGTCCGCGCTCGCCGGCCGCACGCCGCTGCTCCCGCGCCGGCTGCGCGTCGGGCTCGCGTTCGGCTGCGCGCTCGTCGCCGCCGCGCTCGCGCTCGGTGCGCTCGCGTCGCGGCCGCCGGCCGTCGGCGCGCAGGACGGCGACGTGGCGGGCGGCGCTCCAGCGACGACGTCCGGGGGCGCGCCAGCCACGGCCGCCCAGCGCGCCGAGGGGCGCCGGCTGTTCCTCGCCGGCTGCGCCAGCTGCCACGGCGAGGACGCGCGCGGGATCGCGGACGTCGCGCCGTCGCTGCGCGGCGTCGGGGCGGCGTCGGCCGACTTCTACCTGCGCACCGGCCGGATGCCGCTGGAGGACCCGCAGGACGAGCCGCGTCGCAAGGAGTCGTTCTACGACAGACGCCAGATCGCGGCGCTCGTCGCCTACGTCGGCAGCTTCGGCGGACCGCCGATCCCGCAGGTCGACCCGGCCGCCGGGAGCCTCTCCCAGGGCTTCAGGCTGTTCGCCGAGAACTGCGCCGGCTGCCACCAGATCGTCGGCCGCGGCGGCATCACGACCGGCGCCTGGATCCCGGGCCTGCAGGAGGCGAGCCCGCTCGACGTCGCCGAGGCGGTCGAGATCGGCCCGTACGTGATGCCCGTCTTCGGCGATCGGCTGACCGACCGCCAGGTCGACTCGCTCGCCCGCTACGTCCGCTGGACCCGCCAGCCCGACGACGCCGGCGGGTGGGGCATCGGGCACATCGGCCCGGTGCCGGAGGGGATGGTCGCCTGGCTGCTCGCCGGCACCGCGCTGCTGCTGACGATCCGCCTGATCGGGGAGCGGACGACGAGATGAGAGGGAGCACGTCGCGACGGCAGCTCCTGCTCGCCTGGCTCGGGCTGCGGCTGCTGCGCCGCCTGCGTCGGCGCCCGCGAGGCGCGGCGCCGCCGCAGCCGCGCCGCGCCGAGCCGCCCGAGGCACTGGAGCGCGAGACGCCCTCGACCGCGCGCGCCGAGCGGCTCGCCGCGGCGCTGCTGCTCGCCGGCGCGCTCGCCGCCGCCGGCTTCGTCGTCCTCTACGTCGTGCGCCCCGACACGCAGCTGCTCGGCCTCTGCCTCGGCGGCGCGCTCGTGCTGTGCGGGATCGCCGCCGCGTTCGCCGGCAAGCGGGTCGTGCCGCAGGAGACCGCGAGCGAGCCCTACGAGGAGCTGGCCGACGCGCGGCAGGTCGACGACGTGAACGCGATCGTCCGCGAGGCCGGCGAGGGCGTCTCCCGCCGCGGGCTGCTGGCCGGCGCCGCCGGGCTCGCCGGGGCGACCGTCGCCGCCGCGGCGATCGTCCCGGTCGCGTCGCTGGGGCCGGCCGTCGGCGACCGGATCGCGGCGACCCCGTGGCGGCGCGGCCGCCGGCTGGTCGATCGCGACGGCGGCGCGATCCGGCCGGAGGACGTGTCGGAGGGCTCGCTCGTGCTCGCCTTCCCGGAGGGCGCCGACCGCGACACGCTCGACGCGCCGGTGATGCTGCTGCGCTTCCCGCCCGAGCAGCTGGAGATGAGCGCGGCGCGCAGAGCGGCCGCCCCCGGCGGCGTCGTCGCCTACTCGCGGATCTGCACCCACGCCGCCTGCGCGGTCTCGATGTACCGCCACCCGCTGCACCCGCCGACCGCCCCGCGCGACGCGCTCGTCTGCCCCTGCCACTTCTCGACGTTCGACCCGCGCAGAGCCGGCGCGGTCCTGTTCGGACCGGCCGGGCGCCCGCTGCCGCAGCTGCCGCTGCAGATCGGCGCGGACGGGGAGCTGGTCGCGGCCGGCGGCTTCTTCGGCCGCGTCGGGCCCTCGTACGCCGGCGAGCGCGAGGGGCCGGCGTGAGACTGATCCCGCGGCCGGACCCGGTGCGCGAGCCGGTCCGCTTCGTCGACGAGCGGCTCGGGGCCGGGTCGCTGCTGCGCTCGACGCTGCGCTACGTCTTCCCCGACCACTGGTCGTTCATGCTGGGGGAGATCGCGCTCTACGCCTTCGCGACGCTCGTCCTGACCGGGATCTTCCTGTCGCTCAACTACGTGCCGAGCGACGAGACCGTCACCTACGCCGGCAGCTACGCGCCGCTGCACGGGCGCGAGATGGGCGCCCAGTACGAATCGGTGATGCGGATCGCCTTCGACCTGCCGGCCGGCAACCTGCTGCGCCAGACCCACCACTGGGCGGCGAACGTCTTCGTCGTCGCGATCGCGCTCCACCTCGCCCGCATCTGCCTCACCGGCGCCTTCCGCAGACCGCGCGAGCTGAACCACGTCGTCGGCGTGACGATGCTCGCGCTCGCGCTGGTCGAGGGCTTCCTCGGCTACTCGCTGATCGACGACCTGCTGTCCGGCATGGGCCTGGCGATCGCCTACTCGGTCGCCGCCTCGATCCCGTTCGTCGGCGGCGACCTGGCGATCCTCCTCTGGGGCGGCGAGTACCCGGGCGCGACCGCGATCTGGCCGCGGATGGAGATCCTCCACGTGCTGCTGCTCCCGGTCGCGATCGGCGGGCTGCTCGGCCTGCACCTGATGCAGGTGATCCGCCAGCACCACACTCAGTTCCCGGGCGGTCCGCGCAGCGAGCGCCGCGTCGTCGGGACGCCGCTGTGGGCCGCCTACGCGCTGCGGTCGGTCGGGCTGTTCCTGATCGTCGCCGGCATCCTGCTGCTGCTCGGCGGCCTCGTGCAGATCAACCCGATCTGGCTGTGGGGGCCGTACGAGACCGCGCTCTCGACCAACGGGGCGCAGCCCGACTGGTATCTCGGCTGGCTGATCGGCGCGCTGCGGCTGATGCCGCCGCTGGAGCTGCGCTTCGGCGGCGACGTGGCGATCCCGAACCCGTTCTGGGGCGGCGCGCTCTACCCGCTCGTCGTGTTCGGGACGCTGTACCTGTGGCCGTGGATAGACAGGTGGCGGTGGGGCGACCGCGAGAGACACGAGCTGCTCGACCGGCCCCGCGACAACCCGCGCCGCACCGCCAGCTTCGCCGCGCTGGCGACCTGGGTCTTCGTGATCCTCTTCGCCGGCTCGGCCGACCGCTTCGCCTTCCGCACGCTGATCTCCTACGAGGCGCAGATCTGGTTCCTGCGCGGCGCCGCCATCGTCGGCCCGGTCGTCGCCTACCTCGTCGCACGCCGGCTGTGCGAGGAGCTGCGCGCACGCGAGCTCCGTCCGCTGCGCGGCTGGAGCGGCCAGGTCGTCCGCGTGCCCGGCGAGGAGCGGGCCGGCGAGCGGCGGGAGGACGAGGCCGCCGCGGAGGCGCCGCCGCGGCGGTAGTCACATCAGGTTGGGCGTGTGCAGCTCCGAGAGCCGGCGGGCGGTCGCGGCGTCGAAGCCGGCCGCGCGCAGGCGGCGGAGGCGGTTCTCCTCCATCGTCGCCGTCAGGCCGCGCACGGCGGCGGCGCCGTCGGAGAGCGCGGCGGGGCGCAGCGAGCCGGCGGCGAGGATCGTCAGCCCCTCGGTCAGCAGCGGGCTGAGGCCGGTCAGCTCGGTCAGCTTCGCCGCCCGCTGCTCGGCGGCGGCGACCAGCGCGGCGCGGCGGTCGGGGTCGCCGGCAAGCGCGCGGCGGACGTGGGAGACGCCGAAGTGGACGTGGCGGCGCTCGTCGCGATGGGCGAGGCGGGCCGCGGCGGCGGTCGCCGGGTCGGGCGCGTGGCGCTCGACGAACCGCAGCAGGTCGAGGAAGGTCCCCTCGCCGAGGACGTTGAGCAGCAGCGCGGCGTTGGTGAAGTCGCGCTCGTCGAGGAGCGTCCGCAGCGACAGCTCGGTCGCGGCGAGCGCGTGGCCGGGCGTGCGGCAGAGCAGCGCGCGCTTGGTGAAGACCTCGACGTGGCGCGCCTCGTCGTGGACGTGGCCGGCGAGCCACTGCAGCGCCTCCGGGAAGGCGGGGTGGACCTGCGGCAGGAAGGCGGCCGGGACGTAGAGCGCGGCGTACTCGTTCTGCGCGATGAACGTCATCACCTGCGCGACGGCGCGGTCGAGCGGCTCGGGCAGCTCGGCCGCGGTCGCCCACGGGACGTCGGCGGTCGCGTCCCACTGCTCGGCGGTCGCCTGCTCGGCCAGCTCGGCGACGTCGGCGGCCCACAGCTGTTCGCGGCGGTGCAGCGGCCAGTCGAACGCGGGCGCGCCGGGCTCCGGCAGCGCGCCGAGCGGCGCCAGGCCGGCGGTCCGGCCGGCCTCCTCGGGCACCGGCGGCGCGAGACCGCCGTCGCGCCAGTCGGCGGTGTGGAAGCGGCCGCCGTCGCGCAGCGGCGGGGCGAGCGCGCCGCGTTGCTGCGATCCGGCGGACGGGACGGCTGCGCCGGACGGGCGGGCGTCGCCGGGCGCGGGCGGGCGGCGGCGATCCGGCGATCGCGTGTCCGTCGCGTCGGCCGCGACGGCGACGCGGTCGCCGGGGCCGCGGCGGAGGCGGACGGCCCAGCGGCCGCGGTCGCGCTCGGGCGGCGGCGGGCCGGAGGGGGCGCGGCCGCCGGTCGCGGCGGCGGCCGCGCCGTCGCGGCCGGGCCGCTCGACGCGGCGCGGGTCGCCGGCCGCGTGTCCCTCCAGCCGCGCCCAGCCGGGCAGCTCCAGCGCGACCGCGCGCGAGCGCGTGACGACGTCGACCTGCTCGCCGGGCGCCATCCCGGCGAGCGCGGCCTGGAGCAGCACCTCCAGGCCGCCGCCCAGCTCCAGCTGCTCGGCGTCGAGGCGGCGGGCCGGGCCGGCCGCCGGCTCGCGCGCGTCCGCTGCGCCGGCGCCGCCCCCGCTCACGTCGCCGCCTCCGCGCGCTCCTGCGCCGCGACGGCGGCGAACAGGTCGGCGTAGCCGGCGCGGTCGCCGGGGAGCCAGCGTCTGACGCCCTCGAGGTCCATCGCCTCGCGCAGCGGCGGGTCGTCGCGGTCCATCGCCAGCAGCGCCGCCGTCCACCGCTCCGCCAGCGCGGCGTCGAGGCCGGGCAGGGCGGTGAAGTTGCAATGGCTGTAGACCGGCGAGCGCCAGGCGACCTCGAGCCCGTGCGTCGCCGGCAGGCCGGCGGCGCGGAAGGCGGCCCAGGTCGCGTCGCCGAGCGCGCCGGCGTCGGCGCCGCCCTCCGCGACCGCCTGCACGACGCGCAGCTCCGAGTCGCCGGTGTCGCCGTGCTTGCCGAGGTCGGTGTCGAACCGCACCAGCGCGCAGTCGGCCGCGGCGTCGAGCCCCTCGCGGCCGAGGTGGTGGAGCGGCAGGATCGCGGCGTGGCCGGAGTCGCGGCTGCCGAGCGCCAGCCGTCGGCCGGCCAGCTCGCGCGGGTCGTCGAACGCCTCGCCGCGGCGGGTGACGATGACGGTCGCGTAGGCGGCGTCGACGTCGCGCATGCCGAGGATCCGCGCCTCCCGCCCGAGCCGGCGCTCGAGCGCCACGAAGGCGGTGTTCGTGTTCCAGCCGATCTCGACCTCGCCGGCCAGGACGGCGTCGATGAGCCGCTCGTAGTTGGAGTAGAGGAGGTAGTCGGTCGGCACGCCGGCCTCCGCGAAGTAGGAGCGGAACCGCTCCCAGATCGTCACGATCCGCGGGTGGTAGGCGACCGCGCCGACGGTGATCGGGTCGCTGCGCGCGCTCATGGGACCGGGAGCCCTGCGAGCGCCTTGCCGATCCAGCTCCGCAGCACGCCGTTGGTCGGCGCCATCACGGCGCCGGCGCGGGCGTCGCGCAGGTGGCGCTCCAGCGGCAGCGCCGGCGTGCAGCCCTGGCCGCCGCAGACCTCCAGCGCCCGGTCGGTGACCGTGCGCGCCGCCTCGGTCGCCGCCACTTTCGCCTCCATGATCGCGACGAGCGCGTCGGCGTCGCCGCCGTCGCCGAGCGCCGCGGCCTCGCGCACGAGCAGCCGCGCCTGGCGGACGGCGAGGTCGAGGTCGGCGAGCGCGTGCTGGATCGCCGGCACCTCCGCGAGCGTCGAGCCGTCCGCGTACGCGCGCCCCGCCGCGTGGTCGGTCGCGGCCTGCTGCGCGGCGGCGGCGATCCCGACGTTGACGGCGGCGAGGCCGACGAGGAAGCACGGCGCGACGACGTCGAAGACGAGCGCCGCGCCGGCGCCCGCTGGACCGATCCGGTCCTCCGCGGAGACGGCGACCTCGTCGAGCACCATCGCGACCGACGCGTTGCCGGCCATCCCGAGCCCCTGCCACGCGCCGTCGAACGACAGCCCGGGGGCGTCGCCGTCGACCGCGTAGCAGTCGAGGCCGTCGGCCTCGCCCGACCGCACCAGCACGAGGTAGAGGCCGGCATGGCCGCCGGAGGTGACGAACGACTTGCGGCCGGAGATCCGCAGCCGCCCGTCGCCGTCGCGC
>Ga0164243_10012937_pt1 | contig 11775 bp, 3 predicted proteins | sample OricompcompostOP_FD_108781 | JGI IMG/M metagenome (GOLD analysis project Ga0164243, IMG submission 108781) | Organic Plus compost microbial communities from Emeryville, California, USA - Original compost - Organic plus compost (OP) | ecosystem: Engineered > Solid waste > Mixed feedstock >...
ACCTGTTCCAGGACGTGCAATCCATTGAGGAAGACTCCCCCGAAGCTTACTGGGCGGCTTCCTACAGCGCCATTGCCGCGGCCAACCAGGCCCTGAAAGCCTGCGCGGAAGCGGACGACTCCATGCTGTACCAGGCACAGAAAGGAGAGGCCCTCGTGGCCAGGGCGTCGCGCATTTCATGCTCGTCAATCTCTTCTCCCCGGTATATGACCCTGCAACGGCGGGCACGAGCCCCGGCATCCCTTATGTAACGGAGCCGGAAACGGTGGTGCACAAGCAGTACCAGCGGAAGACGGTGGCCTACGTGTACGAGATGATTGAAAAAGACCTGCTGGCCGGCCTGCCCCTGATCCAGGACGAAGCGTACACCGTGGACCGTTATCATTTCAACCGCCTTGCGGCCAACGCTTTTGCCACCCGCTTTTACCTCTTTAAGAAAGATTACCAGAAAGTGCTGTACTACGCCGCGCAAGCCTTCCCCGGCGATCAGCTGGGCATGCACATGCGCCCGTGGAATTCGAAATACAATAACATGTCGCCCGCGCAGATACGCGACCTCTATGCCAACGCCGCGGAAGACGCCAACCTGCTCATCGTGGAAACCAAATCCCTTGCCGGCAGGTATATGGGCCGCTACCGGTACGACCTCTCCTTTGCCAAGGAAGTGGAGATCCTCGGTAACAATGTGACGGGCGGCCGCTGGGCTTACCCCGTGTACTACTACGGCAACCAGGATTACTTTGTGCCGAAGAACATCGAGTACTTCGTGAAGAACTCCGTGAATGCCACTATCGGCCAGCCTTACGTGATGAACGTACTGTTCACTACAGAGGAAGTATTGTTTAACCGGGCAGAAGCCAATGCCGCGCTGGGCAATTACGACGCGGTATTAAAAGACCTCAACCTCTTCGCCAGTCGCCGTATCACCAATTACAGCGCTACCTCCCACAACATCACGATGGCGCGCCTGCAGAACTACTACGGCACGACGGACCCGCGCGTGGCCAGTCTGCAAGCCATCCTCGGCTTTAAACGGGCGGAGTACATACAGGAAGGGATGCGCTGGTTTGACCTGCTGCGGCATGGTATAACGGTAACGCACACACGTATAGGCGCGCCGGACCTGGTGCTGAAACCGGGGGACGACCAACGCACGTTTCAGCTGCCGCAATCCGTTGCCAACAGCGGACTAGAGCTTAACCCAAGGAAATAATTTATCAACCAATATCTGCTATTACTATGTTGAACATTAAATGGCTTCTCCTGGCGCTTTCATTTTGCTGCCTGCTGAGTTGCAGCAAGGATGATGATATGGAGCTGGTAGAGGATATTCCGGGCCTCGGCGGAGATACCTGGAAGGCCAGCGCGCTGGACAAATACCTCTACGACTCCCTGACCGTACCTTTTAACATCGCTGTAAAATACAAGTGGGACCAGTTTGAGTTTGAAGTAAACAAAACCCTGGTGCCTGCAAAGGAAGAGAAAATCATCCCCGTCATGGAGGCCATCCGAAAGGTATGGATCAATACCTACATCGCGGAGGCGGATTCCCTTTTCTTCATCAAATACTGCCCCAAGTTCCTCATCCTCTCCGGCAGCGCCAGCTGGAACAGCAACGGCACCATCACGCTGGGAACGGCGGAAGGCGGCCGTAAGGTAGTGCTGTACCTGCTGAACGAATTCCGCACTAAAACGATGGCAGGTTACAAGCTATCCGACTCCGCTACCGTGAAGCAAATGTTCCATGTGATCGAACACGAGTTTGGCCACATCCTCCACCAGAACGTGATGTACCCGGTAGAATTCAAACGCATTAATCCCGGCCTGTACACCGGCAACTGGAATAACATTTCAGATGCGGAGGCCAACCGGGACGGCTTCATCACCGCCTACGCCATGAGCGGCTTTGATGATGATTTTGTGGAAATGGTGTCCATCATGCTGGTAGAAGGCAGGGCCGGGTTTGAAAAAATCGTCAACAGCATTCCTGCCGGCAGTAGCGTGAACGGGACCTCACAGGCGGCTGCCAAAGCCTACCTCCGGGCAAAAGAGGCCATGGTGGTCAACTATTTCAACAAGGTGTGGGATATCGACTTCTATAGTCTGCAAACCCGTACGCGGACAGCAATCGAACAATTACTCTACTAAAATGCAGCAGATGAAAAAAATTATTTACAGCCTGTTCATAGGATTGATGGCCCTCACTGCCTGTAAAAAGGAGATGGAGCCGGTGTTCAGGGAATCGATAGACAAGCGGCTGAAAGATACGCTGGACAACTACCAGCGCATACTCATGGGGGCGGAATACGGCTGGAACACGCTGGTGTTTCCCCTGCAGGGCGGCGCATATAATTTCTACATGAAGTTTACAGACAGCAACCGGGTACAGATGTTTGCCGACCTCTCCGAGCAAACGGCCAACCAGATGCAGGAAAGCAGCTGGCGGCTGAAAGCCTTGCAGCAACCAAGCCTCCTGTTTGATACCTATTCTTACCTGCACCAGCTGAGCGACCCTGACGGGAACGTGAACGGGGGCGTTGACGGCGCTGGCCTGCAGTCCGACTTTGAATTTGCCTTTGACGGCATGCAGGGGGATACCATTAAGCTGCGGGGCCGCTTCAACCACACCGTTGCCTATATGATCAAAGCCAGCAAGGCCGAGCAGGACCTGCATTACAGCCAGCAGGTAAGGCGGACGTTTGACCGCGTGGGCTCCCTGCAAACCTTCTTCACACGCTTATCTTCCGCTGAAACCAAGTGCGACCTGCAGGTGGACATCAGCAGTCACCGCATGCTCATTGGCTGGCAGCAGGAGGGGAAGTACCGCATCTACACCAGTAACTATTACTACACGGCCACCGGCATCGGCCTCGCCAATCCCTATGCGGATACGGTAAAGCTGCCCTTTACAAAGCTGGATAACGCTACGTGGAACAATAATATCCTCCACTGTAATATAGACGGCAAGGCGGCCACCATCACGGAAACCGTACTGCCGTTGCAGGTAGATACCGCTGCGCCCCGCAACTGGTATAACGAAGCGCTGGCAGCGGGCGACTACTGGCAAACCTTTAACGGCTGGCATATCAACGGCGTGGAAGATGCGCTGAATGTACACAGCACCGCGCGCTACTATTCCTTCGGGTACTGGCCGCAGTATGATACCGATACGGACTTCCTGCCCTGGATCACCGTCAATGCCGCCGGCACCGGGCTCACCTATGCCTATGGCGTGTTCTTCGACGGGCCGCCGGTGTTTGATACCAAAGGATTCCTCTACTTCTCACCGTTTGCGGAAGGCGGCACACGACCGAGCCCTTACACGCCGGTACAGCGCACCTATCAGCTCATGGCCGATTCCGGCGGATTCTATATGGTAAAGTTTGCCGAGAAAATCTATTTCATGGTCAGCGCTACCACGGGTAAAGCCTGGATAGCCTGGTACAGATAATTGTATTGCGAATTCCCAAATAATATGAAATGAAAAAATTTACATTAATTCTCCTTAGCACCTTCCTGCTGCTGACAGCCCAACGGCTGTTGGCGCAGGTAGATACCCGCATAGGGAACAATACCAGCGGTAATACGCCTACTACGGGGCCTTGCCCGTTGCAGGACTATTACGAAGGTTCCAGGGCGCAGTACCTGTTCCGTGCCTCCGAACTGCAGGCCGCTGGCATGAGAGCCGGGAATATCAGCGGAGTGAAATTCTACGTCCTCTCCCTGGGCAATGCCGGCACGATCGAAGGGTATTCCATCAAGCTGGGCACAACTACGGCCACCGCGCTGACGACCTCCTGGCTGCCGGTTACCTTCGTGGGCCGCGCTGCCGCGGATTACACGCCCACGGCCGGCTGGAATAACTTCGCTTTCCCCTCCGGCTTCTACTGGAATGGTACGGACAACCTCGTCCTCGAAGTTTGTAACGGCCAGGCGGCCCCCATGCCGGACGGCGTCTGGTACACCAACAACCCCGTGGTGGGCAGTACTTCCGGGCTAAGCTTCAACGCTTCCCGCACCTACACCGTGGATAACACGGCGGACATCTGCGCCACTACCAGCACTTCCGTGAATGGCTCGCAAACCACCCGCCCGGATGTAACCTTCACCTGGATACCAGACGCCGTATGTGCAGGCACGCCGGCTGCCGGCACGGCCAGCGCCAGCAAAGCCAATGTATGCGCAGGGGAGGCGTTTGACCTCTCCGTGAGTGGTACCACCATCGCGCAGAACATCAAATTCCAATGGCAAAGTTCTACGGATAACGTCAACTGGACGAACCTGCCCAATGATACCACTGCTAATTTTTCCACCAGCCAGTCCGTATCCACTTACTATCGCTGCGTGAGCACCTGTGCCAATTCAGGCGCTACCGCTACCAGCAACGCCGTATTCGTCAACAGTCCGTTGCTGGTGCAGGGTAATTACTACATCAATAAAAACCTGCCTACCGGCGGTAATAACTTCAACTCCTTCACGGACGCCTACAACTTCATGAAGTGCGGTATAGGCGGTCCTATCAGCTTTGAAGTAGTAGCCGGCAGCGGTACCTATAACGAGCAACTCAACTTCGGACCCATTACCGGCGCTTCCGCGACCAATACCATCACCTTCTTCGGCCACGGCAGCGATACGCTGGCTTTTGCCTGCACTTCCGCCAACCGGGCCATCGTAAAACTTGACAATGCAGACTATTTTACTTTTAAAGACCTGGTGCTGAAAACCGTGATCGGTACAGGCACTACCTACGGTTGGGGTTTCCACCTGCTGAACGATGCGGATAACAATACCATCACCGGCTGTACCATTTTGCTGGACACCGCCGGTACCGCCTCCAACTACGCAGGTATCGTCATCTCCAACTCCACCACTTCCGCTACCACCACAGGGGATCACTCTGTGGACAGCCTCCGGGTTATTGGCAACACCATCACCGGCGGGTACTATGGTATCACGTCCATGGGTGGCGCCACCGTCCCCAACCTGGACATTATTATCAAAAACAATAAGATCCAGGATTTCTATAACTATGGTATTTACTTCAATGGTAACTCCAAACTGACCATAGAAGATAATATTTTCACGAGGCCGGTACGCCGCAACAGCAGCACGTTCTACGGTGTCTATGCTACGGGCATGAATACACGCTGCCTCATCACCGGCAACCGGTTCTTCAACCCGTTTGGCGGCAATGCTGCCAGCACCTCTTCCGCCTACGGTATTTATTTCACTAACGTAGACGCCTATCCGGCGTTGGAAAATACCATCTCCAATAACCTCCTGTATAAATATTCCGGTACAGGCAGCGCGTATGGCATCTACCTCAGTGATTCGCATAACAACTGGTTCTACCACAACACCGTTTCCATTGACGGCGCGTCTACCGCTGCCACTATGTATAACCATTACGGTATCTACGTGGGTACCAAGTCGGACGGTAACCAGTTTTACAACAACCTCATCTCCGTTACCCGCAGCGGGGGAGGGAACAAGTATAACGTCTATTACAGCACAGCCACCAGCACGGTAACAGGTAATAACAATATCTATTACAACGGCGCAACGGATGGCAATAACTACCTCGGCTACTGGGGTACGGTGAAGCCGCTGCTGGCCGACTGGCAGACGGCGACAGGTATGGACACCAGTTCCTATACCACCAACCCGCTGTTCCGCGACCCTGCCAACGGCGACTTTACACCAAACAATGCTTCCATCGATAATAAAGGCGTGCCTATTCCGCTGGTGACAGTGGACATCCTCGATGCGGCGCGCAGCGCTACCACGCCGGACATCGGCGCATATGAATTTACGCCGCCGCCCTGTAATACGCCGCCAACGCCGGGTACAGCCATCGTGGACAAAACGCCCGTGTGCTATAACAACAAGGTGAGCCTCTCCCTGCAAGGCAACTCCATCGGGCTGACGCAAACCTACCAATGGCAAACCGCTACCAATGCGGCCGGCCCATGGACCAACTTCGGCGCCGCGCTGACCAACCCGGATACCGTGGTGGCTATGACGGCTACTACCTATTTCCGCGCGGCAGTCACCTGCTCCGGCAACACGGCCTATTCCACCCCGGTGCTGGTAACGGTAAACCCCGCGTTGCCTCCGGGTAACTACACGATCGATAAAACCCAGCCGGCATCTGCCATCAGCTTCCCGAGCTTCAATGCCGCCAAACAGGCCATGGCATGCGGTATCGCAGGAGCGGTAGTGTTTAACGTGGCCCCGGGCACTGGTCCTTATAACGAAATGCTGATCCTGGATTCCATCCCGGGCGTGTCCGCCGTCAATACGATTACCTTTAACGGTAACGGCAACACGATCGCTTATACCGGCCAAACCAGCGAGGACAGGGCTACCATTAAATTACGCGGCATCGATCACGTTACGTTCGACAGCCTCGTGGTAGATGCCCGCGGTACCAACTACGGCTACGGCATTCAACTGTATAACAATACGGACAGCATCACGATCAGCCGCTGTACCATCCTCTCTGATATCGCGGCCACCAGCAGCAGCTACGCCGGAATTGTGGTAAGCGGTTCCGAAACCAGCGCCACTACCAGCACCAACGCCAGGCAGGATGGGCTGAAGATCCTGAACAATACCATCACAGGCGGCTACTACGGCATCGTGATTTATGGTGATGGCACAAGCTTCAGCAACGATCATATCATCCGTGGCAACAAGGTGAACGACTGGTATTCCGACGGTATATACCTGAATAATAACCGGAATGTGGTGATTGAGAAAAATGATCTGAGTCGCCCTGCCCGCACCAACAGTACCACCGCGGAAGCCATTTCCGTGGAGAACTCCGCCGGCGCCATCCTGGTAAGCAGCAACCGCATACACGACCTTTTTGCCGCTGCCGGCAGCAGCACCTCCTCGTCCTACGGTATCCGCATTTATTATTGCGACGGTACTGCGGCCACGCCGGTGAAGGTGATCAACAACCTGATCTACCGCAATACCGGCGGTACCGGCTATGGCTTGTACAGCAGCAATTCCCCGTTTGTGCAGTTCCTGCATAATACGGTGGTGTATGACGATAATGCGGCCACTACTTCCAGTATTTACGGCTTCTACCACACCGGTTCCGTGACGGACGTGGTGCTGGAAAACAACATCTTCAAAATCTCCCGGAGCGGCTCCGGCAGCAGGTACGGCCTGTACTACAGTACGACGGGCGTGGTGAAATCAGACTACAACCTCCTGTATGTAAAAGGAACCGGCACGGTGTACACCGGCTATTCCGGCGGGGGCTATGCTTCGCTGGCCGCATGGCGCGCCGGCCTGAAGCTGGACAGCAATTCCCTGGATATTGAACCGGTCTTTGGCGACCCTTCCAACGGCAATTACGAGCCGGTGATTTCCCCGATGGACAACCGCGGCAAGCCGGCCGGCGTAACCACGGATATACGCGATGCGGCCCGCAGCGCTACCACGCCGGATATGGGCGCTTACGAAGTAACCCTGCCGGATTGTACCACGCCTGTAACGCCTGGTACGGCTGTTATTACGCCTGCTACGCCGCTCTGTATGGGCAATATGGTGAGCCTCGACCTCGTGGGCAACAGCAAAGGCGGCAAGCAAACCTACCAGTGGTACCGCTCTTACAGCGCTGCCGGCCCCTGGGATTCCGCCGCGCCGAAGCAGTTTGTAGCGCCGCTGATCACCGAGCTGACGACGAAGAAATACTTCCGCTGCATGATCATCTGCGGCGGTACCGATACGGCTTACTCCACCGTGGTAATGGCCAATATGAACGAGCCATTGCTGAAAGGCGTGTATTCTATCAACCCGGCCCTGCCTGCGAGCCCGACCAACTTCCAGTCGTTCGGCGCTGCCGCGGCGAAGCTGGAATGCGGTATAGCCGGCGCCGTTACCTTCGAAGCGGTACCCGGTACCTATAACGAGCAGGTAGTGATCCGCAAGGTGCCCGGCGCTTCGGACACCAGTCGCGTTACCTTCACCAGCGCCACTTACAACGCTGCGGACGTAACGCTGGCCGCTGCCGGTACTTCCGCTCAGAACTACGTGGTGTTACTGGATTCCGCCAGCTATATCACGTTTAAAAACATAACAGTGAATGCCACCGGCGCCACTTACGCCCGCGGTATCGTGTTAGCGAAAGGCGCCGCGTACGACAGCGTGTCGCACCTGGTGATTAACCTGCCGGCTGCTGCGAGCTCCACTACCAACATCGCCGGTATTTACGGGGATGGCGTGTACGGCGCTTACAACACGCTGGATGGGAATACCATCAGCAACGGTTCCTCCGGTATCCACTGGGTAAATACTTCCTCCAACGAAGGGCCTTACCTGCGCGTGGTGAAAAATACCGTGAAGAACAGCCGCGACTATGGTATCTACACCGCCTATACGTACCACACCGTGATCACGGAAAATACCGTGCAGTTTGCAGGTAATACCATGGCTACCACGGGTTATGCCATCTATAACTACTATAACGATTCCTCCCTGGTGTTATCCCGCAATAACATCCAGGTATCCGGCATCAGCACCCGGGTATATGGTATCTATCTCTATAATCCTGATATTTTTGGAGGTAGGGGAGATATAACTGCGAACCGCATTACGATGCGCGGTAACACGGGCGATCTCACGGGGCTTTATGCCGATGAGGGAGACCAGTGTAACATCTCCAATAACGTGATAAACGTGCAGACAAGCGGCGCGAACGCTTATGGCCTGTACAGTGACGGATGCGATAACACGAACATCTATAATAACACCATACTGAACAGCTCCCGCAGCGCTACCAACAACTACGCGGCCTACTTTTTAGGCTACGCCAGCGACGGTAACCTGAAGGTGAAGAACAACATCTTCGCGCACGACAGCAGCGGCCGCGCGCTGTACTTCAACAACAGCGATTATGTGATCACGGATTACAACAACCTGTACACCAACGGTACAGTGCTGATCCGTAACAACACGCCTGCGGCGGACTATGCGACCCTGCCGGCCTTCCAGTCGGCCAGGATGCAGGAGCTGAGCGGCATCGTGTACAAACCGGCCTTTATCAGCAATACGGACCTGCGCCCGGATGTCAACAACCCGGAAGTATGGGCCATCCATGGCCGCGGCGTACAGGCGGCGGATAATACCACGGATATCGACGGCAACCCGCGCCCGTCCGCCCTTACAGAGGGCGTGCCGGATATGGGCGCCTACGAATTCATGCCGCAGGTAATTCCACCGGTATTGCCGGCTACACCGGCCGCGCCTGCGCCAGGCGTTACGCAAACCTGGATGTTTGGTACGGACACCGTCGCCAAAATTACCTGGAAGCCCGGCGCAGCTACGCCTGCGGACCTTACCGTGCGCAGGTACTCCGGCGTAAAACCGCCGAACGCCAAGGATTCCGCCTACATGTATTTCTATACGGATGTAGACGCCAACCCGAACAATACCAATTACGATTTCCTCGTCAAACAGTTCTATGTGGACTCATGGCAGGGCTTTATCCATAACCAGAAGAACATCAAGCTGGCGATGACGGATACGGCGAAAGCCTGGTGGACGGACTCGCTCAGCGTGGTAAACGTGAGCGCGAACTATATCACGGACAGCGCCGTGCATTATATGGACTACTTCACCGGTATGGAACTGAACAGCGGGCCTAAGAAGCAATTCGTAGAACCGGCGGACAGCTCCAACCGCGGTACCAAATTCTGGGTAGGCTATGGCCATCACCAGTTCTTTGCATCGGACAACTCCCAGCAGATGGTGCTGTACTTCAATGCCCGGGAAGCCGCTACGGTAACCGTGCGCATCAATGGTACCTCTTACGAAAAACAATACAGCGTGCCGGCCAATACCACCATCACGTCAGACATCATTCCGAAACTCGGCGCATTTGATGCCCGCCTCCTGGATGAAGGCCTGAGCGACCGTGGTATCAGCATCGAGAGCGACGTGCCTATCGAAGCCTACGCGCATATTTACGGCAGCCTGTCCTCCGGAGCTACCATGCTGTTGCCGGTGGGTACTTACGGGTACGACTATGCGACGCTGCAAAGCCGCCAGTACTACAGCAGCAACTGCTACTCCTGGTTCTACGTGGTGGCGCACTATGATAATACCAAAGTGGAAATCACGCCGGCCGCGCCAACCCGCGGTGGCCGCCCTGCAAACGTACCGTTTACAGTGACCCTCATGAAAGGAGAGGTGTACCAGGTATTGGGCGCTATTAAATCCGGCTCGGAAGGGTTCGACCTCACGGGCAGCCATGTACGCTCGCTGCCAAACAGCGCAGGGGAGTGCTTCCCGGTGGCCGTCTTCTCCGGCAGCAGCCGCACCAGCCTGGCCTGCAACAACGGCAACGGCGGTGGCGGGGATAATATGATCCAGCAAAACTTCCCGTCCCAGGCTTGGGGCCGGAAATACCTGACCAGCCCAATGGCAGCCAGCAGCGGAGCCGACACCCGGCTGACCAACATCTACCGCGTGGTAGTGAAGGACCCTGCGGCCATTGTAACGGTCAACAATACACGACTCACCGGTTTGATCAACAACCTGTATTACCAGTTCGAAAGCAATACGGCAGATGTGATCGAAGCCGATATGCCGATCATGGTGGCGCAGTTCATGGCTTCCAGCGGCGAATGTACCAGCTCCAGCCTCAACGACGGGGACCCTGAGATGGTGTACATCAGCCCGGTAGAGCAGGGTATCAACAAGATCGGTTTCTACCGCAACACGGCGGAAGCCATCCGGGTGAACTACCTCAACGTGATCATTCCAACGGCAGGCTTAAGCTCCCTGCTGATAGACGGTTCCAATGTATTCGACCATACCTATCCACATCCTAACGCTGCCGGATATACGGTGGTAGTGAAACGCTGGGGCGCAGTAGCGGGGCCAAGTACCGTTACTTCCGACTCTGCCTTCACCGCTATTATTTACGGGGAAAGCGCCCAGGAAAGCTATGGTTACAACGCCGGTACGCTGGTGAAGAACCTCAATATCCTGAACGCCTATACGAACGTGAATAATCCGGCAGCTACTTCCAACGATTATACCTGCGCCAAAACGCCGTTCCGCTTCTCCATGCTCATACAGGTGAAGCCGGTGGAAATTGTCTGGAAGCTCAGCGAAGTGCCGAACCTCACGCCGCATGCGGACGTGGTGAGTAAAGACCCTGTGCCGGTGGATTCCATCGTCGTGAACGGCCGCACCTACTACCGCTACGTACTCGCTACCGATTATGTATTCAGCACCCCGGGTACGTACTATGTGCCTATCCGCATTACGCACCCGGCCTTCGAAAGCTGCAACAATACTTTCGAAAGCGTGCTGACGGTGAAGGTAATCCCTGCGCCGGTAGTAACGATTACCACGCAGTACAGCAACTGTATCAACGACCAGGCCACCTTCACGGGCAACGCCACTACCAGCAACGGTGTAGGCATCGCCAAATGGAAGTGGGAGTTCAGCGATACCGTTACCGCGAATACAAAAGATACCACCCGGTATTTCCATACGCCGGGAACCAAACAGGTGAAACTGAGCATTGTGGCGGCAGAAGGTTGTATTGCCGATACGACGGTGAATGTGGAAGTATTTGAACCGAAACCATTCAGCCTCGTGAAGGATTCCGTGATGACCTGCGAAGGCAGCGATGTCACCTTCCAGGTCAAAGACCCGCAATCCAACGCCCAGTACAGCTGGTATGATGCGCCTGCCGGCGGCACGTTGCTGCATGCCGGTACCGACTATACGATTTCCGGTATCACT
>Ga0164243_10012938_pt1 | contig 11775 bp, 10 predicted proteins | sample OricompcompostOP_FD_108781 | JGI IMG/M metagenome (GOLD analysis project Ga0164243, IMG submission 108781) | Organic Plus compost microbial communities from Emeryville, California, USA - Original compost - Organic plus compost (OP) | ecosystem: Engineered > Solid waste > Mixed feedstock >...
CGCGTTCGTGCTGCCCGTCGTGCAGCTGCTCTGGTGGGCGATCACCCGCGCCGCTCGCGATCTGGACCGCCGCTATTGGGAGTTCGTCGCGCACAGTCTCGTGCTTGCGGCGAGCGCGGCGGTCGTGATCCTCATCTCAAGCCTGGCGCTCGCGTATCGCTTGCGCCAGCCGCATACGACCTGGATTCGTGCGCTCGTGCGGCTCGCGACGATGGGCTATGCAATCCCGGGCACCGTTCTTGCGGTGGGCATCCTCGTTCCGGTCGGTGTGTGGAACAACGCGCTCCACGAACTGTTGCGTTCGCTGCTCGGCGGCGCCGCACCGACGCTGCTCTTGCAAGGCACGCTGCTTGCGGTGTTGCTGGCGTACATGGCGCGATTTCTCGCGGTCGGATTCAATCCGATCGAAAGCGGTCTGCAGCGGGTCACGCACAGCCTCGATGAAGCTGCGATCGGCATGGGCGTGTCGGGCTTCGGTCTGGTCCGCAAGGTCCACGTTCCGCTGCTGCGCACGAGCCTTGCGAGCGCGGCGACGCTCGTTTTCGTCGATGTGATGAAGGAGATGCCGATCACGCTGATCACGCGCCCGTTCGGCTGGGACACGCTCGCCGTGCGCGTCTTCAACATGACGTCCATCGGCGAATGGGAGCGAGCCGCGCTGCCGGCGATCGCGATCGTCGCAGTGGGCTTGATTCCGGTGGCGATGCTGACTCGGCGAGGCGCGCATGTGGCTTGAGCTCGAAAATGTCGAGCGCCGCTTCGGCGAGCGAATCGCGGTCGACGGCTTGACGATGCGGCTGCCGAAAGGCGCGATCGGCTGTCTGCTCGGGCCGAGCGGCTGCGGCAAGACCACTGCGCTGCGTTGCATCGCGGGCTTCGAGCCCGTCGATGCCGGCACGATCCGCGCGCACGGACGCGTGTTGTCGCGCCCGGGTTTCGTCGCCGCGCCGGAGACTCGCGAGATCGGGATGGTGTTCCAGGATTACGCACTGTTTCCGCATCTCACCGTCGAGGCGAACGTCGCGTTCGGCTTGCATCGCCTGCCGGCGGCGCGGCGCAGGCAACGTGCGCTCGAGATGCTCGATACCGTCGGTCTGGCCGACTGCCGCTCGCAATTTCCGCATCAGCTCTCGGGCGGTCAGCAGCAGCGTGTCGCGCTCGCTCGCGCGCTCGCGCCGGAGCCGCAGATCGTGCTGCTCGATGAGCCGTTCTCGAGTCTCGACGTCGAATTGCGCGAGCGGCTCGGCGTCGAGGTTCGCGGCGTTCTCAAGGCGCTCAACGCGACGGCGCTGCTCGTGACGCACGATCAGCACGAGGCCTTCGCCGTCGCCGATCTCATCGGCGTCATGCGCGCCGGGCGGCTCGAGCAATGGGATTCGCCGTACGACCTCTATCATCGGCCGGCGACGCGTTTCGTTGCGGATTTCATCGGGCAGGGCGTGTTCGTGCCGGGTGAGGTCATCGGGCCGGGTGAAGTGCAAACGGAGATCGGCGTCCTACGCGCGAACGGCACTCATTGGGAGCGGGGCCAAGCGGTGGACCTGCTGCTGCGCCCCGACGATGTCATTCACGACGATGCGAGCGAGCTGCGGGCGGAAGTCTGTCAGCGGACCTTTCGCGGCGCGGAGTTTCTGTACACGCTGCGCATGCCGAACGGCACGCAGCTCTTGTCGCTCGTGCCGAGTCATCACAATCACAGCATCGGTGAGCACATCGGCGTGCGTATCGAGCCCGACCACGTCGTCGCGTTCGCCCGGACGAGCTAAGTGCCGCTGCGTGCGGCTCGACGCATCAGGACCAGAAACAGCGGCACGCCCACGAGCGCCGTCAGCGCCCCAACCGGAAGCTGCCGGGGCGCGAACAGGGTGCGTGCACACAGATCCGCAATCGTGACCATCGTGCCGCCGAGCAAGGCCGATGCGGGCAACAGCACGCGATGATCGGCGCCGAACATCAGCCGCGCGATATGCGGTGTGACGAGCCCGACGAATCCGATCGTGCCGGCCGTCGTCACCGACACTGCCGTCAGGATCGAGCTCGCCACGAAAATGCTGATGCGCAGGCCGCGCACGGGTGCACCCAGCATGCGGGCCTGTAACTCCCCGCGAGCGAGCACGTTCAGCTGCCGCGCGAACGGTAGCGATGCGAGCAGGGCGAGGCAGAACAAGCCGAGCAGGAGCCCGGGCCGCGCACCGAGCGACAAATCGCCCATGAGCCAGAACAGCATGCCGCGCAACTGAGTCTCATCACCCAGCGCGAGCAGCGTGCTGACCACTGCGTTGGCGCCGGCCGCCACGACGACGCCGGTCAGCAGCAGCCGCGCCGGCGTCCAGCCGCCTTCGCCATGGGCGAGTGTGAAGACGAGTAGGGTTGCCGCCAGTGCCCCGATCGCCGCCGCCATATCGATCCCGACCCCGATGACGCCGAGCAACATCGCTCCGAGCGCCGCGACCGCGGCCCCGCCCGAGACACCCATGATGTACGGATCCGCGAGCGGATTACGCAGCAAGACCTGCATGAGCACGCCGGCAATCGCGAGGACGCCGCCCGCGGCGAACGCGGTGATTGCGCGCGGCAATCGCAGCTCCATGACGACCGTATGAGCCAGCCCATTGTCCGTTCCCATGAGCGCTGCCCAGAGGTCGACGAGGCGGACCATGACGCTGCCGGCGAGCAGCGACACGACGACCGCAGCCACGGCCGCCGCGATCAGCAGCGCGAAGGCAAAGGGGAGCTTGGGATTTTTCACGCGGCGCAGGGTAGGGGAGCGGCGATTTGCGTGTCCACTCGCTACGGGAAGTCCCTTGTGGAACAATCTTCGGGCCGAAGTTGCCTGATCGAACATGACCGATTTCATCGATGCCGAAGGTTTCCGCGCGAATGTCGGAATCGTGCTGATTCGCGACGATCGCCAGGTATTCCTCGGGGGGCGCACGGGCGGGCGCGGCTGGCAGTTTCCCCAGGGCGGCGTGCAGCGCGATGAATTGCCGGAGCACGCGGTCTTCCGCGAGCTCAAAGAGGAAATCGGGCTGGAACCCTCGGACGTGGAGCTCGTGGCCGCGACCCGCAGTTGGCTGCGCTATCGGCTACCCCGGCAATATGTGCGCCGTCACAGTACCCCGTTGTGCATCGGGCAGAAGCAGCGCTGGTTCCTGCTGCGGTTCACCGGCGATGAGTCCCGCCTGCATTTCGATTCGACGACGGAGCCGGAATTCGAGCGCTGGCGATGGGTCGACTACTGGACCCCGGTGCGCGAGGTCATCTATTTCAAGCGCGCGGTCTATGCGCGCGCGCTCGATGAGCTCGCGCGGCGCGCCTTTCCGCACGATCCGCCCGCGCTGCCCGAGTGGTCGCACGAAGAAAAGAATCTGCGCAATCTCGCGCGCCGCCGCGCCGAGGCGAACGGCAACAGCGGCTAGAACGGCTTCACGACGACGAGCACGACGATCGCGAGCAGAATCACGGTCGGCACTTCGTTGAAGGCGCGATACCAGCCAGTCGAGTGATGATTGCGATCCTCGCGGAACGCCACCACGAGCCGATAACACCACACGTGGTAGGCGATCAGCGCCGCGACGAACGTCAGCTTGGCGTGCAGCCAGCCGAACTGGAGATACGCGGGCACGGTGATCACCATCGCCGCGCCGAAGATCGCGGCGCCGACCGCGCCGATCGTCATCATGACGAACAAGCGTCGTTCCATGACTTTGAACCGCTCGATGCCGGGCTGATCGGTCGTCATCACGTGGTACATGAACAGCCGCGGCAGATAGAACAGGCCGGCGAACCACGCCACCACGAAAAAGATGTGCAAGGCTTTTAACCAGAGCATTCGTCGCATCCCATTGCTACAGAGGTGACTCAGCGGAATCTGAGCGGATCATCGCTGCCCGGCTGGCCGCTGCATGTGCTTAAATGCCGCGGCGCAATTTCGGGCGCGCAATTTCGAAAGGTTACCGCTAGACGGGCGCAGGTGCATGGCTGATCCGAGCGCGATGCGAACGGGACGACTCGTCGTCCGCTACCACTCGCCGTGGCGGCGCCGCTCGGTCGTGATTGCCGCGGCGATCGGATCCCTGCTGCTGCTCTATGGAGTCTACGAGTGGGGCCGATTCCAGGGCGGGTACAGCAAGTTCGCCGAGATTCAGCATCGCCGCGAGCTTGCCGCCAAGATCGAAGCGCTCGAAGACGCGAACGCAAAATTGCGGTCGGAAGTCGCGGCCGCGCAGCTCGCACGCGACGTCGATCGCAAGTCTTACGCCGATGTGGAAAAGACGCTCGCGGATCTGCAGGCGCAGGTGTTGAAATCGCGCGAGGAGCTTACGTTCTATCGCGGCATCGTCTCGCCTGAGGACGGCATCGGTGGGTTGCGCATCCAGCGATTTCAGGTCCTGCGCGAAGCCATCGACAATCATTTCCGGCTGCGCCTGGTGCTGGTGCAGTCGATGCGGCAGGACGCGGTCGTGTCCGGCTCGGTGAGCATTCAGATCGAGGGCGTGAAGGACAACAAGCCCGTGCAGCTCATGCTGGCCGAAGCGGGCGGCGAGACGCGCGCCGACGGGCTCGTGCCGTTTCAGTTCCGCTATTTCCAGAATCTCGAGCAAACGGTCACGCTGCCGAGCGGATTCGAGCCGAAGGCGGTGAATGTCGAGGTCAAATCATCGCGGCTGGCGCCGGTGCGAGAGTCGTTCCCCTGGCAAGTGCAGGAAAGCTAACGTCGTATGTTCAAGAACAAGTCCAAGCCACAACGCATCGATACCTTGATTGGCGCGGGCACGCGGATCATCGGGGATGTGCAATTCAGCGGCGGCTTTCACGTCGATGGGCACGTGAAGGGCAACGTCGACGCACCGCCGGAATCGGGCGCAATGCTCAGCGTCAGCGATGCGGGCGTCATCGAGGGGTCGGTGGCGGTCCCGAACGTCATTCTCAATGGAACTGTCAAAGGAGACATTCTGGCGCATGACCGCGTCGAGCTCGGGGCCACGGCGCGCGTGACGGGAAATGTCTACTACGGCTTGATCGAGATGGAGATGGGCGCTGAAATCAACGGCAAGCTCATTCATGAGCCGCACAAACCGGGCGGCGGTCCGAAATCTGCGGAGCCGACGGTCGCGACCGACACGCCATAATTCCTGGTTTTGACGCTGCGGCGCCGTCAGCCATAGACTTGATCCATCCCTTTCCGGCCCCCAGATCCGCACCATGGCTACTGCTCCCGATTCGATGACTTCCCTGCCGACGTTGATCTTCACGGATGCTGCGGCCGCCAAGGTCGGTGAGCTGATCCGAGAAGAGGCGAATCCGAACCTGAAGCTGCGCGTCTTCGTGCAGGGCGGCGGTTGTTCCGGGTTCCAATACGGCTTTACGTTCGATGAGAGCGTGGAAGAGGGCGACACCCAGGTAGAAAAAGACGGCGTGACGCTGCTCATCGATCCAATGAGCATTCAGTATCTCGCCGGCGCCGAGATCGACTACAAGGAAGATATCGAAGGCGCGCAATTCGTGATCCGCAATCCCAACGCCGTGACGACCTGCGGATGCGGATCGTCGTTCTCAGCCTGATCTCAATTCGCAGCCCGTCTCTGTAGACTTGCCGGCGGGGCGAGACGCTCGTCCAGCGTTCGCATGCAGGTCTCTTGAATGGCGCGTTCCAGAATTCCCGATGTCATCGCCGCGGTCGACCTCGGGTCCAACAGCTTTCACATGGTCGTTGCGCGTTATTCGCATGGGCAGATGATCATTCAGGATCGTCTGCGCGAAACCGTGCGCCTGGCCGCGGGATTGGATGAGCAGGGGCGCCTCGATCGCGCGGCGATCGAAACCGCAATTGCGTGTCTCGAGCGTTTCGGGCAGCGGCTCAGGGACATGAAGGCCGAGAGCGTTCGCGTCGTCGGCACGAACACGCTGCGCCGGGCGCGTCGCAAGGGCGCGTTTCTCGATCGGGCGCGGGCCGCGCTCGGTCATCCGATAGAAATCATCTCCGGTATCGAAGAGGCTCGACTCATCTACCTTGGCGTCGTTCAGACGATGCCGAGCGAGCCGGGACGTCGGCTCGTCGTCGATATCGGCGGCGGCAGCACGGAGATCATCATCGGCGAAGGCGTGCATACGAAGCGCCTCGAAAGCCTCTACATGGGTTGCGTGACGATGAGCTCGCGTTTTTTCGACGACGGCGAGATCACGGAAAAGCGCCTGAAGCGCGCGCGGCTCGCGGCGAAGCTGGAGCTCGAGCCGGTGCGCAACGCGTTCAAGGACTATGGTTGGGACCAGGCAGTCGGCTCGTCGGGGACCATCCGCGCCGTCGCGGACATTCTTCGATCGCGCGGCGAGACGGAGATTACTCGCGCGGGCGTCGAGTCCTTGCTGGACCACGCGCTGCGTGCCGGCCACATCTCGAAGCTGCGCCTGCCGGAATTGTCGGCCGAGCGCGCACCCGTGTTCATTGGCGGGCTCGCGATTCTCGTCGAAGTCCTCGACAACCTCGATATCAAGGGCATGCGTCCGGCCGAAGGCGCGCTGCGCGAGGGCTTGCTCTACGACCTGGTCGGGCGCTTGACGAACGAAGACGCGCGCGTGCGCAGCGTGCGCGCGATGCAGGGCCGGTATCACGTCGATGTCGCACAGGCGGAGCGTGTCGAGGCGACCGCGTTGGAACTGCTGCATCAGGTGTCAGCCGAGTGGGGGCTCGATGATCCGTTCGCGGAAATGGTGCTGAGCTGGGCCGCAAGACTTCATGAGATCGGCCTCGATGTTTCGCACTCGCATTACCAGAAGCACGGTGCGTATTTGCTCGAGCACGCGGACATGCCCGGATTTCCCCAGGAAGAGCAAAAAATCCTGTCCAAGATCGTCGGCGGACATCGCCGCAAGTTCCACGCCGATGCCTTGCAGGATCTGAATCCGCCATGGCACCTCAAGGCGGAGTTCCTGATCGTGCTGCTGCGGCTCGCGGTGCTCTTGCATCGCGGTCGGAGCACGCAGGCGCTGCCGAAAATCGAGCTGCGGGTGAAGGGTCGCTCGATGGAGATCGCGTTCCCTCGCAACTGGATCGAAGATCATCCGCTGACGGCGGCGGACCTCGAGCAGGAGATCGAGTTTCTCAAGGTCGCTGGATTCAAGCTCAAGCTCGCTTAATCGCTCACTTCCGCATACCGGCGCAATAACGCAGCCTGTACGTTCACGGTGGGGGCATCGCCTGCGATCACGCGTTCATACGTGCCGTCGGCGCGCAGCTCCCATGCCTGGGTGTTGTCGGCGAGATAGGTCGCGAGGTCATCGATGATGCGGTCGCGATGCTGTTTGCGCTCGATCGGAAAGCCCACCTCGATGCGACGGAAGAAGTTGCGCTCCATCCAGTCCGCGCTCGCGCAGTAGATCTCCGGGTCGCCGTCGTTGTGGAAGTAGAACACGCGCGAATGCTCGAGGAAGCGGCCGACGATCGAGCGCACGCGGATGTTGTCCGAAAGGCCGCGCACGCCCGGCCGCAGCGCGCATATGCCGCGAACGATGAGATCGATCTTCACGCCCGCCATCGACGCTTGATATAGCGCCTGGATGATTTGCGGCTCGATGAGCGCATTCATCTTCGCGATCAGGCGGGCAGGCTTGCCTTGACGGGCGAGCTCGGTTTCGCGCCGGGTCTTTTCGAGCAAGGACTCCAGCAGCGTGAAGGGCGACTGCAGAATCTTTTGCATCGTCGCGACACGCGTCGGGCTCGTCAGCTGCAGGAAGAGCTCGTGGAGATCCTCACCCATCGCGGGATCGCACGTGAACAGACCGTAGTCGGTGTACACGCGGGCGGTGTTCGGATGGTAGTTGCCCGTGCCGAAATGACAGTACCGGCGCAACTTCCCGCGTTCGCGGCGCACGACCATGATCAGCTTCGCGTGCGTCTTGTAGCCGACGACGCCATACATGACGTGAGCGCCGGCTTCCTGCAGGCGTGTTGCGAGCTGGATGTTCGCGGCTTCGTCGAACCGAGCCATGAGCTCGATGATCACCGTGACTTCCTTGCCTGCGCGGGCCGCATCGACGAGCGCGTCGACCACGGGCGATTGCGGGCCTGTGCGATACAGCGTCTGCTTGATCGCGAGGACGTCCGGGTCGGCGGCCGCCTGGCGCAGCAGATCGATGACGGGTGCGAACGATTCGAATGGATGGTGCAGCAGGATGTCCGCTTCGCGCATCACGGCGAAGATGTCTTCTTTCGCGGCGAGCCGTCGTGGAATGCTGGGCGTGAATGGCGCGTATTTGAGATCCGGGCGGTCCACCAGATCGTAGATCGCCATCAGGCGGTTCAGATTTACCGGCCCATTCACCTGGTACAGATCATCGCGTGTGAGCGCGAAATGCCGCAGCAGAAAATTCGTGATGTCGTCGGGGCAATCGATCGACGTCTCGAGGCGGACGGCGGCGCCATATCGGCGCTGCGCGAGCTCGCCTTCGATCGCGCGCAGCAGGTTGTCGACTTCGTCGTCATCGACGAACAGATCGCTGTTGCGAGTCACGCGGAATTGCCATGCGCCCTCGACCGTCATGCCGCTGAACAGCTGTGCGATGAACGTGGAAATGACCGCCGACAGGAAGACGAAATGCGTAACGCCGGAGCCGTCGGCGGGCGGCGGCAGGCGAATGATGCGCGGCAACGATCGCGGAACCTGCACGACCGCGAGCTCCGCGTCGCGACCGAAGGCATCTTTTCCCGACAGCCGCACGACGAAGTTCAAGCTCTTGTTTTGAATTCGCGGAAATGGTCGCGCCGGGTCGAGACCGAGCGGGGTGAGCACCGGCTCGACTTCTTGTGAGAAATAGTCGCCGATCCACGCGCGCTGCTCGGGCGTGACCGTCCGCGCGTTGACGAATTGAATGCGTTGTGCGGACAACGCGGGAAAAACAAGCTGGTTGAGCAGTTCGTATTGGTCTTTGACGAGCGCGAGCGCGCGCTGGCGGATCGCATTCATTTGCTCGGGAACCGTCATTCCATCCGGGCCCGCGGCGAGCGAACCGAGCTCGAGCCTTTGCTTCAGGCCGGCGACGCGGATCTCGAAGAATTCGTCGAGGTTCGAACAGGAGATGCCGAGAAACCGAATGCGCTCGAGCAGCGGCAGCGACTCATCGTGGGCTTGAGCGAGGACCCGATAGTTGAAGTCGAGAAACGACAGCTCGCGATTGATGTAGTGCTCGGGAGCCTTGAGATTGACGTCCAACATGAGCTGCGCCTGACTGCGGAGCTTTGAGCATACTACGTGCCTCGCAGCTCTTGTGTTACAGGCGCAAGTCGGCGTCAGGTGTCGGGAATCGCGGCAACTGAAGGCGATTCCGCGCGGTCGAGCTCGGTGAGCAACGTCCCGGAACGCGCCTGGAATTCGGGCATGTAAGTGATCGGAATCGGCGCGGCATTGGGCAATGGCACCGTGCGCGGATTCTTGTGCACGCCGTTCACTCGGTACTCATAGTGAAGATGCGGCCCCGTCGCCGCGCCGGTGCTTCCGACGTAGCCGATAGTCTCTCCTTGATTCACGCGTTGACCGTTTCGCAGCCCTTTCGCGAAGCGTGACATGTGTCCGTACAGCGTCGAAATGCCGCCGCCGTGCTCGAGAATCACCACGCGGCCGTAGCCGCCTTGCGTGCCGACGAACCCGACTCTGCCATCGCCGGCTGCTTTGATGATCGTGCCCGCAGGTGCTGCGTAGTCAACGCCCTTGTGAGCGCGAATCGTGTTCAAGATCGGATGGCGGCGGCGGGGATCGAAGTTCGAGCTGATGCGAGTGAAATCGAGCGGCGCGCGGAGAAACTGACGACGCATGCTGCGGCCATCCGGCGCGAAGTAGCCGCCGATCTTGCCATCGGATGATTCGAAATAGACGGCGCGAAACGACGTGCCCGCGTTGACGAATCCCGCAGCCAGAATTCGCCCGTCGCCGATGTATTCGCCTTCGCGGTACTTCTGTTCGTAGACGAGCTCGAACCGGTCGCCCGGTTGAATCTCCAACGCGAAGTCGATCTTCCAGCCGAAGATGTCGTTCGCCAGATGCATGATCAGCTCAGGGCTGACGCCGGCGGCTCTCGCGGCGACGAACAGGGACGAGTTGATGACTCCGCTTGCGCGGGTCTGTTTGATCTCGATCGGAGTGGACTCGACAGTGGCCTTGAAGCGCTCGCCATCTCGCGCGACGGTAAGGATCTCGGTTTCACTGACGCGGCGAGACAGCGAGGAGACGGAGCCGGCGTCGTGCTGGAGAGTGATCTTGTCGCCCGGACGCAGCGAATCCAGTTTTCCGCGCACGCCCTCGACCGAACGGATGTTGCTCAGGTCATTCAAGCTGAGGCCGAGCTGTCGAAAAATGCGGTCAAGGGTGTCGTTCGGACGCACGACGTACTGCGTCGTCTCACCAGATGGCTGCGGCTGAAGTGGCTCGATTTCGAGCGGGGGCAGGGCGGCGGTCGGAAGATCCGCTACTTCGAGCGGCGGTAGTTGTGGTGTTTCGTCGGGCGGCTTGCGCGACAACGAAAATGCGATGACGGCTGCAATCAGCGGCAGGGCAAGTCCGGACGCGAACCACTTTGCGTGATGGGCGGTGGCGGGTTGAGTCGACCTGGATTTGTAATCGAACGAGATCTTCGATTCCGGCCGCACCTCAAAGCCCCTTTTTGTCTCGAATTCAAACGATGAGCCGGAACTTAGTCGTTCGTCCTGCGCACCGTCAACCAACTCGGGACTTGAAGCTTCTCGTGCGAGCACCTACGGCTGTCGGCGTCGTGCGGTCGACGTGGACAGCACGCAAACTCCGCGATCGCGTAGGTGTGTAAGCGCTGTCTGATCGAGTCCGATCGACAGCGACGGAGCAAGCGAGAGATCGACTAGGCGAACTGCCGACTCACGCGCTCGTGCGGAAGATCTGGCCGCCGGATCAGGGCGCTGCGACAGCCGAAAAAAATTCCATGTGCGGGGTGTTGACTCCCGCGCTTCGGTCATTAAACTGCGCGGCCTTTCGCGGGTGAAGCCGTTCACGAACGGCGGCACGATCGAGATCGAAACCCGAAAATCACGCGCTACAAACGTGGGGTTGACGAGCTGAAGATCGCGGTTAAACTGCGCGCCCTTTCGCGGATGAAGCCGCCGACAACGGCGTCGCGATCGAGATGAAAAACTTAGGCCTCACGTCGCAAACGCGGGGTTGACGAGTCGAAAATCTCGGTTATAGTTCCGCTTCTGTCTACGCCTCGCGTGTAGATCGCTCTTTAAAAATCGAAACAGGTAATTTGTGTGGGGACTCGCGTCGGTCGATTGCGAAGCGCATTCGACGATGAGAGTACTCAATAGCCAGTAATGAGTTATTGAGGATCTGATCGTCACTTGATAGGTCACAAGCCTTTAAGTGAAGAGTTTGATCCTGGCTCAGATTGAACGCTGGCGGCGTGCCTAACACATGCAAGTCGAGCGGCAGCGCGGGAGCAATCCTGGCGGCGAGCGGCGGACGGGTGAGCAATATTTGGGAATCTGCCTATTAGTGGGGGACAACCCGGGGAAACTCGGGCTAATACCGCATACGCACTACGGTGGAAAGCCGGGGACCGCAAGGCCTGGCGCTAATAGATGAGCCCAAATCGGATTAGCTAGTTGGTGAGGTAATGGCTCACCAAGGCGACGATCCGTAGCTGGTCTGAGAGGACGACCAGCCACACCGGAACTGAGACACGGTCCGGACTCCTACGGGAGGCAGCAGTGGGGAATATTGGACAATGGGCGAAAGCCTGATCCAGCGACGCCGC
>Ga0164243_10012939_pt1 | contig 11774 bp, 8 predicted proteins | sample OricompcompostOP_FD_108781 | JGI IMG/M metagenome (GOLD analysis project Ga0164243, IMG submission 108781) | Organic Plus compost microbial communities from Emeryville, California, USA - Original compost - Organic plus compost (OP) | ecosystem: Engineered > Solid waste > Mixed feedstock >...
ATCAAGGGCGCCATCATCGTGATCGCGGTGCTGCTGCAGCAGCGCTTCGCGGCGCGCTCCAGTTCGAGTTGACGGTGGGGTTCGGTGATCAGCGAGAATGGCAACTTCATCCACTGGTTCACCGAGACCTGGCGGGAACGGTGAGCCGGCTCGTCGACATCGCCCACATCGTCAAGGCGAGCGACGAGGACCTCGCGATGCTCTTCCCGCACCTGAGTTGGCAGGACGCCACCCACGAGCTGCTCGCTCACGGCCCCGCCCTCGTCGCGATCACCCTCGGCGACAAGGGCTGCGCCTGGGTGGATGCCGACGGCACCGTCTCGGTACCCGCGCGCCCCACGACCGTCGTCGACACCATCGGCGCCGGCGACACCTTCGGCGCGGCACTGCTGGACGGGCTGTGGCGCCACGAGCTGCTGGATCGGGCGCGCGGCCGCCATCTGCGTCGCGCGACGCGGCGCCAACCCGCCCACGCTCGCCGAGCTCGACGGCGGACCGGAGCATCCGCCCCGACGTCCGTCCCCGCCGCCCGCGACCTACGGGATGCGCCGCGTCGCGATGAGCTCTCGCAGCCAGAGCGCCGAGTCCTTGAGTATGCGCTCCTGAGTGTCGTAGTCGACCCGCACGATGCCGAAGCGCTTGGAGTAGCCGTAGCCCCACTCGAAGTTGTCGAGCAGCGACCACACCTGGTAACCGCGCAGATCGACTCCCTGCTGCATCGCTCGGTGCGCCGCCGCGAAATGGCGTCGCAGGTAGTCGACGCGATCGGCGTCGTGCACGCGCGGACCCTCATCCGTCTGGGTCACCCGGTCGGGGAAGGCGGCCCCGTTCTCGGTGATCATGAGCGGCTGCTCGGGGAACTGCGCCTTCAGGGAGAGCAGCAGCTCCTCGAGCCCGTCGGGAGCGATGTTCCAGCCCATGTCGGTGAAGGGACCGGCCTGCGGCAGGAACTCGACGTTCCGCGAACCGGGCCAGGGCGAGCCACCCATGTCCTTGTGGCCGTCGTTGTTGGTGCGCGGGCTGACGCCATCCCACATCCGCACCGTCACCGTGGAGTAGTAGTTGACGCCGAGCACCTCGAGCGGCTGGTTGATCTGGGCGAGGTCGCCGTCGCGCACGAAGCCCCAGTCGGTGACCTCGCGCGTGTCGTCGAGCAGGTCGGCGGGGTACTCGCCGAGAAGGATCGGATGCGTGAACGCCCGGTTGGCGAGGCCGTCGATGCGGCGGATCGCCTCGGGGGACGTGTCGTCGCTGCCCCGGATGACGTGGAAGTTGAGCGTGACCGAGAGGTCGGGGTCGCTGGTCGCCGCGCGACGCACCTCCTGCACCGCGAGGCCGTGGGCGAGGTTCAGGTGATGCACCGCCGCGAGCGCATCCGCGCCGCTCGTGCGGCCCGGCGCATGCGCGCCGGAGCCGTAGCCCAGGTAGGCCGAGCACCACGGCTCGTTGAGGGTCGTCCAGGTGGCGACGCGATCCCCGAGGGCCTCCGCGGTGCGCGCCGCATACTCGGCGAAGCGGTACGCCGTGTCGCGCGCCGGCCAGCCGCCCGCATCCTCGAGAGGCTGCGGCAGGTCCCAGTGGTAGAGGGTCGCGATGGGACGGATGCCACGCTGCAGCAGCCCGTCGACCAGCCGCGAGTAGAACGCGACCCCCGCGGGGTTGATCGCGCCCGAACCGGTCGGCTGGATGCGCGGCCAGGCGATCGAGAAGCGGTACGACTGCAGCCCGAGCTCGGCCATGAGGTCGAGGTCCGACTCCCAGCGGTGGTAGTGGTCATCGGCCACATCGCCCGTGTCGCCGTTCCACACCTTGCCGGGGGTGTGGCTGAAGGTGTCCCAGATCGAGGGGCCGCGGCCGTCTTCGCGGGCCGCCCCCTCGATCTGGTACGAGGCGGTGGCGGAGCCGATGAGGAAGTCGGGGGCGAACTCGAGGCCGCGCACGGAGCTGCCATCCGATCCTGTGGTCACCATGGGATCTCTGCCTTCCCGTCGTGCGCGGCGACGGTGTCATTGCCGGGGGTGCGCACAAACCATCCTGCCGTGATCTCGGACGTCACGCTCACGCCTTCGTCGGAACTCCGCACGACGAAGTGGACGTCGGAGCCGTCCGGGCGCGTGACGCGCACGACCCGCTCAGTCGGCTCGCCGCGGTACGCCTCGAGCACGAGGCCGTCGACGTAGTCGTAGTCGGGACGGTCGCCGCGCACGCCGCGCGCCAGAACCGCGCCGGCCCGCACGTACAGCGGCAGACTGAGGAACCCGTGGGTCTCACGCCGCCATCCGCCGCCCGGCACGCGCTCACCGGTCAGCAGCGAGGTCCACTCGCCATCCGGCAGATAGAACTCCACTTCGCCGTCCGCCGTCATGACGGGGGCGACCAAGAGATCGTCGCCGAGCATGTACTGCCGATCGAGATAGGCCACCGCGGGATCTCCCGGGAAGGCGAGCGCCATGGGGCGCATCACCGGGAGCCCGGACTCGGATGCCACGCGCCCCGCCTCGAAGAGCATCGGCATCAGCTCGTGCTTGAGCCGTGTGAAGCGCTGTGCGACCTCCACTGCCTCCTCGTCGAACGCCCACGGCACCCGGTAGGAGCCGGAGCCATGCAAGCGCGAGTGGCTCGAGAGCATCCCGAACGCCATCCAGCGCTTGAAGACGTCGGCCGAGGGAGTGCCCTCGAATCCGCCGATGTCATGGCTCCAGAACGCGAACCCGCTCATGGCGAGCGAAAGCCCGCCCCGCAGCGTCTCGGCCATCGAGGGGAACGTCGACGTGGAATCGCCGCCCCAGTGCACGGGCAGACGCTGACCGCCGGTGGTCGCCGAGCGCGCGAAGAGCACCGCGTCGCCGACTCCCCGCTCCTGCTCGAGCACCTCGAACACGGCCTCGTTGTACAGCTGCGTGTACCAGTTGTGCAGGTCTTCCGGGTGTTCGCCGGAGGCGTAGACGACGTCGAGGGGGATGCGCTCGCCGAAGTCGGTCTTGATGCAGTCGACGCCCTGTCGCAGCAGGCCCCGCACCTTCTCTTGGAACCAGGCTCTCGCATCCGGATTCGTGAAGTCGACGAGACCCATGCCCGCCTGCCAGAGGTCCCACTGCCACACGCTGCCGTCCGGTCGGCGCACGAGGTAACCCGCGGATGCCGCCTCGTCGAAGACCTCGGACGCCTGCGCGATGTAGGGGTTCAGCCACACGCAGACCCGGAGGTCCTTCTCGTGCAGACGCGCCAGCATCCCTTCGGGGTCGGGGAAGGTGCGCGGGTCCCATGCGAAGTCCGTCCATTGGAACTCCCGCATCCAGAAGCAGTCGAAGTGGAAGACGCTGAGCGGCAGCTCGCGCTCGGCCATCGCGTCGATGAAGCTCGTCACGGTGGCCTCGTCGTAGTCGGTCGTGAAGCTCGTCGAGAGCCACAAACCGTACGACCATGCGGGCACCTGCGCCGGTCGGCCCGTGAGTCGCGTGTAGCGGTCGAGCACGGTCGCCGGGTCGCCTTCGATCACGTAGTAGCGCAGCCGCTCCCCCGCGACCGAGAACTGCACACGTTCGACGGCCTCGCTGCCCACCTCGAATGACACGTGTCCGCGATGGTCGACGAGCACCCCGTAGCCGCGGTCGCTCACATAGAACGGCACGTTCTTGTAGGCCTGCTCGCTCGAGGTGCCGCCGTCGGCGTTCCAGATGTCGACGCTCTGGCCGTTCTTCACGAGCGGGCCGAAGCGCTCACCGAGCCCGTAGATGTGCTCGCCCACGCCGAGCGCGAGCTGTTCGTGGAGGAACCGGGATGCCGTGAGGGCGGCGGTTCCCTCGCGGTCGTTGCCGACGGGGCCGGGTTCCACCTGCGCGTCGGGTGCAAGCCGCAGGTAGCCGAGCGAGCGGGCACCGCTCGAGGTGAGCTCCCGGCCGTTCGCCCGGAAGGTGAGCGACCACGGCGCACCGACCGCGACGCGCGCCGACAGGGTGCCGCTTGTGAGCGTGGCACCGTCGGCGTCCGACTCGACACTGCCGACGCCCTCCGTGCGTCCCGGCAGGTCGAAGCCTGCCCGTGGCACGGCGCCGCGGTGGTGCTCGACAGTGACCCCGATGACACCTTCGAGCGGCGCGTCGAGCGTGATCGTGAGGGTGGGACGGTTGAGCACGTCGCCGCGCTTGCGGATCTCCCGGGTGGGCGCGAGCACCCGGATGTCGTGCTCACCCGCGTCCACGCGGTACGCCTCGCGCGCGTAGAGCGCGTCGACCCCCGGACGCAGTTGCCAGTATCCGTCAGTGAATTTCACGCCATGCCTCTCGGTGTTGCGGGGTGCGCACGGTCACTTGACCGCGCCCGCGGTGATGCCGCGGGTCAGGGTGCGCTGGAAGATAAGGAAGAAGACGAACGTGGGGATGACGCCGAGCAGGGCCGACGCGCTCGTCGTCGTGACGTCCATGAGTCGGTCGCCCTGCAGCACGCTGATCGCGACGGGCACGGTCTGGGTGTCGTTGCTCACGAGGAAGGCGAGCGGGATGAGGAACTCGTTCCACGTCCAGATGAAGAAGAAAATGAGCAGCACGGAGAGTGTCGGCCGGCTGATCGGCACGATGACGCGCCACAGCGTCGTCCATCGGCGCGCGCCGTCGAGCGCTGCGGCTTCGAGCACCTCCTTGGGGAAGGTGCCGTACACCGAGGACAGCAGGTAGACGCCGAATGCGCTCTGGATCACCGTGAAGACGATCACCACGCTCCACGGATTGTTGTAGAGCCCCACCTGCTTGAACATGAAGTAGAGGGGGTACAGCAGCACCTCCTGAGGCAGCAGGTTCGCGAACAGGAATGCCACGACGATCCAGGTGCGGCCCTTCACGCGACCGATGCCGATCGCGAAAGCGCTCAGCACCGAGATCAGCACGGCGAACACGGCGACGGAGCCCGCGATCCAGAACGAGTTCCACAGTTTCTGCGGGAAGTTCACCCGCTCCCAGAACGCCACGAGACCGTCCCAGTACACCTCGGTGGGGAGCGCGAGCGGACCCGAGGTCGCGTAGTCCTCGGGCGACTTGAAGGAGTTGAGCAGGATCAGCAGGAACGGGAACACCACCGCGAGGGCGCCCACGACGATGGCCGCGAGAAGCAGCCAGTCGAGGGCCCGGGGGCCGCGCCGCCGACGGCGGCGGACGGGTGCGAGAGCGGTGCTCACAGTGCCTGCTCCTTGCGCTCGGCCGCGAATTGCGCGCGGATGAAGACGATGGCGACGATCGAGATGAGGACCGTGAGCGCGGTGGCGATCGTCGCTCCGTAGCCGACCTGCTGCGACTGGAAGAACTCGCTGTAGGCGTAGTAGCTGGGTACGAGCGTCGCGTTTCCGGGACCACCGCGGGTGAGAACGTAGATCGGCCCGAATACCTTGAGGCGGCGATCGTGCAGGTGAGGGTCACGACGAACACCTCGGGACGGATCTGAGCGAGGGTGATGGCGCGGAACCGGGTGAACCATCCGGCACCGTCGAGTTCGGCGGCCTCGTAGAGCTCGGGGTCGACCCGCTGCAGGGCCGCCATGAAGATGACGACGGGGTAGCCCAACTGCACCCACACCAGCACGACCATGATCGAGGCGAGGGCCGTGTCGGGGCTGCCGAGCCAGTTGTGAGCCAGGTCGCCGAGGCCGATCACCGTGAGGATCTCGTTGAGCGCACCGTTCTGTGGCCGCAGGATCCACCCGATCACGATGCCCGCGATGGCGACGGGCAGAATCTGGGGAAGGTAGTACGTGGCGCGCAGGAAGCTCGCGGCGCGGCCGCCGAAGCGTCGGCCCACGACGTCGAAGAGGGCCGCGGCGAGCACGAGGCCGAGCAGGGTCGGCACGATCACCATCGCCACGATCATCGCGATCGAGTTGCGGAACGATGCCCAGAAATCCTCGTCGCCGAAGAGCTCGATCCAGTTGTCGAAGCCGATGAATTCGGGCGGGCGGATGCCGCGGTACTCGGTGAAACTGAGGTAGACGTTCCAGACGAGGGGCACGATCACGATCACCGTGAGCAGCGCGAGACCGGGCACGAGGTACAGCCACCACGTGGCACGGCTGCTGCCGTGATCGGGGAACGACGACTCCGGCACGGCGACGCGAGGGCGCCGATCCGGGCGGACGAAGGGGACGTTGGGCATGCTCTTTCCTTGCTCGCTCCCGCGGGCGGGGGACTCGAGTCGGGGTCGAGGCGGGTGCCGCCCGGGGAGGTGTCCCGGGCGGCACCCGTTCGGCTACTCGCGGAAGTCCGCGGCGTAGTCGTCGTAGGCGTCACCGAGCGAGGTGAGCACCTCATCCGGCGTCTTGGTGCCGTTCACGAGCTCCTGCAGCTGCGCGACGATCTCGTCGTAGAACGTCGGCGTGGGCCAGTCAGGATAGAACGACAGGCCGTCCTTCTCGTTGATGGCGTTGAAGGCCGCGATGAGTTCCTGGCTCTTCTCGTCGGTGATGTCGTCGACGTTCGCGGCGACGGGCACACCGCCGTTGTTGCCGATGATCGCCTGGATCTCGGGACGCATCGTGATGTCGATGAAGGTGTAGGCGAGCTCCTTGTTCTTCGCGGTCGTCGGCACGACCCACATGTTGCCCGCGGAGCCAAGGCTGAGGTCCGAGTCGGGGAACGGGAAGATGCCGAAGTCGAAGCCCGAGATCTCGCTCACGAAACGCCCGTACCACCACGAGCCTGACACGAAGATCGGCGCATCACCGTTGATGAACGAGACACCGGCGTCTTCGGCCTTGATGCCCGTGACATCCTTCGAGATGTAACCCGCGTCGACCCAATCGAGCAGCGTCTCGGTGGCGGTGGTGAGCTCCTTGCCGTGCCAGTCGACGGCGTTCTCGTAGAGCTGGTAGTCGTTCACCCACTGACGGTCGGCCTGCTGAAGCGCGAGCTGATACCACAGCTGACCGAGCGGGTACTCGAGGCCGGCCTCGGCGAGCGGGGTGACGCCGTCGGCGACGAAGGCGTCGAGCACGTCGATGAACTCGTCCATCGTCGTCGGCACCTCCAGGCCGCGCGCGGCGAAGGCATCCTTGTTGTAGTACACGGTGACGAACTCGCCGTAGTTGGGCACGCCGAACCAGTCGCCCGAGCCCATGACGCCGTTGTCGTCATAGCGGGCCGTGGTCTGCAGAGCGGGGGCGAGCAGCTCGTCCCAGCCGTGCTCCTCGACGGCATCGGTGAGCGGCTCGAGCAGCCCCTGGCTCGAGAGCAGGCCGGCGGTCGCATTGCCCTTGTTGTACTCGAGGATGTCGGGGGCCTCGTCGGAGTTGAGCACCTGGCTCGCGGTCTGACGGATCTGTTCGAAGCTCTTCTCTTCGAACTCGACCTTCGCCCCGGTTTCCTTTTCGAAGACCTTGATCGCTTCGTCCCAGGCCTTGCCCATGGCGCTGTCGGCACCTTCGTAGTGCCAGAGCTTGAGGGTGTCGCCGCTTTCTTCACCGGAGCCCGAGGGGCTGCAACCGGCGAGGGCGAGAACTGCTGCGGTGGTGATCGCGAGCGCCGCGATCGGACGTGAACGCATGAGTGAACTCCCTTGGTCGCTATGTGCCGCCGCGACGGGGGATGCCGCGGCAGAGTCAGGATGCTCCGCCACGGTTGATTTTGTCAAGTTGCGCAACAAAACAAAAAGCGAGACGTCATCCGCTTGGCGGCGCCTCCCCGAGAAGCCCCCGCATGGCAGCGACCGCGGCACCCCGTGCGTAGAGATCGAAATGGAAGCCCGGTCGCTCGATACGCACCTGGGCCGGATCGGCCTGCTCGAGGAACTCCGCGAGCGCCACCCGCATCTCCTCCGCGGCGAGATCGAGCATGTCGAGCCCCTCCCCCATGAGCGCCACGAGTTCGGGATCGAAAGCGTTCACCGACTCGGCCACGACCGCCCCGAGCGCGAAGGCCGCGCGCCGGAACGCCTCGAGCGCGCGCTCGTCGCCTGCGTGGGCCCGCCGTACCGCCTCGGCGTACTCGCCGGAACCGACGCCCGAGTTCTCCTCGATCGCTGCCATCGTCACGAAGCTGTGGACGCAGTCGTCGTGCCCGTTGTCGCAGCGACGTCCGACACCCCCGATGCGCTGATGACCGATGCGTCCCGCACGCCCGTGGGCACCCGTGAGCAACTCGTCTTCGATCACGACCCCCGAGCCGATGCCCGCGCCGATGCCGTAGACCACGAGCGAGCGATGCCGCGCCAGCCCGCCGAACCAATGGTGCGCCGCCGCGAGAGCGTGCACGTCGTTCACGGTGATCGTCGGCAGTGCCGTCGCGGCCGACACCGCATCCGCGAGCGCGACTCCGTGCCAGCCGAGGAATCCCGAACGCTCGAGCACCGCACGACCGTCGTGCAGCACGATGTCGCCCGCCACCCCGATGCCGATGCCGGCGGGCAACTCGACGTCCGACGTGAGCCGCTCGGTCGCTCGCGCCACGACACCCACGACCTCGTCGACCTCGCGACTGGGGAGCAGGATCGTCTGCTCGTCGACGATGCGGGCCGCGAGGTCGGTGAGCACGACGTAGGCGGCTTCCCCCGTGAGCTTGACCCCCACGAAATGCGCCGCCTCGGGCACGATGCGCAAGACCTCGGCCGGGCGGCCGCGTGTCGCACGCGCCTCCGCTTCACCCTCGGCCACCAGCCCCGTAGCCAGCAATTCACGCGCGATGCGGGTCAGGCTCGCGCGTGAGAGGCCGACCCGCTCGGCGAGCCGCACGCGTGACTGCGCGCCGCGCAGCAGCAATTCGAGCAGCACGCGGCGTTCCGCATCCTGCAGCACCGGCCAGGTGCGCGGCGTCTCACTCACGCGTTCACCCTAGAACCCGGCGCGGCTGGTTCAGGCGCGCGCCCGGCCGAACGACGCCGGATCCCGCAGCACACGTTCGAACGCGAGCTCGGCGGCGCCGATGAGCAGCCGGTCCCGGCTGAGGGCGGCCGAACGGATGCGCGTTCCCTCCCACGCCACGGGGAGCGTGCGCGCTGCGACGGCCGCCTTGAGTGCGGGCGCGTCCCAGGCGAGCAGGGTGCCGAGAAAGCCGCCGAGCACCACGAGTTCGGGCCCGAGCACATTGATCGCGTTGCCGAGCGCCCCGCCGAGCACGATCTGCTGGCGGGCGAGCTCCGCGTGCAGCTTCGGGTCGTCAGACGACAGCACCGCCGCCTCGAACTCGGGCTCGTCGAGGGTGCGGCGGCCCAGGATCGCGAGCAGTCGCGAGCGGCTCACCTCCTCCTCGAGGGTGCCGCCGACGGTCGCCCGGTGGGCCGGGTCGTCGAGCCGCGGGCGGTTGTGGCCGAACTCCCCCGCGTAGCCGAACGCACCCCGGTAGGGCTGGCCGTTCACGATGACGCCGCCACCGATTCCACTCGCACCGCCGTTGAGATAAACGAGCTGGTCGACGCCCCGCCCCACCCCGAACAGCCGTTCCGCGAGCGCACCGAGCGTCGCATCGTTGTCGGCGACGGTCGGTAGACCGACGACCGACTCGACGAGGCGCGAGAACGAGCTCTCGCGCCATCCGAGATGCGGCGCCCAGCGCACGACGCCGTCGCTCGCACGCACGAGACCGGGCACGGCGAGTCCGACCGCGACGAGGCGACGGTCGCGTGCGGGGCCGGCGCGCAGCTCCTCGACGACCTCGCCGACGACCGTCGCGGCCTCCTCGGGGCTCGGGATGTGGTCGAGTTCGCGACGGATGCGATGGTCCACGCGCGCGCCGAGGCCGACGAGGGCGACCGTCACGGCGTCGATCTCGGGGTTGACGGCGATGATGGCGGGCTGCGGATCGGGCAGGACGCGCCGCGACGGCCGACCCACGCGGTTGGTCGCTCCGGGGTCCGTCTCCTGCACGAGGCCGAGCTCGGCGAGCTCTGCGACGAGCGCGCCGATCGTCGAACGGTTGAGCCCGGTGAGCGCGGTCAGGTCGGCGCGCGAGGGCGCGCCACCGCGATGCACGAGCTCGAGCACCGTCGAAAGGTTTCGACGCCGTACCGAGTCGACGGTGTCTCCGAGGGCTGCCACGTCGCACACAATAGCGGCTGTACGCGCGCCTCTTCGCCCGACACCGCGGGCGCCGTGCCCCCTGGATGGGGGCTCAACCGTTATTTTGTTGTTATTGACCGCAATTGACGCATCTGCGTATGATCGCGGCATCCCAACCACTTTCGACGTAGTTGTCGAAACTTTCGAGAGGTGTTCGAAGATGAACAGAGCCCGGATCATCCGGGTCGGAGCGATCGCCGCGGCATCCGCTCTGACCATCGGCGGTCTGACCGCCTGCAGCGCGAGCGGTGACAACAACGACGACGGCAACGTCACGATCACGTGGTGGCACAACGCCACGAGCGACCCGCAGAAGGGACTGTGGGAAGACGTCGCCGCAGAGTTCGAAGCCGACCACCCCGGCGTCAAGGTCGAGGTCACCGGCTACCAGAACGAAGACCTGCAGCGCACGCTCATCCCCAACGCGCTGCAGTCCGGTGACGCACCCGACATCTTCATGGTGTGGCCCGGCGGCGAAGTGCGCTCCCAGGCCGAAGCCGGCTACCTCATGGACCTCACCGACGTGCTCTCCGACACCATCTCCGAGTACGGCGGAACCGTGAAGCCGTGGCAGGTCGACGGCAAGCAGTACGCGATCCCCTACACCTTCGGCATCGAGGGCATCTGGTACAACAAGGACCTCTACGAGCAGGCCGGCATCAGCTCGCTGCCCGAGACGCTGCCCGAGCTCGAAGACGCCAACGCCAAGCTGCGCGACCTCGGCGTCGCCCCCATGGCGGTCGGTGCCGGCGACCTGTGGCCGGCCGGTCACTGGTGGTACCAGTTCGCGCTCGCCGCGTGCTCGACCGAAACCCTGCAGACGGCCATCCCGGCCCTCGACTTCTCCGACCCCTGCTGGGTCGAGGCAGGCGAACTGCTGCAGGACTTCGTGGCCACCAACCCCTTCCAGGACGGCTTCCTCGCCTCCTCGGGCCAGCAGGGGGCTGACAGCTCCGCGGGCCTCGTGGCGAACGGCAACGCCGCCGCCGAGCTCATGGGCGCCTGGAACGCCGGCCAGATCGGTTCGCTGACGCCCGACGCCACGGTTCCCGAGTGGCTCGGCTGGTACCCCATGGTGTCGGTTCCCGGCACCGCGGGTGACCCGACCATCACCATGGGTGGTGGCGACGGATTCGGCATCTCGAAGGACGCCCCCGAGGAGGCCGTCGAGCTGCTGAAGTACATCGCGAGCGAAGACGTGCAGAAGCGCTTCGCCGCGACCGGAGCGGGCGTGCCCGCGCACCCGGGTGCCATCGACAGCGTGACCGACCCGAGCCTCAAGCAGATCGCTGAGGGCATGGCCGAGTCGTCGTACGTGCAGCTCTGGCTCGACAGCGACCTCGGACCGTCGTTCGGCAACCCGCTCAACCAGGCCGTGGTGAACCTCATGGCGGGCACCGTCACGCCCGAGGACATCGTGAAGGCCCTGGAGGACACGGCCGCCGCGCTGTAGCGCGGCCCGTCCGGACGTACACCCGTACAGATAGACAACATGACCAGCATCACTCAGGCAGGGCCCGCGGTCACCGCGGGCCCTGCCGCCCCACCCACCCGTCCGCGGGCGCGGCGGCGCGACGGCCGCAAGTGGCTCGAGATCGCCCTCTTCGCCGGCCCCGCGCTCATCGTCTTCGTCGGCTTCGTGATCCTGCCGGTCGCGCTCGCCGCCGTCTACAGCTTCTTCAACTGGAACGGCCTCGGCCCGCTCGAGCGGTTCATCGGCATCGACAACTACGTGCGGGCCCTCA
>Ga0164243_10012940_pt1 | contig 11774 bp, 7 predicted proteins | sample OricompcompostOP_FD_108781 | JGI IMG/M metagenome (GOLD analysis project Ga0164243, IMG submission 108781) | Organic Plus compost microbial communities from Emeryville, California, USA - Original compost - Organic plus compost (OP) | ecosystem: Engineered > Solid waste > Mixed feedstock >...
CCGGCGCCCTCGCCGGCCCGTGCGGTGCGGCGGCTGGTCAGTGGTCGCTCCGCGCGTACTGGAAAACGAATCCGCAGACCGCGGCGCCGGTGACACCCGTCCCGATGAGGAACAGCCACAGGCCGAACACCGTCCCCGTGCCCAGCAGGGCGACGCCGAGCGCGGTCATCGCGGGCCAGGGACTGCGGGCCGGGAAGAGTCCCAGCGGTCCGCCGCGTTCGCGGATCTCCCCGTCCCTGCGGTCCTCGGGCCGCGCGCCGTGCCGTTTGTGCTGGACCGCCAGGAAGAAGGAGACCAGCGCGGCCATCAGACAGGCGATGACCACCGCGGCGGTGCCCGCGGGGTCCTCGGAGTAGGTCGCGTAGGGAACGGTGACGCAGGCGAAGAAGAGGGCGACGCCGGCGAAGAGGGTCGCTTCGAGTTTCATGACGGCATCCCCTTGCTGGGTGTCCGCTTGGAGGCGGGGTCCTGCATGCCCACGTTGCCCGGCTCGGGCGGCTCCTGGGGGCCGGCGGGCCGCATCATCGGGCTCTCCGGGGTGCCCGGCGCGATGATCGCCGCGCCCTCCTCGGCCTCGGGGTGGTGCACCCAGAAGGCGGGCGAGTCGGAGCGGATCTGCGGGAGGGCGACGAAGTTGTGGCGCGGCGGCGGGCAGGAGGTGGCCCACTCCAGCGAGCGGCCCCAGCCCCAGGGGTCGTCCTCGGTGACCTTCTCGGCGTGGGTGGTGGTCCACCACACGTTGTAGACGAAGACGAGGGTGGAGACACCGAGGAGGAAGGCGCCCAGCGAGGAGATCGTGTTGAGCACGGTGAAGCCGTCGGCGGGCAGGTAGTCGGCGTAGCGGCGGGGCATGCCGGCGGCGCCGAGCCAGTGCTGCACCAGGAACGTCGTCTGGAAGCCGATCAGCGTCGTCCAGAAGTGGATCTTGCCCAGACGTTCGCCGAGCATCCGGCCGGTGAACTTCGGCCACCAGAAGTAGAAGCCGCCGAACATCGCGAACACGACGGTGCCGAAGAGCACGTAGTGCAGGTGGGCGACGATGAAGTAGCTGTCGGTGGTGTGGAAGTCCAGCGGCGGCGAGGCGATCAGCACTCCGCTGAGCCCGCCCAGCAGGAAGGTGACCAGGAAGCCGATGGACCACAGCATCGGCGTCTCGAAGCTGAGCGAGCCCTTCCACATGGTGCCGATCCAGTTGAAGAACTTCACCCCGGTGGGCACCGCGATCAGGAACGACATGAGGGAGAAGAACGGCAGCAGCACGGCGCCGGTGGCGAACATGTGGTGGGCCCACACGACCGCGGACAGCATGGTGATGGCGGCGGTGGCGCCGACCAGCCCGATGTAGCCGAAGAGCGGTTTGCGGCTGAAGACGGGGAAGATCTCGCTGACGATGCCGAAGAACGGCAGGGCCACGATGTAGACCTCGGGGTGCCCGAAGAACCAGAACAGGTGCTGCCACAGGATGGCGCCGCCGTTCGCCGGGTCGAAGATGTGCGCCCCGAACTTGCGGTCGGCCTCCAGTGCCAGCAGTGCCGCCGTCAGCACCGGGAAGGCGAACAGCGCCAGGATGGAGGTGAACAGCACGTTCCAGGTGAACAGCGGCATCCGGAACATGGTCATGCCGGGGGCGCGCAGGCAGATGATGGTGGTGATGAAGTTGACGGCGCCCAGGATGGTGCTCATGCCCGCCACCACCAGGCCCATGGTCCACAGGTCTCCGCCGTGGCCGGGGCTGTGGGCGGGCCCGTTGAGCGGCGCGTAGGCGAACCAGCCGAAATCGGCGGCGCCGTTCGGGGTGAGGAACCCGCTGACCACCATCAGCCCGCCCAGCAGGTACACCCAGTAGGTGAAGGCGTTCAGCCGGGGGAAGGCCACGTCGGGGGCGCCGATCTGGAGGGGCATGACGGCGTTGGCGAACCCGGCGAACAGGGGCGTGGCGAACAGCAGCATCATGATGGTGCCGTGCACCGTGAAGAACTGGTTGTACTGCTCCTCGGAGACCAGTTGCATCCCGGGCCGCATCAACTCGGCGCGCATCACCATGGCCAGTGCGCCGGCCGTCAGGAAGAAGCAGAAGGACGTGACGAGATAGAGGTTGCCGATCACTTTGTGGTCGGTCGTCGTCAGCCACCGCAGCACCATGGCACCTTCTCCTCGGTTCCCTCTGCTCGGTCCGCTCCCCCGTTCCGCCCGCCCCTGACCCGCCCTGCGGCCCCGGTGGCGGTGGCCAGCGCGGCCGGTACCGCCAGCCGGGCGGCTCGCCTGGGCCAGGCGGGGGCGGGTTTGGCCGCCTGCTGCGCAGGACCAGTCCTGCCGTCGTGGGCCTGGTAGGCGCGGCGGACGAGTTCGGCGATGTGCACCGGGTCCCGGCCGGTGCCCGCGTGCTGGATCTGCGTCGTGCAGGAGAAGCCGTTGGCGACCACACGGGTGGCCGGGTCGGCGGCGCGGACGGCCGGCAGCAGGGCCTGTTCGCCGCAGTCCATGGAGATGCCGTACTTGCCCTGTTCGAAGCCCCAGGACCCGGCCAGACCGCAGCAGCCGCCGGCCAGGTCCTCGGTGGTGTGGCCCAGTTTCTCCAGCAGTTTGCGGTCGGCGTCGGTGCCGCCGGTGGCGCGCTGATGGCAGTGGCCCCACAGCAGGGCCTTGCCGGCGTCGTCGAGCGGGGGCGGGGTGATGTCGTGGACGTCGAAGAACTCGGCGAAGTGGTGGGCGCTGGACGCGAGCCGCCGGGCGTCGTTGTCGTGCGGGAGGAGCTTGGTCAGCTCGTCCTTGAAGACGGCCAGACAGCTGGGCTCCATACCGACGATCGGGGTGCCGGCGTGCAGATGGGGGCCCAGCATCCGCAGGACGTTGCGCAGATAGCGTTCGGCCGCCTCCAGGAAGCCGAAGTCGTAGAGCGGGCGCCCGCAGCACACGTGCTGCTCGGGCATGATCACCGACCAGCCGGCGGCCTCGACGGCCTCCACGCAGGCCACGCCGACATCCGTGTCGAAGTAGTTGTTGAAGGTGTCGGGGAAGAGCACCACCGGCCGCCCGCCCGGGTTGGCGGTGCCGCCGCGCTCGCGGAACCAGCGCTGGAGCGTCATCGGCGCGAAGGAGGGCAGCGGCCGGCGGCGGTCGATGCCCGCGGCCAGTTTGGCGAGCCGGGCCAGGCCGGGGGTGTGGGTTGCGAGATTGGCCAGTTCGGGCACATGGGAGGCCAGCCGGGCCGCCTGGTCGATGAAGCCGAAGGCATAGGCGCTGCGGGGCCGCCACCGCCGCACCGACTTGTAGTGGTGGTGCAGGAACTCGGCCTTATAGGTGGGCATGTCCACGTTGACGGGGCAGTCGCTGGTGCAGCCCTTGCAGGCCAGGCAGAGATCGAGGGCGTCGGCGACCTCCTTGGACTGCCAGCCGTCCTTGATCGTCTCGCCGCGCAGCATCTCGTGCAGCAGCCGGGCCCGCCCCCGGGTGGTGTGCTTCTCCTCGCGGGTCACCTGGTAGCTCGGGCACATCGTCTGGCCGGACTCGGTGGCCTCGGGCACACGGCAGGCCCCGACCCCGACGCAGCGCAGGCTGGCGTGGACGAAGTCGCCGGCGTCCTGGGTGTAGGCGAAGGCGACGGGCGGGCGGGGCGGGTTGAAGCCGGCGCCCAGTTTCAGGTCCTCGTCCAGCCGGTAGGCGTCCACGATCTTGCCGGGGTTCATCCGGGACTCGGGGTCCCAGATCCGTTTGAACTCGCGCATGGCCTCGACGAGCTCGGCGCCGTACTGCCGCTCCAGCAGTTCGCCGCGCTGCTGGCCGTCGCCGTGTTCCCCGGACAGCGAGCCGCCGAAGGAGGAGACCAGGTCGGCGGCCTCCTCCATGAAGGCGCGGTAGCGGGCCACGCCCTCGGCGGTGCGCAGCTCGAAGCTGATCCGCGAGTGGACGCAGCCTTGCGCGAAGTGCCCGTACATCGCGCCGCGCAGCCCGTGCCTGTCGAGCAGTTCGCGCAGCGCGGGCAGGTACTCGGCGAGCCGGTGCGGCGGCACGGCCGAGTCCTCCCAGCCGGGCCAGTGGTCACCGTCGGGCGGGAAGGCGGTGGCGCCCAGGCCGCCCTCGCGGACGGTCCACAGGTTCTTCGCGGTCTCGGCGTCCTGGTCGCTGGTGGTGATCCGGTCGGCCGCGTAGCCGCGCTCCTCGGTCAGCCACCGCGCGAACCGCTCGGACTGGGCGCGGGCCTCCTGTTTGGTGTCGGCGCCGAACTGGACGAGCAGCCAGGCGGCGCCGCCCTGCCGCGGCAGCTGCTGGAGGGAGGCGAGGTTCATGTGCTGGAGCTTCTGGTCCTCGATGAGCTGTTCGTCCAGCGCCTCCAGGCCGATGGGGCGGAACTCGCGGCAGCAGATGTCGGCGTCCCTGGCGGCGTCCACGAGATGGTCGTACTCGACGACGACCAGGGTGCGCTCCAGCAGCGCCGGGGTGAGCAGTACCTGGGCCCGCAGGACGGTGGCGCAGGTGGACTCGGTGCCGACCAGGGCGCGGGCGACGTTGAAGCCGTTCTCGGGCAGCAGTTCGTCCAGGTTGTAGCCGGAGACCCGGCGGGGCATCTCGGCGACCGTGGGGAAGCCCGCACGGATGGCGTCGGCGTAGCGGTCGCGCAGCTCGCGCAGCTGGGCGTAGATCTCGCCCTTGCGCCCGCCCGCGGCGATGATCTCGTCCAGCTCCTGCTCCTCGTCCACGCCGACCCAGAAGCGGTCGCCGCCGTAGGTGACGACCTCCAGCGCGTGCACGTTGTCCGAGGTGCGCGGCCCGGGGCCGTACAGCTGGGCCTGCACGGAGTGGGTGCCGCAGGAGTTGTTGCCGATGTTGCCGCCCAGCGAGCAGCGCGAATGGGTGGAGGGGTCGGGGCCGAAGACGAGGTTCCACTTCCCGGTGTGCCGGTTGAGCTGCTCGTTGATGACGCCGGGTTCCACGGTGACCCGGCGGGCCTCGGCGTCGACCTCGCCGATGCGGGTGAGGTACTTGGAGTGGTCGATGACGACGGCGTAGTTGACGGTCTCCCCCGACAGACTGGTGCCGCCGCCCCGGTTGAGGATCGGGGCACCGTACTGGCGGCAGATCCGGTGGACGGCCACCACGTCCTCGGCGCTGCGGGGCACGACGACACCGATCGGGACCTGGCGGAAGTTGGAGGCGTCGTGGGCGTAGAGCGCTTTGGAGGCGCTGTCGAAGCGGACCTCGCCCTCCACCGCGTCGCGCAGCGCCCTGGCCAGCTTCCCGACGGCAATCACCTGCTGGGCGCGCGGCGGCCCGGGAATGCCGGGGTCGGTCCTGGCGGGGATCTGCTCGGTGTGCGTACGGGCGGGGGTCCTGTCGGCCATCTGCGGTCGCCTCATTCGTGAATTCGTGAACGTCACTGGCGGGAGCGGTACGCGGCCCGCCCGGCGGGGCGCGGGCCGCCGCACCGGGTCAGCCGGGGCGGCTGCCGCGGATCCGGTACTGCTCGGCGTCCGCCCATCTGACGCGCAGTCCCAGTCCGGGCCGGTCCGCGGCCGGCCGCAGGGCACCGTCCTCGGGGCGGGGCACCCCGTCGAACAGCAGCGCTTCCGCCCGTACGTGGTCGTGGAAGTACTCCAGATGGCGCAGCCGCTGCACGGCGCAGAACGCGTGCGCCGAGACGGCGGGCGCGCAGTGCGCCGACAGGTCCACCCGGTGCGCGGCGGCCAGCCCGGCCACCTGGAGCAGCCCGGTGATGCCGCCGCAGCGGGTCACGTCCGCCTGGAGGCAGTCCACCGCCTGGGCCTCCAGCAGCCCGGCGAAGTCCCCCAGGACGTAGCCGTACTCCCCCGCCGCGATCTCCAGCCGGCCCGGCCCCTGGTCGCGCAGCAGCCGCAGGCCCGCCGGGTCGTCGGAGGAGACCGGCTCCTCCAGCCACCGCACGTCCCACTCCTCGGCGAGCCGCCGCGCCCAGTACAGGGCCTCCTTGCGGCTGAGCGCCCCGTTGGCGTCGGTGTACAGCTCCACGCGCGGGCCGAGTGCCTCGCGGACCGCCGACAGCCGTGCGGGGTCCTGCTCCGGATGGCGGGAGATCTTCAGCTTCACCCGGGGGATGCCCTGCTCGGCCCAGCCCGTGAGCTGGTCGACGAGCCGGCCGAGGGGGTAGTTGGTGAAGCCGCCGCTGCCGTAGACGGGGACCTCCTGGTGGGCGGCGGGCAGCAACCGGTGGAGGGGCAGCCCCAGCAGCCGGGCTTTGAGGTCCCACAGGGCGATGTCGACCGCGGAGACGGCCATGGCCCCCAGGCCGGGGCGGCCCGCGTTGCGGATGGCGGCGAACATCCGGTGCCAGAGCGCGGCGGGGGCGAGTGCGTCGCCGCCGCGGACGGCGGGGGCCAGCGCGGAGCCGATGAAGTCGGCGATCGAGACGTCACCGTAGGTGTAGCCCAGTCCGGTGTGTCCCCCTGCGTGCGCCTCCACGACGACGGCCGTGGTCGCCTGCCACCGCAGGGTGCCGTCCTCCTCGGCTCCGCCGGGGCCGTCGGTGGGCACCCGGAAGGCGTGGATGCCCAGGTCGTCGAGGGCGGCCCGGCCCGCACCGGGGCCCGCGTCCGCCTCCCGCGCCGTGCCCGTCCCGGTCACTGCCCGCCGTCTCCTTCCGCGCCCCGGCGGTCGCCGCCGTCCTTCGCCGACCGCTCATGGGTACCTCGCGGTGGCGTGGCGAAACGGCCGGACGCATCCGCAGTAGCGGACGGTTTGCGGGTGTCCGCGGTGTGGGACCCGGGGCGGGACCGTCGCGTCGACCACGTGAAGGGGAGTACCCATGGCGCAGCAGGTAGCCGACTACGTTCTCGACCGCTTCCGCGAGTGGGGTGTGCACCGGGTCTACGGGTACCCCGGCGACGGCATCAACGGCATGCTCGGCGCGTTCGACCGGGCGAAGGGCGACCCGAAGTTCATCCAGACCCGGCACGAGGAGATGGCGGCGTTCATGGCGTGCGGGCACGCCAAGTTCACCGGCGAGGTCGGCGTCTGCGCCGCGACGTCGGGACCGGGCGCGATCCACCTGCTCAACGGCCTGTACGACGCCAAGCTCGACCATCAGCCGGTGGTGGCCCTGGTCGGCCAGCAAAAACGGCTCGCGCAGGGCACCCACTACCAGCAGGAGGTCGCCCTCGAACAGCTCTTCGCGGACGTCTCGGAGTTCTGCCAGATCGTCATGCATCCGGGGCAGATGCGGCATGTGATCGACCGCGCGTTCAAGACGGCGCTCACCACGCGCGGAGTCGCGACGATCATCGTCCCCGAGGACATCCAGGAGTCCGACGCGCAGCCGTCGCCGCCCAAGACGCACGGTTCGGTCTACTCCAGCGTCGGCTGGAGCCGGCCGCGGGTGCTGCCCAACAAGGACGAGCTGCGCAAGGCCGCCGACATCCTCAACGAGGGCAACAAGGTCGCCATCCTCATCGGACAGGGCGCGGCCAACGCGGAGGCGGAGGTCGTGGAGGCGGCCGAACTGCTGGGCGCGGGGGTCGCCAAGGCCCTGCTGGGCCGCGAGGTCGTCCCGGACGACCTGCCGTTCGTCACCGGTCCGATCGGTCTGCTCGGCTCCAAGGCGAGCGACGAGATGATCATGAACTGTGACACGCTGTTCATGATCGGCACCAGCTTCCCGTACGGGGAGTGGCTGCCCGACGAGGGCCAGTGCAAGGGCGTGGAGATCGACATCGACGGCCGCATGATCGGCATCCGCTATCCGATGGACGCCCACGTGGTCGGCGACGCCAAGGAGACGCTCAGGGAGCTGATCCCGCTCCTCCAGCGCAAGGAGGACCGCTCCTGGCGCAAACAGATCGAGGAGAACGTCCGCACCTGGAACGAGGTGCTGGCCAAGCGCGCCGGACAGAGCTTCGAGGGCAAGATCAACCCGCAGGCCGTCGCCCACGAGGTGTCCTCGCTGCTCCCGGACAACGCCATCCTGACCGCGGACTCCGGTTCGGCGACCAACTGGTGGGCCCGCCACATCAAGCTCCGCAAGGGCATGCGGGCCTCCCTCTCCGGCACCCTGGCCACCATGGGCCCCGGCGTGCCCTACGCGATCGCGGCCCGCTTCGCCTACCCGGACCACCCGGTGATCGCCTTCGTCGGTGACGGCGCGTTCCAGATGAACGGCATGAACGAGATGATCACCGTCAAGCGCTACTGGGACCGGATGGCCGGGTCGCCGCCGCTGATCTTCTGCGTCCTCAACAACCAGGACCTCAACCAGGTCACCTGGGAGCAGCGCGCCATGGGCGGCGACCCCAAGTACCCGGGCTCCCAGTACCTGCCGGACTTCCCGTACGCCGAGTACGCGGAACTGACCGGTCTGCGCGGCATCCGCTGCGACGACCCGAAGCAGGTCACGTCCGTGTGGGAGCAGGCCCTGGCAAGCGACCGTCCGGTCGTCCTGGAGTTCGTGGTGGACAACGAGATCGCCCCCATCCCGCCCCACATCATGAAGGAGCAGGCCAAGAAGGCGGTCAAGGCGGGCATCCGCGACCCCGAACGCGTCGGTATCGCCACTCGCGGCTTCCGCCAGAAGCTCACCGACTTCTACGAGAACCTGCCCGGCCGCAAGCACGACTGAGCTGCCGGGGCTCCCCCGGCAGCTGTGGTTGGCGGGGCCCCGTCCGGCCGGCGGCCCACGCCAGGGTGCGGCGGCCCGCACCGGCGCCCGGCGGCCCTGCCCCGGGGTCACGCCCCTGCCGGGTCAGCGGACCGGCGCATGCACCCGGCGGTGCCGGCCGCCGCACCCGTCACCCGCGTCACCCGCCGGACGCACCCGGTACCGGCCAGGACGGGGCTGAAGCCGGCAGGAACGGCTCCGGGCGGCGTCCGGGCGTTCGTTCCGGAGCGTCAGGAGGCTCCTGCGACGTCCCGCCCGTTCCCGCCGCCCTCTCCCGGGCGCCCCGGCGATGACCGCGCACAGCGACCGGGCACAGCGGGCCCGGAGACCTGTGCACAGCGGGCCCGGCGGCCGGTCCGCCGAGCCCGGGACCGGTCACAGCGGCCGGTCGGGCAGGCTGATCACGTGCCAGGGCGCCAGGTTCCACGGGCTGGCGCGGTTGGCGGGGTCGAGGAGGGTCCGCAGATGGGCGTCGGAGACGGCCTGCGGGGCGGGGAAGTCCTCGCTGGACGTGCCCCGCAATCCCTCCATCCACACCTGCCGCACCAGCAGGTAGTCCTGCGCGAACGTCTCCCACGAGTGGTAGGCGGCGACCGTCGGCCGCACGGCGGCGCGCAGCAGGCCCCAGGCGGTGTCCGCGTCGAGGTACCCGGCCGCGTACCCCTTGCGGGTGATGTCGGCGTAGAGCGCGACGTCCCAGGCCAGCGGCTCGGTGCCCGTCTGCTCCCGCAGCGGTGCCCGGTATCCCTCGCGCAGCAGCCCGTCCAGCCGGTCCAGCAGCTCGTCACGGCCCGGTATGCCCCACTGCTCCCGCAGCCAGCTTCCGGCCGCGGCGTCGTCGCGGTACCGGAAGGGGTACAGGCTCGTGCGGGCGGCCTCCCCGCCCCGGTTGACCGGTGCGGCCAGGGAGACCAGCCACAGTTGGTGGGTGGAGAGCGGCGGCTCGTGCGGAGGCGGCTCGGCACGGTGCTGACGGCGCAAGCGCCCGAACAACTCGAACATGGTGCCGCACCCTACTGGTGCCGCACCCGTCACACCCCCGGCTTGGTGCCGACCGCCGCCCAGCAGCCCACTTCGGACCGGCTGATCGAACCGGCCGGCCGCCGCATTCCGTCCTGGCCGTCCTCCATCTCGGGGTGCCATTCGCAGGTGGCCACGATGCCCGGCTCGATCAGCGTCAGCCCGGCGCCGGCGAACAGTTGGCGGATCTCCCGCTCGCCGCGCAGCTGCACGGTGATGCCCTGCGACTGGTAGACGTCCACCACCTTGCGCAGGGCGATGTCGAGTTCGTCGGTGCCGTGGGAGAGGACCATCGCGCTGCCCGGCGGCAGGGCGTCCATGAGGGTACGGACGATGCCCTGCGGGTCGTCCTCGTCGCCGAGGAAGTGCAGCAGCGCGACGAGGGACAGCGCGACGGGCCGCTCGAAGTCCAGGGTTCTGCGGGCGTGTTCGAGGATGCGGCCGGGGTCGCGCACGTCGGCCTCGATGTAGTCCGTGGCGCCCTCCGGCGTGCCGCTCATCAGCGCCCGTGCGTAGGTGAGGACGATCGGGTCGTTGTCGGCGTACACCACCCGGCAGGCCGCGTCCTCCCGCTGGGCCACCTGGTGCAGGTTGGGGGCGCTGGGGATGCCCGTCCCGATGTCGAGGAACTGCCGGATGCCCCGCTCCCGGGCCAGGTAGCGCACCGCGCGGTGCATGAACTCGCGGTTCTCGCGGGCGGCGGTCAGCGCGTTGGGGTAGACCCCCAGGGTCTGTCCGGCGACCTGCCGGTCGGGGCCGTAGTTGGTCTTGCCGCCGAGGTAGTAGTCGTAGATCCGGGCCGAATGCGGCTTGGGCCCGTGCGGCTCGGGCATCTGGTGGCTCATGACGGCGGCTCCCGCATGCTGCGCGTAGGGTGAGGGCCCCTCCGGTCCGGCAAGAGCGGGACCCTCACCCGCCGGGAGGGACGACGGACGGACAGAACTACTGTCCTACACCGGCCTGTTCACTTTCCATCGCCCTCCCGCCGGGAGCGGCCCGCCCCGTCGAGGGCGACGATCAGACCGCGCACCTCGTAGCTGCCCAGGTTCTCCTTGAAGCGGACGGTGGGTTCGGCGGCCATCCGCACGCCGGGCTCGGCCAGCAGACGGGTCAGGAAGATGTCGGTCTCCGGGAGGGCGACATGCGCCCCCGGGCACTTGTGCGGGCCGTCCCCGAAGGAGAGGCCGGGGCCGTCGGTGTACCTGTCGGCTCCGGGAGCAGGACGGAGGCGGCAGGCCTCGGGCCCGAAGGTGCCGGGGTCGGTGTTGGCCTCGGGGACGCGTATCTCGACCAGTTCCCCGGCCGGCACCGTCACCTCCGCGCCGTCCGCCCCGGGAACGGTGAGCGGGGCGGTGGTGCGGCGGTGCAGGGCGGCGACGACCGGTTCGAGACGGAGGATCTCCTGGAGGACGGCCAGGCGCCCGCTCTCGTCGGCCGCCACGTACTGCGCACGGAGCGCGTCGTCGCAGAACAGGTGCCAGGCGGCGACATTGACGAACTCCCGCGTGGTGATCATGCCGGCGGCGGCGAAGGTGACGCACTCGCCGAGGATCTCGCCGTCCGAGCAGCCCTCGTCCAGCAGATGGGAGAGGAGGTCGTCGCGGCGCTGCCGGCGCCGGGCGCGTACCGCGGGCCGGACGTCCGCGAAGTACAGCCTGAGCCAGGCCGCGTTGCGCCGCAGCAGGAACCGCAGGCCGGGCAGGCTGGTGAAGGAGGCTTCCTCGAACTTGTCGGGGAAGAAACGCTCCAGCCGTCCGGCGAGACCCGGCCTGTCCCCGGCCAGTCCGATGACGGCGGCGGCCACCTGCACGGCCAGCTCGAAGCTGAGGTCCGAGAGCTGGGCCCGGCCCGCCTCCCGCAGCCAGGCGAGTTGCTGGTCCGCCACGCGCATCATCAGCTCGCGGTAGTGCTCGGAGACGCGGCGCGGGGTGAAGTAGCGGGCGGTCTGCCGCCGGTGCTCCCGGTGTTCGGCGCCGTCCCGGTAGAGGACCGGGCGCCGGAAGGAGGAGGGCAGCTTCTCCACCGTCTCGATGCCGAGCCCCGCCTGGACAGTGCCGCCGGCGCGCAATGCGGCCCGTGCGCTGTCGTGGCCGCTCAGCCGCCACACCCCGTCCTCACCCCGGGCCACCGGGCA
>Ga0164243_10012941_pt1 | contig 11774 bp, 20 predicted proteins | sample OricompcompostOP_FD_108781 | JGI IMG/M metagenome (GOLD analysis project Ga0164243, IMG submission 108781) | Organic Plus compost microbial communities from Emeryville, California, USA - Original compost - Organic plus compost (OP) | ecosystem: Engineered > Solid waste > Mixed feedstock >...
AAAAAAAAAAAAAAAAAAAAAAAAAAAAAAAAAAAAAAAAAAAAAAAAAAAAAAAAAAAAAAAAAAAAAAAAAAAAAAAAAAAGGAAAAGAAATGCACAGTGGCTCGATAAGAGGTGCTGGGATGCAGGAGGGACTGTACCTTTGTTGTGGGCGGTGACTTCAATGTTGCTGTGTAAGCAGAGGTGGTAGCGTTTTGCCGGACGGTGCTTGGGCTTTCGCCAATGACAGTATCGATAAAACCGAATCTAGTACAGGTATCTCGCTGGACGTATAAACGGTGCTTTGCCTCGACGGTTTGTACGACAGCAATTGCGGGGTACTGTTTTCAAAACTGCAAGCTCTTCTGGCAAGAGCTCTCGTGTGTGTTGCACTGGCCGGGAAGATGGCCAGGAATAGTAGTAGAAAGAGGGGTTCGTGATATCTCCTCAAAACTCAGCGAGGCGAGTCCGTGATGACGCTGCAATGTTGGTTAAAATGCGATCTTTGTTCTCATTTAAAACCTGACGTTTTCCGGGCAGTGGTCTGGGCATTACTAACAAAGTGGGCGAGGTTATTAGTAGTCTTGACCGGGGTGGCGATGAGTATTGAACGAGGTCGCCGAGGGTCGTGAAGGCATTCCGATGTGGACAAAAGACGACCGTTCCAACTCGGGATACCTTGAGCCTAAACTTGGAAGTAGCGTAGCCGTCCGATATGTTCGAATCGGGGAGAAGACGACGACGACAGGGCCCGAGGCGTAAGAGAAGGTGTGGCAGGGGGGAAAGGAAGAGAGAGTTTATGGTAGCCGAATTACAAAATCAGCCAGGTGGACAAAAAGAACAGCTCAGTTCTGGTTTCTAGGGTGGCAAGATGGCGAGATCAGCAGCACCCCCCCGGCGAGATCGTGGTGCTCTACTAGTTTATATCTTTTCATCAAGGTGGAGGGAGGGGGAGCAATGGGGAGGAGGGGAACACAACGTCAAGATGGATGCCCCGGCAAGTCTGTTGAACCCATGGTGCAAGTTATTCCCAGCTTGGCGACTGGAAGTGGATAGCAATCATCTTCGTACGGCCAATGCGGCAAGTTCGTACGGAGTACATGGAGATCAATAGCATCGCCAGCCGACATTAGGGTAGCGTTTGCCGATACTCGCAAAAGAACGTACTTCGTAGAAGATTGTTGAAGGGATTCTTGTCCCCAATGTACACTTACCTTGGGGGCTTGCTTCCACTCTCCGGGAATGGCTGCGCTTGCCCTCGGTCGTTGGGATCTGATGTAATAATAGGCCAAACATGGTTGGTCGAGACGCCCCAGTTGCCCAAGGCCATTCCAATGTTCCAAGGTATCTCGGTCTGGAGCGGTACAAATACAGCGCATCGAAAATGGGGAACATTCGAACTGAACCCGCTTTGGAGGGGTCCAGCCGAGTTTAGTCTCAAAAGTATGGAGGGGGATACATAATACATGACAAAATATTAGGAATAAGCAGTATGGAGAGCATTTGAGGGTATTTGTTAAGCCGGGGATTGATCTCTGTCATCGTCTGGTCTGGCATTGCTTCCATTGTCCTTGTCTGTAGAGTCCGTGACCGTTGCCGTTGCGTGGTGCCTGTACGAAGTCTAAGCAGTCCGCCTGTAAGTACAGGTACACCAAGTCCATGTACGTCGTCGTCATTGCCCATCACAAAAATCATAAGGTTGCCCCCAGTCCGTCCGCCTCAACTCAATCCTGCCAAGGGTGGCACTGTATCATCAAATGTATTGGGTATCAGGTGCATGGCATTGGCAGTCAAGGAATCATTGACGGGATCAGTGCTATCCAACCGCCAACCGCACTACTCCACGCCCGGTCCTTGATGCCATGCAATCGACCCCTCCATCATTGATCCATCCCTCATTCAGAGACAACCTTTCAGGCTTGTCCCTTAATATTCGAACTCCTCAACCCTCAACACGGGCGAGTCCCTGAAAATCATGCCTTCGTCTCCCTTCGGCTCCTCACGGCGACAACCCACCCAAAAGGGCCCTACGTCGTTGTTTGGGCGTTGGCGTGGTGGGTGTTTCAACTAATACCTGGTAGTGTCCCATCCATCCATCCCATACCCGGTCTAGCATCCGGAGAGTCTAATAGCTGGGACCTGTTCCCCTTGGCGTGGCGGCCCAGCTGGGCTTGAGCTCTCCACTGTCCTGCAGAAACGCAAGCATGTTCGAAGTACTTTGTACCTTCCGAAGTGTGTTCAACACGTCCCACGATCTTCGGGTATGCGCATATGTATGCCCACCCTGGCGAAACTCGACACAACAAGACGCAAGGTCGCCCTGCAGGAAGGGCCCAAAATAGCCCAGTAACCCAATCAGATGCCGAGTCTAAGCATGGTTACAGGGAACAATTGAAGCGTTTGAAGATTACAGTGGGTAAGTTTCGACTTGGGGTCCAGCCAGCTAATGGATCGTGGCATCTTCGGTCGAAAAACTTCCATCATCATAACCCCGAGAACGGTCTGGCTTTAATATCCGAGGTGCGAGGTTATATGGACGGATAGGGTGTGAGAGTGGTTTTTTTTTTCTTCCATGTTGTTTTTGCAGCCGTGGGATGCAGCCAGCATCGTACATTTTTGTAGGCTTGGCTATCTAGCCTAGACATGTCAAGCACGACTATGCGGTCATTGACGCATAGAAAAAGAAGCTTCGACAGCAAGCATGGTTACTTCGTACGTGCCGAGCTTGCTGTCAAGGACTTGGAGTAGACTTGGAGTAGATTTGGAGTAATGGAGTAATGGAGTAATTAGTCAAAACCCAAGAGTCCAGCACAGGCTCCATTGCCCATTTTTAATTGTCTCTCGTGTGATTTTCTGCTTTTCATGGCTTCATACTGACTAGTACGGCCAGACCCCCAATATTACCCTCGCCGACTACCACTCCAAGCTCGGGCTACAGGGACTTGTTCGGCTGTGGAGACGCCGAACTTGGCCGGACTGATCCGAAGTCTTACCCGCGACTTTGCCCTCCAGTTTCAAGATGGGAGCCCTCCTTGAGTCTAGCCACCTTTTCCGGTCGCCGATACCTTTACCCGAGGGATTGCATGGATTACATCACGGGAATTGAAAGATAGGAGATTAGGGCTGGAGCCGAGCCGCAACGGCGAGCATCTCCGTCGGTCAAGGTCATCGGAAAGGGATTAAATAAAAATTTCCCGCCATCTCGATTCAATGACCAGGGACCACAAGCAGAGACCCCCATTCTCGATGAAAAAAGATGACAAAGAACGACCAAGATTGTTGAGGGTTTAACCAAAAACAGAAAATCCCAAATAAAGAGAACAAAAAAGTACCGCGCTTGCAAGATGCATCCCAGAAACTCGGGAACGATTCAAGTCGACCATGTCGAGTGCTGTTTCCTTTGCAGCATTTGCAGCAGACCGTAGGAGTATTACTTCGTAGTATTGGAATGTACTGAATTCATACTGCATCGCAGCAGCATCAAGACCATTTCCAAATGCACAAATGCATTTGAATGCTCCAGCAATGCTTCCAGCCCAGACAAAGTCACGCCAACACGGTCTCCCCCGCATATCGCAACCATCATTGCTGTCGCGTCAAGAGAGCCCGGGTCAGTCATATTCAATTCTCACCCACCATCTCGATACCCTCCAGCTGCACATTGTCGACCACCTTCCCGCGCCTGGCCAATGTTGGCTTGCGGGGTTATGCAAGTCTATATGTTCATTGACCATCTTGGAATCCCATGCCCTTCGGAGCCTACAACTGTCGCACTGGAGAGTTGGGAATAGATTTAAGTATTCTCTACCACAGGCATCTGTACTCCGTGCTCGTGACTGTATTAAAAGAGAGACATCACATCTCAATATACCGACATGAGCGACGCTGAGAGTAGAATCGCGGAGGGGGGATGATGCAGCATGGGACAGGACAATCGCAACTCATCCCCCCTTCCCCCTCCTCTTCAATTCCATACTCGATAGTATAGACGGTAGTCTATTTGACGATCAGTATAGGCAGGCATCGATTCTCTTGAAGCAACGAACGGTAGTTCCCTTGGAGAACCGTATTCTCCGAATGCATCGATGGCTTCGTTGACGTAATTGAAAGCGCTCTCTAGCGAATCTAATGTACATTCCGGAACATTTCGACTGCGATTATATCCCGGGATACATTCCATCGACATTCCCTTGACCGTGGGCCTTGTTCGTCCGTCCATAGGTGAGAGTCGAACTGGACCTAAAGAAGAAACCGAAAAGGGCGAAAACGAAAAGGAAAAAAAAAGGAGAAAAAAGAGAGGAAAGAAAAGAAACGGAATCGAAGCTTGTGAAAGTCTTGCCAAACCCGAAACAGGCTTCCCGCGAAGTCCTCCCTTTGCCTTTGCCTCGGCGTCACAAACGAGACAGGAATTCACACCCAAGTGTCTGCCGTCCTCTTCTCCATGTGAGGACATCCCCCCCGACAGGTGCTATGATCTTGCTCTTGATAGACGGAAGATGAGTGAAGACCTTCGATGAGACAATATTTTGGAATGCCTGTGCTGTGAGTCACGACATCGTTACATTTGATCCATTCAATGATTCTATCGACTGCAGCTCGCCTCGAGGACAACGAGTATGCCAACATTCCAACATTCCAATATTGATGGCAAAACTAAAACAAAGGCTTCAATCCCAACATGAAATACCAAACAGCCGGGGTCCGACGCAAATAGACCCTTTGTCCACCCCAACACGCGCTCTCCCTCGCAGAGGATGTAGGGAGCAAGGCAGCCCTTCACCATCATCGACGGTCCCCAACACTGCTCGTGCCTCCGCTCGACTCTTATGGCGCAAATTCCACCGAGTTTTTGTTGAAACGTCTGAGGATAATATTGTGTAGCTTGTCAAGTGACTTTCTGTCCAGCTTCCCCAACAATCTGCAACCCATTTTATAATGGTGAGACGATAGCTCAGTGAACTTGACATAGGTGGTGGTATTGAACCACCGATTTCCCGTGAATCCCTTGTCTTTGATCGCAAAGATCGTCTCCGGTCCGCCTTCGTCCGCGGCTTTGGCTTTGGCTTTGTCCTTGGCTCTGGCCTTGGCTTCGGCTTTGACATTTTTCTGCTCCCCCTCGTCGAGAAGCAGCACATGTTCCTTCTTTTCTTCCTTGCTCAAGAATGTGATTCCTTTGCCATTGTGTGTGTAGACGGGCACAACCGTCGCGTGCTTCTGGTACCTAGCCACTACAATCACGGCCCGAAGCTTGGTAAAGACCGGTCCGTAGTTGCTGATAGATTTGTTCACATTCCCCAACTCAATTGGTTTCAAGGTCGCGCCATGGCAAGGGTACTCGATAATAGTCCCCGGGCGGTGGTGTGAATAATCACATCTCTGATATACATTCTCGAAGTCCGGACTTCCCGTTACCATCCCGAATGTAAGGTACGACTCCAGGTCAACGAGGTGCGCTCGGATTAGCCTCGCTCTCGCGCTGTGCTCACCCTCCGATCTTTTAACACCCAGCCATTTGGAGTAAGCACCTTCTTTGAGTATTCGAAGGCCCGGGTGAGTCTTGTCGAGCCTTTCGTTGTTTGAACCCCCCTCTTCGTTGGTGCCTTGATGCTGCACCATGGCCCCTGTTGTAACAGCACGGTGGCCGCTAGGTGAGTACACTGCCGCGTCGACTGAGGAGATGTACACAGGTTAGCCAAGAATCAAACCCAAGGACAAGCAGTGAGGGCCAAGGGGTCAAGTTACAGTTAGCACCGGAGTATAAATGCTGTGAGGCGATCTGAACGCCTAGAGAGTTTTCCGAACTCCGATCACCACCCCTACCACGCCAATTACTACTTTTATAACCTCTGGGTCCTCCGCGCCAACTGTCGCCTCCACCTGTGCCTTGCCCTTGTCCCTGTCCTTGCCCTTGCCCTTGCCCTTGCCCTTGTCCTTCTCCTTCTCTGGCAGCCTGCACCATCTTGACCAAGCCATCAAGAGCTGACCGTGGGCCTTCGTGGCCGATCACCTTTCTTGGTATATTTTCGTACGTCATGATCATGTTGAGCCCAGGTCAGCGAGCCTGACAGATGCCCTCGAAAGTAGATGCGTCGAGATGTGTGTTTGGGGGTGGTTGCGAGGTTCCTGTATTTCGAGTCAAATCCCTCTCCCCGAGCTGTTCTTCTGCCCCAAAGTGTTGTTGTTCTGGGAGAGTTAGTCTGAATTCGAAGTTCGTGTGCCGGATGAAACGGGGCATAGGAGCATTGTGTTGCGTCAGGATGGATTCGGGAAATTTCTCGCTCTTTAATACGCGTTTTCGTCTTGGTAATGTGTGTCCATCCATCAGTTTGAGGGGGCGATAGTGTTTGTTCTTTAACTATTCGGCGGCTCTAATTCCATTGTTCATTGAGGAGAGGCTAGAAGCGGAACCGCAAATGCAAAAAAAGAACCCATGGCAAGAGCCTAGTTATAAAGAAAGTTCTTTGGGAATGCCATCGCCCTTGGATTTGACTCCGAAAGGTGACCGTTCGCGGCATGATCCTTCAAAGAAAGGTGACACAACTATGTTTAAATGTAGATGTTCCGGGGGAGGCCATGGCTGGCAGGGATCCTGCAAAAGGGGGACAAAGGGGAAGAAGAAGAGACTCATCTTGATAGAAACTTGCTTTATTCGCTATTTTACTTCCAAACAATCCTTGCCCACATTCACATTTTCGACGTTGTAAGACTGATTACCCCATTACGCAACCAGTCTATCCTCGGAATGGTGACCCCTTGCCGGGTGTCCAACCCGACCTTGCTCCGAATCCTACTACACCACCGTGTCCTGTACTGGAGCCCGCCGCCGCATTGCCCGCAGCAAGTCCGCCCCTAACTGGAGTGGATGGCGCCGCGCCGTTACCTTCTGCGGGGAGGGGCGGGGTTTCCATTCGTTGGAGGTCCTGACCATCCCGGCGCGGCGGCTTAAAGTTGACCTCACGACCAGTGCGGTAGATATCCTGCAGCATGGTCTCGAGAATACCGGCATCCTGGAACTCGAGGAATTTGCGGTATAATTTAAGGGCCGTCCGGGCATCCTCGATGGAATCGTGCGTCTCCAGCTGGATGTCCTCCTTAAGTAGACACCAAGCGAGGAAGGCGAGCGACAACTTGCGTAAGCGTGACTTGAGGTAAAACATCTCGATTGTGTCGATGACTTGGACCCTGGGGATGTGAATGTTGATGACACGGAAGTCCTGTTTGAGGCCGTGGCCGAGGAACTGGCATCCGAGATTGAGAAGGATCCAGAGCTTCTTGTATGCCACCTTGAGGGAGACAAGGTTACGCTTGGACAGCCGAGGATCTAAGTCGGCGCGTGTGATACCCGAGTAGGATGTCAGGTAGTCTACAATAGGCTCCTTTACCGAAATGTAATCATCAATGAAGGGAAGCCCCTCATCTTCACCCTGTCCGCGGACCACCGATACACGTGCGAGTGCATAAACTATAGGCCGGATAGTCTCCCGTTCTCCATCCGAGTTTACCTCAATCTCAGGTTGCCGAACCGCAACGAATTCGGTATCAAGTGCGACGATGGTGTTCGCTGCAGGATGCTCCGACTCTGGGTCAAGAGGACGAGAGAGATCGCTTCCACGAACATTAGGACTACATGATTCTTAGCTAGCTGGCCATAGAGTGAGTCACGGTGATGAGGCGTCACTTACCCTGGTCCGCGATAAAGCAGACTGGTGTCCAGATTATCTTTCCAGGAATTGTCCATCTTATTGTTTTCCTCCTTACGCTGGAACGCCAAGACACATGGCATTTTCCATGGCGCAAACCGAAGCGCCTCCTCTTTGGAAATAGGTTGAACTAAGAAATCGTTGAATAGATGCCATTGGCTTTCGCTAGGCGCGGTTTCTTGGGAATGAGCCACTGCAATTTCTTTGTCAGAGAAGCGCAATTCAATGATATCCCCCGTGGAGATACATGTACATACCGTCAACAACAGCTACTAGATGTGGGTTTTGGCCCTGGGCGTCCGCGATATTGGCAGCTATACCGATTAGAGAATAGACTTGAATGTCATGGAAACCGCGTTGGAGGTGCAATTTGAGATCTTCGCCTTCGTAACAGAAAAACTCGCCCTGATCGACAATAACGCCAATCTCGTCTGGGACCCAACCTGGCGTGCACCATAGCTGGCTATGTTCGCTGTCCCTTGCGTCTCTTATGCACGTGTTTAGAACAAGGACCGAGGGGGCTTGGCGGATCGTCTTCCGGGTCGATAGGTTTTGATATCTCTGACAGCGATTACACCAGCCCTTTGACGTCGTTTCCCTCCCGATGCTCGTCTTAAGGACTTGGGAGAATGTGTGTTTAGTGGGCTTTTGGTTGCGAGTCAAAATTTTGGGCTATTGTCAATTAGTTGTGAGATGGCTCTGGGGCGTGCTATTGAGAGCGAGCTACTTCTGACTTACCATAGGGGGATACATCAAATCATTCACAAACGTAGAGCCGGGCCGAGTATATTCGTTTCCGCACTTAGTACATTTGATGTGACTCGTGGCCTCTGTTGCAAGGACCTAAGGGTGGGCGAAGAGTGAGAAACCAGACATGGGAGGAGTACCTGCTAACCACCGAGACTGACCTGCTCTAGGGTTGCGGATACGCTCTTTGGGGGAACTGAGCGGAAATCCTGAACCATCTTGTCTAACAAGAATCTTGTCAGGCCTTGAAGCATGGTAGCATATGAAGAACCGTGGGGGTCTTCTTCCAGGAGACCTAATGGACCGGCTAGCGAGAGCAAGAGGAAAAAGAGAGACAGACAGCATTAGCGGGAATTATCTCGAGAACCGTGGATATATCTATTGGGCTGCCCCACCTTGAGGTTGGTTACTTAATGTCTTCAGCATATTAGTCGCTTGGCAGATCGAGCCTTCAGCTTTCTGGAGCATGTCAAAGAGAAAGCCTATCTCGCAGAGGAGACAGTTCTCGTCAATGCAAGAAGTCGAGGCATGGTGAAGCGCTAAATTCCGAACCACGGGGGTGAAGTGTAGAAGCTGCAGCAGCGGGTTTGCGTAGGAATTGGCGATATGGATCTCCAGACCGGAGTAAGGGGTCTTGTTGTAGAATCTGAACGCCCATTGTCAGTGACCTTATGTGTGAGTAGCGGGATATACATCCTACCCAAAATCAAAGTCATCCACCCCGAACTTGCTGTATTTGATCTCTACGTTACGGTACCACGCTGGCACGTCGGAGTCCGGTGCATTGGCGAAAGTGGTTGTAATATCTTCCGCACGCTTCTCAGATTCCGTGCCGGATATGGCTTTGGCAGATTCTCGAGCTTTCTCGCTCAAGAACTTGGGCGCCTGTATTCCAGACGCCGGGGTCTTTTCTGCTTTTCTCGTTTTCTCGACCTGGTTTCGGCGCAGACCCCTTGTATTACGGCCATATAGCCCAAAATCTGCATGAGAGAGGGTATCAAGGAACTGGGGATCGAACTTTACTGGAGGTGCTCCTACATCCGATATAGTTGTAGGCCATGCTGAAAGGAGAGCCTCGCGGTAATAAGGCATTCCGATAGAGTTCAGGGGTCTAAAGGGCGAATACATCAGTACGCACGGCTGAGAATGGCTTGGGGATAGCTCTAGGCCTAGTCAAGAACCCACGTATTGACGTTCCAGTCGATCTGAGGGACCTCGACCGGATCTGCAAAGACGGTCGGTACAGGGTAGTCGACGAAACGGACTTTGGAGGGTGAGCCCCAAAGTTGTATATTGCCTTCTAAGTCGGCTAGAGCGATGGCTTCTCCAGATGGCGCAATGTCGAACATGCTGAGGAAGCTAAGGACATTCGCTTGACGGACATTGCTGGTATTTGGATTCACAAGGTCTAAAACGTGCATCTGACCCTGCTGGGAAATTACGATACTCGTCGTTGACATTCGAGGATGCATCCGGACGAAGGCGGCGCCAGCTGGAAAGGGGATCGGGGGGGTAGATGACATCTTCTTGATATCGAAGACATTCAGAAATGGATCGAGCATGTAGTTTTGGCCCCCTCTAAGTGAATAGCCGCAGGTGACTATAAAATCATGCTGCGCATCCATATTGTTGATCATAGCCGAGTGTGCGAGCCAGGTCTTAACAACTGCCATCGACGTGGGGTCAAGGAGATTCACAGAGCCTGATTTTGTCGCAGCGCAGATATACCTACTACGCTTCATGATGGAATAATGACTCTCGGTTGGAATCTAGATCATGCAAAGAAACGGGCGTCAGTATAGATAACGGACACTCATCGTTGGAGGACAGCAGCTTGGCCCTACCCGTTTGGTGATCTCGCCTCTAGCAAGATCAACAATGAACATCGTGTCTTGCCAACCTGCTACCAATATCTCCGAGGCGCCTTTAGAGGTGAAGCTCATGCATCGCAAGTCATGAAACTCTTGGGACCTGTTCAGCTTCATTAGGACGTCTTCTATTGGGAAAGGGTGAAACAGTCAAAACAGGAAGAGCTCCGTACTCTAAATGCCAAATAGGAGGACCAGTGCGGTTGGCCATATGGATATAGTTGGAACCAAGCGCGATCACGCCCTTCTCATTGACCAGAAGTTGGTGAACCGCACCAGTCTTGTGGGCCTTGAGAGAAGTGTAGCGCCGTAGTTCATTACCGTAGAAAGAAGTTACCCGACCCTGGATTTGGTATAAGAAGGGGACAGCTCCACGGCTGGCTTCAGGGAGATACCACTTACGCAGCCATTCCCAGTCCACAGGAGATTCTGATTTAAGTCAAAGATCATTGCGGTGACGGCAGCCTGGGCGCTATGAGGCCCTAACCCGGCGGGCGGGAGGGATATTCGAGCCACCTTGGAGAGGGTTAGTTTCAGCAATAAAACAGTGCAGCATAGACAGCATCAATTGGGAGCTTCTCAAAGGACTCGACCCGAATGGACAGTCTCCATTCCAGCAAGGAAACAAGACCGACTACCTTACCTCATCCCAGTCTCCATCCATCTTGACCCTGGAGAGTGAGAGGGGGTAAAGGGATCAGGGGAGATGGTTATGGAGGCTGCTACGTGACTGCAGGTTGAGAGATATTGCTTGAGAGGAGTATCCCGGGACAAAAACTGAGAGTCATATGGACGAGAGCAGTGATGTGCGGGGAGTAGAAAGCATGCCCGGGTGAGGCAACATGAGCATAAAGAAGGAACTATATTATACTAGGGATCTAGAGAAAGAGAGGATGATGCTTAAATGGCATCCAAGAAATATGGAGGGGTTTGAAAGGATGTGTCTGTGCTATCAAATGGGTAATTACTCAGTATCTTGGGTGGTGTTGATATTGGCTGCAAGTACACAGGTAGTCCACACATCCTGCATCTTCATGAGAATCGATGTATAAAATGTGAAAGCCAAGGTCCACATAAACAGTATGAAAGCCAATATGCACTACAATGTGACACTGTTTTAGGTGCTCTGGTTTTGTACAGTGTAAATTCATTGCTCTTCCCTCATCATTTCTTGATTCTGTCCACTATTACAAATCGAGTACCTTACAGTGTTAGTTTGTTGGCCTACTGTGCACGAGGTAGCTTGCTCTGTTGCGCCAGGCTTTGGGAGAACGGCGCCAGCACGAGCTGTGAATTCCTTGACAGTATCAGAAGAGTTCGACATTGAGGACTCGATCAGCCAAGCACCCGGAAGTAGGAGGATAGCAGCATGTTCTATGCTAGCGCAAAACCGGGTATTATGCATTGGTGTCTATCCTGGCTGTCGGTGTTAGGGTGCCTACATATGCTATGCTACAAGTCAAGATGCGCATCTCGAGCT
>Ga0164243_10012942_pt1 | contig 11774 bp, 11 predicted proteins | sample OricompcompostOP_FD_108781 | JGI IMG/M metagenome (GOLD analysis project Ga0164243, IMG submission 108781) | Organic Plus compost microbial communities from Emeryville, California, USA - Original compost - Organic plus compost (OP) | ecosystem: Engineered > Solid waste > Mixed feedstock >...
AAAAAAAAAAAAGCAGATACACTGCACATTACTTGTGAAGGTGGCTGACCCGCGCGCTTTCGATAAGGCCTTAAAAGATATGTCATTGAAGAAATGAGGATGGCTCCAGCTGAATGCTGTTGTCTGCACCTTGGCGACCCAGCAGCAGCCATCTTGGGATTAGCAAATGAGGGACTCATCTGACCTGTTATGTGGCAAGAATGCCCAACTCAGATTAGAACCAGATGCACTAGACGCTATACGGGTATCCCGCTCCCACGCGACGATGTCTCTTCCCCTTTTGACTTTTTGACGTCGTCCTCCATAGGTGGGAGGTCGCATCGATATTCAACATCCCACGAAGCTCGGAGGTGGGTTGCTTGGGGGTCATACTCCACGTTCAAAATGCGGGGGCAAAAAGTTGTAATCGTTATGTGGTTGTCGTCGCATACGATAGAAAACATCGAAAGTTGTCCCAACCCCAAGGCCAATATTTATCCATGGTGTTGAGAAGGGGCGAGAGGAGGGTATGAAAATGGAGGGTGTTATGAGGTCTGCCTTGGCGTGCCGTACTATCTACGAAGTACGCCCCTCCCTTCACCATACATACCTCCATACCTCCTCCAAGGGGCAGAAAAGAAGTGAACAGAATGACCCTCAAGACCTGGCAAGACCCCATACTTTGCAAATCGCACTACTACTTAGTAGTTAAGGAGGAGCCTGGGTAAAAACCCTGCTCGTGCCGTTTAGGCGAGACTAGCCACGAGACCAACCCCGGATAGGAAGCCGAATTACCAGTCGGCTCCACGCTTGAGTGGGAGCTGGTGTCATTTTATGGATGCGGTTAACTCTAGTTGGCCCACAGACTAGCAACACACCGCATCGCGGCGGGCCACAAGTAGTTTACGAAGTCGAGAATGTCCAGTGTCAAGGGATCGTCAAGGGATCCAAATGTGGGATAAACAGTTTTGATACGACCTACGGAGTACATACAAGCACGCTAGTGGGGGATAAAAGGAGTCGGCGCGACATCCCCGATGCAAGGCAAGGCCCTTATAAATCTTAAAAGACGAACAATTCTTAGGTCTTGGCCCTCATCTCGGGATCGGTGGAAGGTTATTAGCAGTGTATTATTCCCCAGATCAACGGATGCATGGATCCTAAGGAGGATATTGAGGTCAATATCCCGTCTCTTTGGCTTTTTCGCCTCCCCCGTAATCCGTAATTGCACCGCGTCGCTTAATTTAGCTGCAGTTGTAGCTTCACTTTTTGAGGAAAGCAGCATTCTGACCTCGCAGAAACGCACAGAGCGGCTTACACCTGCTTGCATCTTCTGTCGACTCTGCATTTCTAGCTACGGGGGACGTGAGGCCATGGTGCCGCGAGGAAAGGCAGGAGGCAAAAAAAGTCTTGGAATGCCGGCGATCCATCCTTGCTTCGGATTTCGGGGCTGGCTGGATGTGTCGGAGAGTTGTACGGAGTAGTGCTGGCAAGTTTCGTTGCTTGGGATTCATGGGATTCCGGAAATGCTGGAAGTGCTGGTTTGACTCATTCTGCAGACCCATCGATCCATCAAGTCTCCACTACCCGCTGCTTCGACTTCGTGTGCTACGCAACAGTGGTCGCCGAAGTCGAGGGAACAAGCCAACAGGCTAGGGTGCGCGTTGAATACACAGGTACTTCGAGGTGGTAATAGCGTTCGTCCAGTGGATGAAGTACATATACCCCACTAATTACCAGCGCATTCATCGACAATCGTTCCAGTTCCACCAGTGAAAACTTGGAGAATTACTTCGTAAATGGTTTTTTTTTCCTCATTCGTTTGTCACCCTGGTCCTTGCTTTACTTTCCTTTTACCTGCTTCCCCCTTTTCTTCTCTCTCGATGATATCGACAGCCAAGCAAAATAGTAATCTACAAGGAACACTCAGACTCGGATGATAATAATGTCTGACAATGCAGTAATAACAGTCCCTGGTGCAAAGAGTGGAGAGAGGGGAAGCTAAATCCTTGGTTCATGATACTCATAATACATACTTCATTCCTACTTCGTATCCCTTTGGGCTGCATATCCATGTTCGTCTGGTAGCCAAACCAAAGTAGCGGTACAAATCTGCACTTTCTGATTGCGGCTCTCTGTCCCACCCTCCAAGTCACCGAGACGGGCGCTCCGGCTGCGTCACAGCTTTCCAAGTCAAACGTCCAAACTCCAACGCCGCCACCGCCGTCGCCGCCGAGTCTGCCGCTCATTGTGTGTGTGTGTGTGGAAAAGAGGACAAACTTGATTGCAAAAGAGTGCGTCAGAGGGAGAGTCAAAAAAAGAGCCACTGGCGGCCAAGTTTTCTCCCACGCGGAGCCGGACCAGGGCGGTTCCTCTAAAAGTCCCTCCAAGCCTCGCTGCCGTCGTCGTCTCTGATCAACCAGACCATTTCTCTTCATTTTCTCCGTTCAATCAGGCCATCTGCCGCCTTGCCATCAATTGATCGCGAAAACCTGACGAGAGGTTAGCGAAAGCAATTGGTCCCCTTTTATTCTCCCAGTTGTCCCAGTTGCTGGTTGACCCTTTATTTTCACGTGCATTTTACATTTTCCGACTGTCCACTGCCTCGTAAAAAAAATTATATTGGAATCGACCTTCCCTGTCTGCCAAGTCGCATCGATACCCGACCGGTTGGCTGAAGTTCATTAACTGGGAGCCTGCGACGGCCGTCTCCCGAACAAGGTGGTAGCATTGCGCTGATGCGATCACCTTATTGCAGCCCCATTCTCTCGGTCGTTCATCTCAGACGGTGCTCAGATCAGCCCAGGCGGTGCTGAGCCAGGCTGCTAAGCAAATAGAATTACAGGACCAAGGCACCACTGCACAAGGTTGGCAGGAGCAACGATACAGGTCTCTCTCATTCGTACGAAGTATTACGACGTTTAGCCCCTCCTCGGCACACCTTCCACCTTCGCCAGGCAAGGCAACCTCCGTCCTCCGACAAGAGTGCCACCCAAGAAAGAAAGAAAGAAAGCCAAGACTATCAGCAGTACGAAGTACCGTCAGCCATTTTTGCCGCCACGCCAACCCAGGCAGAGATACCGAACGACGTCAACTGGGCGTGCACACCATAGGTCCACAAATCCACGGATGCGCACTTGATACGACGCTGTCCTCTTTCACTCCCTTTCACTCCTATTTTACTGTACACGCCCCTAGCAACTCTCTTCCAAGCCGCCGCGCCACCCCATATTAGACTTGAGCGGCCCCAACCATATACGACGCTGCTAGTACGAAGTAAGGCACCATACGCATCAAATCGAATCCTGCCAGGGTCAGAATCGGCTACTTCTGCGAACTCAGTGGGACCAGCGACCGACGGTACAGACGGAACAGCCAGGCTAATAGCACCATTGTTCCCACAGTTTCCACGGCGCTGCTGCCTTATCCCAGCCGGTTTTTGAGGCTACAGTTGTACTGGAGTACAACAACTAGCGTACGACTAGTACATCGATACCCACATCCAAGTCCCACACCTCTGCGGTGACTCGACACTGACTTGATCATTAATGTCCGGCTTTACTGCTGCACTCCCTGTGGCGTCTCCTTCCCCAGGTATGTACGGAGTATTTACTAGGCCTTGTACCATTTTTCGTTGTCATCGTTTCTTGTCACTCTCTTCATCATTGTCCTCTGTATTATCCTTGACACAGTTATTGTCATTCTTTCTTCCTCTTGTCATTTGTATTGATCTGCTGGATCAAACGTAGCATCAGTGCACAATCCATCCTTCAGTCCAAAGAACACACTTGGATAAAATCCCACACTTCGCCTCCCAAACCCACACCCACCCACACAGCTCCTACTTTCCCTTCCCCCAAACAACGATCACACCAACAACAAACTAACCCAAACTCTTTCACCATTAACTTTTGACTACAGATCTTGGTCGTGTACAGGCCAAGCAATCTCAACTAGCAAAACAGGCTATGACTGGAAAAGTAGCAACTGGTTTTTCACCGTTGCAGTCGCCCATCCACTTTCAACCCAACAACTACCATGACCTCGATGCACATCTTGTTCGTCATGGAGGCGACGACAACATGAATCCCCCAGCATCAGATATGCCACCAACACCCACAGAGCCAGCTCCAACTTCAAAGCCCGATATGCCACCTCCTCCATCAATCACAATGCCGGTCCCCACTCCAGCGATGCCAGCTCCTGTGCCCATGAAGGGTATCCATGACATCCATGGCCATGGCCCATTTGCCCATCTCTATGATTACCATGGGCTGAGCCAAACAGAACCCTTCCCACCTTACTCTACGAGCCACCCATCAACTGCCCCAGGTTCACCAAGGTTGTTGTAAGTCTCATCCTCCCATTTTCTTCTTCTCTCATCTGCTTTGGGGGTCAGAGTTCATCTCCCTTTTGATATTGAATTACCCCTCATTGTCTTCGTTAAAACTCCTTGCAGAACACAGTCCAAGCTAACAAACCTGCCTCCTTAGCCTGACGAGGTCGAATTCTGGCCATACGCCACGCATCCGGCCCCATGCGACGACCTTGAACATCCCTGGAATGACTCGCTCCAGGGCTTCCCCCGATGGAAGGATCCCCGACCGTGATGTCGCCTCCAAGCTTGTCGTCGTTATGGTGGGCCTACCAGCTCGTGGCAAATCCTACATTACGAAGAAGATACAGCGATATCTCGCGTGGCAACAGCACAACACCGAGATCTTCAATGTGGGCAATCGGCGCCGTGTTGCTGCGGGCATAGCGACCTCGCCGAACCCGCCGGAGCCAACATCAACGTTGACGCCCCCCAGCGGACCCGAACAAGCCGCTGCCATTTTGTTGAATGGCGTTCCCGCGCCACTCCCCGAGCCCACTTCCCTTGACCTGGATGCGCCGAATCTGGAGAAGGAGGAAGCGGATGAATTGAAGGACCAATCAGCTACCTTCTTCGATCCCAAGAATGAAGCTGCGGCCAAAGTCCGAGATCAACTGGCTTTGGATACTCTTGACGAGCTTCTCAACTACCTTCTTCGACAAGGCGGCTCCGTTGGTATTCTCGACGCAACCAACAGTACCATTGAGAGGCGCCAGCTGATTGTCGATCGTGTCAAGGCGCGAGAGCCAAAGCTCGGCATTCTCTTTATTGAGAGTGTCTGCACAGATAAGGCTGTGAGTATCTGAATATGAACCCTTTTCTCCCCATTTTCAACGAATTCCTCTGATTTACTGACTATGTCTAAAACAGCTTCTCGAGGCGAATATGCGCCTAAAGCTTTCCGGACCTGACTACAAGGACAAGGATCCCCGCAAGTCGCTTGAGGACTTCCGAAAACGGATTGAAGCCTACGAAAGCGCGTATGAACCACTCGGTGAATATGAGGAAAAGGAGGATTTGCAATACATCAGCGTAAGGCGGCCTTTCTAAACAAATTCTTGGGAATGAGCTAACCCCTTTGCTTCGCAGATGATCAATGTGGGCAGAAAGGTGATCCACTACCACCTCAGAGGATTCCTCAGCACCTTGATTGCTGGGTATCTCACTACCTTCAACCTCTCGCCTCGGCAGATCTGGATCACTAGGCATGGACAGAGCGAGGATAATGTCAAGGGAAAACTCGGCGGTGACTCGCCGCTCACCGAGCGCGGCCGCGCGTTTTCCCGTGCTCTGTACAACTTCATCACTTACCAGCGCAGGGCTTGGATTGTTGAACAGCAAGATAACATGGCAGCTGCATCATTCCCTCCTCAGCCCGGCGACTTGACCCCGCCCTATCCCGAATACAATCGCGAAATCGATGAGAAGAACTTTTGCATTTGGACGTCGATGCTGCAGCGAAGTGTCGATACGGCACAGCTCTTCGAGGCAGATGATGATTATGACGTGAAGAATTGGGAGATGCTTAACGAGATCAATTCGGGCCAGTTCGAGGGCAAGACGTACGATGAGATCGCCCGAGACTACCCCGAGGAGTACCGCAAGCGCATCACCGACAAGCTCCACTATATTTACCCCGGCGTTGGCGGCGAGGGCTATCTTCAGCTTATTCACCGCATGCGCGATCTTGTTCGCGAGATGGAGCGGATTTCCGATCACGTCCTCATCATCGGCCATCGGTCGATTTGCAGAGTTCTGATGGCGTATTTTATGAACCTCACCCGTCACGATATTACTGACCTCGACGTCCCGCTTGGCATGCTTTACGCCATTGAGCCGAAACCGTACGGAATAGCGTTCCATGCGTACAAGTACAATGAGCAGAACGGGTGGTTCGACGAAGTCCCCAACTACACGCCACACCGAACGGACCGCTACGATGGTAAGGATTAAGATGGTAGTCCTTCACCGTTCGGCAAGGTCTACTCGAAATCATGACACTTCTTTACCTTGTGTGCGAAAAACTACTCGCATATTTACTTACCTTTTTCTTTGCGCGCGTTTTACCAATCACTCTACTCTACACCGGCGTTATCGTTTATTTCTCTTTTCTCGGATTCGTGGTTTAAGGCTTGGGAAGACCTGGGAAGCATGACGGCTGCTCTTTTATCTTCGACTCTAGAACGACGGCGGCTTTCATCTCTTTTATCACTGCTGTGATTTCGTTTCTCGATTTCCTCTCTATGCCGGGCATTCTGGCATGGCATGGTCTGGTCCTCTTGGCGCACACCGCTTGCGCCTGCCGCTTGTTTCGTGTTTTTACTGTTATCATTTTGTTCTGCTTTCTTCTTGATTTGTTTTTTGTCCTCTTATTTCCTGTTTACAGGCTCGTTATGGAGTTGGGGGCAAACCATCATGCATGACCAAATGGTTCTTATACCCGGAAGATCGATAACTGGCATTGATGTCTCTGCCTCGATTCTTTCCAAAGCAAATTCAAATTCTCAGGTCTTTAGGGAAATTCAAAGGAAATGGCGGGATTCGGTTTTACAACGGAACGGTTCAACAAGGAAAGGGGGGGTGGAAATCTCGGCTCTGTTCTTCAAATGGTTTCTAAACTCCCCACGGATTCTTCTCTTTTTCTTTTTCTTTCCTTCCGATCTTGTTCTTCTAGACAGAGAGTCAGCAAAAGACTTTTTTTTCGCGTGAGGGTTGGTCTGGTCTGGTCTTTTTACAAACTTACAGATAGATTGCATTTCGAGGCGAGGTTAGACGAAAAGAAACGACTTGATACCCTGGCGCATTTTATAGAGTTTCTTCCCCCTTGGGATCGGGGGATTTGTTGGCTCTTTCGATTTATTTTTTTTTTCTTTCTCTCTTCTTCTCTTTTGCGATGAATAACAGATTCTGTTGCAAAGTGATTTTCCCGCATCTGGTTGATGATCTCTCGTCCCTTGCTAGGTTGTAGACTCGTAGAGGACAACATCACAATCATGTTGAGAAGGGGACCGTCCCTCGGAGAAGTTCACTGAACTTGAGAGTAACCGACAGCAGATGCAAGCATCTCCAGTAGATATAGACTTATAAGTGACGTTTCAGCTATAATCTATTTGTCTATCGTATTAAAAGAAGAAGCAAGGAAAGAAGCGACTGAAAAAGACATCGAAGGTGGGAGAACAAGGTGAAAAGGTAAGACGACAACAACAAACTCGACAAGGGAATCTAGGACAACCTCTATAAGAAAACTAACAACTGCGAATAGGAAGAAAAGCAAACAAAACCCAACCCAAAAAGGAATTCTCATCAAATGTGTGTCCACCTGGGGTCATTCTCAACTACCCCCAACAACAGCAGCAATAGTAACCATCTGCTGCATCCTCCTCCTATCAACCTCCTTCTTCATAACACAAACACAACTAGCAACAGCCAACCTCCTCATCTCCTCCTCCTCTCCCCTCTTCGTATCCCTCCACGACCCCAAATCCAAAAGTAAAACCCCTCCATTCCCAGCCGTGTGCCTCGTGGTCCCGGGGGTGCGGGTCTCATCGGAGCGCACGAAGCGGGCCACCTCTGCGACCACTGTCTCGGTGGGCTTGGAAGAGCCAGCCTCCGCGACGGGGAGGATGCGTTCGAGGATGACGAGGGAGTTGGCGCCGGTTTGTTTGCGTTCGGCGCGGGATGCGTAGCGCCAGGTGAATGTGCCCAAGGTAGGGGAGCGGAAGATGAGGGTTCTGTGGAGGGCGGATTTGGATTTGATGGCGATGGAGTTAGGGTTGCTTTCGTCTACTTCTTCCTCGCTTCCTTCTTCTTCTTCGTGTCCTAGGTTCTCATCGCTGTTGTGGAGAGTAATGATGGGCGGCTTTCCCGGCCCGAAACGGTAAGTAGTAGAGGCTAGAGGCGCAGCGGAGAGGTCCGAGCCAGGGACGAGCCGGCACGATCCAGAGCTACGGGCCTCGCGGACGGAGGTGTACAGCGGCTCCGTGAAGCGCGTGATTTGCGGATCGTGCGTGATGTCGTAGATGGGGATGGGGTCCGGGCGCGGAGGCGTGGGGAGTGACAGCGCCGGGTGGCCGATGCAGTCGATGCGGAGCTTCTGGGTGGGCGTGAAGGGTTTGTGGGTCTTGCTGAGGGGGGATGTGAAGGGGTCGGCGGTGGCGTCGGGGGAGATGTCGGAGTAGGACGGGGGGAGGTCGGTGGTGGATGAGGATGCGGAGGAGGCGGAGGCGGAGGCGGAGGCGGTGGTGGAGAAGGTGGTGAGTTCGTGGGCGATGGGGGTGTAGGGGGGTGCGGAGGAGGAGGAGGAGGAGGGGCGGATGATTTGTGCAGTGGCCATTTTTGGGAGATTATGTAGAGATATTGTTGTGAGAGTGTCTAGAACTTGATGGCTGGATTTGAGAGGAGATTTGATGAGATTTGATGTTTGATATTCACTTTTGTCGCGATAGATTCGTCGGCCAAGGTGTTGTTGCAGGTGGTTCTTCGTAGCTTGCAGCTTTTGGGCTCGGATGGGACAATTTAACGACTTCTCTTTAATGTTATCGATCTCAGTCTCGATGATCAGGTTGATTCTAGTGTGGTGTTGCGGTTCGTGATGCTTCAACATTGCTCTCCAAACCGCGAGCAGCATCCTCAATATATATCATCTCCATCATCGACATCGCCGGGATGCTCCTCCCAACTCCATCCCGACACAGCCTTAGCGGACCATCAAAATACGGCTAATACGCCAGTACAATATCACCCTGCCTCCCTCGAGTGAAACCCAAAGCTTAAGCTTCCTACAAGGCATGACCAAAAAATGGTAGTCTAGTCTCCCAGACCTGCGTCATACCGTCTCCAACGGCAATGAAAGAACGAAATGGAAGAACCAAAGACACAACCCAAAAGAGGCTTCTTCGGCATCACTCCGACAAATCAGGTGCAGCGTACTGAGGTACCATGTGGCTGTTCCTCCATTCTCCTTAGTGCGCCCAACCCCTTGCGCCGATCAACCGGGTGCTTCGCCCCGCTTCTGGAACAGAAGGAAAAAAAACCCGAGGAATACGGCGAGATTTTGGTGGGGTTCTTTTTGGGTTTCCCGAGGAGTACGAGCCCAAGATGGGCCGTTTGAGGTTTGGGGGGGCTGTGCCCTGGGTTTGTTTAGGCTTTTGACATGACGCCTTTCGTTTGTGCCTTTTCCCTTTGAGGCTATGGCATTTTTACGATGAGTACGATGGCTAAGCCTTTGTGAAGAGATTCTTTTGATGGGGATGGTGCTGGGTGTTATATCCCCGAAGAGAGCGAGAATCATGGGAAAGGGGAGATTGTCCCCGCGAGTTGGATAATAGGGGTTTGAAGATTCAAGCGGGGTTGGATAACGAAACTTGAATAAAGTCGAGAGATTAATTGCAATGGCTTTCTGACCTAGTCAGTCCCATCCACGACTCACGATGTGGTCTCACATGTACGCCGGAGAATTTCCCCTGCCATCCATCTTTACCTGCACCTCTACCTTTCAGTATGCATTTCCTAGTGTTAGCTTGGGCCGAAGGCTCTTCAGGGCTAGGAAGAATGCGAAGGATACGAAGAAAACATGCAACAATACGTGTAGAGAGCTAGGGATTTGCATTACCGCCTATCCAGATAGGAGCTGCCTCGATGCCTGTAGAGTAGTAAAATGATCGGGGAAAACAAAATCCAAAGATCCAACACCCAACTGTACCCATATCCACCAAAAGAGTCTAGATATTCCTTTCTTCTCCCATCATTATGTGCATAAGACACACGTTTGATATATCTCTTTCCAAAAGCCAGACACCAGTAACAGAGCCCAAGCCAAACCCAACTTCCTCCACCTTTTTGAGATATTCCACACAATTCCAAAACCCCCCGGCCCGATCTTCCCAGAAAGACTACCTCGTCTTCCCAAAGAAAGTAATATCCCGATCCAACTGCTCCTCCACCCACATCGGCCACGTATTATACAACCGATGCTCAAAGTCTACCTGTCGATTCAGATACTTGAGCCACCGCGACAGGCCCGGGTCGATGGCGTCCTGCTTGCCGCCGCCGGCAGGCCGCGTCGCGCGTGCCATCTCCTCGACCTCGGTGATGAAGGCCATGATCTGCTTCAGGGCGATCCAGTGCGTGGCGAGGAGGACCATGACTTGGTTCGAGGGGTCGATGATGCGCCGGAACTTGTCGTGCGGGAGCATCATCCACCAGCCGTAGTGTCTTCGTAAGGCTTTGTATGCTAATAGAATGGGGGAAAAAAAAAAAGAAATAGGGTTAGTCCTGCCTTGCACAGCGAAGCGGCAACTGCCGAGAAAGAAAACGAGAACTCACCATCGAACGACGACGTAAACAACTTCTGCACCCAATCAAGCAACAAGTCATGATACTCAATCTCCACCTCATCAAAACACAACGGCCTCAAATTCTGAATCGCCACAAGCGCCATATCGGACCACTCCGTCTGAATCAGCGGTAAATCCTGCATAAATGGCGCCAGCAGATTCTCGGCATCCTCGTTGACCATGTTCGTGAATATGGGGCTGACGCCCTTCATCCACATCTGCATGCACACGATGAGGATGCCGCGCACGAAGGCCATGAACTCGGCCATGCCGTCGTCGAGCTGCACCGACTGGAACGTGAGCGCGAAGCAGGTGGCCACCATGGCGTTGGACTCGTCCTGCCGCACCTCGGTGGTCCGCGACATTTCGGAGAGGCGCTTCTTGATGGCGCGGATGGCTTTTAGACGGTGGGCCATGGCGAAGGTGAGCAGGGACGGGTCTTGTTGCATGAGGTCGGAGGCTGCGAGGCCGAGAAGCGCGTGCATCAGGTATTCATGCTGGAGACATAAGCAGGTTAGAAAGAAGCTTGCCTTCGGAGAGAGAGAAGGGGGGAAAGGAGTTTGCACAACCTCTTGTGATAAGCATGGCACCTCGTGCGTCCATACGCTCTCGTTGGCCACGGGCACGGACGGGTAGCACTTGAGCAGGAAGTGTTGGAAAAACCTCATGTCCTGCAAGCTGAAGAGGGGAATCTGGTGATGAGGCTGGTGCACAATCTGCGGCATCGCTGGGTATTCACACTTCAACCCTGTCTTTACGCAATGCCCGCAAGCAGGCTTCGTCTCTTGGCACTAGACGATGCGACGTTAGCTGCCCGTTTCCTACATTTCGATGGCTTCCGTTCTTTCCATGCAAAGGTTGGTATGTTAGGGATAGTGGGAGGCAAGCTGCCCCACCCCCAATTGGCCTGTCACGGTTCGTGATGAGATATAAAAAAAAAGAAAGGCAGACAGAGAGGGCAAAAAAAAAAAAAGAAAGAAAACAGAATGGAGGTGGGTGTAGGGTATACCTTGATCCTTCGCCGCTTGCAATTGAAACATCCTCTCCGGCTCTTCGTATGTCCCCTCCGCTCATGCCTCTGCTTC
>Ga0164243_10012943_pt1 | contig 11774 bp, 9 predicted proteins | sample OricompcompostOP_FD_108781 | JGI IMG/M metagenome (GOLD analysis project Ga0164243, IMG submission 108781) | Organic Plus compost microbial communities from Emeryville, California, USA - Original compost - Organic plus compost (OP) | ecosystem: Engineered > Solid waste > Mixed feedstock >...
ACGGGGGCGTTGTTGTACTTCCAGGGTTCCAGGCGTCGCCTGCGGCGGGCATCCAACCCCGCGCGGGGTTGCGCGTAGCGTGTGATCTTCGGCTCGGCGCCCTGGCTGTACCACCACGCCCCCGTGCCAGCAATCTGCACAGACCCCGCTCGGAATCCTGGCCGCACTTCGCAAACGGCGACCCGCCACGCACGGCGGCCGCACGCGCAAATAAATCAGTCTCGCGAAGCGAGGCCTTTTGCGGGGGAGCGCGGGGAGCGCCGACTCTGGGCCGGTGGCGGTGGTTGGATCGGCGTTGGGACGTGGGAGGTCGTGATGGTGGAGCATCCGGTGGTCGGGTATCTGGTCTGGGCCGTGCTGTTCGGGGCGGTGTTCGCCTGGGAGGGGCTGGGGCTGGCCGGGGTGGCCGGGGTGCCGACGCTCAGTGACGCGGTGCGGGCGGTCATGCGGTATCCGGTGGGCCGGTGGGTGCTCTTCGCGTTGTGGCTGTGGTTCGGGTGGCACTTCTTCGTTCGCGGCTGGCACTTCCTGCTGCGGGGAACGACGGGCGGCTGACGTGCCGGGCACGCTGGCGGCCGGCCTCATGCTGACCGGCTACGTCCTGGTCATGGCGTACCTCGCGCTCGGCCTGCGGCTGCTGCGCCGCCCGGAACGCGCGACCCCGGCGAGAACCGGGTGGCCCGCCCTGATCCGCCGCGTGGCGGGCACCGCGGCCGGCGGATACCTGCTGCTCGTCGCCGTGGCGGCCGGCTACGACCGCTGGGTGGCGCACCCCGGCGGCGGGTTCGTGGCGAGCGCGGTCACCGGCGGCGCGCTGCTGACCGCGCTCGCCCTGCCCGCGTTCCTCGCCGCGACCTGGCTGTGCACCCGGCGCAAGGACCGGCGCTGAGCCGCTCCGTTACCGGTTCGGCACGCAAATGCGTACGGTGGCGCCCTATGGCGGACGAAGTTATCGGCGCGCCGGGTCCGGCCCGGCCGGACCGGGCGGAGAGGTGGCGGGGCCGGATTCGCCGGCATGGCGGGTTCGGCGTGGTGCTGGTGCTGGCGGCGGGGCTGCGCGCGGTGGTGCAGCTCGCGTACGCGCCCGCGTTGTTCATCCCGGACTCCGGAAGCTACCTGGCGTTCGCGTCCCGGGTGGCCAACGGCGAGCTGACCCCGGGCGGCCACCGGGTCAGCGGTTACGCGTTCGCCCTGCTCCCGTACGTCCTCGGCCACAACCTCCCGGCGATCGTGGCCACCCAGCACCTGCTGGGCCTGGCCTCGGGCGTGCTGATCTACGCGCTGCTCCTCGCCCGCGGCGCCCACCGCCGGCTCGCCGTGCTGGCGAGCGTGCCGGTGCTGTTCGACCCGCTGCAGCTGAACGTGGAGCAGTACGTCCTGGCCGAGACGCTGGCGACGTTCCTGCTGCTGGCCGCCGTCGCGGTGCTGGCCTGGCCGGGCCGCTGGCGCTGGCGGCGCCCGGTGGTGGCCGGCGTGCTGCTGGCCGGCGCGACGCTGTCCCGTACGCCCGACCTGGTGGTCGCCGCCCCGGCGCTGGTCTACGTCCTGCTGGCCTGCCGCCCGTGGCGGCGCGCGATGGCGTACGGCGGCGCGCTCGCCGGCGCGCTGGTGGTGGCGCTCGCCGTCCCGCTGGCCGCCTACACCAGCGCCGCGAACATCGACCGCGGCGGCGGCACCGTCACGGGCATCGCCCAGCGCTTCCTGTACGCCCGGCTCGCCCCGGTCGCCGACTGCTCGCGGCTCGACCTGTCCCGCGCCGAGCGGAACCTGTGCCCGACGGGACGGCCGGGGCGGCGACCGGGCCCCAACTACTACATGTGGTCGACCGCCTCGCCGTTCCTGCGCCTGCGCCCGCCCGCCGGGACCTCCACCGTCGACGTGGTGCGCGGCTTCAACCGGCAGGTGCTGCTCAACCAGCCGCTGAGCTACGCCGGGGTGGTCGCCGCCGGCTACCTGTACGGCTTCTCCCCGGTACGCGGCAGCGGCCCGGACCGGCTCCCGTCCTGGGTGTACAAGTTCCAGTCGCACTACACGGCCTGGAACACCAGCGCCACCGCGATCTCCCGCGCCTACGGCGACACCCGCCCGATGTCGCGCCCCGGCCTGCAGCGGTTCCTGCACGCGTACGGCCACTTCTACGTCCCCGGCCCGGTCCTGGGCGCCGGGCTGGTCCTCGGCCTCGCCGCCGCCGTCGGGCTCGGTCCCGCCCGCCGCTCCGGGCAGCGCGCGACCTCCTTCCTGTTCGCCGCCTCCGCCGCGACCGTGCTCGTCCCCGGGGTCGCGCTGTCCCTGTTCAGCTGGCGCTACCAGCAGCCGCAGATGTCGCTGATCCCGCTGGCCGCCGTCACCGGCCTGGTCGCCCTCGTACCGCGGTTCCACCGGACGCCCGCGAAACCCGTGGTGGCGGTGGACGAACGGCCTCCGGCGAGCCCGGTCGCACGGTGAAGTGGTACGCATCGGTATGGTGATACCGGTGCGTATTTCGACGATGGCGGTCGGATTCCGGGGCGACGTACAGCCGGTCGTCGCGCTCGGCAGCGCTTTGGCCGATGCCGGGCACGACGTGCGGATGGCGACCTCCCCGGAGTTCGAGGGACTGGTCACCGAGGCCGGGCTGAGCTTCTCGCCCGCCGGCCCGCGCGCCAGCGACGTCCTCAACGCCGCCGACGGGCGCACGCTGGTGGGCGGCGGCAAGGGGATCGTACGGCAGGCCGCGCAGCTGCGCCGGGTGCTCGACCCGCTGGTCGCCCAGCTCCTCGACGACCTGCGGCGCGCGGTCGACGGGGCGGACGCGGTGCTGTTCACCCCGCTGGTCAACATCGGCAACCTCGGCGAGCTCGGCATCCCGGCGATGATGCTGTCGCTGTGGCCGAAGAGCCGGACCCGCGACTTCCCGGCGATCGGCTTCCCGCGCGCGCGGCTGCTCGGCGGCCCGTACAACTGGCTGACCCACGTGCTGCTCGAACAGCTGTCGTGGCGGCCGTTCCAGCGCCGCGGCAACCAGGCCCGCCAGGCGCTCGGCATGCCGCCGATGCGCTGGGACACCCCGCTGGGGCTCACCCACAAGCAGCAGGTGCCGGTGCTGTACGGGTTCAGCGAGACGGTGGTGCCGCGCCCGGCCGACTGGGGGGAGTCGCTGCACATCACCGGGTACTGGTTCCACGACACCGGCGCGGACTGGCAGCCCGGGGCCGACCTGCGGCGCTTCCTCGACGACGGCGAGCCGCCGGTGGTCATCACTTTCGGCAGCATGACGGCCGGGGACCCGGCGCGGCTCACCCGCGTCGCCACCCGGGCGCTGGACCTCACCGGCCGGCGCGGCGTGCTGGTCGGCCCGTTCGAGCCGGTGCCGCCGAGCGACCGGGTGTTCCACGTCCCGGAGATCCCGCACTCGTGGCTGTTCCCGCGGGCCGCCGCCGTCGTGCACCACGGCGGCGCCGGTACGTCCGCGGCGGCGCTGCGGGCCGGCGTGCCGAACATCGCCGTGCCCTTCTTCGCCGACCAGCCCTTCTGGGCGGAGCGCATCCAGCTCCTGGGGGCCGGCCCGCGGCCGGTTCCCCGTAAGGCGCTCACCCCCGAGCGGCTGGCGGCGGCGATCCGGGAGGCGACGACCGACCGGCACATCCAGACCGGGGCCGAGCGGACCGGCCGGCTGCTGCGCGCGGAGGACGGCCCGGCCCAGGCCGTGAAGGCGATCGAGCAACACCTCTAGCCCGACGTATTGACGCTCCTCATGGGCGCTTGTAGCGTCAATAACAGACGGAGCAGGTCCGTATTTCGACCGGGTAACCGACGTCCGGCGTTTCTCCACCCCCGAGGAGCGGACTTGGACTGGGACCAGCGCTCGCCTCTCCTCGCCGCCGGCGCAGGGCAACGAGAGGTACAGCATGGGACGACTGAACGGCCGCGTCGCGATCGTGACGGGCGCCGGCAACGGGATCGGTGCGGCGATCGCGCGGCGGTTCGCCCGCGAGGGCGCGCACGTCGTGGTCAACGACCTGGGCAGCTCGCCGGACGGGACCGGGGCGGACGCGGGCCCGGCGGAGGGCGTCGCCAAGGAGATCCGCGCGGCCGGCGGTAAGGCGCTCGCCGACCACGGCGACATCGCCGACGTCGCCACCGGCGAGCGGCTGGTGACCACCGCGGTGGAGGAGTTCGGCAAGCTCGACGTCGTCGTCAACGTGGCCGGGATCCTCCGCGACCGGATGATCTTCAACCTCGGCGAGGAGGACTGGGACGCGGTGATCCGCGTCCACCTCAAGGGCCACTACTCGACCGTACGGCCCGCCGCGCGGTACTTCCGGGAGCAGCGCAACCCCGACGGCAACTACCGGATCATCAACTTCACCTCCGTCTCCGGCCTCGACGGCTCGCCCGGCCAGCCGAACTACGCGGCCGCCAAGATGGGCATCATCGGCCTGACGTACTCGCTGGCCCAGGGCCTGGCCAAGTACGGGGTCACCGCGAACGCGATCGCCCCGGGCGCGGCCACCCGGCTGACCGGCACCGTGCCCGAGGACAAGAAGGCGTTCAAGCGGAACGACGACGACCCCGAGCGGTCGCCGGACAACATCGCGCCGCTCGCCGTCTTCCTGGCCGGCGAGTCCTCCGGCTGGCTGAGCGGCCGCACTCTTGAGGCGCGCGGCTACCAGGTGGGCCTGTACAACAACCCGCAGGTCATCCGGCAGATCACCGCCGGCGGGCCGTGGGACCAGGACACGCTGGAGCAGATGATCGACGCGAACTTCCGCTCCGCGGCCGACGGCCTGCCGCCCAGCGTCTTCGCGGCGCAGCTCAAGCGCAACTGAGCCCCGATCCCGCGGACCGGGCCGTACCTGGCAGGGGAGTGGCGTGATGCACGTCTTGGACGGGATGCAGGTCGTCGAGCTGGCCGGCGGTGTGGCGGGCCCCATCGCCGGGATGTTCCTCGCGGACTTCGGCGCCGAGGTCGTCAAGGTGGAGCCACCGGACGGCGACCCGGCCCGTACGGACCCGGGGTTCGTCATGTGGAACCGCGGGAAGAAGAGCGTGCTCGCGGACCCGGGCGACGCGGAGCGGTGCGCGTGGCTGGGGCGGCTGGTCGCCGGCGCGGACGTCTGCGTCGTCAACACCGAGGACGACCTCGGCCGGTACGGGCTGCGCGCGGCGGACCTGCGGGCCGCCGCGCCGCGGCTGGTCGTGCTGGTCGTCGCGCCGTACACCGCGGCGGGCGCGCCGTGGCTCGGCGGGCGGGAGTCGCACGGGCTGCTGGCCGCCGCCACCGGGTTGGCCTGGCGGCAGGCGTCCACCGACGGCGCGCCGGTGGAGATGGTCGCGCCGCAGTTCCTGTACGCGCACGGCGTGTGGGCCGCGGCCTGCGCGGTCGCCGCGCTGGTCGAGCGGGAGACCTCCGGGCTCGGGCAGACGGTGACGGTGACCGGGGTGAACGCCGTGATGGAGGCGGGGGTGTCGCAGCTGACCATCCCCGCCGACGGCGCCGACCCCGACACGGCGATCGGGCCGGCGGGGCGGCACCCGACGTACAGCCGGTACCAGGCCGGGGACGGGAAATGGCTCGGCGTCGGCGGGCTCGGGCGCAAGTTCGAGGCCGCCACGCTGCGCGTCCTCGGCCTGGCGCACGTCGTCGACGACCCGCGCATGGGCGGCCAGGCCGGGCTGCTCGAGGCACGGAACTTCGAGTGGATCTCCGGGCTCATCGCCGAGGCGTTCCGCGGCCACGACCGGGAGCACTGGCTCACCCGGCTGGCCGAGCAGGGCATCCCGTGCGGCCCGCTGGACGACCCGGACGTCTGGCTGGACCACCCGCAGGTCACCGCGATCGGCATGCGCGCCGACACCACGGACCCGGTCCGCGGCCCGGTGACCATGCCCGGCGTCCCGGTGAACCTCACCCGCACCCCCGCGCATCCGCCCCGCCCGGCCCCGGCCCCCGGCGCGCACGACGGCGACGTCACCGTACGCCCACCCCGTACGGCCGAGCCCGCGCCCGCGCGCCTCGCGGAGGGGCCGCTGGCGGGGTACCGGGTGCTGAACCAGGGGACGTTCGTGGCCGGGCCGTACACCGGCTGCCTGCTGGCCGAGCTGGGTGCCGACGTGACCAAGGTCGAGCCGCCCGATGGCGACCCGTTCCGGGCCAACGGGTTCACGTTCAACCGCGGGATGCGCAGCCTGGCCGTGGACCTCAAGGCGCCCGCCGGGCAGGACGCGTTCCACCGGCTCGCCCGCGACCACGACGTGGTGGTCACCTCGCTGCGGCCGGGCGTGGGCGCCAAGCTGAACATCGACCACGCGGCGCTGGCCGAGGTCAACCCGTCCATCGTGACCGTGTCGCTGTCCGCGTTCGGCGAGGTCGGCCCGATGGCCGCGCTGCCCGGTGTGGACATGGTCATCCAGGCGATGTCCGGCATGATGCGCCGCCAGGGCGGCGCGGGGGAGCCGGTCGCCAACACCCTGGCCATCATCGACACCACCACCGGCGCGATGGGCGCCCTGACCGTCGTCCTGGCCCTGCTGCACCGCGCCCGCACCGGCGAGGGCCAGCACGCCTGGTACTCCCTCATGGCCACCGCCACGTACCTGCAGTCCGGCGAACTGGTCCGGTACCCCGGCCGCCCCGCGCCGCCGGTGGGCGGCCCCGACCACCGCGGCGCCGACCCCCTCGACCGCTTCTACGCCGTGGCCGACGGCTGGATCCGCCTCCAGGCCGCCGCCCCCGTACGCCCGTCCGACCTGACCGAGGCCGGGATCGCCGTCGACGCGGCCGCCGACCTGGGCCGCGCCCTGGAGAAGGCGCTCGCCGCGATGAGCGCGGCGGACGCCGTGGCCGCGCTCGAACGGGCCGGGATCCCCGCCGTGCGCGCCCGCACGATCGGCGAGGCGGTCCGGGACGAGGACCTGCTGCGCGAGGAGTACGTGCACGTACGGACGTCCGCCGACGGCCCGCCGATCCTCGCCCCGGGCCGCTACGCGACGTTCAGCCGCACCCAGCGGCACGGCCCGATGACCGTGCCCGGCACCGGCGAGCACACCCCCGAGGTGCTCCGCGCGGCCGGCCTGACCGAGGAGGAGGTGACCGGGCTGGTCGCGTCCGGCGTCGTCGTGCACGGCGGCCCGATGCCGCAGCGCCTCACGCCCGTCTACCGCTGAACCGGCGCCATTGACGCGGCCCGGGCCGCGGCGCACCATGACCGCGAGATCGTTCGGCCGTCCCCCGCCCGTACGAACGAATCGAGCCTCCCATGCCCGAGGCCCCCGTCCTCTCGACCGCGCCGCCGGCCCAGCGCCGGCGCGTCGCGTTCTCCGGTTTCGTCGGCACCACCATCGAGTACTTCGACTTCCTGCTGTACGGCCTCATCGCGCCCGTCGTGTTCGAGCGGCTGTTCTTCCCGAACTCCAGCAGCTTCGCCGCGACGATCTCGGTGCTCGGCTCCTACGCCGTCGGATACGCGGCCCGCCCGCTCGGCGGCGTGGTCTTCGGCCACTTCGGCGACCGCACCGGCCGCAAGCCGATGATGTTCGCGTCGCTGGTCACCATGGGCCTGGCCACCACGCTGACCGGCCTGCTGCCCTCCTACGCCGCGATCGGCGCGTGGGCGCCCGTGCTGCTCGTCGTGCTGCGCTTCGCGCAGGGCTTCGCGCTCGGCGGCGAGACGGTCGGCGCGAACATCCTCATGACGGAGAACGCGCCCACCGGCCGGCGCGGCCTGTTCAACGGCTACGTCCAGGTCGGCGCCGCCCTCGGATCCGTCCTCGCGTCGCTGGCCGCCGCCCTGGTCACCCGCATGGACGCGCCCGCGATGCTGGCCTGGGGCTGGCGCGTCCCGTTCCTGTGCAGCGCCGTCCTGCTGCTCGTCGGCGTGTACGTCCGGCTGCGGATCGACGAGTCCGCGGTGTTCACCCGCGTGGTGGCCGAACGCCGTACGGAGCGGGTGCCGCTGCTCACCGCGCTGCGCCGCGAGCCGCGCGCCTGCCTCACGGTGTTCTGCATCGTGATCACCGAGACGAGCATGCTGAACGTGTTCACCGTCTTCATCCTCACGTTCGGCCCCGCCGAGCTCGGCGCGTCGCCCGCGGCCATCCTGGACGGCGTCCTCATCGGCAACGTCGTCGGCATCGCCGCCAACCCGCTGTTCGGCCGGCTGTCCGACCGGGTCGGCCGCCGCCCGCTGATCGCCGCGTCCCTGGTCATCGCGGCGCTCTACACGCCGCTGTTCTTCCCGATGGTGGCCTCGGGCGACACCGCGCTGGTCGTCCTGGCGGTGGCGCTGCCCCCGGCGCTCATCCAGACGATGCTGTTCGGCGTGGAGGGCTCGTTCTACCCGGAGCTGTTCCGCAGCGCCCGGCTGCGCTTCTCCGGGCTCGGGCTCAGCCGCCAGCTCGCCGGCGCCCTCGGCGGGCTGTTCCCGGTGGCCGCCACCGCCGTCTTCGCGGTGACGGGCGGCACCTGGTCGGTGATCGCCCTGTACGGCGGGCTCACCGCGATCTCGCTGATCACCGTGGCCACCGCCCGCGAGACCCACCGGGAGACGATCGCCTGACCGTCACCCCGCGCCGAGGTCGAACGCGGGGTACGAGAGCGGCACGTGCTCGTCCATCGTCCGGCCCGCCCAGTCGTGGTCCGGCCACCGCTTCCACATGCGCTCGGCGATCCGCTGCAGCTCCGCGGTGTCCGCGTCGGTGTCCAGGCCGTCGACGACGCCGCGCTCCATGACGACCCGCCCGTCGACCATCGCGCGCTCCAGGTCCTCGGTCTCCGCGTAGTACACCAGGGACCGGATCGGGTCGCGGGTCGGCGTCATGTAGAGGCTGTCCGCCCGCCAGAAGCACAGGTCGGCCTTCGCGCCCACGCTGATGCGGCCCAGGTCGTCGCGGCCGAGCACGCCGGCTGCGACGGTGGTGGCCGAGTCGAATACGCTGCGCGCGTACCCGGCGTTGGCGTCGCGCTCCAGCACCTTGCAGATGATCGACGCCCACCGCGCCGCGTGCAGCATGGACTGCGTGGTGGTGTCCGTACCGAGGCCGACCCGTACGCCGCGCGCCCGGTAGGAGTCGTAGGTCTCCATGGCGATGCCGTTGCGCGCGAACACCCACGGGTTGTACGCGACCGCCGTGCCGGTGCCGGCCATCAGGCCGACGTCGTCGCCGCGGAAGTTCGTCCAGCTCGACCCGGTGACGAACAGCCCGTGGCCGATGATCGTACGCGGGCCGAGGAAGCCCAGGTCGGCAAGCCACTCGATGGGCGTGCGCCCGTGCCGGCGGGTCATCTCGTGGAACTCCGAGTACGACTGCGCGGCGTGGATCTGCAGCAGCAGGCCGTGCTCGTCGGCCAGCGCCTTGGAGTCGCGCAGCAGGTCCGCGGTGCAGGTGTCGACCTGGGAGGGGTTGAGGAAGCCGGTCACCAGGTCCGTACCGTCGGCGTTGCGGTTGCGCAGCGCGAAGTCGGCGGCGCGCTCGAAGGCGGCCGTGCCCCCGTCGTCGGCCCAGCGGTACGCCACGTTCCGGCCGTCCGGGGTGTACCAGGCGCCGGAGCGGTAGGACTCGGCGATGTACGCGCGCAGCCCGACCCGCCGGCACAGGTCGGCGACGTAGTCGCTCTCCGGCCCCATCTGCACGACCGTGGTGGCGCCGGTGCGCAGGTGCTCGGCGACCGACACCCGCGTGCAGGTGTGCAGGTCCGCCCGCTCGAGCGCCTGGGACCGCGGCGGCAGGATCTCGATCAGGTTGGTCGACCAGAACTGCCGCTTGTCCATGTCCTCGGCGATGCCCTTGTCCACCGGGGACTCGTGCATGTGGGCGTGCAGCGACACGAACCCCGGCGTGATCACGTGGCCGGTGTCCACGACCTCGTCGGCGGGCACGGCGCCGGGCCGCCCGACGCCGACGATCCGGTCGTCGCGCACGGTCACCGCGCCGTCCTTCAGCAGCCGGTGCCCGCCCTCCTGGTACGCGACGATCCACGGGGCGCGGTACTCCACGGTCCGGCTCACTGCCCGGCTCCCTTCACGATGCGGTGGGTGGTGGCGACGCCGATCGCGGTCAGCGCGGCGAGGCCGAAGAGGATCACGACCGGCCCCCAGTAGCCGCCGCCGGTGGCGGCGAGCAGCCCGGCGCCGACGATCGGCAGCACGCCGCCGAACAGGATCGCGGCGATCCGGTACGCCAGCGACATGCCGGTGTACCGGGTGGTGATGGTGAACGCGCGGCTGAGGAACGCCGGGATGCACACCCAGGCGCCGCCCTGCGCGGTCTGCGTCACGCACAGCATCAGCCCGATCAGCCAGAAGTTCCCGCTGCCCGCGACCAGGAAGTGCGGCAGCGCGGTGAGCACCGACCCGGCGACGGCGACGGCCATCACGCGGCCCGCGCCCACCCGGTCGGCCCACGCGGCCCACAGCGGGAAGGAGACGAAGCTGGTGGCCGCCGCGATCGTCTGGCCGAGCAGGAGTGGTGACTCGGCGAGCTTCATCGTCTCGGTCGCGTAGGACAGGAACAGCGTGCCGGTGACGTAGAAGCCGCCGACGCCGACCGCGACCAGGCAGGCCCCGGCCAGCACGGTGCGCCACTCGTCGCGCAGCACCCGTACGACCGGGACCTTGCGCTCCTCCTGGTGCTCCACCGCCTTGACGAACACCGGCGATTCTTCGAGCTTGAGCCGCAGCACCAGGCCGACGATGACCAGCACGCCGGCGAACCAGAACGGGATGCGCCACGCCCAGGCGGTCAGCACGTCCTGGCCGCCCAGGCCGACGAGCGCGAACATCCCGGACGACAGCACGGTGCCGGCGGGCGAGCCCATCTGCGTGAACGAGCCGAAGAAGTTGACCTTGCCGGCCGGCGCGCTCTCGGTGGAGATCAGCGCGGCGCCGCCCCACTCGCCGCCGATGGCGAAGCCCTGGACCAGCCGCAGCAGCACCAGGATCAGCGGCGCGGCGAGCCCGATGCTCGCGTACGACGGGACGAAGCCGACGGCGAACGTGGCCCCGCCCATCAGCAGCAGCGAGACGATGAGCGCCTTCTTGCGGCCCACCTTGTCGCCGAAGTGGCCGAAGATGACGCCGCCGATCGGGCGGGCGACGAACCCGACGCCGAAGACGCCGAACGCCGCGAGCGTCCCGACGAACGCGTTGCCGGTCTCGGGGAAGAACACCTTGCCGAAGACCAGCGCGGACGCGGTCGCGTACACGTAGAAGTCGTAGAACTCAAGGGAGGTGCCGGCCATCGCACCGATGGCCGCGCGCCGCGCGCGCCGGTCGGGCGCCACGGAAATGGTCACGATGATCCTTACGCCGATACGCCGAAGGGGGGTGATCGCGATCGTGCGCGGATCAAGCTAACACGCTTCCTCATATTTGAGGAAGTACCTGATCCTCGAACTCGGCGTCGGTGAGATCGGCCAGCCAGGAGATCATCGTGTCGAAGTGGCCGCGCACCAGGCGGGCGCTGTCCTCCGCGTCGCGCCGGCGGAGCGCGGCGGCGATGGCCGCGTGCTCCTCGTTGGAGCGGCCGGTGGCCGAGGCGCGCGCCGACGCCCGTACCAGGATCGGTTCGAGCCGGTCGATCTCGGCGAACAGCGCGTCGGCGATCAGCTCGTACGGCAGGCTCCCCGCGCTGCGGCACAGCAGCACGTGGAAGGCGATCGCGTCGGCGGAGAAGTCGCCGTCGTCGCGGCGGTGCCGGTCGTAGGCGTCGACGGTCGCCTCGATGCGCCGCAGCTCCTCCTCACCGGCCCGCGCGACGACCAGCCGGACCGCCTCGGACTCGATCTGGCGGCGCAG
>Ga0164243_10012944_pt1 | contig 11774 bp, 9 predicted proteins | sample OricompcompostOP_FD_108781 | JGI IMG/M metagenome (GOLD analysis project Ga0164243, IMG submission 108781) | Organic Plus compost microbial communities from Emeryville, California, USA - Original compost - Organic plus compost (OP) | ecosystem: Engineered > Solid waste > Mixed feedstock >...
CGGCTATTTCGGCGGCTGGCTGCACCGGGGGGGCGGCATATCAACCCCTATGCCTTCACCCTGGGCCTGGCCCGCGGCATCGCCGCCGAAGGCGTGCAGATCTTCGAGCATTCCCCCGCCCTGCGGATCGAGGCCCAGGCCGGGGGCTGGTGCGTCACCACGGCCGGGGGCAAGGTGCGCGCCCGCAGCCTGGCGCTGGCGACGGGGGCGCATGCCGGCGGGCTCTGGCCCGGCCTGGCGCGCAGCTTCGTGCCGGTCACCTCCTATCAGGCGGCGACGGTCCCGCTGGGGGCGCTGGCCGGACGGATCCTGCCCGGCGACGAGGCGTTTTCCGACACCCGCCAGGACCTGCGCTACATGCGCAAGGATCGCGAGGGGCGGATCATCTCGGGCGCGGCGCTGGCATTGCAGGCCGACGCGACGCGGCGCCTGCCGGCGCTGGTGCGCCGCCGGCTGGCATTGCTGTTTCCCGAACTGCACGATGCCGGCATGTCGGCATTTTGGGGCGGGCGCATCGCCATGACGGTCGACCGGCTGCCGCATCTGCATCGCGCGCCGGGCATGGCGGCCTGGGTCGGGTGCAACGGCCGGGGCCTGGCCCTGTGCTGCGCCATGGGCGGGGTCCTGGCGGATGCGGCGCTGGGGTTGCCCGAGGCGGAGCTGGCATTGCGCCCGACGCCGATCCGGGCGATCCCGCTGCACGGCTTGGTCCGGCGCACGGCCCGGATGATCCTGCCCTGGTATCGCTGGCGCGACCGAATGGAGATCTGATCCGCTCAGGGCCGCCGGCCCCGGCGCCCGGCCGCCGCCCCTTCCGTCGGGACGGGGTCCCGGGGACGCAAAAGGCTGCGCCCGGCCGCCAGCCGCCGGTGAGCCGCATCCGGACATTTCCGGCCTGTAAACCCCCTGCGATCTCCGATCCTGCGTCGCGCGCGGCGGCGGACGCCCGATCAGGCCCCGGGGGCGGTCAGGGCGCCATGGACCGGATCCGCGCCGGTCTTGTCCGCCATGCGGGGGCAGGCGCGTCACCGCGCGACGGCGGCTGCAGGATGTTGCGCGCGGCCAGGGGCGTCCGCGCCGCTGCCCACCGTTCAGCGGCCAGCCATCCGCTCGGTCGCCTCGGCGGTGCGGCGGGTGTTATTATAGATGCCAAGGCCCAGATAGATCATCCCGGCCATCAGGATCAGATAGATCGCCCCGCCGACCAGGATACCGATAGCGGCCAGAAACCCGCCCTGCGGGCTGAACAGCATCGAGATCGCCCCGACGACCACCAGCACGGCACCCAGAACGACCACGACATTGACAATGCGTTCCATCCAGAGAATGAAAAAATCTCTCATCGCTTCCCTCATCCGTAGCAAGATTCAACTCTGCGCCGGCGAACCCGGACCAGCATGGCTCGGCGACGGGATCCGGCCCGGCGGCAGGTCCGGCGATAGCTTGAGCCCATTCGCCTTTACCGCAAATTTCATGGAATGGATAGAAGTTACCATGCAGCCGCGGTTCACGTCGGCCCTTGCCCGCCATCGCTTGGCCTGACCACCGTCAGGCAGCTATCAGATCCGCATGACGGCCATACGACCGCCGGCCCATGCCGGACGGGAAAGGAGAGGCCGCCATTCGCGCCGGCGGCACCGCCATGCGGGGGATAGGCGCCGATGCCTCACCGCGGCTGCCCCAGATCGGGCCGCGGTTTGCGGGCACGAAGTCCGGGCGTGCCGCGCACTGTCTTTTCCGTTCCGCCGGCAGATGCGGCAGCGGAGAAAGTCACAGATTGTCGCCGCGGATGGCGTCGCAAACCGCATCCGTGACCTGCCGGGTGGTCGCCCTGCCGCCCACATCCGGCGTCAACACGCCATCGGCGCAAACCTTCTCGACCGCACGCATCAGGCGGCTTGCGGCATCGGCCTCGCCCAGATGCTCCAGCATCTGGACCGCGGTCCAGAAGGTCGCGACCGGGTTCGCGATACCCTTGCCGGCAATGTCGAAGGCCGAGCCGTGGATCGGCTCGAACATCGAGGGATAGCGGCGCTCCGGGTCGATATTCGCGGTCGGGGCCACCCCGAGCGAACCGGCCAGCGCACCCGCCAGATCCGACAGGATGTCCGCATGCAGGTTGGTCGCAACGATGGTGTCCAGGCTTTGCGGGTCCCTGACCATCCGCACGGTCATCGCATCGACCAGCATCTTGTCCCAGGCGACGTCGGGAAATTCCCCGGCGACCTCGGCGGCGATCTCGTCCCACATGACCATGCCGAAACGCTGCGCGTTCGACTTGGTCACCACCGTCAGCAACCGGCGCGGCCGCGACTGCGCCAGCCTGAAGGCATGGCGCATGATCCGGGTGACGCCGGCGCGGGTAAAGATCGCCACCTCGGTGCCGACTTCCTCGGGCAGGCCCCGGTGGGCGCGGCCGCCATGGCCGGAATATTCGCCCTCGGAATTCTCGCGCACGATGACCCAGTCCAGATCCCCGGGCCCCACATCGGCAAGCGGCGACCGGATGCCCGGCAGGATCCTGGTCGGCCGCAGATTCGCGTATTGGTCAAGGCCCTGGCAGATCGGCAGGCGCAAACCCCACAGCGTGACATGGTCCGGCACATCCGGCGCGCCCACGGCACCGAAGAAGATCGCGTCGAACGCCTTCAACTGCTCGGGACCGTCTGCGGGCATCAGCGCGCCGGTCCTCTTGTAGCGCGCCGAGCCCCAGTCGAACTCGGTCACGTCCAGGACAAAGCCACCGTCCCGCCGCGCCAGCGCATCAAGGGCCCGAAGCCCCGCTGCGACGACTTCGGGACCGATGCCGTCGGCCGGAATGGCGGCAATCCTGTAGGTCCTCGCCGAATGCCCTTTCATGCGGTCAGACCAGCGCATCGGCGACGGCCTTGCCGCAGGTCGCCGTGTCGGCAGTCCCGCCCAGGTCGCGCGTCCGCGATCCGGGTTCCGACAGCGCGCGCTCGATGGCGGCGACGATGTCCGCGGCGGCCTGCGGATGGCCCAGATGTTCCAGCATCATCGCGCCGGCCCAGATCTGCCCGACGGGATTGGCGATGCCCTTTCCGGCGATATCCGGTGCCGAGCCGTGAACAGGCTCGAACAGCGAGGGAAAGACGCGTTCGGGATTGATATTGCCCGAGGGGGCAATGCCGATCGTCCCGGTGCATGCCGGACCCAGATCGGACAGGATGTCCCCGAACAGATTGGAGGCGACAACGACGTCGAACCGATCGGGATGAAGCACGAACAGGGCGGTCAGGATGTCGATGTGATACTTGTCCACGCCGACCTCGGGGTAATGCCGCGCCATCTCGGCCACGCGCTCGTCCCAGTAAGGCATGGTGATCGAGATGCCGTTCGACTTGGTCGCTGAGGTCAGCCGGCCGCCGCGCCGGGCCGCGAGCTCAAAGGCATAGCGCAGGATCCGGTCCACACCGACGCGCGTCATCACGGTTTCCTGCAACACGAATTCGCGTTCGGTGCCGGCAAACATCCTGCCTCCGATCGACGAATATTCGCCCTCGGTATTCTCGCGCACGATCATCATGTCGATGTCCCCGGGCCCCCGCCCGGCCAGGGGCGAGCGGACCCCGGGCATCAGCCGCGCCGGCCGAAGGCTGACATATTGGTCGAACTCTCGCCGGAACTGGAGCAACGACCCCCAGAGCGAAACATGGTCCGGCACCCGGTCCGGCATCCCGACGGCGCCGAAGAAGATCGCATCATGGCCGCCGATCTGCGCCTTCCAGTCGTCGGGCAGCATCCGCCCATGCGCCTCGTAATAGTCGCAGGACGCGAATTCGAACATGTCGAAGCGCAGATCCAGCCCGTGCCTGGCCGCCGCGGCTTCGAGGACGCGGATACCCTCGGGCATGACCTCGGTGCCGATCCCGTCGCCGGGGATGACTGCGATACGGTGATGGTTGCTCATGCAGGGGCCCTTTCCCTCATTCGCGATGCCGCGAGACGCGCGGCCAGGGCCAGCGCACTTTCAAACGCGCCGATATCGGCGATGCCGCGACCGGCAATGTCATGGGCGGTTCCATGCGCGGGAGTGGTAAACACGACTTCGAGGCCGGTGGTGACGGTCACGCCCTTGTTGAAGCCGCGCAACTTGGTCGCGATCTGCCCCTGGTCGTGATACATGGCCAGCACGCTGTCGAACTCGCCGCGGAACGCCTTGAGATAGACGGTATCCGAGGGGAAAGGCCCCTCGCACCGGATCCCGGCCGCCGCCATGTCGCGCACCGCCGGCGCGATGATGTCGATTTCCTCGCGCCCGAACAGGCCGCCCTCGCCGGCATGGGGGTTCAGGGCCGCGACGGCGATGCGCGGCTCGGCGATACCTGCATCGCGCAGCACCCGGTCGGTCAGTTCTAGCGAAGCGCAGATATTGTCATGGGTGATCTGGTCCAGGGCGCCGCGCAGCGACACATGAGAGGTCACGCGGCTCATCCACTGTCCGTCGAGGACGTTCATTTCGCGAAACGGGCCCTTGTGGTCCAGCAGATGCGCGAACAGCTGGTGTTCGTCGGCAAAGCGCCAGCCGCCGTCGAACATCGCCTTCTTGTGCAGCGGCGCAAAGCATATTGCCTGGACCTGTCCCTGCCGGGCCAGGTCCGTCGCCGCCGCCAATGTCTCGCCGACGCGGTGGCCGACCCGCGCATCCGCAACGCCAAGGGTCAGCCCCGACGGGTCCAGATTGCCCAGGTCGATCATCGGCACCGCCGCGCCGTCATGATCCGCCTGACCGGGATGCGCAACCACGGCGATGGGGATATCGACCCCGGCATGGCGCATGCCCATCCGCATCACGCGCAGGTCGCCGACCAGCACGATCCTGGCGACGCACCGCGTTTCGGGACGCGACAACAGGCGGGCGGTCTGTTCGGGGCCGATGCCGGTCGGATCGCCCGGCACCAGCGCGATCACCGGCCGGGGCCGGAATTGGGATTGGGATTGGGATTGGGCGCTATGGGGATTTGTCATCTGCCATCTCCTCCTCTGGCCACATTGTCTGCAATCTTGTTATCATTCGCAAGTCCTGTTGGACAATTTATCATCTTACTGACAAGATTACTCCGTTCATGTCGGCAATACGCCGCGGATATGCGAAGAGGAGGGCCTGAATGACAATGGCAACAAGACATCCAGCCAGCATGGCAGAGCGGCTGCTGCCGGGTTTTACGCATCGCCGGATCGATACCTCGGGCGCGTGCATCAATGTCGCCATCGGGGGCGAGGGCCCGCCCCTGCTGCTGTTGCACGGCAATCCCCTGACCCATGTCAGCTGGCACAAGATCGCGCCCGATCTGGCAAGGGACTTCACGGTGATCGCGCCCGACCTGCGCGGCTATGGCGACAGCTCGAAACCCGAAGGCGGGCCGGATCATGCCGGCTACACCTTCCGGGCCATGGGGCAGGACAATTTCGAGGTGATGGACCGGCTCGGCTTCGATCGGTTCCAGGTCGCCGGCCATGACCGCGGCGCGCGGACGGCCTTTCGCATGGCGCTGGACCGGCCCGAACGGATCGAGCGCCTTGCCACCCTGGACATCGTGCCGACCCATACGGTGCTGAGCAACGTGACGCTGGGCTGGGGCCTTGAAGCCTATCACTGGTTCTTCATGGCGCAGAAGGCGCCGTTCCCCGAGGATCTGCTGTCGCGCGACCCCGCCCATTACATCCGCTACAAGCTCGACAAGAAGAATGTCGGGCTGGAAATCTTTACCCCCGATGCGATGTCCGAATATATCCGCTGCACCACGCCCGAACAGATCCACGCCGTTTGCGAAGATTACCGGGCGACCGTGACCCTGGACCTTGCGATGGACCGCGCCGATCACGGAAAGCGCAAGATCGCCTGTCCGGTGCTTGTCCTGTGGGGGGACAACAGCCATTGCGGACGCCATTTCCGCCCGCTGGAAGCCTGGGGCGAATGGGCGCCGGACCTGCGCGGCACCGCCATCCCGACCGGGCATTACCCCGCCGAGCACCGCCCCGATCTGGTCTATCCAATCTTTCGGGACTTCTTTTCCGGGCAGGAGCCCGTGCTGGAGGATCTCGCATGATACCCGTCGGGGCCGGCGTGGCCTATGAGATGATCCATGACGGCCGGCCGCTGGCCGTGCTCGATATCCGGGAAGCGGGCCAGTTCGGCGAGGGGCACGCGCTATTCGCAGTGCCCCTGCCCTATTCGCGGCTTGAACGCCGGCTCGGCGATCTCGTCCCGCGCCGGTCGGAACGGGTGCTGCTGATCGACCAAGGCGACGGCGTGGCAGAGCGGGCGGCGGTGCGGATGGCCGATGCGGGCTATGACCATGTCCACGTCCTGACCGGCGGGATGACCGCCTGGGAGACCGCGGGCCTTGGCACCTACAAGGGCGTGAACGTGCCCTCCAAGCTGATGGGCGAACTGGCAGAGACGCTTTGGCATCCCCGGATGCTGACGCCGGAGGAATTGGCGGCCTGGCAGGCATCGGGGCGGCCCCATCGCCTGTTCGACGCCCGCCCGGCCGAGGAATATGCCAGGATGCGGATCCCCGGTGCGGTCTGCCTGCCGAACGGGGAACTGGCGCATCGCGCCGCCCTGTTGCCGGCCGACGCGCCGGTCGTCATCACCTGCGCCGGGCGGACACGCGGCATCATCGGCGCCATCGGTCTGCAACTGGCGGGCCATCAGGGTCCGATCCATGCCCTCGAAAACGGCACCCAAGGCTGGGCCCTGTCGGGACGCGATCTCGAACATCAGAACGACGCCGCGGCCCTGCCCGTGCTGGACGGGGCCGCAAGGGCGGCCTCGGGCCGGGCGGCAGAGCGGCTGATGCGGCGCTTCGGCCTGGCGCGGATCGACGCGGCCGGTGCCGATGCGATGCTGGGGGACCGGGCGCGCACCACCTATCTGCTGGATGTGCGCAGCCATGACGAGGCCCGGTCGGACCCGCTGCCCGGCGCCCTGCACGCACCCGGCGGGCAGCTGGTCCAGGCCACCGACCAATGGCTTGCGGTCCGCCATTCGGACGTGATCCTGTGCTGCGATACCGGGCTGCGCGCGGCATTGGCGGGCTTCTGGCTGATGCAGCTCGGCTATCGTCCGAAGATCCTGTCGCTCGACCAGGCCCGGCAGGTGGCCGTTCCGCCGCGTGCCTCGATCCCGCTGCCGGCGATCGGCAGCATCGACGCCAGGTCGGCCCTGGCGGCGATGAAGGGGGGCGCGAAACTGATCGACCTGCGCAGTTCGGCAAGCTATCGCGCCGGCCATGTCGCGGGCGCCTATTGGGGCATCCGGCCAAGGCTGCGGCAGCCCGCGATGCGCGACCTCGTTCGATCCGAGGTTCTGCTGGTGGCCGAAACGGCCGAGGATGCCGCGCTTGCCGCGCTCGACCTGGCGCAGGCGGGAGTCAGGGTCGTCCGGCATGTCGAGGGCGGGCAGGAGGCGCTGCGCCGGGCCGGCGCAGCCATCGAGGCCACCGCCGGCCAGCCGCCTGACGAGGATTGCATCGACTTTCTGTTTTTCGTCCATGACCGCCACAGCGGCAACATGGATGCGGCGCGGAAATACCTTGCCTGGGAAACCGGCCTGGCCGGACAGCTCAGCGCCGAAGAGCGCGCCGAGTTCCGGATGATCCGCCCCTGACCGGAAAATCCGGCGGCGGGCCGGCCGGAACCCGCCGCCGGGACCCGCCGTTCACGTTGCGCCGTTCATGTCCCGCCGGCCTCGGAGGCCGCCGATCTTGCCCGGCGGCGCTTTGCAAGCGCCTGCATCCCGACCGAAAGCAGCATCAGCCCCAAGATCAGCAGCGCCGCCGGCCGTTCGGCCGCATAGCCGAGATAGTCGCCGCCGCTGATCTGATAGGTCCGCAGCAGGTTGCTTTCCAGCAGCCCGCCCAGCAAAAGGCCGACCACCGCCGCCGCGACCGGATAGCCATAGCGCAGCATCGCCCAGCCCAGGATCGCAAAGACCCACAGCGTGATGGGCCCGGCGGCGCTGCCCTCGATCGCATAGGCGCCGAAATTCGATACGACCAGAACGCTCGGGATCAGGAAATGCAGGGGAACCCGGACGATATAGCTGGCCACATACACGAATCCCAGGCCCACGAAGAGCAGCAGGATGGCCTGCGCGAAATTCGAGAAGATCAGCGCATAGACGATATCCTTGTTGTTCGCGATGAAGCTGGGGCCGCCGACGATGTTATGCATCGCAAAGGCCGCCAGCAGGATCGCCGTGGCGCCGCCGCCGGGGATGCCAAGGGCCAGCATGGTGCCCATTGCGCCCCCCTCGGACGAGGAATTCGCCGCCTCGGCGGCGATGACGCCCTTGGGATTGCCCTGTCCGAATGTCTCGGGGTCCGGCGCGTTGCGCCGGGTTTCGGAATAGGAAAGCAGGTTCGAGATCGAAGACCCCACGCCGGGGATGGCCCCGATCAGGACCCCGATGATCGAGCCGCGCAGCAGGATGGCCGGATACCGCAAGGTCAGCCGGATCCCGGAAAGCGTCTTGCGAAAGCTGATCTTGCGCGCGCTTTCATCGCTGATCAGGTAGGTGGTATTGACCAGCCCGATCAACTGGCTGGCCGCCAGCAGCCCCATCATCGCGGGGATCTGCGGCACCCCGTCCAGCAGCCAGGGGATGCCCATGGTCCCGCGCACGAAACCGGCCGAATTGAACCCGATCGTGCCCAGAAGGACCCCGAACGCCCCCGCCAGCAGGCCGCGCGCAAGATGGGTCCCGGCCAGCGAACCCAGCAACAGCATGCCCCAGATCGCCACCGCGAACATCTCCAGCGGGCCGAGCTTCAGCACCTGCGAGGCCACCGGCCCGATGATGAGCAGAAGGACGAGATAGGACCCCAGACAGCCCAATACCGACGATGCCAGCGCCACGCCCAAAGCCTCGTTATGGCGGCCCGAGCGCGCCATGGGATAGCCGTCGAAGGTGGTGGCCAGCGCCGAGGAGGTCCCCGGAATGTTCATCAGCACCGCCGGCACCGATCCGCCGAACCCCGCGCCGGTATAGATCGAGGTCAGGAAGATGATCGCCGGCAGAAACTCCATGTAAAGGGTAGCAGGCAGCGCGAAGGCCATGGCCATGGTGATCGAAATGCCCGGCATCGCCCCGAAGATCAGGCCGATCACCAGCCCGGGCAAGACATACAGCCAGGCGCTGGCATCCGATGCAAGCAGGCTGAGGGCCGCGGATACGGAGTCAAGCTCGATCATGTCGCCTCACAACACGGTCAGGGGAAAGGGAAACGGGGTGATCATGCCATAGCCATAGATCAGCAGCACCGTGAACAGCGCGCTGAAGACCAGGTTGACCGGCCAGCGGCGTTCGCCGCAGACCGCCGTCGCAAAGACCATGAACGCAAAGGTGGCGATGTCAAAGCCGACCAGTTCCAGCGAAAAGGCCAGAAAGCCCAGGGCGGCGATAAGCGCGATGCAGCGCGCAAGCTGGACCGGCGTCTCGCCGTCCCGCGCCCTGGCCTCGTCGGAATCGGCACGGACGAAGACGCCGGGCAGCACGAAGGCCGCGAGTATCAGCGCAATGATCGACAGCGGCTGGACCAGAAGCAGGTTCGTGGTCCGGGTCGAAACGCCGCGCGCATCCAGAAGATAGGCGACGACGGTGACGACGATGACGGCCAAAAGCACCAGATGGCCCCAAACCACTGTTCGCCGTGGTTGTGATGTCATTGGATTGGTTCCCTGTTGTGGATTGCCCGCCCGACAGGGGCGGGCATCGGGCCGGGCTACTGGCCTTGCAGAAGGTGCAGATACTGTTCCATCACCTGCGCGGTTTCAGCCAGCATCCGGTTCGATTCCTCGGGACCATACCAATCCGTCGCCAGTTGCTGGCCCTGCAGGGTCGCGATCGCGTCGGGATTCTTCGACGCCTTCTCGATCGCCTCGGACAGGATCCGAAAGGCTTCGGGGTCGTTGTCCTGCAGCGCGCTGTGCAACCCCCAGCCGCGCTGCGAACCGACGACGAAGCTTGCGTCCTCGCCCAGCACATCGGTGATGATGGCGCCGTCCCAGTCGTCGCGCTGGCGGCGGTCGAAGGTCAGCAGCGGGCGGATCTGCTCGCGCAGCGGCAGGAAACCCTCGCCGCCGACAAGGCCGATATCGACCACCCCCCCGGCAACCGCGTTGCGCGCCGGGCCGCCGCCGTCATAGGTCACCAGCCGCAGCTGGTCCAGCTCGATGCCGTTGGCGTCGCTCAGGATGCTCAGGTTGACCAGATCGGCCGAGGCCGCCTGAATCCCGATCGACAAGGATCCCGGATCCTCGCGCAGGCGGGCGATCACATCCTCGATCGAGTTCAGCTCCGAATCCGCGCTGGTCGCAAGCAGGGTGTAGTCCTGCGACGGCAGGTTGACCATGTAGAAGTCTTCGTAGTGAAAGCTCGCCCCCTGGGTCAGGATATTCAGCGGCAGATAGGGCGCGGCCGAGGTGCAAAGAATGGTATAGCCGTCGGCCGGCTGCTGCATGAAGAACATGTGCCCCAGCAGCGCGCCCGCGCCGCCGCGATTGATGATGGTCAGCGGCTGGCCCAGCTCTTGCTGCAGAAAGGGCGCGAAGGCGCGCGCCAGCCGGTCGTTGTAGCCGCCAGTATCAAAAGGCACGACGACGTTGATCGGCCTGGCGGGAAAGGCTTCCTGCGCCCTCAGGATCGAGGGTGAGGCCAATGTGGCCGCGGCAACCCCGCCGGAAGCAAGCTGAAGCAGGTGCCGGCGCGATAGTCTCGATGTCATCTCAGTTCCTCCTCAAACTGGTGTTGCCGAATGCCTGACATCGCGGGGATGGCGGGCTCATGACGGACAAGGCAACGCCGGAAGCCTACGCCAGTTCTGATAGATGTCAACAATTCTGCGGTAAGGCCCGGGCTTGAGCAGGCTATGCCCCTTGTCAACCCCAGCCTGCCGACTGCAGAAAGAAATGCGATAAATCAAATTTTCTTATTATATAAGAATGAATTGAAAGCGGGTTAGGTCGCGCTTTCGGCCGGCGTTCGGCCATCCACGGTGCGCCGGCATTCGGAAATACTGTTGACAAAATAACTGGCAAGATGCCCATATCGTCATACGATGCGCGAATGCGGCGGCATGCTGGCGCGCTTGGCCGAAAGACGACCGGAGGATGGACATGGCAGAAGAGAACAAAGGGGCCGCGGGCGCGAGCGAGGCTGCCGGCCTGACCGAGGAACTGGCGCGCTTCATCGGCGCCACCGGGCTGGGCGATCTGCCCGAGGTGGTGCTGGCCAATGGCAAGAAGTCGATTCTCGACGGCCTGGGCCTGGCGCTTTCGGGCTCGGTCGCCCGGTCCGGCGCGCTGGTGCGGCGCCACCTGGCCGACCTGGACACGCCGCGCGGGGCGGCGACGGTGATCGGCTCGGAGCTGAAGGTTCCCGCGCGCTTCGCCGCCTTTTGCAACGGCGTCGGCATCCATGCCGACGATTACGACGACACGCAGCTGGCGGTTGCCAAGGATCGCGTCTATGGGCTTTTGACCCATCCGACGGCGCCCGCCCTGCCCGCCGCACTTGCCATGGGCGAGACGCTGGATGCCAGCGGCGCCGATGTCATGCTGGCCTATCATCTCGGGGTCGAGGCCGAATGCAAGATCGCCGAGGCGATCAATCCCCGCCATTACCAGGACGGCTTCCATGCCACCGCCACCTGCGGAACCTTTGCGGCGGCCGCGGCGGCCGGGCGGCTGATGGGGCTGGACCTGCCCGCGCTGAAACGGGCCCTGGCCATGGCCGGCAGCCAGTC
>Ga0164243_10012945_pt1 | contig 11773 bp, 12 predicted proteins | sample OricompcompostOP_FD_108781 | JGI IMG/M metagenome (GOLD analysis project Ga0164243, IMG submission 108781) | Organic Plus compost microbial communities from Emeryville, California, USA - Original compost - Organic plus compost (OP) | ecosystem: Engineered > Solid waste > Mixed feedstock >...
ACGATCGCCGTTTTTGGCGAGCGCGCCAAAACGCTTCCCATCTCGTCCAACAAATCGATGATCGGCCACACGCTGTCTGCCGCCGGCGCAGTCGAGACCGTCATTACGTTGATGACGCTCGAACATCAGCGCATCCCGCCGACCATCAACTACAACGTTCCCGATCCGGCCATTCCGCTTGACGTGGTGCCGAATGTCGCACGCGACGCGAACATCCGGCATGCGCTTTCCAACTCGTTCGGCTTCGGGGGACAAAACGTATCGCTCGTGATCGGCCGGGAGCGCGCTGCGTGACGACAGAATTCAAGAAACGCCTCGTGCTCGTCACCGGCGGCGGGCGTGGGCTTGGCACTGCGATCGTTCGAGCGGTGGCCGCCGCCGGGCATGACGTAACATTCACGTATCGCTCCGCGGCAACGGAGGCCGAAAAGCTGCTGAGCGAATTGCGCGAGAAGCACTTGGGCCAGTCGTTTGACGCCGACCGCGTCGATCTCGCCGACAAGGCCGCTGTCGAGGAATTCGTCTCGATCAGGAAGGACCAGCCGTTCTCGGGATTCGTGCACAATGCCGGCCTGTCCTACGACAGCCTCGCGGTAATGATGGACCAGACCAAAGCCGAAGCCGCAATGCAGGTAAACTACTGGTCGTTTACCCGCATCGTGAGCGCGCTGGGCCGCCAGATGATGCGGGCGAAGGACGGACGTATCGTCGCCATCGGCTCGATCACTGCGTTGCGCTCCAACCAAGGCAACGCCGCCTATGCCGCATCCAAAGCCGCGTTGCTCAGCTATGTGAAGACACTCGCCATTGAGCTGGCACGGACCGGCGTGACCGCCAATTACATCGCCCCGGGATTCATCGACACGGAAATGGTCGCACCCTACGCGAAATTTCGCGAGCAGATGGAAAGCCAGATTCCCGCACGGCGGTTTGCCGATCCATATGAAATCGCAGGCGTTGCGGAATTCCTGCTGTCGCCGCCGGCGTCCTACATCACGGGCGCGGTGCTGCCGGTTGACGGCGGGCTTTCCGCGGCGCTAGGCATTCACCGCTGACTTCCGATAATTCATCCTCGTCTGGAGATGCGCATGCGCGCGCTCACGCTTGTCGCTGACCGCAAGCTGGAACTCGTTGAAATGCCCGACCCGCCGAAGCCCGCGGCCGGCGAGGTGCAAATCCGCGTGCGCGCCGTCGGGCTCAACCACATCGATGTGTGGGGCTTTCGCGGCATGGCATTTGCCAAGCGCAAGCTGCCACTGGTGATCGGTGCGGAAGCCTCGGGCGAGATCACTGCGGTCGGCGAAGGCGTGACGAACTTCAAGCCCGGCGACCCGGTCGTAATGTATGGCGCGCTGACCTGCGGCACCTGCAAGGCCTGCCGCGAAGGGCGCGACAACCTCTGCGAGAACGTCGCCGGCATCATGGGTTTTCATGTCGACGGCTTCGCGCGCGATCTCGTCAACATGCCAGCGCGGCTGGTGATCCCGGTTCCCGCCGTCATCAGCTTTCGCGATGCTGCCTGCGCACCAATCGCGTTCTCGACCGTGCAGCACATGCTGTTCGACAATGCCAAGCTGCAGCCCGGCGAATGGGTGCTGGTACAGGCTGGCGGCTCCGGCATTGGCACCGTCGCGATCAAGATGGCCAAGGCGATCGGATGCACCGTCATCACCACCGTCGGCGATGACGCCAAGGCGGAAAAGGCCAGGGAACTCGGCGCCGACTACGTCATCAACTACCGCAAGGATCGCTTTGAAGGCGTGGTCCGCAAGCTGACCGCCAAGAAGGGCGTGGATGTCGTGTTCGAACATACCGGCGCGGAAACCTTCCCTGGCTCGCTCCTTTCGCTCAAGCGGGGCGGACGGCTGGTCACGTGCGGCGCGACATCGGGACCGACGGTGACGTTCAACCTGATGCAGTTGTTCCAGCAGCAATATAAGATCTTCGGCTCGTTCGGTGCGTCGATGCAGAACATCCGCGACAGCCTTGTGAAGATGGCAAGCGGCATGGCGCCGATCATCGATACGGAAATTCCGCTCGCCGAGCTGGAGCGCGGTCTGGCGCGGCTCGAAAGCCGGCAAGTGTTCGGCAAAGTCATTGTGATGTTCTAGACCGGGAAGCGGATGGCCCTCCCCGTTCGACGCCGCTTGCAGCTTGCCGGCCGGTCCGCGCTGGACAAGATGCTTGGCGTCGGCGTGGCGGGCGTACTCGGCACGATCCGGCTGTTCGATCGGGTCTGGATTTCGAACGTATTTGCCTCGGCATTGCGTGCGATCGGTCCGAAGCTGCGCGAACACCGCATCGGCCGCGCCAACCTGGTCGCCGCATATCCCGAAAAGTCTCCTGAGGAGATCGAAACGATCCTGCGCGGCGTATGGGACAATCTTGGCCGCGTCGCCGCCGAGTTTGCCCATGTGGATCGGCTATGCGAAGGCGATCCCGAAAACCGCGTGTTCATCGACTACACCCCCGGCACCGCCGAGCGCTTCAAGCGGCTGCGCGACGACGGCAAGCCGGCGCTCATCTTCGCGAGCCACCTTGCCAACTGGGAATTGCCCGCCCTGCTCGCCGCCGCCGACGGTCTCGACACGCTGGTGCTCTACCGGCGCCCCAACCTGAAATCCGTGGCCGATGTGATCGTCGGCATTCGCGAAAAGCATATGGGCGAGATGGTGCCGACAACGCTCTCCGCCCCGATGCGGCTGGCGCGTGGTCTTTCCGAAAATCGCCACGTGGCGATGCTCGTCGACCAGTACTACGTGCGCGGGGTCGAAGTCACGTTCTTCGGCCGCCGCTGCATGGCCAATCCACTGATCGCCATGCTCGCACGCGAAGCCGAATGCGCGATCCACGGGACCCGCATCATCCGGCTGCCTAACGGCCGCTTCATGGCCGATGTCACCGAAGAGATTGCGCCCGCGCGCGACGCTAATGGAAAGATCGACGTGCAGGGCACGATGCAGGTCATCACCGACGTGGTGGAGCGTTGGGTGCGCGAGCATCCCGAACAGTGGCTATGGCTGCACCGGCGATGGCGGTAAACGGCGTTATCGCCCCGTCTTGATCCGCGTCCACAGCCGGTTGGTCAGCCGCTGGGTTTTTTGATCGCGCGCCTGGATGACGTAGAGTTTTCTCATCGTCTCCGCATCCGGATAGACCGTCGGGTCTTCCAGCACGGCCTTGTTGATCAGCTGCGGATCGGGCGTATCGCCATTGGCATAACCCAAAAAATTCGTGCTCTTTGCTGCCACGTCCGGTCGCAGCAGGTAGTTGATCAGCGCGTGTGCTTCCGGCACGTGACGCGCGTCCTTGGGGATCGCGAGATTGTCAAAGAACATCTGCGCACCTTCCTTCGGAATGGCATAACCGACCGTTACGCCATTCCTGGCTTCGGCCGCACGCTTCTGCGCCTGTTTGATATCGCCTGACCAGCCGACCACGAAACAGATTTCACCGGTCGCCAGCGCGTTGAGGTATTCGGAGGAATGAAATTTCCGCACGCTCGGCCTGATTTTCATCATCAGGTCGGTGGCTTTCTCATAGTCCGCCGGATTGGTGGTGTTCGGATCGAGCCCCAGATAACGCAGCGCCGCCGGCAATATGTCTTCCGGGGAATCCAGCATGTGCACGCCGCAATCCTTCAGCCGCGCCAAATTCTCCGGCTTGAACACGATGTCCCAGGTGCTGACGGCCGTGTCGACCGGAATATCGCCGAATGCCGCCTTTACCTTGTCGACATTATAGCCGAGGCCGGTCGTGCCCCACATGTAGTTGACCGCGTACTGGTTGCCCGGATCGTAAATCGCAAGCCGCTTCGAAATCTCAGGCCACGTCTTGTCCAGGTTCGGGATCTGCGCCTTGTCGAGCTTCAGGAAGACGCCGGCCTTGATCTGCCGCTCCAGGAAATAGCCGGTCGGCACCACCACGTCGTAGCCGGACTTCCCGGCCAGCAGCTTGGTCTCGAGCGTGTCGTTTGAATCGAAGGTGTCGTAGCGAACCTTGATGCCGGTCTGGCGGGTGAAATCTTCCAGGATCGTCGGATCGATATAATCCGACCAGTTATAGAAATTGACAGTCCGCTCCTGAGCCTGCGCAGGCGACATCGCTATCCATGCGGCGAACCCGAACAGGGTCAATGCATGCCGGCGCGCGGCCATCAGCGATAATACCGCCTGGCTTTGCGTTTCTTCGCAGGATAGGTCCTCGCGTCCACGTAGCGCGGGTTGGGATCGCACGAACCGCCAACTCCCTGCCGGGACACCAGGCACTGCTGCAGCGTCGCATAGCCGCAGTCATAGGGACCACCATCTGGATTGGAGAGGCACCAGGCGCCCCGGGTGTTGGCGCGATGCTGTTCGCGCCACACATAAGGGCCGGCATCCGCCGTCTGCCAAACCGCACCCGCTATGAGGAAACCGGCCGCCATCGCCGTAACGCGCATCGCCCTACCCTTCCACTGGCAGCCCGGCTGCCTTCCACGCTTTCAGTCCTCCCACAAGGTGGGTGTCGTAAGGTAACCCCGCGGCCTGCGCCACTTCCGACGCTTTCGCCGAGCGCACGCCGCCGGCGCAGACGAACACGACGGTACGGCCCTGCGGGTCGGGGATGTTCTGCGGATCGAACGCGGACAAAGGGACGAACACCGAATTCGCGATCCGTTCGACCTTCACTTCGGGTGGCTCGCGGACATCCACGATCACCATCGTGCCCTCGGTCAGACCGCGTGCCACCTCAACGGGCGTCAGGTCGCGTACCGCATTCCTCTTGCCGCCGAACATTCCGAAAAAACCGGACATGCCACACCTCGTATCGCAATGTCATATCGCGATTTGACGGCCTAGCTCAATATCCCGGCCGGGCCGGGCTCCGCGTCCCGGACAACGATCAGATCGTCACCTGAGTGCCAACCTCGACCACCCGTCCGGTCGGAATGTGGAAGAAGTTCGTCGCATCGTTCGCGGATTTGGCGAGCCCGATAAACAGCCTGTCCTGCCAGCGTGGCATCCCGGAATGGGCCGCCGGCTTGAGCGCCCGCCGCGACAGAAAGAACGACGTGGACATGATGTCGAATTGCCAACCGTGCTTGCGGGCAATCGCGAGCGCCTGCGGCACATTGGGTGTCTCCATGAAGCCGAAGGTAAGCTCGACCCGCGCGAACAGCGGCGACAGGTCCTCCATCCGCACGCGCTCCTCGGGCTCGACGCGCGGCGTATCGGCCGTCTTGATGGTGAGAATGACGTTGTGTTCGTGCAGTACCTTGTTGTGCTTGAGATTGTGCAAAAGGGACGTGGGCGCCGAGGTTGGATCGGCGGTGAGAAACACAGCCGTGCCGGGCACGATATGCGGCGGCTTTTTCTCGAGACTTTTGATCAGCGTTTCGAGCGGCACCTCCGCGCGCCGCGTCTTGCTCGCGAGCAGACTGGTGCCGCGCCGCCAGGTCACGATCAGGATGACAATGCTGGCGCCGAAGACCAGCGGCACCCAGGCGCCCTGCAGCAGTTTCAGGAGATTGGCGGCAAGGAACACGGTATCGATCATGACCAGCGGCCCCATCAGCAAGGCCGCGGCCAACGGTTTCCATTTCCACAGCTTCCAAATGACGATGAAGCCGAGAATCCCGTCGACGACCATAGTCGTCGTCACCGCGACACCATAGGCCGATGCCAGCGCGCTCGATGTGCGGAACAGGCCGACCAGCAGCAACACGCCCAAAAGCAAGGCGGCGTTGACGCGCGGAATATAAATCTGCCCGAGCGTTGTCGCCGAGGTGTGGATGATGGCAAGCCGTGGAATAAGGCCGAGCTGGATCGCCTGCCGCGTCACTGAAAAAGCACCCGTGATGACCGCCTGGCTCGCGATTACGGTCGCCAGCGTCGCGAGCGCAATCACAAACGGCAGGAGATACGACGGAAACAGCAGGTAGAACGGATTTTCCATCGTGTGCGGGTTGGCAAGCACAAGTGCGCCCTGCGCGAAGTAGTTGATCACTAGCGAAGGCAATACCAGGCCGAACCACGCCATCTGGATCGGCTTGCGGCCGAAATGACCGAGGTCGGCATAAAGCGCCTCGCCCCCGGTCACCGCCAGAAAGACAGCGCCGAGCGTCACCAGACCAATGACGGGATGCTCGATCAAAAACCAGAAAGCGTACAGCGGATTGATGGCGGAGAAGATATGCGGTTCGTCAAACAGGTGGATCAGCCCACCCGCGGCGATCGCCAAAAACCACAGCGACATGATCGGACCGAAGAACATCGCCACCCGGGTGGTGCCCCGCGACTGTACCGCGAACAGGGCCACCAGGATGACGACGGTGACCGGAACCACGATATGCTCGAAGGCCGGTGTTGCGATCTTCAGCCCCTCGACCGCGGACAAAACCGAAATCGCCGGTGTGATGACGGAATCGCCATAGAACATGGCGGCCCCGACCATGCCGAGAGAGAAGATCAGCGCTGTTCGCCGCCCAACCGCACGGCTCGCGAGCGCTGTCAGTGACAGCGTGCCCCCCTCACCGTTATTGTCCGCTCGCAGGAGGATCAGAACGTATTTTACCGTGACGGTAATAAGTAACGCCCAGACGATCATGGACAGCACGCCCAGCACCGCAAAGGGCGTAACGGGCCCATGTCCTACCGCAGCCGACAGTGCTTCCCTGAACGCGTAGAGCGGGCTGGTGCCGATATCGCCGTAAACGACGCCGACACTCCCGAGAGCAAGGGCAAACTGATTGGCGGTTGGATGGTGCGCGCCAACACCGTTCGAAGCAGCACCATTCGGAGCGGCCGCCGTCGCGCTTGCGGTATCGGGCATATGCGTATGGCTGCTGCGATTTACGGGGCACCGTTCACGCGGCGCTTATAACATCGGTCACCCGGGTTAAAAATGCGATTTTGCCGCGACGGGATAACTTAGGTGCATCGCGCCTAAAATTTATCCTTTCAAAATCAAACTGTTAGCCAAGGGAATAGTTCCACTACAACGAGAACCCACATTTTTCCGAGAAGCCCGCGAGGCCAAGTGCAGGTTCGCGCCTGCTGTCGAAAAGCCCTCCCTCAAACGCCCTGTCGACTATGGCCGGAAATCCATCGGAATCGGCGGTTCCTCCCGCATCAGCGTGATGGTCACGCGCCGATTGGCGGCGAGGAACGGGTCGTCGGGAAACAATGGCTCGGTATCCGCCTTGCCGGCGACCATGAAGAATTTTGCCGGCTGGACCCCCTCGGCCTCCAAAATGAGACGCACCGCGCCCGCCCGGGCTGCGGACAGTTCCCACGGCCCGGCTCCTGGCCGGGACGGAACACGCGAGGCGGAGGTATGACCCGTGATGCTGATCCTCGATGGAATTTGCTTCAGCGGGCCGGCGAGCCTCGTCAAAATTTTGCGCGTGCGTTCATAAGGTTCTTTGGATCCTTCCGGAAACATCGAGCGCCCGTCCTGATCGACGATCGCGATATTGAGGCCCTCTTTGGTCTCTTCGATCATGATGTTCTTGGAGACTTCGGAAATCTCCGGAAGATCCTGCAATGCCTGCCGCAGCGAGGCCGCGGCTAGCGCGAACGAGCGATCGATCTTCAGCCGCTGACCAGTGGTGCGGTCGCGGTCATGCTCCTCCGGCGACGGATTGGCAGTGGCCTCTTCCGGCGGAATATGCGCGGAGTTTTTCAGCTTCGGCCGCGTTGGCAAGCCGCCTACCTCCACAATGCCCGAATAGCGCACGCTGTTCTGCACGCCGAATGCGTCGCGCATCGAGCCGGCGACAACCTGGAGTTTTTGCGAGTCCTGGTTGGAAAACGCGACGAGCATCACGAAGAAGCTCATCAGGAGGCCCATCAAATCGGCAAAGGTCACGAACCAGCCGTGACCGCCACCGCCATGACCGCCTGCTTTTTTCTTGGCCATCGGTTATGTCCGTCAGGCCGGCACGGCCTCGGCTTCTTCGTGCCGATGATTTTCGGGCAGATACGCGAGCAGCATTTCACGCACGAGCGCAGGACTCTTGGATTCGCGGATCATCAGAATCCCATCGATGATCAGGCTGCGGCTGACTTCCTCTTCCACCAGTTTGACGTGCAACTTGTCCGCGATCGGAAGACAGAACAGATTGGCGACCAACGCGCCGTAGAGGGTCGCGAGCAACGCGACCGCCATGAACGGACCGAGCTTGGAGGGGTCGGTCATGTTGGCGAACATCTGCACCATGCCGATCAGCGTGCCGATCATGCCGAAGGCCGGCGCGCAATCGCCGATGGCGCGGTAGATTTTCTGCCCCTCGTCCAGATGTGTCAGGAAGTTATCGCGGTCGCGCTCGAGATTGTCGCGAATGAAATCGGCATCGTAGCCGTCGGCGATGAAGCGCGCGCCCTTGGCGAGGAAGGGATCGTCGATTTCCACGCTTTCGAGGCCGATCGGTCCGTTCTTGCGAACGATCTCAGCGAGACCGGCGATCTCGTCAACGAGCTCGCGCTGTGTCGTGCTGCGCATCGTGAACGCGAATTTCATGCCCATGGGCAGGCCGTGGAGCATCGCCGTAAAGGGAAACCTGATCATTGTGGCGGCGACCGATCCGCCGCCGATGACAATGATGGCGTGGACGTCGTAGAACATCCGGAAATCGCCGCCGAGCATGATAAGCGTCGTGATGACGGCTGCGCCCGCGACGAGCCCGACACTGGTTGCGAGATCCATTCCACGTCCCCAACGCGACACACATGCATCGGCCACGCGGCCGAACACACACCGAAACATAGAGATCGGCCATTAAGGGACACTTAAAGATACCACATATGACCTGCCCCCAACGGGCGCTTTCCGACCTCCCGTCGCTGCGCTATTGCATGGAGCCGCAGGCCGATTGGGGGCCGCAGCCGCTGAATGGAGAGTTGAATGCGCACAATCGGTCATTTCATCGGGGGCAAGACGGTTTCCGGAACCTCGGGCCGTACTGGCGACGTCTTTGACCCCAACACCGGCGAGGTGCAGGCCAAGGTCGCGCTCGCATCAAAGACCGAGACCGAGCAGGCCATCGCCAACGCGGCCGCGGCGCAGCCCGCCTGGGCAGCGACCAATCCGCAGCGGCGCGCCCGCGTGATGTTCAAGTTCCTGGAGCTGGTCCAGGCGGAATACGACGGCCTCGCCAGACTGCTGTCGTCCGAGCACGGCAAGACCTTTGCCGACGCCAAGGGCGATATCCAGCGTGGGCTCGAGGTGGTGGAGTTCGCGTGTGGCATTCCTCACCTCATGAAAGGTGAATTCAGCGACGGTGCCGGTCCGAATATCGATTTGTATTCGATGCGCCAGCCGCTCGGCGTTGTTGCCGGCATCACCCCGTTCAATTTTCCGGCCATGATCCCGCTGTGGAAATGCGCGCCGGCGATTGCCTGCGGCAATGCGTTTGTGATGAAACCATCCGAACGCGATCCCTCGGTGCCGATGCGGATTGCCGAGTTGTTTCTTGAGGCAGGCTTGCCGCCCGGCGTGCTGAACGTCGTGAACGGCGACAAGGAAGCGGTCGATACGCTTCTGACCGATCGGCGCATCAGCGCGATCGGCTTCGTCGGTTCTTCTGCAATCGCCGAATACATTTATGCCACCGGGACGGCGCACGGAAAGCGCGTGCAATGCTTCGGCGGCGCCAAGAACCACATGATCGTGATGCCCGATGCCGACATGGACCAAGCGGTGGACGCGCTGATCGGCGCCGGCTACGGCTCGGCGGGTGAGCGCTGCATGGCGGTGTCGGTGGCCGTGCCGGTCGGCGAGAAGACCGCCGATCTGCTGATCGAGAAACTCGTTCCGCGGGTAGAAAGTCTCAAGATCGGTCCATCGACCGATCTGCAGGCCGACTACGGCCCGCTGGTCACGCGTGCGCACCTCGAGAAAGTGAAGGGCTACGTCGACCTCGGCGTGAAGGAAGGCGCCAAGCTCGTGGTCGACGGCCGGAACTTCAAGCTGCAGGGCTACGAGAGCGGCAATTTCATGGGCGGCTGCCTGTTCGATCACGTCACGCCGCAGATGCAAATCTACAAGGAAGAGATTTTCGGCCCGGTCCTGTCCGTCGTCCGCGCCAGGGACTACGAGGAGGCGGTGCGGCTGCCCTCGGAACATGAATACGGCAACGGCGTCGCGATCTTTACCCGCGACGGCGACACCGCCCGGGATTTCGTCAGCCGCGTGCAAGTCGGCATGGTCGGCGTGAATTTCGCCATTCCGGTGCCGCTCTCGTACTACACATTCGGCGGCTGGAAGCGTTCGGGCTTCGGCGATCTCAACCAGCACGGACCGGATTCGATCCGGTTCTACACAAAAACAAAAACGGTGACGGCGCGCTGGCCCTCCGGCACCAAGGAAGGCGCCGAGTTCACCATCCCGACCATGCGTTAGCGGCGAGGAAAGCCCGAAATGTCCGAATATCAGCTTTATTGCTTCGCCCAGTCGGGCAATTCCTATCGCGCCGCGCTGATGCTCAACCTGATCGGCGCCGACTGGCAACCGGTCTGGGTCGACTTCTTCGCCGGCGGGATTCAGCGCACGCCGCAGTTTCGCAGTGACATCAACGAGATGGGCGAAGCACCTGTCCTGGTTCATCAAGGCAAGAAGCTCAGCCAGTCCGGCGTGATCTTGAACTACCTGTCAAAGCTCTCGGGCAAGTTCAAGCCTCAGGGAGAAGATGAAGAGCACGAGGCAATGCGCTGGATTCTCTTCGATAATCAGAAGGTCAACGGCTATCTCGGCCCGTTCCGCTTCCTGCGCAACTTCGCCACGCCGAAAGGCGACCCGGCGGTGATGGCGTTCCTTAAAGGCCGCATCGACGGCAATCTGGCAATCCTCAACAAGCGGCTGGAGAAGGCCCCGTTTCTCCTCGGCGAGCGGCCGACCATCGCGGATCTCTCGCTCGTCGCCTATCTCTACTATCCCGCTGAGGAATTCGGCTTCGATATCCGCGCGCAGCACAAGGCGATCGGGCCATGGCTCGACCGCATCAAGGAATTGCCGGGCTGGGGTCACCCCTACGACCTGATGCCGGGATATCCGCTCAAGAACTGACAGGATACCCGCGCGCCATTACTGAAGCTCGATATGGGCGACTTCGACGAGCTTTTTCCATAGCGCGACCTGGCTGTCACGGAACGCTTCAAGTTCCCGCGGTTTGACCGCAAACGGCTCGTATCCAAGACCGACAAGAAATTTCGACGTTTCCGGCAACGCCATAATTTCCGTCATCCGCCCGCGCAGCCTGGCGACCACCTCGGGCGGTGTTCCGGCCGGCGCGGACAATGCCATCCAGCCGTTGACCTCATAGCCCTTCACGCCCGCCTCATCCATTGTCGGAATGTCCGGAGCGAGAAGCGAGCGCTTTGCCTGAGTGACCGCGAGCGGCTTGACGCGACCTTGCTTTGCCGCCGCCAGCGCATACGCCGCATCGACGATGACAAAGTCCACCTGATGGATAGTTCCCTGACGGACTGCTCCGCCGACTTGTATCTCACCTGTTGAGTGTCGCCGAGTCCCGCCGAAACCTTGTACATCTCGATCGCGGCCAGCATGTTGGTGTTGGTGGCGCCATATACGCCACCGCCCTTTTTCTTGAGATAGGCCGTCAGTTCGGCGACAGAACTGACGGGCGTGTCGGCATTGACCAGAAGAATAAAGCCGTACTGAGTTACGGTCGAGATGATGACGAAATCCTTGAGGGGATCATACGTCATACTCTTGTACATGAGCTGATTGGACACATAAGCCGAGCTTGTCGCCCACATCAGCGTATAGCCGT
>Ga0164243_10012946_pt1 | contig 11771 bp, 10 predicted proteins | sample OricompcompostOP_FD_108781 | JGI IMG/M metagenome (GOLD analysis project Ga0164243, IMG submission 108781) | Organic Plus compost microbial communities from Emeryville, California, USA - Original compost - Organic plus compost (OP) | ecosystem: Engineered > Solid waste > Mixed feedstock >...
ACCAAGGTGATGAACGCGGACCGTTTCGACCTGGCCTGAGCCAGCGGCCCGCCGATTGGCCCCGGCGCGATGCACGTCGCGCCGGGGCCGATTTCAGGCCACAAGATCGGCGCGGCGAACGGGACCCGGCTGACGGGTTGGGCGTTGATCGGGCATCGCGCTTCCAGGCAAGCGCCAGCGGAGCGGTGGAGGAAACGATGCCCCAAACCAAGAACATCTCGACCGAGAACCGGCCCAAAGGGTCGGCACGCAATCCCAGCGACACGCTCGACAAAGCGTCGGGAGATTCGCGTGATCAAACCCTGGCGCCCGACGATGAGCGCCCGGCAGGCGAACCGGAGCGTCCAAGGCCAAGCGGCTGACGCGTCCGACGAGGCCGGCTGCCGGTGCGGATCGCGACCTATAACGTCAACGGCATAAACGGCCGGCTGCCGGTGCTGCTTCGCTGGCTCGATCTGGCGCAGCCGGACATCGTCTGCCTGCAGGAACTGAAGGCGCCGCAGGACAGGTTTCCGGCAGGCGCGATCCGCGCGGCGGGTTACGAAGCCGTCTGGCATGGCCAGAGCCGATGGAACGGCGTCGCCCTGCTGAGCCGCGTCGGGACGATCCACGAAACGCGGCGCGGCCTGCCCGGAGATCCCGGGGATCTCGAAAGCCGTTATATCGAGGCCGCGATCGACGGCGTGCTGGTGGCGGGCCTGTACGCGCCCAACGGCAACCCGCGTCCCGGCCCCAGGTTCGATTTCAAGCTGCGCTGGTTCGACCGGCTGCACGCACATCTTGCGAGCCTGGTCGGGCTCGACGCGCCGGTGGTGGTCGCGGGCGACTATAACGTCATGCCGACCGACAAGGACGTCTATGCGCCCGAGCGCTGGCGCGACGACGCCCTGTTCGCGCCCGAGGTCAGGCAGGCGTATCAGCGTCTGCTGGCCCAGGGCTGGAGCGACGCCGTCCGTCAGCTCCATCCGAATGACATCATCTACACCTTCTGGAAATATTGGCGCGGTGCCTTCGAACGGAACGCAGGGCTACGCATCGATCATTTCCTGCTCAATCCCGTCGCTGCGGCGCAGTTGAAAAAGGCCGAAGTCGATCTTCGTCCGCGCGCGTTTGAAAAGACAAGCGATCATGCGCCCGTCTGGATCGAGCTGAAGTCGGGTACAGCGCGTCGGCGCGGAGCCCGGCCTATGTCCGATCCTGCCACGCCGCCATCGCACGCTCATATTTAGCGCGCTCGGCTTCCACCCTACGCGCCAGCCGCGCCTGTTCGCTTGCCTGCTTCTTCTCGAGCGCGGCGCGCTCCCGCGCGAGCGCGGTCTGGCGCCGTTCGAGATCGGCTTCGGCGGATCGGTGGCTTGCCTCCACCCGAGCCAGGGCTCGCTCGGCCGCCTTCAACGCGGCACGATCTGGTTTGGGCTTGGGCCGGGGCCTGGGCTTGGGTTTGGCGCGGCCCGGCGCAGACGACGCATTCTTCGTCTTGTGCCCGCTCGTCTTGGACGCCGTACGATTGCGCGACGGTGGGTCGGCCGGGAGTGCGGCGAATTGTTCTTCGACGCTGCCGCGCAGGCGGCGCAGCACCACGCCGGGCTGCGCGAGCGGGGCCTTCACCAGCTCGGGCTCCTCGACCCGTTCGGCGATGCCCCGCGCGAAGAGGTCGCGATCGCTGCCCCAGGCCTCGAGCGCCGCCTTTTGGCTCGGTGCCGCGACATAGGCATCGTGGAAGCCGATCGGCGTCCGGAAAACCTTGAGCTTCTGCTTGCGCGGCATGGATGCACGATACCGTCGCATCGGCCGGAGCGATAGCTGCGGGAACCGGTTGCCGCGCCGACCATTGCTGATGATAGCCATGCCAGCCCCCAAACGCCATCCCCTGGCCGATACGCCGCCGATGGAGGCCAAGCTGGTCGAGGCCTTGCCCGAGAGCGGGGGGTGGTGGTTCGAACCCAAATGGGATGGATTCCGCGCCATCGCGTCGCGGCGGGGCTCGACGGTCACGCTCGAGTCGAAATCGGGCAAGTCGCTCGCACGCTATTTTCCGGAGATCGTTGCCGCGCTAGCCGATGCGCCGCACGATGACTTCGTGCTCGATGGCGAGCTCATATTGCCGGTTGGCGGCATATTGTCTTTCGATGCGCTGCAGGCGCGCCTGCACCCCGCCGAAAGCCGCATCCTCAAACTGTCCAAGGCCACGCCGGCGCGACTGATGCTGTTCGATTGCCTGGCGGTGGGCGGGGAACAGTTGATGGATGCACCGCTCCCGAAGCGGCGGGCGGCGGTCGAGCGATGGTATCGGGCGCGATCCGACGCCATATTCCTGCTGTCGCCGGTGACGAGCGATCGCGACGTCGCGATCGGCTGGCTCGCCCGAAGCGGCGGAGCGATCGATGGCGTCATCGCCAAGCCGGCCAACGAACCGTACCGCCCTGGCGGGCGCGCGAGGCGCAAAGTGAAGCGTCACCGCACGGCCGATTGCGTGATCGGGGGATTCAGGCGCAGCAAAAACGGCCCGCTCGTCGCATCGCTCCTCCTCGGCCTCTATGACGACGGGGGGCTCCTGAACCATGTCGGCTTTACCTCGGCGTTGGGCGACGAAGATAGGAAGGCGCTGACCGCGCGGCTGGAGGCTCTGATCGAGCCGCCGGGCTTCACCGGCCGGGCACCGGGTGGGCCTAGCCGGTGGAACAACGGCCGGACGAGCGAATGGCATCCGCTCAAGCCCGAATTGATCGTCGAGGTCAGCTACGATCAGGTTACCGGCGAGCGCTTTCGCCACGGGACCCGGCTGTTACGCTGGCGACCGGACAAGGCGCCGCGGCAATGCCGGATGGACCAGCTCGATCATCCGTTGCGCGTGTCGGAACTGGCCGATCTGCAGGACCGGGACTAGCTGAGGGCGATGCCGCTTCCGGTTCAATCCGTCCCGGAACGAACCTTGTCCGAACCGGCGCTCTGGCTGCTGTTCTTGTAGTCATCGGGTGACACGCTCGACTGATTGGCGATCGCGCTCCGGGTGGGTTCTCGTTCGCCCGGTTCTGCATCCTCGTCCGCCTCGGACGGCGCTTGGTTGGCCCGGTTGGCCTCCGATGCCGGCAACGGATCCCGTTCGCCGCCACCATCCTGCCGACGGATACGCTCGGGGGCGCCGCTGTCGCGCGACGCGCTGGTCCCTTTGTCGGTCATCATCCTTCTCCTCGGCTGATGAAAGCCCGACGATGCGTGATGTTCCGGGTCGTGTCGCGGCGCGAAAACGGAACCCGATGGTCCGGGCCATGGTTGGTTGATGGGTCAACCGAATGCCACAGGAGGGACCGATGGCAACCAAGCAAAAGACCGGATCGAGCAACGGAACGGAGAATTCAGGGACGTTGAAGCTGATGGGCGTTGCGGCGCTCGGTGTGGCTGCGGGGCTCGCGGCGAATTTCGGCCGCAAGCTGATGGTCCAGGCACCGTCGATGGCGGCGGGAAGCTGGCGCGAGGCGCTCGCGACCGAGCACCGGATGGTGCTCAAATTGTTCGACGCGCTGGAGGCGACCGATGCGAGCCAAACCGCCCGACGGACGATGCTGCTCGCGCAGATCAAGCATGCCCTCGGCAAACATGCCTTCCAGGAGGAAAATGTCATCTACCCCGCGCTTCGGGATCATGGCGAAGCCGAAAAGGCCGAGCACCTGATCGTGGATCATGGCGACGTGAAGCATTTCCTGTTCGAGCTCGAAACCATGGCCAACGACGCGCCCGGCTTTCTGCCGACGGTCCGCTCGCTCCGAACCAACCTCGAAACCCATATGCGCGAGGAGGAAGACGAGATCTTCCCGGCCTTCGACGCGAAGTTGACCGAAAAAGAGCGGACCAAGCTCACCCTGAGCATGAACAAGGAAGGGCTGAAGCTGGCCTAGGTTGTATCGCCATTCAGCCCATGGCGGCCTGCAAATGGCGCTTTCCCGCGCTTCCGGTTCTCACGTACCTTAAGTACGCTGCGATCCGGGTCACGGGAAATCACCATTTTCGTCACGCCCTGAACTGAATGTCGATACAACCTAGACCTTGATCGTCACAGGTTGCTGCAGCCTGATGCGTGAATCAAACCCGTATCGAAAGCCGAGAGCCGGATTCACGTCATCGGCGGAAGCACTTCCGCCTCAAACGGTCGGGCTCCGGGTGGCCCACGAGCATGATCCGCGTCGGTCGGGCGGATCATGCTCCGGCGGCGGTCAGGGCTCCGACTGGGCGTCCTCATTGTCGGCGCCGTGCGGCTGGGCGTGGCCATGGGTGCGCAGATAGCGCGCATCGATGTCGGCGATGATCGCGTCGGCCTCGTTGCCGGCCTTCAGGCGGATGAGCGCATCGACCTTCGCCTCGAGCCGGTCGTCATTTTCCTTGGAGGCGGGCGAGCCGACATACAGAAAATAGGCGAGCCCGACGACCTGCCACAAAAGCTGGAGAAATTCTGACTGCCAGTTCTCGAAGGTGTCTCGCCCCATCTCGACCAGATATTCGACGCTGTCGGGGGTGCCGCCATGGGCCTGGGTCTCGTCGACATAGGCATACCACCCGAAGATCCAGTGGCCCACGATCGACACGGCAAAGAACGCGATCGTGATCCAGGCATAGGCGTATTTTTTTCCAGGCCCCATTTTCATGACCATTTCCTTTCGATTGCGAAGCGTTGCGTCCGGCTTCAACGCAGGGTGCGTTCAAATGGTGGCATAGGGCGCAATCGCTCCACCGCTCGACGCAGCCGCCGCAAATCGCCGGATCGCATGGGAGATCCGAATGTTCGGGCTCCGTCGTCGTCGATGCGATCGGATGCGGATGAGAGCGACCCTCGCCCCCCAGGCAGAGATTGGGCACGCCGAACTGGAGGCCGGGCTTCGCCGTCTCGTCTACGAGACCGGCTATTCGAGCGCGACCGCGGCGCTGACCAGCGGCGTCATCCTGACTGCCTTCGCGCTTCATCTCGACGCATCGAACCTGATGGTGGGCGTGCTGGCGAGCGCGCCCTTTCTGGGGCAGATTCTGCAGGCTCCGGCGGTGCTGCTGGTCGAACGGCTGCGTCGGCGCAAGGCGATCGCCGTCCTGTCCAGCCTGATCGGTCGATCGATGCTCCTGCTGATGGCGCTGGCGGTGTTCCTGCCGCCTGGTCCGGCGATCGCGGTCGTCATCATCGGCCAGTTCATACTCTGTGCGATGGGCGCGGTCGGCGGATGCGCCTGGAATGCATGGTTGCGCGATCTGGTACCTCAGGATCGGCTCGGCGCGATCTTCTCGCAACGAACCATGTACACGACCGGGGTCAGCCTGGCGGCGGGCATCGCCGCCGCGCTTTTCCTCGATCGCACCGCCGAAGGATCGGATGGGCGCGCTTACGCCTTCGCAGCGCTTTACGGCGTGGGGTGCGTCGCCGGGCTGATCAGCGCGTTCGTCGTGGCACGCATGCCCGAGCCCGCCATGCCGCCGCGTTCGGGCGAGCCGCTCGGCCTGCTGTCGCTGCTCAGCGCGCCGCTTGCCGACGGCAATTTCCGGCGGCTGGTCCTGTTTCTCTCGAGCTGGCAGTTCGCGGTCAACCTCGCAACGCCGTTCTTCACGGTCTTCATCGTCCGCCGGCTCGGCTTCGAGATGACCTTCGTGATGGCGCTGAGCGTGGTCAGCCAGATCACCAACCTGCTGGCGGTGCGATCCTGGGGAAGCTTGAGCGATCGCTTCGCGCACAAATCGGTGCTCGCGGTCGCCGCGCCCACCTATATCCTCTGCATCGTCGCGATGGCCGGTGCCTCGCGGCTCGGCACCGGGGCCAGGGGCATGGCCTATCTGGTCGCGCTGCACGCGCTGATGGGCGCCGCCGTCGCCGGTGTCACGCTCGCCACCACCAACATAGCGCTCAAGCTGAGTCCCAAGGGAGAGGCCACCGCCTATGTCGCGACCAGCGCGCTCGCGAGCTCGCTCGCGGCGGGGATTGCGCCCGTGCTCGGTGGCTTGTCGGCGGATTTCTTCGCACAGCGCCGCTTCGAGCTGTTGCTCAGATGGACCAGCCCCGAGGGCGTCGTCCTGCTTTCGCCGCTGATGCTTTCGGCGTGGGATTTCTATTTCCTGTTCGCCGGTCTGCTCGGCTTCTACGCACTCCACCGGCTCTCGCTCGTCAACGAGGAGGGGCACATCGAGCGCCGCGAGATGGTGCAGCAGGTGCTCGGCGAAACCCGCCGCGTCGCGCGCAACCTCGGAACGGTTTCCGGGCTTCGCGCGCTGACCGAGTTGCCTGCGGCGCTGGTGCACGACGCGCGCGTGCGCGCGCGTTGGTTGCGGCGCAATCGGACACTCGCCGGTTCGGGATGACTCCCCGAAGCTGCAGTCCGCAAGATTGGAGGGTACATGAACGCGACTGCGCAGATCCTGTCATCGGAGGCCCGCGACCTGCCGGTCAGCGCCTATGTGATGACCTTACGCGAAGAACTCGCCAGCGGCTCGATGAGGCCGGTCGCCTCGTTCACGCTGGGCATCTACGATGTCGAGGTGAAGCTGGGGCAGGATGCGCTCTGGGCGCTGATCCACCGCGAGCGGGCCGGCGGGGTGGCGTTGCGACTTGCCCAGACCCCCGGCGGCCCGGCGTCGGTCCACCGCGAACGCCACGAGGCCGACGAAGCGCTGCGGCTTCAGCTTGTGTCGATCATCGGCCGCCAGCAGGTCATTCTGCGGTTGAGCGATATCGATGTGCCCGTGCTCAGGGTCACGACGACGCTTACGCCCGCGCATGCCTTGCTCATCCCTTTCCATCCCCGCGACCTTTATCCGCTCGGCGCGGATGACGATCCGATCGCGGCGGACGGCAGGGTCGAGGCGGCGCAGCGCGGGCTGAACAGCGGCGTCTGCTATTTCCGGATGACCGAACCCCCCTTCGGAAGTGCGCTTTATTTTCAGAATTTCACCGCGCTCAACGAACGCTTCCGGTTGACCGGTACCAAGCCCGACGGGGCGGTCGGCGGCGAATGGCCGGAACTCGGCTATCTGCCGCCATCGCCTCGGCAGAGCCCGGAACCGCCCGTCGACCCCCTTCCGGCAGGGCGGGCCGTGACGGTGAGCGATGCCATCCTGTGCTTTCACCACGAAAGCGACGGCAACGAAGCAACGATGGCGTTGCGCTATCTGGCGCTGCTCGCCGCGGTCTATCGCCAGCTCGATCCGCCCGTGCCGGAGATCCGCGCATGGCCAAAAAAGGCCGAGCGCTCGCTTCGCGACCTCGATCGCGCGCCCGAGGCGACCATCCGGCACTATGGCCACCGTTATATTCATCCCTATACCGCCGCCGAATATCCGGATGCGATGGCACAGCTTTCGATCGTCGCCGCACTGCGCGACTATGAGGCCTGGTCCGGGCGCGAGATCGGATTGAGACGGGAATTCGCCGCGGGCTTGCGCAAATTCTACGATCCCCGGCTCAAGACGCTGCGCCGTTATCTCCCCAATGTCGGCAAGGACAAGGACAAGGACGCGGTCGACAGCTGGTATCTTTATCATCCGCTGCTCAATCTCGGCCGGCTCGCGCTCGATGGCGACAAGCGCGCCGAGCGGCTGTTTCGCCAGTCGATCGGCTTCGGCATCAAGGCCGCGCACCATTTCGACTATAAATGGCCGATCCAGTACAAGATAACCGATTTCTCGGTCATCACCGAGGCGCGCGACGACAAGGGGCTGGGCCAGACCGATGTCGGCGGGCTCTATGCCTATGTCATGCTGCAGGCGTTCGAGCTGACCGACGACAAGCTCTATCTCGACGAGGCACGCGCGGCGATCGACGCGGCCAGGGGCATGCGTTTCGAGCTCAACTATCAGGCGAACCTGACCGCCTGGGGCGCCGCCGCGTGCATGCGGCTGTGGCGTATCGACAATGATCGCGAGCGTCTCGACCAGTCATATGTCTATATCGCGAGCTTCTTCCACAATGTCGCGATGTGGGAGTCCGAGATCGGCCATGCGCGTCATTTCAGGAATTTTCTGGGGGTAACCGCGTTGCACGACGCACCCTATATGGCGCTCTACGAATGTTTCGACAGCTTCGTGGCGCTTGAACGCTATCTGAAGGATGGCGGCCCCGATCTCGACGCCGGGGTTCGAATGCTGGTCAGCGAATATTGCCGCCATGCGCTCGATCGCGCCTGGTTTTACTATCCAGACAGCCTGCCGTCCGATGCGATCGCCCCCGAACAGCGCAAGAATAATGGCCATGTCGACCGCAAGCTCGCATTCCCGCTGGAGGATCTCTACCTCGACGGCCAGCAGGCGGGGCAGGTGGGGCAGGAAATCTACGGCGCGGGCGCGGCGTTCGCCTTTGCCAGCCGATCGTTTCATCGCTTCGAGGGCGCCCCCTTTCTGATGTTCTGCGATCATTTCCTGCTCGCGAGCGACCGCCCGTCCGATCGTACGTTGAGCTTCCAATTGGCGGGCGGCGATGATCGTATCGCCGTCGTTGCGCTGATGCGGGACGGCCGGCACGCGCTTCCCGGATTCACGCTCAAGCTGGCCGATGGCGAGACCGTCCGGCCCCATGGATCGGCGGCCGATCGCGTCGAGTTCCAGGTTCCTGCGGCAGGAAGGGTGTCGCTCAGCTGGTCCTGAGCCTGGAACTCATTGCGCCGGTCGCGCCTTGTCCGCACGGGGGAAAGAAGGAGGCCAGCATGACCGATCTTGCCGAACCGCTCGGGGCCGATGTGGCCGATGCGCATACCGAACAACCGAGCCTCGCCGGCCGCCGGGCGTTGGTGACCGGCGGCACCACCGGAATCGGCCGCGCGATCGCCGTGCTGCTTGCTGCCGAGGGTGCGAAGGTTTTCGTCTGCGGCCGTACGCCCGAACATCTCGAAGATGCGCTCGACCGCATCCGGCAGGTCGGCGAAGGCGACGGCATCAACGTCGATCTCGCCGACCGGGAGGCGACGTCTCGGCTCTTCGAGGCGGCCGACGCCTATCTCGGCGGGCTCGACATCGCGGTCATCAACGCCGCCATTCCCGCCGAAGCGCTCGACGACACTTCGGCCGACGATCTCGAATATCAGGTGGCGGTGGATTTCACCGCCTATCTCCGCACCACCAAGGCGGCGCTCGACCGCATGGACGAGGGCAGCGACATCGTGCTCATCGGATCGATGTCCGCGGTTTCGCGGTCGCCCGGTTCCTCGATCTACGTCGCGGCCAAGGCGGGCATTCAGGGCTTCGCGCAAGCGCTCCGCCAGGAGATGGCGGAAAAGGACATCAAGATCGGGCTGATCGAGCCGGGCTTTACAGGCGCCGATTTTCAGTATCCCGATTATCCGCCCGAGAAACAGCGCGAGCTCATCCACAAGGCACAGATGCTGCGCGCCGAGGATATCGCCGCCGCGACCCACTTCATGCTCACTCAGCCTCGGCGTACCGCCGTTTCGTCGATGCGCGTCGAGACGCGGCGGGATCATCCGTGATGATGCACAGCGTCTTCATAGGGTCGCGATGTGAGCCTCACTTGAATTGCGGCGGCTATCGCTTGCGCTGAAATACGGGGAGCCCGAGGATATCACCGAGCGACACCGAAAATTGGGCTCCCAAAATCAATGCATGCCGGTTGGATGCGACGACGGGGCGAAAGCCGATCTGATCGGGATTGTCGATATATTGCACGAAGGGCCGCAACTGCAGGCCGGGCGACAGGCCGATGCTGTAATTGGCCTCGATCACGGTCTCTCTTCGCGGTGCCGTTCCAGGTTGCCCGGTCTTTATGAGCGATGCCTGGTAATCGGCGCGCACCCTGCGATCGAAGATGTTGGTGAAGGCCATCAGCGCGAAGGAGTCGTTCGGACGCGCAGCAAATGGTCCGGTCGCGACCAGGCCGGTCAGGAAATGCAATTTGGTCTGGCCGATCCCATAAACGCTCATCAGCGTCGCGCCGAAGAGATGCGTGCCGCGGCGCGATGCCGGATCCGGCCGCCAGATCATCTGCTGCGCCTGGGCATAGACCGAGGCGCGCCCTTTGTGACGTAGGGGCATGCCGCCGAACAGCGTCCGCGACAGGCCGTCGGTGTTGAAATAGGGATCGTCATAGGGACTGGTGTCGAGGAATGCGCCGATATTGAAGGCGCGGGGATGCGTATCGTCGGCAAAGCTGGTGCGGTAGCCCGCCTCCACCGGTATGAAGGCGCCGACACTGTCCCTGGTGCTCCAGCCGCCATTCCATGGAAAGCCGGCTCTTGCATAGCCGGCGGGATTGACCTCGCTCAGGCCGATGCGGAGATAGGTGTTCCTGGTCGGCTTGAGCGTCGCGCGCGCCGTCCATGACGCGAGCGGCCAGAAACCGGCATTGCTGTTCCGGGCCCAGGCATAAGGTGCGATATGGCCGCAGATGCCGGCCGTGAAGCTGCAATAGAGATCCGACGTGCCATATTCGGTCGCGGACGGAGCGCGGCCGGCGAGCAGCCGCAGCTTGTCGTCGAACAGGCTGACGTCGATGCTGAACTCGGTAAGGCGCGTGATCTTGACCGGGCCGGCGATCGCGAGGCCCGCATAGGCGCTGCCGTGATAGGCGCGGTTGTTGGATTCGCCATATCGTTTGACGACGGTCAGATGGACGGCGGCGTTCGGAACGCCGACCAGAGGATCGAGCTCGAGATCGGTCCCGAAGCTGTGCTGGAAGACGCCGTAGACGCCTTTCTTGAGTCCACCCGATGCGATCGTGGCGCCGGTCGCGGTGGTGGACGAACTCACATAGACTCCCTTGTCCTTCAGCGTCCGGCCCGGCTTGGCGTCCGCGCTCTCCGCGTCCGACGGGTGGGCTCGGTCCGGCGAAGGCTGTGCCGCAGGCACGCCTGCGGGCGCCGCGCTTTCGGCCAGTTGCGCCGTTACGGGGGTGTGAAGCAACGATATGCCGATGGCAGCCGATATCGCCGGCCATCGCGGCCCCCGGACATGGCGGATCGCCCGCGGTCTGTGTCGATGGCTTGTCATTTGCACGAGGGTCGTCGCCCACCTTTTTTCGGGGTCGCAGGGCCGGAATCACTGATCTGTGCCCGAAAAGGGTGGATCGCCCGAACATGGGCGATCCACAGGGCAACGCTCAGTTGGGCAGGGCTATATCGTCCATGCCGGCACGGGTGGAATCCTTGTAGGTCTGGGCGGGCACCGGGGCCGGGCCCGGCTTGGTCCTGAACCGGCCGGCGAGATCCGGCGGCGCCGTCAGCGGTTTGACGAAGATATCCTTGTACTGGATCTTCATCGCATAGCCGCCGTGGATCTGCATCCCGAACGAGCCCTCACGCAGCCGCAGCGGATCGTTGTCGATCACGTCATAGGCGAGCATGCCGTTGATCGCGCCGACGAAGTGATTGTCATAGGCGATGACGACCGCCTCGTTCCATTCGGGATTCTCGCGCGCATTGGCGATGATTTCCGACCGGTCGTTGGTCGTGGCGGTGACCGTCCTTACCACCCGTCCGGCGCCGCCGCCGTCCAGGCTGCGCCGGGTCAGCACCGCCTTCTGGCCAAGCAGCGCGATCTCCTGCCGGTCGCCGAGTTCGTAGTAGAGCATGTTGAAACGTTCGGGCTTCACCGTCGATGGCGTGACGTTGGACTGGTAGCCCGCCAGTGCAAAATTGCCCTCGGCCTGCTCGCTGCGGAACTGGAAGCCTGAATTCCCGTCCTTGGACAGCCATCGATATTTGTAGCGAACCTCGAAATTTCTGAAGGTCTGATTATGGATGAGGAAGGTGTCGACCGGATTGCGCGCCTGCGAGCCGCCGGTGATCGCGCCGTCCTCG
>Ga0164243_10012947_pt1 | contig 11770 bp, 8 predicted proteins | sample OricompcompostOP_FD_108781 | JGI IMG/M metagenome (GOLD analysis project Ga0164243, IMG submission 108781) | Organic Plus compost microbial communities from Emeryville, California, USA - Original compost - Organic plus compost (OP) | ecosystem: Engineered > Solid waste > Mixed feedstock >...
TCGGCCGGCCCGATGCCCGCCTGCCGCCACAGTTGCCGCGCCACGACCCCCAGTTCGGGCAGGCCCGTCAGATCGTCGCGGTAGTAGCTGTTCATCACGTACTGGTCGGGGCCGCTGCCCTGGGCCGCCGCCACGATCACCGCGGGCGGGTGGGGCAGGCTGCGAGCCCGGTCGAGCGAGGTCACCACGAGCGCCACCGCGCCGTCGGACTCCTGACAGCAGTCCAGCAGCCGCAGCGGCTCGACGATCCAGCGCGACGCCTGGTGGTCGGCGAGTGTGATGGGCCGGCCGTAGAACCAGGCGTGCGGATTGTTCGCCGCGTGCCGGCGGTCGGCGACCGCCACCCGGCCGAAGTCCTCGCTCGTGGCGCCGTAGACGTGCTGGTAGCGACGCGCCAGCAGCGCCACGGTCGCGGCCGGCGTGCCGATGCCCATGGGGTAGTGCCAGCTGTTGTCCACGCCGTTGCTGGTCGGCGCGTTCGCCACCGTCTGCGACACCTGGCCGAACCGGCGGCCCGAGCGCTCGTTGAACGCCCGGTAGCAGACCACGACCGACGCCGCGCCCGTCGCCACCGCCATCGCCGCCTGGTGCACCGTGGCGCACGCGGCCCCACCGCCGTAGCCGATCTGGCTGAAGAAGGTCAGCTCTCCGGCGCCGATCTCCCGGGCGACCGCGATCTCGGAGTTGGTGTCCATGGTGAAGGTCACCAGACCATCCACATCGGACGGTTTCAGTCCGGCGTCGGCCAACGCCGACCGTACGGCCTCCACCGCCAGCCGCAGCTCGCCGCGTCCGGATTCTTTGGAGAACTCGGTCGCCCCGATCCCCACGATCGCCGCGTCAAGACTCATGGGAAGACCACCCGTACGGTTCCGGTGACGTGATGGCCCAGGCTGTTGGCGCCGACGACCTCGACGTGCACCTCGTCGTCGGCGTGTGCCGCGACCCGCCCGTGGAAGACCAGCGTGTCGTAGGCGTAGCACGGCACCCCGAGCCGGATCGCGACGCCGCGCACGACCGCGTCGGGACCGGCCCAGTCGGTGACGTAGCGCTGCACCAGGCCGGTGCTGGTCAGGATGTTGACGAAGATGTCCCTGCTGCCGAGTTCGACCGCCCGGTCCCGGTCGTGGTGGACGTCCTGGAAGTCCCGGGTGGCCAGGGCGGTGCTGACGACGAAGGTCGGGGTCGCCTCGATGCGCAGCTCGGGCAGCGCGGTGTCGACCGCGGGTAGCGTCATGACCGACCATCCTCTGTGGACTGCTCGGCGGAGCGGTCCAACCGCCAGGTGGGCATGGTGAGCTCGTCGTCGACCGGGACCAGTTCCAGCCGTACGGGCGCGCCGACGGTGACCTCCTCCGGTGCCGCGCCCACCAGCTCGGCCAGCAGCCGTACGCCTTCGGGCAGTTCGACCAGCGCCACGACGAAGGGCAGCGTGCGTCCCGGCACGGGCGGATGGTGGTGCACCACGTAGGAGAAGATCGTGCCGGTGCCGGCAGCGACCACAAAGGACAGTTCCAGCGAACCGCAGGCCGGGCAGGCCGGCCCGGGCGGATGCCGCAACCGGCCGCACGCAACACACTGCTGGATGCGCAGTTCGCCGGCCCTGGTGCCCTCCCAGAAGAACGCGGTGTCGGGACTGACGACCGGCCGCAGGATGTCCGCCGACGACGGCGCGGCCGGCGAGGTGGCCGCGGGCATCGTCGGCCGGTAGCGCAGGACGCGGAAGAGCATGGTGCCGACCGCCTCGTCGCCCACGTACCAGGTGCTCTCGGTGGCGATGAAGTAGCCCTCGCCCAGCGCGGTCTTCTTCGGCCCCACGACGCTGACCAGCCGGCTGCGGACGGCCACCTCCTCGCCCACCCGCAGGTAGCGGTGGTAGGTCTGCTCGCAGTTGGTGGCCACGATGGACGGATAGCCGGCCTCCGCGAACGCCTGCGAGATCACGCCCAGCGGATCGCCGTCGGCGGCGGTCCGGTGCAGGCCGCGCATCGTCCAGACCTGCAGCATCGCCGGCGGCGCCACCTGGTCCCGGTCGTAGACCGGGCTGGTGTCGCCCATCGCCTCGACCCAGTTGTGGATCATCGGCAGGTTGACCGGATCGCGGCCGGCGCGCGGGGCGCTCTCCCCGGCGGCGACGAGCTTCTCGGCCAGTGCCATCACCTGCGCGTCGGCGTCACTCACCTGCTGCTCCTCATCGGGGAACCCGGGGCAGGCCCAGGCCGGCGGTCGCGATGAGCTCGCGCTGGATCTCGTTGACCCCGCCGCCGAAGGTCAGCACGAGGTTGCGCTTGGCCTGGATGTCCAGCCACGCCAGCAACTGCGCGGTTGCGGGATCGGCCGGGTCGCCGTAGCGGCCGACCAGTTCCTCGAAGGCCTGGCCGTGGCGCTGCAGCCGCTCCGAGGCGAACACCTTCGTCGCCGAGGCGTCCGCCACCCGTACGGTCCGGGTCGCCGCGACCTGCCAGTTCAGCAGTTCGTTGATGTGCAGGGTGGCGTAGGCGTCGGCGAGCACCCGGCGCACGTCGGGCTGGTCCAGCCAGGGCCGTGCCCACCGCCGCACCCGGTCGTAGAGGCTGCCCAACCGCCCGGCCGGGCCGAGCATCACCCGCTCGTGGTTGAGCTGGTTGGTGATCAGGCGCCAGCCCTCGTTCTCCTTGCCCACCAACATGCTCGCGGGCACCCGCACGTCGCTGTAGTAGGTGGCGTTCACGTGGTGGGCGCCGTCGCAGGTGATGATGGGCGTCCACGAGTAGCCGGGGTCGCGGGTGTCCACGATGAGGATGGACAGTCCCTTGTGCTTGGGAGTCTCCGTTTTCCGGCCGGTGGAGCCGTGGGTGGGCGGCGGTCCCGTGCGCACGGCGAGCCAGATGTAGTCGGCGTCGTGGCCGCCTGTGGTGAAGATCTTCTGTCCATTCACGACATACTCGTCACCGTCGCGTTCCGCCCGCGTGGTCAGCGCCGCGAGGTCGGTGCCGGCGCCCGGCTCGGAGTAGCCGATGGCGAAGTGGATCTCGCCGGCGAGGATCCTCGGCAGGAAGAACTCCTTCTGCTCGGGCGTGCCGAACTCCTGCAGCGTGGGGCCGACGGTCTGCAGCGTCACCGACGGCAGCGGCACGTCGGCACGGGCGGCCTCGTCGACGAAGATATGTTGTTCGATCGGTCCGAAACCCCGGCCGCCGTACTCGACGGGCCAGCCGACGCCGAGCCACCCGTCGCGGCCCATCCGGCGCACCACCTCACGCAGCACCGGGCCGTGGCGCTGGGTCAGCAACTCCCGGCGCTCCTCGGCCGTCATGAGGGTGGCGAAGTAGGCGCGCAGTTCGTCGCGCAGCGCCCGCTGTGCCGGCGTGAGGTCGATGAACACGCCCTACTCCTCCTGTCCCGCCGCCGGTATGCCGGCCAGCGCGTCCAGCCGGTGCTCGACCCCACCCGTCGCGCGCACCAGATCCTTGACCAGGCTGGAGTGGCGGTGCAGCGGATAGGTCACGTCCAGGCCCAGCCCGCCGTGCAGGTGGTGGCAGGTCCGCAGGGCCGGGGGAGCCTGCGAGGCCAGCCAGTAGGCGGCCACCAGCACGTCCCGCTCCGCGGGCAGTCCCTCGGTCAGCCGCCAGCAGGCCGACAGGGTGGCCAGGTGCAGCGTCCGCGCGGCCACGTACACGTCGGCGATCTGCTGGGCGACCGCCTGGAACGCCGCGAGCGGCCGGCCGAACTGCTCCCGGGTGCCGACGTGCGCGCTGGTCAGCGCGAGCGCACCGGCCACCGCGCCGTCGCCGAGGGCGCACGCACCGGCGAGCGCCAGGTGGTACAGATCGTCGACCGCCGCACCGGTGTCGTCGTCGCCCAGCAACCCGTCGGCTGCGGCCCCCGCGAACCGGACCGTCCACTCAGGACTCCCGCTGGACGAGGGTGTCTTCGTCAGCACGACACCCTCGGCGGTGGGGTCGATGATCGCCACCGCGGTGCCGCCCGTGGCGAGGCTGACCGGCACGAGCATCCGCCGGGCCTTGTCGGCATAGGGCACGCCGATCTTCGTGCCGGTCACCACCAGCCCCGGATCGCAGGTCGTGGCCGGCGCGGCCGGTTGGGGTGCCGCCGGTTCGCGCAGCGCCGCGGTCAGCACCGGTGAGCCGGCGAGCAGTTCGTCCTGTTGCTCGGGGGTGCCCCAGCGTGCGGTGGGCAGCACCCCGAGAGCCAGGGTCGCCAGCGCCGGCAGGGTCACCCCACGCCGACCGATCTCGACGAGCACGAGCATGCTGGCGAGCACGCCCAGCCCCTCGCCACCCAGGCGCGCCGGGACCGAGAGCGAGAGCAGACCCGCCTGGCCCAACGCCTTCCAGGTCCGCTCGGCCTCCTCCCCCGCGCCGTCGGCGGCCTCGCCATGGCCGACCTCGCCGTCGAGGACACCCGCGGCGGCCGCGACGATCGCCGTGGCGGTCTCGTCCAGTGCGAAGTCCACGGTCAGCTCACCTCCTCGCGCGGCAGGCCGAGCACCCGCTCGCCGACCAGCGTGAGCAGGATCTGGGTGGTGCCGCCGGCGATGCTCAGGCACCGCGTCTGCAGGAACTGGAACACGGTGTGCGCGGACGACTCGTCGACGCAGGCAGCTGCCGCGCCGGCCAGCACCAGCGCGGTCTCCGCGACGAGCTGGCGCTGGGCCACGCCGACCAGCTTGCGCACCGCCGACCACGGCCCGGGTGGCTCACCGGCCAGTCGCCGCAGCGTCGCGCGAAGCTCCAGAGTGGACACCGCGAGGCCTTCGGCCACCACGGCCCCGAGCCGCTCCGCCACGGTCGCGTCCGCGCCGGACCCGGCCGCCCGTACGGCTTCGACGAGCGCCTCGGCCTCCTCGCCCAGCGACGAGCCGCGCCCCATCGCCACCCGTTCGTTCTCCAGGGTGCCGCGGGCCAACCGCCAGCCGTCCCCGGGCTGCCCGACCACGCAGTCGTCGGGCACGAAGACGTCGTCCAGGAAGACCTCGTTGAACAGCTCCCGCCCGGTGATCTCGCGCAGCGGCCGGATCCGCACTCCGGGGCTGTCCATCTTCACGAGGAAATACGTGATTCCCCGGTGCCTGGGCGCGTCCGGGTCGGTGCGGGCCAGGCAGATGCCCCAGTCCGCCTCGTGCGCGAGCGACGTCCACACCTTCTGCCCGGTCAGCCGCCAGCCGCCGTCGACGCGCACGGCACGGGTGCGCAGCGAGGCCAGGTCGGAGCCCGCCTCCGGCTCGCTGAACAGCTGGCACCACACGATCTCGCCGCGCAGCGATCCGGCCGCGAACCGGGCCCGCTGGGCGTCGGTGCCGTGGCGCAGGATGGTCGGCACCGCCCAGCCGGCGATCGCGATGTCGGGCCGGGTGACGCCCTGGGCGGCCAGTTCCTCGTCGATCGCGAGTTGCTGGGCCGGTGTCGCGGCCACGCCGTAGGGCGCGGGCCAGTCGGGGGTCAGGTAGCCGGCGTCGGCCAGCGCCACTCGTCGCGCCGGTTCGGGCAGGGCGGCGATGCGGGCCACCGCCGACCGTACGGCCGGATCGGGCTCGGCCGCCGCGACGCGCAGCGTCCGGCGGTGACCGGCCAGCGCCAACTCGGCGGCGCGCCGGCGCCACCGCGCCCCGTCGCCGTGCAGCGCGCGCAGCGCCACCGCCCGACGCAGGTAGAGGTGGGCGTCATGTTCCCAGGTGAAGCCGATGCCACCCAGCACCTGGACACAGTCCTTGGCGTTGTCGACGGCGGCGTCCAGCGCGATGCCGGCCGCGGCCGCCACGGCGAGCGCGAACTCGTCCGGTGACTGTCCATACGCGACGGTCGCGTCCCAGGCGACCGCGGCCGCGCGCTCGGACCGGGCCAGCATGCCGGCGCAGAGGTGCTTCACCGCCTGGAAGGAACCGATGGCCCGCCCGAACTGGCGGCGGGACTTCGCGTACTCGGTCGCCGTGCGCACGGCCCACTCGGCGACGGCGACCGCCTCGACGCTGGCGAGCAGTGCCGCGACGTCGCACACCTCCCGCCGGTCCAGCGGCACGAGGCACTCACTGTCCACAGTGGAGAGTGTGACGGTGCCGAGTGGGCGGGAGAAGTCGACCGGCGTCACGGCCGTGACGGTGGCGGCGGCGGACGGCACGAGCCGCCAGCGGTCCTCGTGGGGCAGCAACAGATGGGTGGTCTGACCGGCGCAGAGCACGGGCGAGGACGGCGCCAGGCCGACGGCGACCGAGGCCTCACCGGCGGCGAGCGCGGGCAGCAGGTCCTTCACGGCCGGCAGGTCCGCGTGACGGGCCAGCAACAGGCCGCCGAGCAGGGTGGGCATGATCGGCCCGGGCACGAGAGCGTCGGCGATCTGGTGCAGGGCCACGGCGAGGTCGGTGACGGTGCCCACCCCGCCGACGTCGTCGGGAAGCCCCAGGGCGAAGACGCCGAGTTCGGCCAGCGCACACCAGTGCCCGGTGTGATCGAGATCGGGATCGGTCTCGCGGGCCCGCACCGCCGCGATCGTGCCGGCCCCGGCGGCCCAGCGCTGGATCGACGCGGCGAACGCGCGCTGCTCCTCGGAGACGGCGATGGGCACGGGAAAATTAGAACACGTTTCATCGGGTGAGGCCAGAGCACTGCCGGCGCAACGACCACGGCTCGCTGATAGCCTACGAACTAGAACTGAGAGCGTTACCGCGATGAAGGGCCGTCGATGCCACCCAGGACGCGCAGTATTACCAAAGCCGCCATAGCGCTCACGCCCGAGGCCGAGGCGGAGCGGGGATCAGCCGCGCAACGAGATCGGCGACGGCGCATCCTTGAGGCGACGCTGGCCCTGGCCTCCCGGGGCGGCTACGACGCGGTGCAGATGCGGGCCGTCGCCGAACGGGCGGAGGTGGCGCTGGGCACCCTCTACCGGTACTTCCCGTCGAAGATCCACCTTCTGGTGTCCGCGCTGGCCGTGGAGTTCGACCGGATCCAGGAAGGCATCGACCGCACCCCGATCCCCGGCGACACGCCCTACGAGCGCACGCTCTGGGTGCTGGGCCGGGTGACCCGGGTGATGCAGCGCGAGCCGCAACTGACCGAGGCGATGACGCGGGCATTCCTGTTCGCCGATCCCTCGGCCGCCGCCGAGGTGAACCTCGTGGGCCTGAAGATGGAGCACATGTTCACCCGGGCGATGCACGACGATGAGCCCACGGCCGACGATCGCGCCATCGCCCGGGTCATCGGCGACGTGTGGCTGGCCAACCTCGTGGCCTGGGTCACCCGGCGCGCGTCGGCCAACGACGTCGTCAACCACCTCGAACTCGCCACCCGCCTGCTGTTGCGCTGACGCCCGTGGGGCACGCCACGGCCCGGCGCGCGGAGGAGGCTGACCGCGCGCCGGGCACCCGGGGGGCGGGACGTGGTACCGGACCGGCGACGGGCAGCGTGGGCGCGCTGCCCGGCCGGAGCTGGAGCCGGAGGTGCCGGTCAGCCGAGCAGCTTGGTGAAGGTCTCCAGTGACTTGCCGGTCGAGGTGCGGGCCGTCTTCTCGACCATGCTCGCCATCGGCCCGTTGAGGGCCGGGCCGTTGAACTCCATCTCGATGGTGACCTTCGTGCCGGCGTCGGTGGGCTCGATGACGAAGCGGTGCGAGGACTTCACGCCCATGGGTCCGTCCCCGTGCTGCTCCAGCAGCGCGGGCGCCTGCGCGGCCGTCACGCGCCAGGCCATCTCGGCCGGCATGCCCATGAGCTTGACCTTCTGCTTGTACGTCGTGCCCTCGGCCAGGGTCTCGGGCACCTCACCGGTGAAGGACTCGTGCATGCTGTTCCACTCGGCCACCCTGGGCAGGTTGACGGCGAGTTCCCACACCGCCTCAGGGGCTGCGCTCGTCTCCGCGGAGACACTGACCTTCGGCATGACGTATCTCCTCCACTGGTAGAACGCGTTTCCGGATCACTGCCCAGAAGCCGAAACCTGACGGCTGAACGGGCGCGTCACACCAATGTAACGTGTTCTAAGTCACGCCTCAACCGCCGCCACCGCCCGGGGCCGCGCACGCGCCGACGCATAATGTCCCGGTGGCGGATGGCGAACAGACCAGGGTGATGGTTGGCGTGGACGAGGACCACCACCAGGCCAGACCATCGAACAACGACGATGCCGAACTACTCGCCCGACGGGCGGCGATCGACGCCCTCGGTGCCGCCGTCCACGAACTCGTCCAAGCGGTCGTCGCGACCGAGGTCCCGATCGAGGAGCTGGACCGGGTCGCCGAACTCGTCCGCCAGGCCACCGCGCCGCTGACCGCGCAGCGGCGCGGCCGGTTCGAGATGGCCCGCGCGGACGACATCGTCAATGGCGTACGGCTCTACAACCCCGTCACGGGACGCGGCAACCCGCTCGCCCCGCCGTTGCAGGTCGAGGTCGTCGACGGTGTCGTCGTCGGCACCTGCACGCTCGGGCTCGCCTTCGAAGGCCCGCCGACCTATGGGCACGGTGGCTACAGCGCGATGCTGCTCGACCAGATCCTCGGCCACGCCATCGCCACCGCCCACCACCCGGGCATGACCGTCGAGTTGTCCGTACGCTACCGGCGCCCCGTGCCGCTGGCGACGCCGCTGCGCCTGACCGCCGAGGTGACCGGCAGCGAGGGCCGACGGATCTTCGGCCGGGCGACCATCGCCACCGTCGAGGAGCCCACCACCATCCTGGTCGAGGGGCACGGCACGTTCGTGGCGCTCAATCCCGAGCAGGCGACGGCGCTGTTCGCCCGTGTCCTGGGGCACGAGCGGGCCCAGGGCACCTGGCGACCCCAGATCAGCACCGTCGTCCGGAAGCGTTGACGGCGCCGACCGGTCCTGTGTGGACGGTCGCGGCACCGGGCGGTGACCGGGTCCCCCGCCACGGGCCGCCGCGAACCGCCGCTGACCGCCGCGGCCAGCCGCCGGCCCGCCCCGGGCGTGGCGGCGTGTACGGGTGGCCGGGCCGGTCTAGGCTGCCCGGCGTGGTGATCTGGACGGCCTACGGCGCGGCGGCCTACGCACGGCTCGCCGAGGCCGTCGCCGACGCCAAGCGCGACGACGCCCTGGCCAGCGTCACCATCCTCGTGCCCACCAACATCTGCGGCGTGGCGGCCCGCCGGCGCCTGGCCGCGGGCGTGGGCGGACGGGCCGGCGTCGCCGGCATCAGCGTGCTGACCGTGGACCGGCTCGCCGAGCGGATCGCGGCGCCCACCCTGGTCGGCGCGGGGCGGCGACCCGCGACCGGGCCGGTGCTCGCCGCCGCCTGGCGCAGCGCGCTGGCCGCCGACGCGGGTCTCTTCGCTCCCGTCGCGGGCCATCCCGCGACCGTACGGGCACTGGTCGCGGCTCATCGGGAGCTACGCGACGCCGACGAGGACGGCCTGACCGCGATCGCCAACCAGGGCAATCCGGTACAACGCGAACTGATCCGGCTGCACCGCGACGTGGTGCGGCGGCTGCACGGCTTCTACGACGTCACCGACCTGCGCCGCGCGGCGGCCCGGGTGCAGCGCGAGCGTCCCGACCCGGAGATCGGCTCGGTCATCCTCTTCCTGCCGCAGGACCTCACCCGCGACGCCGCCGCGCTGGTCGGCGCGCTCGCCGCCACCGCCCGGCTCACCGTGATCGCCGGCAGCACGGGCGTGAGCCGGGCCGACGCGGCCGTCCAGCGCACCCTGGCCCGCCTGGGCCTGCCGTCCGAGAACGCGGATCTGTCGCCGGCCACGCCCGCGGCCACCGAGGTCCGGCACGCCTCCGACGCCGACGACGAGGTGCGGGCGGTGGTCCGCGAGGTGATGACGGCGCTGCGGAGCACGCCGGCGCACCGCGTCGCGGTCCTCTACGGCTCGGCCCAGCCCTATGCCCGGCTGCTCGCCGAGCACCTCGGCGCCGCCGGCCTGACCCGCAGCGGCGCCGGTGTCCGCCCGACCATCGAGCGCACGCTCGCCCGGCTGCTGCTCGACCTGCTGGCGCTGCCCGCCCACGACTGGCGACGCGACGAGGTCACCTCGGTCATCGCCCGGGCCACGATCCGGCAGGGTAACGGTCGTCGGCTGCCCGCGCCGACCTGGGAACGCATGTCGCGCGAGGCCGGCGTCGTCGCCGGTGACGACTGGCGGGTGCGGCTGACCCGCTACGCCGACGAACTGCGCGCGGCGGTGCCGGCGGACGCGACCGAGGCCTGGCGCGCCTACGCCGAGACTCAGGCCCAGCTCGCCGAGGCACTGCGCGACTTCGTGCTCGACCTGCGCGCCCACCTGGAACAGGCGCAGCGCATCACGGACTGGCCCACGCTGGCCCGGTGGGCGGGCGAGGCGTTCGCCAAAGTGGCCGGCGACCTGTTCGGCGAGCGACCGGCCACGGCACCGGACGACGGCGAGGACGCCGACCGGTTCGCCGCACCGGTGCTGCCGGAGGAGGAGTGGCGTGCCGCCGACCGCATCCGGTCCACTGTGGACGGCCTGGCCGGGCTCGCCACGGTCGAGACCCGCGCCGACCTGGCGACGCTGCGCGACACGCTGGAGCTGGAACTCGGCGACGACCTGCCCCGGCACGGGCGATTCGGCACCGGCGTGCTGGTCGCCCCGCTGTCGGAGAGCGTGGGGCTCGACGCCGACGTCGTCTTCGTCGTGGGCCTCGCCGACGACCTCGTCCCCGGCCGGCTCGATCCGGACGCCCTGCTCGACGACGACGCGCGGGCCCGTGGGGGTCTGCGGCCGCTGCGCGAACGGCTCGACCGGGCGCACCGGCACCTGCTCGCGGCCTTCGCGGCCGGGACGAGAGCCGTCGCCAGCTACCCCCGGGGCGACCTGCGCCGCAGTGCCGTACGGCTACCCTCCCGCTGGCTGCTGCCCACCCTGCGCGGCCTGGACCCGGCCGCGGTGCACGGGTCACCGTCCTACGCCGCCGCGCTGCACAGCGCCCAGGAGCTCGCCACCGACCAGGAATGGCGGTTGCGCGCGGCGTCGGCCGCGGTCGGCACCACCGACGGGCAGTTCCCGGGCCCCCGGGCACTGGCCGCCGCCCTGCCCGACGACACCGTCGTGGCACGCGCGCTGGACCTGCTGGCGGCGCGCGCGTCGGGCCGGTTGACCCGGTTCGACGGCGATCTGAGCGGCCACGCCATCCCGGTGCCGGGCGAGGACCACCTGACCTCGGCGACCGCGCTGGAGTCCTGGACGCGCTGCCCGCACGGCTACTTCCTGGAGCGCCTGCTCGGGGTGAGCCCGGTCGAGTCGCCCGAGGAGATCCTGCTCGCCCGAGCCATCGACATCGGCAGCATCGTGCATGAGTCGCTCGACGAGTTCCACCAGGCGTACGGGCAGGGGGAACCCGGCCGGCCCTGGACAGCGAGCGAGCGCGCGGCGCTGCACGCCATCGCCCGACGGGTCGCCGCGCGCTACACCGAGCGCGGCCTCACCGGCCACCCCGTGCTGTGGGAGCGGGAACTGGCCAACATCACCCACGCCCTGGACGTGCTGCTCGACCAGGACCAGGAGCTGCGCGCCCGGACCGGGCGGGTGCAGGTGCGCTCGGAACTGGCCTTCGGCATGCGCGGTGAGCCGCCGGTGGAGCTGGCCCTGCCCAGCGGCCGGACGATCCGGGTGCGGGGCAGCGCCGACCGGGTGGACCGGGCGGGCAGCGCCATCACGGTGGTCGACTACAAGACCGGCAGCGACTGGTCCTACCGGGACATCTCCGAGGCGAACCCGACCGCGTACGGCAGCAAGTTGCAGTTGCCGGTCTACGCGAAGGCGGCCCGTGCCGCGCTGGCCGGCGGTGACCCCA
>Ga0164243_10012948_pt1 | contig 11770 bp, 7 predicted proteins | sample OricompcompostOP_FD_108781 | JGI IMG/M metagenome (GOLD analysis project Ga0164243, IMG submission 108781) | Organic Plus compost microbial communities from Emeryville, California, USA - Original compost - Organic plus compost (OP) | ecosystem: Engineered > Solid waste > Mixed feedstock >...
AATTGGATAACACGACGAGCATGGTGCCTTACACGAGCGTCTTTTATGGCCACGATGCTACATAATACTTTCTATTCGGGGTCTGGTCGTATCGGCCATGGTCAGGCGGACGATAACGAGAAATGGAAGGAGACTTACCTCAGTGGTAGCTTGAAATTTCAAGGTGACAAGGCTATGATGTCGTTGAGAAAATCCCCGGAGCCATAAAAAGAAGTCGAAAAAGACAGAGGAAGAAATCACTTCGCTGCATCGTCTAGGATGTGGAACCGGCGCCGTTCATCACTGCTAAAACCCATCCGGGGTTCGAATCGTCAATTTGTTCTCCAAAGAGAGTGGAGACCAAGTTTGTCCCGGAAATTATACGTGCAACTCGAAGCAGGGTCTTGCTTGAAATTTTCCACTCCACAGATCAAAGTCGGAGCATCAACTCCAACGTGAAATGTGGCACGCAAGGGTGAGGGAGGACTGATAGTACACTACACTACTTCATACCTCGGTACATACTGGTACTCCAAATCTGACCCACCAAGACTTGGACCCAAACCCAAGCCGGGGGCGTGGATGGGACGAAATCTATTTTTAACAGCAACTGCTTGGGAATTGGGGTGATCGACATGCTCACCCATTGCTTAATTCGAGGGGTTCTACGCGATACGTACCACGAGGACCTGGCATTATGGGACCGTCGTAATCTTTGGCAGAGGAAACACTAAACTTCAAAAAAGAGGGGATTGGGCGTGCCATTGGGAAGTCGTCGGTCAGATGAGTAATTCAACCGAGTTCGCCAAGTCTCGAGTATCCCCAAATCACGATATCACTCTCTCACCAAGTGGATTACTTCGGAGTGTAGAAATCGGGCCTCAAAGAATGGCTGAAGCCACTTTGCTTTTGATACCAGGTTACACCGAGGACGCCTCTCACCTCTCAGCATTGAACTATTAAGCTCATTCGCCATTGGATGTGATTTAGTGGGTAGTTGAAGCATTGTATCTTGATCGGCAAGTCGACGGCGAATCTCGCTGATGATCAACAACAACCAGCACATCAAGGTTTGCCATCGACATCGACTGGGACTGCCGACAGCACACCACAATACCGGAAATAGCCCGCAAAGAGTGCAAGCATAACAATGAGAAAAAGATGATAGGCGATGGATGAAGTGCGCTTCCGACATCCCCAGGAATCAAATTAAAAGCATCGCAGCCCCCAAAAATCATCCTGTGCCGCAAGTGGGTTGTGCTGGAGATAGATACTTCGCAGATCTATTTTTGACAAGAAAAAAAAAAAATCAAACGATGTTTCAGAGAAACAGAAGGAGACTAGTATAGCAGACTTTCTGCCTTCCAATACCAAAACGTAAATCGCCCAAGAAACCTTGCTCGGTAAATGTAAATAGTAAACCAGGGTGAAAGTCGTCCTCTTCGAGGAGTCGCCTGAGTGGAGTTGAGAACGCATCCACATCGCACGACTTCCTGTCCTATCTCGCGTTCGGCTAGTAAAGGCCGAACTTCGAAAGAGAAGGAATCCTTGATCCGGAATCCACCCGGCGATGGGGGTGATGGCACACATACAAGGCACGCTATATGCTAGTGAAAGTGGCCATTCTCGTGGCATGGCTCTAAATCAGGAAATGGCGCAGGGTCTAAATGTCACCGTGGCAATGATGTTTTCTGAAAGATGTCTGTCTGTCCATCCAATCCGGGGTAACTAAGGGTCTTGTTTCCTTGAAGAATAATGTTTCTTTAGCATAACTCGGGTCCGAGAACCCCCTAATTTTAAGCATGAATACCGAATCCTTGGCCTTGAGGATCAAAAAGGATCGATCGTCGATGCTGATCCTACCGTGGTCTCGCCCGGCCTCCCAAGTAGCAAGTTCGCAAATTTGACAGTCTCGGGAATTCCGGGGTCTACACTACTTCAGGCTCGTACTTCACGCAAGTGACTATGAATGGTCGTTAATGGCATGAGGAATCATCAACTTTTTCGAAGATCCCTCACTTATCCACGACCGAAAACCGAAGGAGCTAAAATAAGTGCACAATCGACTTTCAACCGGCTCCGTGTCCGTCGGACCTGACTGGTTTGTCTTGGCGTGTTCATTTTTGGAACCCGTGGCATGAATCTCTTTTCGGAAAAAGAGAAGGTGGCTTTCCTGACACCAGATTGAGGATCACCAAGTCTAAATGTAGATCACTTCGGCAGGCAGGGCTGCACAGCCACACACGAATTAGAACATTGAAACTACAACTCGATCCCACGCTGAATGGAAGAGTTCTGCGGGAGCCCAGATCTGCGGATACCTGCTTTTGAATGCCAGGCTGGATTCAGCTGGCAATTGGGAGATAATAATAGCTATGAAAGTCGATCGATAATCCCATGTCGAGCTGCAAATGCTCCGTCGGACATCGGTGTTATCGGCGTCCCGACTTCCTAAGACGTGATGTCGGTCAGTGAACGGTCCGTCAAATTCCCCGTTGAGCATTGTTCCGAGGTGGCGTCTACTTGGAGGGTGCGAAGTATTTTGCAATTGCGCCGATTTGGCGCCACGTTTTCTCCCATAGGTTCACGCGGAGCTAGCACCCACGACATCAGGACGCCAACTTCAAGGAAGATCAATTGACAATGGAGAAGTGCCATTGGTATCAGTAATGTAGATTTCTCCCCCGCGACCATACTATTCCAGGGACAGGATCCGAGAGTGGAATACATTTGCCAACAATCGGTAAGGTGCATCTGCTTTGACGTGTCCATCCCGTACTGGATTTTCCGGGACCAAAGAGTTCTCATTCGAGTGCCCAGTATAGCTCTGTACAGATTTTTTGGGCCTATTTCCGTTGCAACCATGAAGGGTAGTGAAGAGACCAGTTGCTTCTGTCATATGGAGACGTTGCAGCCATCTTGCATGCACAGCCTTGCCAGCCGCCTACTTCCAAGTCTTCTTGGTCGGCCTCAATCGGAGATATCTCGATTTGAGTCAAGAATAAGTGATAGAGCATGAGTTGCTCCCCCGACGCCACTTGCTTCATCGGCCTGCAACCGCAATGACAACGGTCCTCCCGCGGCCTGGGATGCTAAAGATGGCATGAAACATAAAAAGCCTATACCAATAAAAGACTAGCAATAAATAATAATACTCCAAACAGCTTTGACCCAAACAACTTGGTCCAAACATCCTCTTCGACGAACGAAGTAATATTACACGGCAGCCATTAAGGCAAGGGAAGACAGAATACAACTGAAGTGTAATATGACCAGGGCTGTAGTGGATCTTCTCAAACTTGGGTCAAAGGCCCCAGTACGACACCGATGTAAACTTATGTACATGGTGTACTTCTAGACCTCGAAGAAATGCGACATTGAACATTAATCTTTGCTTGGTCTGACCACGGATAACATGACAGGAGTAACATCCTCAGACCTGGAATTCTGCAAACCACACCCCACAAGCGGCTTGAAGTTTGAGCCCACCTCTGGCCTGTAGGGTCGCATCGTCAAATATCATCTTAAACCTGGTTCTCTATCTTTGTTGAGCTGAGAATCCTCCCAGATATAGTTAGAACTTTGACTCTAAATATCCATCGCGAAAAAAGGTGCTTATGGTTTATTTCTGGCCTCGGCTTGCCTCAAAAACGCTTCGGTGTTGACTTTCAGTCCGAGCATGACCGTGCCGGCCAGGCGGACGGAACTTTCCTTCACGGGGAGCATTGACATTGCCAGATACCAGAATCCCTCCCAAAAGGAAAAAGGGAAAAAATAAAATAAAATAAAAATAAAAATAAAAACCGTGTCACTTTTAATATCACCTCGCGTGCTGGTTCTGTACTCTAAATGATCCAACGGTGCAGTCTGCTGCAGCCCACCCCCGCTGTGACCCCGCCGTAGGTCTTGGCATGGCAAATGCCAGGTGGCGAGACATTTTCCCAGCATAATTGCAGTAATAATTTGCAATAACAGTGGCTTTGGAATCCCTTCTTGCATATGTACACTACTGTCATTGAATCCAGATCTTATGCGGGTTCCGAAATTCACTTGCCGAGAACCTCTGACCCTCGACTTGTACCAGCCGTGAATTTCGCGCGAGGACATCCGCTCATATTGTAATCGCATATACCTTGGCATTGATTGATGCATCTTGCTTGCCCACGGTCCTAGAAATTGGAACTGACGACACATGGGCCTCGTGTTCCGGTTGTTGAGGAAGACTTTTGGAAGACTAGTATTTGCCAGGCTAACATGGTGATGGATTTGCTGGAAAGGGACAATGGAAAATGAGTATTTTCAACATCAATTGATAACATCTCAGTACCAATGCCATTGCCAAGCCGGCCACCGAGTCAAACACTCCTCCAGTAATGATGTCGATATATTATTATCAAGTTTATATTTATCTCGAGGCTCATCGGATCTCGCCGTCTTGCATAATCTCCACCCTTGGACGATTCCTGTCCCTGTCTCCCACTCAGGTTCGATGAGGTTGAGGGATGTACGGAGTAATGTACTCCTGGGGGAATCAACATTGACTTTCTCAATCGAAACAAGAATGTGCAAGTAGATTTACATGTATGAATTCCTACGGACTCCCACCTTCATTCCACATTCCCAAGAGTGAAACAAGACCTGGAGAGTGAACCACGCCCTTGATTCGACATCCTGGCCTCCCTGCGAGCAAAGCGTGTGAATGGTAATTTCCAGTAAATCCACTCCTTGCACTTCAGGGACCTGGCCTGGAGTCTTCTTCAATTCCGCATGTAAGTGAGCTGTTGATATTTTTAACAACAGTCCCTTGTCCCTTGTCTGCTCTTATCCTTGATTCCCCGACTAGCACAGCGACCAGGCCCCATTGAACATGGTGGAGTGTTAGCGTGTTAGTCCCATTTTCTGCCCGTATTATCTCGGATCTAGCTCACGTCTCCCCATCCCACATCCATCGCATCTTTCAACGGAGAGATATTTGACCACCCCTGAGCTTCTGGAGCAGATGATTACCCTGGGCTCTCCGCAAAGTTACTATTTCCATCCAAAGCCTTGGCTTACCCTTACAATCGTGGAACTGCTTGCCTGGGCTCGTGGAGAACATGAAGGAAGGCGGGATTGGCCCACTCCCGTACCAGACCATTTTTGAGATGTGGGCACCCCCAAATCCCACCCCCTCCACTACGAAGTATGCACGTCCATCCCCATCTATGACCATCCTCCCCCCCAAACAAGGTTGTCCATGAACCTGGGACGCCATTATGAGGGAGAGGGTCCATCATTGACCTTACCAGGCAAGCGTGCTATTTCTTGCAGCCAGCCAATACTTCTCAAACACCACCACTCCTTCAGCCCCTTTCCTACTGCCACTGTTCACAATAATACCAGGCCACAGGCGTATGAGGGTATGGAGAACGAAGTAGTGCCATTGGGGTTTCCTTTCCTTCTCTCGACACACCCTTCGCTCTCTTGATCCGCCCACCCCCTCATAATAACATACCCCTACCCCCTCTGTTTCTATCCAGAGCACTTGCCAGGTACTCGCCCCTCTTCTAGTCTTCTAGTGCAGTAAACTATGCCTGAAAGGAAAGCCCCCTTCCCGCAGTGTAACTATCTCGTCTCAATGTATCCATTCCCTTATCCCGTCCGGACGTGGGACTCCTGTAGGTACTGTACTCCGAGGGTACCTCTTCTCCATTGCCCTACAGACAGTCACATCCTGCCTGTCACTGGTCGACCCAGTTTACAGTATTAGCATCTCACCTTTTGCTACCCTGGTCTTGCTCCATTCCATCCCGTCTGCCGTCTGGGCTATTCTGGACACTGCGCTAATAGCATCTTGCCATGACTCGACCGACGCCTTTCCCTTCTTGTTCACTTACAAGACTTACACTACATCATGACCCCGCGGGTCCACTTCCCAGACGCCCCTGCCGCGAAGGCCAAGCCTCGAGAGCTTCTCTCCCTCACTCACCCCCATTCAACCCTCGATTTAGACGAGCATGTGCTATCCCGTGCCAGTCACTGTGGCCCAACGTCGGCAGTCGTGTGGCTCGTTTTGATCGTTTCGATGAAGAAGCCTTTCTCGGCTGCCTTGCCTAGTCTGCCCTATAGCCCAAGGCGAGCAACTTCGGGGCTGGCCGTGAACACACGGGGTCTTCCTCCCGTCATTGTTTCTACTTTTATTCACAAAATCACACCCCACTACTACTAGCCCCAACCTCGGACGACAAGTAGACCGTTCAACCCTGCCTGGCAGAACCTTGTCGAGTATATATAGATCAGTAGCTTCGTCGTCCCCCCATGATCTCGAACTAACATCTCGTGTGTTTCACTCACTCTCTTTTGACATCGACAAGCTCAAGTCTCATACTCATCTACACTCTTATACATTACCCATCCCTCGCACTAGCCATTTCCCAACTCTGGCGCGTCTTCACCAACACTTTGCGCCTTCTCCACTCTCTTCTCTAGATATTTAACAAGTTACCATTGGATGCCAATCACAAGGTCGAACGATCGCCAAACACCATTGCCACTCCAACCTTGGCTATGAAGGGGCATTATCCGTCCCAACGCCTTCCATAAACCGACTTCCAGCCGTACATGTCCAGCAGCGCACCATCAGATTCGCATAGCCAAAACACATTACCCTCGATCATCGTCCGCAGCGCATCTCCTCTCCAGCCAGAACCAGAGGATTTTCTTTCCAAAGCCGCGACCCAGACCATTGCCGCGCCGTCTCCTACTATCTCCTGCAGTCTTCAGGTTCCAAAGGCCTTGAGCCGGAAGCGTAGCGCCTCCGAAGCAGACATAACTAGTTCAGAGCCTGCGGCAAGGAAGATAATGGCACCCAAGGTCTCCTCCAAGAAAGACGCCGAGTCCAACTCGAAGAAGTCGAACTCGTCCTCTTCTTCGAAATCAAAGTCCAAGTCCAAGTCTACCACCGATGATTGGACTGAGGTCACTGAGCCAGAAGAGAGACGCAGGATCCAAAACAAGCTTGCGCAAAGGAAGTTCCGTAAGTGCCAAATGCCCTTTCCACGCCGCTTTGAGACACGAGGAGGAATGACTAACACATCTGTCTCAAAATGTAGGCGAAAAGGCCAGGGAAAACAAAGAAAGGGCCGAGCGGGAAGCCAGGAACCAGCAGCATGCTGGAAGTTGCTATCAGATACCGACGCCAAGCGATGTAGCTTCAGACCAGGAGGTATCAGGCCTTCCGTGGGGGACCTTCTCGATGCGACATGTAGTTTCCAGGGGACATGAGGCCGAGAGCAGACGAAGCAGCGGCAGAGGCGATTACCTACGCGAAGACGGACGATACCAGACGAGTCCATTTATGGAACACGCGCCGTACCCCGCGGCAACACCGTCCTACCAGCAGCACCACGGCCATGGCAGTTTCGGAGGAAGCAGTGCGGGAGAGGATGGTCCATACTACGAGACAGACCCGCAGTTATTCTACGGCTCCTCAGGTATCCCAGCCCAACAATCGCAATACCCTCCCCCTCCGCAGCAAGGTGGGAAATGACAAGAGCACGTAGTCATTTCTGTTCCAAACGCGAAAATAATCCATTTACTAACACCCAAGTGTTACAGGTCATTTCGTGACGGACCAGTTTACAGCATCAACTCCCTGGCCTGAGAGCCCGCCATTCGCAGCGAACTTTTCACTGGCGCCTCTCCATCCCAGCGAAGACACCGACCAGATTTATTACTAGACCTAACTCCTGCTCTTCTTCTTCTCATACAATTCTCGTCAACATTGCCGAGATGATTCGCATCATCTCCTTCTCGGTTTCTTATCGGTTATACGGGCTATATAAAAGAGGCGCAAACTTACCTCGGGTTTTTTTGCATTCCGGTTTTTGGTTTTCCTTCGATTCGAGCGAACTCTACAGTTTCAGCATTCCACTCGTTGTTTCTTCCGTTGCTCTTCCTCGTGGACTATCCTTTACCTACGTTGCTCTTCATCGTTCTTCTTTCTTCTTCTTTTATTTCGTTTTCTTCTTTTGATTGGCTCATGGGTGTTACTCGGTCCGCCGTTGTTTTACTTTCAAGATTCTTTACCCATTTCAGTTACCTAGCATTTTCTTTTTTGCAAGGCTTTCGCATCTCTGATGGTAGTTTTGGGGGGTTCGGTCGCACTAGAGGCATATAACGGTTGTTTTTGGGAAAACTTTGTGTCTATCTCTTCATGGATCATGATATCAGAGGATGGAGTTGGATGGCGAACGGATGCTTTATTACACTCGTTTTCAGCACAGCGAATTTTGGTTCTGTTCCTAGTTTCGTATGGTAGACTCTTAAGAAGATTTCAGTTGCTTGTCTTAAAGTCGACGACGGATCTAGCATCCGCTCAAATCGGTTCTACCTCCCCAAATCTACCTGCCATGTAACGTGCCGTCGCAGGTGATGGGAAGACAGATCCTGCTCTTACGATGATTAATGTGTACCGGAACTACTGGCCTGTAGCACACGACATTATTCTTCGGCCCTTATTCCTCGGCATCGCAGCTAGACGTGGTAGAGAATTAAGCAAGGGAGAAAAGCTCTATCTTTGGATTAAAGCACCCCAGTGTAAAGCGATATTGACGAGGCGACGTTTGTGGGGTGTGGTACTTTGCTAACACACCAAGTCAAAGATTAAACAATCTACAGGCTTTTGGAGCGTTCTCAGCTGGATGCGCCTTATAGGGCAATTTACGAATGTATAACTGCTGGTATGGGATTGGGCCACGGGATGAAAGTGGACGGTGATCACATCGTATTCTATAATTACTCCTGTCTTGTAGGATGGAGGGGGGAACCCAGACCAGGGCTGGGCTGAAGGGGGTGAGAACAGCTGGAGATTTCTTGGCATGATGAGTTGAGGGCCTCGAACTGCAAGTGTTAGGCTACTGTGGGAGGATATCACAGTTCGCAAGGCACTTTTCCGAGGAGGGGCGGTGGGTGATCCTTTGCGACTATCTCGCAGAAAGGTTCAGCGGGCGCGGGGTTCTTTACGAGATTGACGCAGCTCGCTGGTACGTACTACATGTACACAAGAGCCAAAAAATGTGAGAGAAAAAAATTAAGGGGAGAAAAGAAGGGAAATAAAATGGGAGGCAATGCTGTTGAGACTCTCGAAAAGCTATCGAATCAAAGGGTTTTGCGACGAGTACGACACGAAACGATCGTCGTCATCTGTCAGAATAGAAGTTGCGACGCTTTTATTAATCAGCTCCGACTGCCAGGCCGTGTCGGCGATAAGTGTTGCCGTATCTGCCGTATTGCTTGTCCGTGCTGAACATCGCATTCGCGCCGAATGACCAGGCTGGGCGGACTTGGGGGCAGCGGGGGGGCGTTAAAACCGGGGCCGCGTGCACGTTCAGCGTTGGCTGGACCTCAATATTTAGGGTCTTGCAGCAGGGACAGCATTGGTGTGGAATGATCAAGATCAATATCAATGCCGGAAATGGCCCTCAGAGTCGCTGAGTATCGACGGGTTGTAGCAATGATGTACTGGGGTGTATCATCGAATTCTCTTGGACTGGACTCCCTACCCGCCCGGCTGTAGGGATCAATCTTATTTGCTTCCATGCAGGAGACTTTGGGGGCGAAGATTGACTCCCCGAGCTGTCAAATTGAGGGAATCCCCGGAATCCTGATGGGACGGCAATGACCTGACCACAGAGACCCGCATCTGGTAATTGCTTCAAATTGTATGTGCGGAAACCAATCATTGATAGCTCAATTTGATGTTGCACTCGTACAGTCTAATGTCATCAGATCAAATCCGTATCAAAATCAGTTGAATCAGTCAAAGTGTCGTGTGTCACCGACCCTGATTTGCGGTTTCTTTCTGCGGGAGCAAGTATGCCTCGCGGCTTCCCTGCCTCTGAAATCTGCCCCTCACATGCAGCCCCATGCAACTTTCTTCCCAGAGTCTCGAGTTCACCGCCCGGCAGTATATTTTTCTTTGCTTCGTTCCAACACTCACACTCTCTTTTGTTTCCACCCCTCCACAGAATCTTGTGATCCAGGATACCCTCGACATCCATCCACCCCTCAGATCCCTCAATTACGCTTCTAGATCTATTCCTAGAAGCGTTACCTCCTTGCAGATCATCTCGTTGGTCTGCAGGTGAAAATTCAGCCTCGCCATTCGATATCTAGACTCCATTTGGCTGTCTGTCTCTTCCCATCTCGCACTGGGCTCAGGATAAGACATCCATTTCATTTGGGTCTCGGTCAGCGAGCTTGGCATGCCGAGCTGAGTTTGATTCTCGCAGAAGGATCTATTGGAACCTACAGGTTCGTTCTACCTAGGGAATCTCTTGATCTATATCCTTCCACGCCATGGGCGTTCCTTGTGGTGCACCCAATGGCATCTTTCTCGCCTTTACACACACCCCTCTTCATCTTCCAAATGCGGTTCACTGCATGAGAGACTCCAATCCACCATATGATACTGCTAATACTATCTTTCCGTGAAAGATCAGGCTGACAGGCTTGTTGTGCAGCTCTAGGCGTTTCGAACTCTGCGGCACCTGAAAGGAAGAAGCTCAAGTCCAAGGCTTACAAGATGTCCAAAAGGAAGCTTAAGGCTCCCGACAAGGTAAAGGTAGCCAAGGCAGAATCATCTGTAGCTAAAGAGGTGGCGACCGGTGCACTAAGACCTTGGCGCAGGCCGAGAGGCTCGAGCAGCGAGCCGCTAAGCTCCTCAAGCAAGCAGCAGCATTGAGAGCTCGGCTGGATGGGAAGGTACGTGAATTGTTTCTCGGATAGGCAAAGAATGGCCCAATGCTGACAATACATTGGGCCTGGTAAGGCAACCAAGAAAGATGCTGCCTCTAAGCCTTCGGGCGCCAATGTCAAGGATGATGTTGTGACGAAGCCAAGTACTGGCGCTAACGGCTCTGATTCACCGGCTGTGGCAGTTGAAGATGCCACAGCTGTCGATGAGGCTATCGCTGCCCAACTCCGAGACACGGCTAAGGCATTGAAGGAAGGTGCCGAGAAGAATCAAGGGGCTGAGAATCAAGAAGACACCAATGACCATATGGATGTTGATGAAGAGCCAGAGCACGAAGTGAAGAGCAAGAAGGAGAAGAAAAAGGAAAAGAAGGATAAGAAGAAGGAGAAGAAAGAGAAGAAACAGAAAGTCGAGGACAAACACGCTGACTCTCCAGAGGTCGCTGAGACGGCTATGGACGTTGATAACACTCCGGTAGCTGATGAAGAGGAGGACGCTAAACCCAAGAAGGACAAGAAGGATAAGAAAGACAAGAAAAAGAAGAAGAAGGACAAGCAAATCGAGGAAGCGGTGGATGTCGAAAAGGATGGCGCCGAGGCCGTAGTTGACATTGCTGAGCCTGAACAGGAACCAGATGTCGCTACCCCTAAGGAGGACAAGAAGGCCAAGAAACAGGGAAAGAAGCGCAAACATGAGCAGAACTCTCCCGAGGATGTCAAGCAGACTCCTGCTAGCGGCATCGAGGAAAAGGCTGATGACGCGGAGCGGAAGGACAAGAAGAAAAAGAAGGACAAGAAGGATAAAAAGGATAAGAAGAGCAACTCCGTGACAAAGCCTTCCTCCGAAGCGATTCCATCCGCCGGAAACACCCCGGCGACGTCCGCCAACTGGAACGTCGGTGCCTTGGAGGGAGGATCGGAGAGACAGAAGAAATTTATGAGACTGCTTGGCGGTGGCAAGGGTGCTGCACCCAGCACTTCTCAAACGCAGACTCGTTCTTCTTCGTCCTCCGGCTTTGATATTAACCGGGTCCAGAATGACCTCCAAAGGCAATAT
>Ga0164243_10012949_pt1 | contig 11770 bp, 10 predicted proteins | sample OricompcompostOP_FD_108781 | JGI IMG/M metagenome (GOLD analysis project Ga0164243, IMG submission 108781) | Organic Plus compost microbial communities from Emeryville, California, USA - Original compost - Organic plus compost (OP) | ecosystem: Engineered > Solid waste > Mixed feedstock >...
CGAGTACCGCGACCGCTTCATGCTCCACTACAACATGCCGCCGTTCGCCACCGGCGAGACCGGCCGCATCGGCGTGCCCAAGCGCCGCGAGATCGGCCACGGCCGCCTGGCCAAGCGCGCCCTGGCCTCGCAGCTGCCGGCGCCGGAAGACTTCCAGTACACCATCCGCCTGGTGTCCGAGATCACCGAATCCAACGGCTCGTCGTCGATGGCCTCGGTGTGCGGCGGGTCGCTGGCCATGATGGACGCGGGCGTGCCGGTCAAGAACCACACCGCCGGCGTGGCCATGGGCCTGATCCTGGAAGCCGGCAAGTTCGCCGTGCTGACCGACATCCTGGGCGACGAGGACCACCTCGGCGACATGGACTTCAAGGTGGCCGGCACCGAGAACGGCATCACCGCCCTGCAGATGGACATCAAGATCCAGGGCATCACCAAGGAAATCATGCAGGTGGCGCTGGCCCAGGCCCGCGACGGCCGCCTGCACATCCTGGGCAAGATGCGCGAGGCGCTCGACGGCTCGCGCAACGAGCTGTCGGCCTTCGCGCCGCGCATGCTCAGCATGAAGATCAACCCGGAGAAGATCCGCGACGTGATCGGCAAGGGCGGCGCCACCATCCGCGCGCTGACCGAGGAAACCGGCACGCAGATCGACATTTCCGACGACGGCACCATCGTCATCTCCAGCGTGGACCTGGACCGCGCCCGCGAGGCCGAGCGCCGCATCGCCGAACTGACCGCCGACGTGGAAGTCGGCCAGGTCTACGACGGCAGCGTGCTGCGCCTGCTGGACTTCGGCGCCATCGTGCAGGTGCTGCCCGGCCGCGACGGCCTGCTGCACATCTCGGAAATCGCCAACTACCGCATCGCCAACATCAACGACGTGCTCAAGGTCGGCCAGGCCGTGCGCGTCAAGGTGATCGAGGCCGACGACAAGGGCAGGCTGCGCCTGTCGGTCAAGGCCATCGGCGGCATCGAGCAGCAGGGCGGCCCGGCCGGCCCCGCCGCCGCGCCCGCGCCGGTCGAAGGCCAGTCGCAGGCCTGACGCCCGCGCCGGCAAGGCAGGACGACGGCACCCTTCGGGGTGCCGTTTTTCGTTGCTGACGGGCCTTGGTTCTGGGTTACAGTTGGCAGCGCTTCCAGGCGGGCCGCCGCCGGGCATGAGACGGACGAGCACGAGCCATGGCATGTATCCCGTACTGACCGCATTGGCGCTGCTGGCCCTGCTGGCGGGCTGCGCCGCGGGCCGGCCGGCGGACGCGGGCGCCGCCGGCGCCGGCAAGGGCACGCCGCGCACCGAGGCGATGTCGGCCGACCAGATGGGCCAGACCGACTTCAACCGCACCCTGACGGTGGCCATGCGCGACAACCTGGACAGCATGAACGACCTGCTGGACAAGCTGTACCGCCGCAACCCGCGCGAATGGCGCAAGGCGGGCATGGCCAGCCATGACGCCGCCGTCCAGGCGGTGCGCCGCGCCATCGAGGAGCGCGCCCCGCCGCGCGGGCTGGAGGGCCTGCGCGACGTGCAGATCCTGGCCGTGGCGCTGGACCCGGCCTACCAGGGCGACCGCGTGGCCGCCTTCGTCTACGGCATGGCCGACACGGTGATCGCCGCCCACGGCGGCAAGACGCGCTTCTATGCGTCCGACCTGCTGGACGGCCAGCGCGTCTACAATGCCGCGCGCAACGTCGAGACGGCCGCCTGGCTGCTGTCCAGCCGGCGCGACGCGCAGGGCGGGCCGCTGCTGCTGGCCAACGAAATGTCGGACGACGCGGTCAACCTGAGCTTCGAGCGGCAGTTCGGCGCCATCATCGGCCGGCTCGACCTGATCGCCAGCCTGCTGGGCGAGAATACCCGGCGCATCGGCATCAATTATGCGCAGGGGCTGATGTTCTTTTCCTTCCTGCCGGTGCGCTGAGGCGCCGGCGCGGCCGCGGTTTGCCGGGGGCTGGGGGAAGGCGGCCGCCGCGCATTGCGCAGCCTTGAGTGTGCCTGGGGGAACAGCCATGGTCGAACTTGCCGACGTAGAAGCCGCCCGCCGCGCCCTGGCCGGCCAGGTGCAGCGCACGCCCTTCGCGCTGTCGCGCACGCTCAGCGACATCCTGGACGCCGAGATCTGGCTCAAGTTCGAGAACCTGCAGTTCACCGCCTCCTTCAAGGAGCGCGGCGCCTACAACCGCATGCGCACGCTGGGCGAGGCCGAGCGGCGCCAGGGCGTGATCGCCGTGTCCGCGGGCAACCACGCCCAGGGCGTGGCCTACCATGCGCAGCGCATGGGCGTGCCGGCGGTCATCGTCATGCCGCGCTTCACGCCGGTGGTCAAGGTGGCCAACACCCGGCGCTTCGGCGCCGAGGTGGTGCTGGCCGGCGACACCTTCGACGACGCCAAGGCGCACGGCTTCGCGCTGGGCGCCGAGCGCGGCCTGACCATGATCCACCCGTACGACGACGCGGCCGTGATCGCCGGCCAGGGCACGGTGGCGCTGGAAATGCTGGAGGCCCAGCCCGGGCTGGACACGCTGGTCGTGCCGGTGGGCGGCGGCGGGCTGATCTCCGGCATGGCCACGGCGGCCCGCGCCGTCAGCCCGGGCATCGCCATCGTCGGCGTGCAGACCGAGCGCTTCCCCTCCATGTACGCCGCCTGGCGCGGCCTGCCCATGGCCTGCGCCAGCCACACCATCGCCGAGGGCATCGCCGTCAAGTCGCCCGGCGAGCTGACCCGCGCCATCGTCGCCCGCCTGGTCGACCGCATCGAGCTGGTCGGCGAAAGCGATATCGAGCACGCCATCGTCATGCTGCTGGAAATCGAGAAGACGGTGGTGGAAGGCGCCGGCGCGGCCGCCCTGGCCGCGCTGCTGCGCGCGCGCGAGGCGGGCCGCGAGGATTTCCGCGGCCGGCGCATCGGCCTGGTGCTGTCCGGCGGCAACATCGACCCGCTGATGCTGGGCGAGCTGATCGAGCGCGGCATGGTGCGCGCCGGCCGGCTGGCGCGCATCCGGGTCGACCTCAGCGACCTGCCGGGCGCGCTGGCCCAGGCCACGCGGCTGATCGCCGAGGCGCACGCCAACATTGCCGAGGTGCACCACCAGCGCGCCTTCACGGCGCTGCCGGCGCAGAACGTGGAGGTGGATTTCGTGCTGCAGACGCGCGGGCCGGAGCACGTGCAGCAGGTGATAGACGTGCTGAACGCGGCGGGATTTTCGGCGAGCAACCACGATCATTGACGGTCGCGGGATCCTTTTCCCGTCCGGGCGGCGAGGCGGGCCTGGCGCCACGCGGCCAAGCGGGGCTTAAGCTGCGCTTAACACCCGCCCCCCATAACCGTCTGGTCCGCGGCGGAGTATCCCCCTAGGATGGCCCTTTATCCGCGGGACCCGCCGGAAGGGGGGCGCCTGCGCCAATCGAAACAGGGGGAATTCCATGATGATCCGCATGCACAGGATGTTCGCCGGGCTGGCCTTGTGCGCCGGCGCGGCCGCGACGGCGATGGCCGCGGGCCCGGCCGTCGCCGCCTATCCCGAAAAGCCCATCACTTTCGTCGTGGTGTTCGGCGCCGGCGGCACCAATGACGTGGTGGGGCGCAAATTGAGCGAGCCGCTGGGCAAGGCGCTCGGACAGCCCGTGGTGGTCGAGAACCGGCCGGGCGCGGGCGGCAACATCGGCGCCGCCAGCGTGGCGCGGTCGCGGCCCGACGGCTATACCTTGCTGATGGCGTTTCCCGGCCTGACGACCAACAAGTCCTTGTACCAGTCGCTGCAATACGATCCGGACCGGGATTTCGCCCCCGTTTCGCTGCTGGCGAGTGCGCCCAGCGTGATCGTCGCGCATCCGGACGCGGACGGGAGCTCGCTCGACGCCTTCGTCGCTTACCTGAAGGGGAAGCCGGGCGGCGCCAACTACGGGTCCAGCGGCAATGGCGCCTCCTCCCACCTGGCCGGGGCCATGCTCGATGACCTGCTCGGGCTCGGGATGGAGCACGTGCCCTACAAGGGCGGCGCCCCCGCCTTGACCGACCTGGCCGCCGGCCGGCTCGACCTGATGGTCATCCCGCTGCCCGAGGCCATGACCCTGATCCGCGCGGGCCGGGTGAAGCCGGTGATGCTGGCCAGCGCCCAGCGTTCGCCGCTGGTGCCCGATGTCCCCACGACGCGCGAATGGGGCCTGAAGGATTTCGAGGTCGGCTCGTGGTATGGGTTGTCCGTGCCCGCCGCGACCCCCGCGGACGTGGTCGGGAAATTGTCCGCCGCCGTGCACGAGGTCGTCGGCAACGCGGACATCCAGCGGGAGCTCAGGGAGCAGGGCATCGAGCCCATCGGCAGCGACCCGCGGGCCTTCGCAGACTTCCTGCGACAGGAAACCGACCGCTGGTCGGCCGTCATCGAGAAGAACGGCATCAAGCTGGATTAGGATGGGCCGGACCGGTCTTCCCGGTCCCCGCCCGACGATTCCGGAGCCGCGAGCATCGAGCCATGAAGATCTGGTACCAGAGTTTCACCAGCGCATCCCTGTACGGCGCCTACCTGGACGTCCTGCGCGCGCGCATCCAGGCCCTGGCGCAGCCGGGCATCCAGGTCGACGTCCATCCCCTGCGGAAGGGGGGCATGGGCACCCAGTACCATTACCTGGAGCACCTGCAGGTCACCGAAGTGCTCGACAACGTCGAGCGCGCCGTGGAGCAGGGCTACGATGCCTTCGCCATCGGCCATTTCACGGACGCCGGCCTGCAGGCCGCGCGGGAGGTCGCGGCGATTCCCGTGCTCGGCCTGGGCGAAACGAGCATGCTGACGGCATGCACGATGGGCCATCGCTTCGGGCTGGTCGGCATCAATCCCAAATCGCTGGACTACATCGGCCATCTGGTGCGCGGCTATGGCCTGGAGAGCCGGCTGGCGGCGACCGCGACCATGGCCTGCCCGGACCCGGGCCAGCTCGAAGCCGCGTTCCATGATCCGGCCGTGCGCGGCCGGGTCCTGCAAAGCTTTGCCGAGGCGGCGGGGCAGGCCACCCGGGAGGGGGCGGAGGTCGTCATCGCGGCCGGCGGCGTGGTCATGGCCTTGACGGCCCAGGCCGGGTTGTACGCAACGTGCGATGGCGCCATCGTGCTCGACGGCGTGGCGGCGCTGGTGCACGGCTGCGTCGCGGCCGTGCGCACCCGGCAGGCCATGGGCGGGCATTTCACCAGCAGGAACCTGGGCTATGCGCCGCCCGGCGAGAGGGAATTGCCGGGCATCCGCGAGCACTACGGCGCGCACGTGTACCGCTCGCTCAAGCCGGGCGCTGAATAGGTAGGAAGCCCGCCCTGCATCGCCCTAGGCCGCCAGCAGCTTGCCCAGCCGGTACAGGCGCTCGCGCTGCAGGATGGCCGCCAAGGGCGCCGGCGTGCGGCCGAGCGCCAGGGCGTCGGCCTCGACGCCGGCCAGCGCGCCGCGCAGCAGCGCCGCGTGCCCGGGCCACCAGCCGGCCAGCAGGCGGTCCGGGTCCAGCACGGCCAGGCCCAGGCGGCGCAGCTCCGTGCGGTTGAAATCCTTCAGGTTCCAGGTCAGCACGCAGGCCGGCGCGCCGGGCGTGCGCGACCGCGCGGCGCGGCCGGCGGCGATCACGTGCCAGTCCTTGGGGTCGCTGTAGCGCAGGTCGGCCTTCCATGCGTCGACCTCGCCGCAGTCGGCCTGTGGGAAGGCCTCCTGCATGGCCTGCCATTGCGCGTCCAGCAGGGCGGGCTCGACCTGCCAGATGCGCGCGGCGTTGCGCCGCCATTCCTGGCCGATGCGCTCGCTCCAGACCGGCCGGAAGCGCCCGGCGGCGGCCAGGCGCAGCAGCAGGGGGCGGACGACGCCCGACATCAGCACGCAGGCGTCCAGCACCACCAGGGCGCCGCCGGGTGGCGCGCCGTCGTCCCAGGCGGGCCGGGGCGAGAGGGACCTGATAGGCGGGGAAGCTGCCGAGGGAACGGTCATGGGGGCGGATGCGGGCGGCAACGGTGCAGCGGTCCGGCGCGATCTGGCGCGTGCGCGGCGCAGCGGGTGCGGATGGCCTGCCGCGGGCGCGGCAGGCCGCGGCGTCTTCTCAGTTCAGCTCGCCGGCCTCCGGCGCCGCGTCCATGCCCAGCGCGTCCAGCGCCGCCTGGTAGGCGCCGGGGTTGGCGCACAGGAATACGGCGATGTCGCCGGGGCCGACGTTTTCCAGCACTTCCTCGACCTGCTCGCCCGCCTGCGCGGCGTTGGTGACGGCGGCGGCGTGGACGTCAGCGCCGCTTTCGAAGGCCTCGGCCGGGACGATGCCGGCCACCAGCTCCAGGTCGGGCTCGCCGACCACGACGTAGCACTGGATTTCCAGGTCGTCGATGCGGGTATGCAGGCTGACGCCGTCCGGGGCATTGCCCACTTGCCGGCTGATGACGCTCATGATGGCTTCCTTGGGTAAGGCGCCGCCCCGGCGCTGCGCGCGGGGCGGCCGATGCGTCACTGTAGCAGGCCGCGTGCCCGTCCGGCGGCGCGCCCGGCGCGGCCGGTTTCCATCGATTACCGCAGGCGGCGGACCGTTACGGCGCGTGTCCCGGGCCTCGCGCGGATCGGCCTGCTTGCCTAGAGTGGCCGCATGGGCGCCTGCCTGGGCCCGGCCGCCGGCCGGGGCGCGGCGAGCGGCGAAGAGCACGAAGAAAAGAGGCCGACCATGAAAAGAACGCTTGCGAGGATATTGCCGGGCGCCGCCGCGGCCGCCCTGCTGGGGCTGGGCGGCTGCGCGATGCTGCTGCCGGGCTACGAGTTGCGCCAGCAGCAGGCGATCGACGCCGACTACATGAACGCGGTCTGCGGCATGCTGTTCCAGTATCCCGAGGTGGCCGACCTGGCGGCCCGCATCCCGCCTTCGGCCAACCTGGCCAGCCTGGCGCAGCTGTCCGACAAGACGCGGCCGGACGCGCGGCAGAAGGCCGCTATCGGCGCCCTGGACAAGAAGTGGGCGGAGTGCGACCTGCTGCAGGCCGATTACGTGCGCCGCTACGATCCGGTCGTCTACCCGGAGTTCGCCGCATCCCTGCAGCAGAGCCGCGAGGCGCTGGCCGCGCTGTGGGCGGGGCAGGCCAGCTACGGGGAGTTCAATGCCCGGCGGGCGGCCATCCATGCCGACTACCTGAACCGCGCGGCCGTGGCCCGACAGAACAGCGCCATGGTGCAGGCGCAGCAGCAGCAGGCGCGCGCGGCCGAGATGGCGGCCATCGCGGCCCGCTACAAGACGGTGCGCTGCCGGACGACAGAGGAGCGCAGGGACAGGGACCGCGACAGGAAGAAGGACAGGCGATCGGAAGAAGTGGTCTGCCGGTCGTATTAGTCGATGCAGGCCGTAGTCGATGCAGGCTGGCGGTGTGATGGCGGAATGGCCGGCAGGGCGGAGCGGGCGGCAGGGCGGTCGTCGCAATTTGCAGTAATGAGAATGATAGTCAATAATTAACGGCTTCCGTCCGTGCCGCCGCTGCGCTCAGCGGCGGTTTCCATTCCGCATCGCTTCGCCGCGTCGTCCATGTCCCGATCCTCCGCCCCGGGCAGCAAGGGTTGGCTCGCCTACTACGGCGGGCTCGTGCAGGCCTGCGCGCGGCGCATCGGCAATCGGGCCGACGCCGAGGACGTCGCCCACGACGCTGTCGAAAGCCTGCTGCGGGCCGACTCCTCGGTGGCGCTGCAGGCGCGGCGCTTCCTGCTGCAGGCGGCCGGCCACCGCGCCATCGACGCCTGGCGCCGCCGCGAGCGGCTGGTGCACGTGTCCTGGGACGCCGTGCCGGAAAGCGAGCACCCGGCGGCTGCGGGCGCCGACCCCGACGCGGCGGTGCGCGCCAGCCAGCTGGCCGACGCCCTGGCCGCCGCGCTGGCCGAGCTGCCCGAGAAATGCCGCCACGCCTTCATGCTGAACCGCATCGAAGGCTGGACGCAGCAGGAGATCGCCGCGCAGATGGGCCTGTCCACCAATATGGTCGAGCGCTACGTCATGCGCGCCGCCCAGCACGTGCGCGAGCGGCTGGAGGGAGAGCGATGAGCGGGCGCGCACGGTCGCCGCAGGGGCGCGCCTCGTCCCCGGAGCACGATGCCGCACAGCGGCAGGACGCCGCGCCGGCGCACCTTTCCAACCCCGATTCCGCTTCGCCGCGCGAGGCCGCGGCGTGGTGGTTCGCGCGCGTGCACTCCGGCCGCATGGATGACGCCGGGCGGGCGGAGCTGGCGCGCTGGCGGCAGGCCGATCCCGCCCACGAGCGCGAATTCCAGGCCATGGCGAGCCTGGGCGAGGCGGCCGCCGGCCTGCCGCGGGACCGCGTGCGCGAACTGTTCGGCGGCGAGATACCCGTGCGGCCCGCGCTGCGCAGGCGCCGGCTGGCGCATGCGGGACTGGCCCTGGCGGCCTGTACGGCCGCCGCGGCGGCCGGCGTGGGGCTGTGGCGGCTGCAGGCGCCGCAGGCCGTCTATGGCATCCGGCTCGCCACCCGCCGGGGCGAGCGCAGCCGCCACGCGCTGCCGGACGGCTCGACGCTGGAATTGAACACCGGCACGGCCGCCGAGGTCGCCCTGTACGAAGACCGGCGCGTCGTCGCGCTGCTGCAGGGGGAAATCATGTTCGCCGTGTCCGCCGACGCGGCGCGGCCCTTCATCGTCGAGGCCGGCGCGGGGCGGGTGCGGGTGGTGGGCACCCGTTTCAGCGTGCGGCGCGACGGGCAGGCGGTGGCCGTGGCGGTGGAGTCCGGCACGGTGGAGCTGTCGTCCGGGCGCTGGTGGCGGCGCTCGGCCCAGCTGCTGACCGCCGGCATGGGCGCGGGCCTGGCGGCCGACGGCGGCCAGACGGCCGCGCGCCCGGTGGACGTGGCCGCGCTGACGGCCTGGCGCGACGGCCGGCTGGTTTTCAAGGATGCGCCGCTGGCCGAGGTGGTGCGCGAGGTCAACCGCTACCTGGCGCAGCCGCTGCGGGTGGGCGACGGGCGCCTGAACGCGCTGCGGGTGACGGCCTCGTTCAGGCTGGACACGCCCGAGGCGCTGCTCGCTTCGCTGCCGCACGTGCTGCCGGTCGAGGTGCGCCGCCTGCCCGACGGGGCGGCCGCGCTGGTGGCGCGCTGAAGGTCGGGCATTCAAGGGCGGGCATTCGGGCGGGCATTCGGGCGGGCATTCAGGGTTTTTCCGCCGTGGTTCGTTCTTATCCGTAAGGCGCCGCGCTGCGGCATGCGTACGACGGCGCCCGGAGGGCCCGCGGGCCCGGCCGCGGGCGCGCTGGCGCTCCGCCAAGAACAACCTGGACATCCCGCCGTGAATCGCAAGACCCCATGCAAGCAGGCCGCCGCCGGCAGGCCGCCTTTCCCCGCCGCGACCGCCGTCGCGCATCTCCCGGCCGCAGCGCGCCGGGCCGCGATGCCCGCAATGGCGGCATCCGTCTCCTGCGCGTTGCCCGCCTTGCTGCGTCGCCTGGCCCTGGCCGCCGCGCTGGCCTGCGCGGCGCTGCCGGCGGCTCGCGCGCAGGATGCCGCCGTGCGCGTGGACATCGCCGGCCAGCCGCTGTCCGACGCGCTGCTGGAGCTGGCGCGCCAGACGCCGCTGCAAGTCTTCTTCAGCCCCGACCTCGTGACCGGGCTGCGCTCGCCCGGCGTGCAGGGCAGCCTGCCGCCCGAGCAGGCGCTGCGCGCGCTGCTGCAGGGCAGCGGGCTGTCGTACCGGCGCGAGGGCGACAACATCACGCTGTCCCGCCCGGACGCGGCGACCCGGCTGGAGCCCGTCACCGTCGTGGGCGGCGCGAGCGCCGAGGCGCTGCCGCCCGCCTACGCAGGCGACCAGGTGGCGCGCGGCGCCCGCCTGGGCATGCTGGGCAACGTCGACATGATGAGCACGCCGTTCAGCGTGACCGCCTACACCTCGGAGCTGATCCGCAACCAGCAGGCCCGCAACCTGACCGACGTGCTGGACAACACGCCGGGCGTGAGCAGCGGCGGCCCGTGGTTCTTCGACAACTTCATCATCCGTGGCTTCGAATACCAGCGCTCCGAGATCGGCTTCAACGGCCTGTACGGCATCGCCAGCGCGGAAGGCGTGCAGCTCGAAGGCATCGAGCGCGTGGAAGTGCTCAAGGGTCCGAGCACGCTGCTCAACGGCGGCTCGCCCCGCGGCACGGCCGGCGGCGCGATCAACCTGGTGCCCAAGCGCGCCGAAGACGGCCCGCTCACCCGCCTAACGGCCAATTACCTGAGCGACGGCAACGTGGGCGCGAACGTGGACATCGGCCGCCGCTTCGGCCCGGACAACGCCTTCGGCATTCGCCTGAACGCCGCCCACCGCGACGGCGATACGCCGGTCGACCACGAAAAGGTGCGCGCCTCCAATGTGGCGCTGGGCCTGGACTACCGCGGCGAGCGACTGCGCGCCAGCGTCGACGTGGGCGCCAGCAGCCAGAAGATCAACGGCGCCAGGAACAACTACTTCGTGTGGACCCCGTGGGTGCCCGAGGCGCCCCGCGGCGACGCCAACCCCTATCCGGACTGGTCGTACCAGGACAAGGACTACGTGTTCGGCATGGCGCGCGCCGAGTACGACCTGACGCCCTTCTGGAGCATCGGCGGCGCGTTCGGCGCGGCCGAAACGAAGCGCAAGTCCAACTCCCCCTGGGGCGAAATCGTCAACGACGCCGGCGACGTCAGCTTCACCGCGTTCGGGCTGAAGGAAAAGAACGAGACCCGCAGCGGCGAGCTCAACACGCGGCTGCGCTTCGACACCGGGCCCATCCAGCACACAGCCGTGCTGGCGGCCACCGACTACGACTCCAAGGTCAGCGCCTACAACCCCACGTCGACCTGGGCCGAGGCCAGCAACATCTACCATCCCGCCAGCCTGAGCGAGCCCGGCGACCTGAGCTTCGACGGATCGCTGCTGCCGCAGAACGACGTGAAGCTGCGCAGCTACGCCGTCGCCGACACGCTGGCCATGCTGGACGAGCGCGTGCTGCTGACGCTGGGCCTGCGCCACCAGAAGATCGACGTGACTTCCTATGTGTGGAACACCGGCGCCTGGCAGTCCAGCTACGAACGCAGCGCGAACACGCCTGCGGTGGGCCTGGTCGTCAGGCCCGTGGACAGGCTCTCGCTCTACGCCAACTACGTCGAGGCCCTGTCGCAAGGCGCGGTGGCTCCCGAGACCGCGAACAACGCCGGCGAGGTGTTCGAGCCCTTCGTCTCCAAGCAATGGGAGCTGGGCGCCAAGGTCGACTGGGGCACCTTCTCGACCACGCTGAGCACGTTCGAGATCAGGCGTCCCAGCGGCTTCCTGGACGCCGACAATTTCTTCCGCCTGGCCGGCGAGCAGCGCAACCGCGGCGTGGAGCTGACCGTGGCCGGCGAGGCCGCGCGCGGCCTGCGCCTGCTGGGCGGCGTGGCATGGACCCGCGCGGTCCTGACCGACACCCCGGGCGGCCAGTTCGACGGCGCCAGGGCCTTCGGCATCCCGACCTGGTCGGTCAAGCTGGGCGCCGAGTACGACATCCGGCCGGTGCCCGGCCTGACCGCCATCGCGCGCGTGATCTATTCGTCTTCGATGCCGTACGACGCGGCCAACACCGAGACGATCCCGTCGTGGACGCGCGTCGACCTGGGCGCGCGCTACGCCACCCGGATCGCCAGCCACGACGTGGTGTTCCGCGCCACCGTCGAGAACGTGTTCGACCGCCGCTACTGGGATTCGTCGCCGGCCTACCAGATGGTCACGTCGGCCGCGCCGCGCGCCTACATGCTGTCGGCCAGCATCGACTTCTGAG
>Ga0164243_10012950_pt1 | contig 11770 bp, 12 predicted proteins | sample OricompcompostOP_FD_108781 | JGI IMG/M metagenome (GOLD analysis project Ga0164243, IMG submission 108781) | Organic Plus compost microbial communities from Emeryville, California, USA - Original compost - Organic plus compost (OP) | ecosystem: Engineered > Solid waste > Mixed feedstock >...
GTTCTTCAAAAAGAGGGAGAATCCGGAGAGCCGGATCCTCCATTGGTTGCATTCACCTTAGTTATATTTCTGGCTGTAGCTCCAGAATTGCGTGCAAGTACGGATTACAGCGCTAACAACTGCATTAACAAAGCATTAATCGGGGCCCATTAATTGGATATTAATTGTTTTTTTTTACAAAAAAGATTGGATAAAAGCAAAAATAAGCAATACGGTTAAACCCTTTGCTATACAGTGCTTTGTAAAATTATAGTCCTAGTTTGGAACTCACAGTAAGATAAGTTTTGGGCTTGAAAACACAACGTTAGGTTACTAATTCGTTACCGATTTAAATAGACAGATTAATAGCTTAACTGTTTATATTTCAGTATTTTGCACTCATTTCTGTATTGCCTTGTAACTCAATGTAATTTAATTTTAAACACTAAACATTTGAGTTATGGAGCAGACAAGAAAATCGACGTACAAACTCCTTTTCTACTTAAAGAAGAACGAACTGAAAAAGAATGGAAATGCCCCAATTATGGCACGTATTACCATTGACGGAATACCCAAAACAATGGGTACGAAGTTGGAAATTGATCCTACTGTCTGGGATTTGAAGTACGGACGGGTTGAGGGCAAGAGTGCTACTGCTGTGAGGATAAACCAGAAGCTGGATAGCATACGTGGGCGTATCGACCAGATTTATGAAGATATGCTCAAACACGAAGGCTTTGCAACCGCCCAAAAGGTAAAGCTCACGTTTCTGGGGGTTGGCGTAATGGAAGATGCCCTACTGAAAGTCTTTAGGGAACAGAATGAAGACTTTGAAAAAATGGTCGCTAAGGGAAAACGCTCTCAAAGTACGTATGCCAAGTACACAACTGTATACAACCATCTTAGCGAATTCATAAAGGAACGTTACCATCGGGAGGATATGGCTTTCCGTGAACTCAGCTCTGATTTTATACGGGAGTTTGACTTCTTTCTCCGCATAGATAAGGAATGTACCCACAATACGGTTTGGGTTTACACGATGCCCGTTATTGCTCTGTCGGAACTGGCTATCAAAAAAGGGCTGATACGCGATAGTCCGTTTGAGGATTACGAGATCAGTATGGAGGAAACAGACCGCAGCTACCTTTTAAGAGAGGATGTGGAAACCTTGATGCGTCTAAAGCCATCCAAACCCAGATACGAGCTTGTAAAAGACCTCTTTATTTTCAGTTGCTTCACGGGGCTTTCCTACATCGACATTAAGAAGCTGAAATGGGGCAATATCCAATCGTTCTTTGATGGACACCAATGGATAATCGGCCGGAGGAAAAAATCTGACGTTGCCTCCAACGTCCGTCTTTTGGAAATCCCTAAACGCATCATTGATAAATATCGTGGAGTTACAAGAAATGATTTTGTATTTCCAATGCCATCCAATGTAACCTGTAATAAGCACATTGGTAAACTCATCGAGGAAGCAGGTATTGTTACCGAACAGAAAGTCACATTCCACACAGCCCGCCATACATTTGCCACGATGTTTTTGACCGAAGGCGTACCGCTTGAAAGCCTCAGCAAAATGATGGGGCATAAGAATATTTCCACCACGCAGATTTATGCCAAGATTACAAGCCAGAAAATCAGCAAGGACATGGATTTGGTAGCACCAAAGTTCAAAGCAATGGAAGAAGCGTTCCTTGTCCAAACCGACACGGAAGAAATCGCATTATTGGGTGGTGGATCAAAAGCGGACGAGTTTTATGATACCGAAGAAATCACAATTTAAATGTTGTTTTCTGTTTTTAATTCGTTCTGACATGGGAAGCAGGATCAACGTCCTGCTTTTTTTATACCCATACTTTTTTGTAATCCAAAAGCACATTTGCATTCCCCTTGCAATCCATCCGCTGTAAAAGAGCTTTTTGGCTATTTGTAAAAACGGAAATAAAAAAAACGTCCATCCGCTCACTCCACTTTCCGGCTTTTTTAAAATCCCTGTTAGGAGTGGCTTTCGGATCCTCCACACAACTAAGGAAACATTTATCCATTCAGGGAAACGGAAGTGCTATCTCAATTCACGACAAACCATTTCCCAATGCAATTTCCCCCGCTTCCACATTTTTTATTCAAAGAAGCCTGTATGCTTTTCTGTCCCATTTCAAGAGCAAAGGTATTTCCGTGTTCTTAACGCCGCCAAAAGGTCACGCAAGTTTGAAAAAAAAATCTCCACCCGTTGGGTAGTATTTGTTTTTCAAAACCTTGTGTCGGCTAAACACGGACCTTTTATGCTCGTGAAACGAAACATAGCATACTCCGGCTCTTTGGACGAATAAAAAAAATGTCAGTTATGAAAATTATAAGCATTGAAAATGGTAATGAAACGAAACAGCACCTCCTCTCATTACCGAATAAATCAAAAAAAATCAAATCAAAATCAAAGGATATGAACATCACAGGCAGACTGACAAGAAATGCGGAAGTACGCACATTGTCGAGCGAAAAACAGGTAGTAAACTTTTCCGTAGCGGTAAACGACAGCTACAGAAACAAGCATGGCGAGCGAATAGAGCAAACAACCTATTTCGATTGTGCCTATTGGCTAAGTACAAAAGTCGCATCACTACTGACCAAAGGCACTTTGGTAGAACTCACAGGGCGAATAGGCACTCGAGCGTGGACAGGCAAGGACGGAGAGCCAAAAGCAGGTTTGAATTTCCATACCTCAAATATCAAACTGCACGGAGGTGGCAGGAGAGCTGAAACCGTACAGGCTACCGAACAATCAGAACACAGCAGTATTGGAGAACAAGTAATGGAGGACGACCTCCCATTTTAATCAAGAACATTCAATCATTTTTTAACATCAAAATCTTATCAAAATGGCACATAACATCAATTTCAACGAGCGGACAGGAAAGTACAGTTTCTTTTCAGTACAGCAAAAAGCGTGGCACGGTTTGGGGCAAATCGTGGAGCAATACCCGACAAGTGCGGAAGCAATCCGACACGCAGGGTTGGACTACGAAGTCGTAAAATCCCCACTCTTTACCAAAGGTTCGGGCATTATCGAAACCGCCAACGGCATAGAGTTAGGTAGTAACGAATCGGAAGTACCCAACTATTTCGCCAACATTCGCACCGATAACAATGCGGTATTGGGCGTAGTCGGTAAGGATTACCATATCGTACAAAACCGTGATGCCTTTAATTTCTTTGACAGCATTGTAGGCGGTGGCGAGGGTATTCTGTATGAAACCGCAGGAGCATTGGGCAATGGTGAACGTATTTTTATCACGGCCAAACTTCCCGACTATATCCGTGTGGGCAATGGCGATGACGTAACGGAAAAGTATATTTTCCTAACCACTTCGCATGATGGTAGCGGAAGCATAACCGCAGCATTTACGCCTATCCGTATCGTCTGCCAAAACACGCTGAACGCTTCACTCCGCAATATGACCAATGTGGTGCGTATCAAACACACTTCGGGAGCAAAACAGCGTATCGAGAACGCCCATAAGATTATGGGGCTTGCCAATACGTTGAGCAACCAATTGGAGGGCATTTTCAACGAATGGGCAAAGGTGAAGGTAACAGACCAAGAGGTACGAAAGCTAATCCAATTGGCGCTTTGCCCGAACAAGGAAACCTTAGACCTTATCAAGAAAGGTGCGGAAGATGAAGTTTCCACCGTGTTCAAAAACACCGTAGAAGATGCGTTTGCATACGCTATGAGGAGCGACACGCAACAAATGCAGACCACAAAAGGCACTTTGTTCGGAGCGTACAATGCCGTGACAGGCTACTATCAGAACGTAAGAAATTACAAGAATGACGAAGCCAAGTTACAGAGTATTGTACTCGGTGGTACGGCCCAACTCAAATCACAGAAAGCATTTGAATTGTGTTCCGCCTTTGCTCTGGACGGTGCGGAAACCCTCCTCCGTGAATATACAGCATGAGCCTACCTTTATTTTCAGGCTTTATATTTTGGGGCGTGATGATGTAAACTTGCACACCGTTGATAAGGGTATCCGTAATAGTCGGATTGAATCTTTTCTGCATATCTTTAAGTTGCGCACGTTCTGATTCTGCAAATTGATTACGCATTTTTACAATTTCCGCATCCGATACTTTACCAAAAGGGTGACGGGACACTTTTAAATTCTTGAGGATTTCAACAGCCTCTTTACTCATCGTTGCTTCCTGTGAAGTAGTCATTTTTAAGTGGCTGCTGCAGCTGCTGAAAAAGGCAATAGATAACACTACTGCCGCAATGGAAATTATTATTTTCATTTGATTCTATATTAAAAAAGCAGAAATAATCATAAACCTATTTAAGGATTAAAAGGTAGCGGGCTGACGGCTATTTTTTGATTTCGGATTCTTCTTATTTTTTCGTCCAAATCATATTGAGCAGCTGTATTCTCATTACCTGAAGCATCAAAACTTTGATATTTTGTATGATGATGGTCTAAGAATTCCAGTCGTTCTACAGATTGCAGATTTCCAGGAACATTTGCACCAAACCATTGTTCATCTTGATGAATACGGAATGTGACTGCATATAAAACAGCTCCTTGCGGATAAAGACCATCGCCGGTTGATTGGGCATATTTATAGGCGGGATCATTGCCATACACGATGGTCATGGTTTGATTTCCCGGATGTATGGAAAAAGTAATGGCGTGTTGCTGCAAAGGGTTCTCCGGAAGATCTCCCAATTTTATCAATGCAGCTTCTTCATTGAACAAGGATTCATTTTTTGAACTGCAACCGCATAATATGGTGATGCCGAGAAATAAAATCAGAAATTGTATTTTCATTTACGTTGAATCTTTTCTTTCAAAAAATTTTTTAAATAAAATGGTCGGGTAAATACATAATCATTATCCTTCAACGGGCGATGGCAGGAGATACATTCCGTAGTGAACAGGCTATTATTTCCATAAGGTTTTGGGTTTGAACCTCGCCACCTCGCCCATCCCCAACCGGCAGTCTGATCATATTTCTTTGAATCTTTTATCATAAACTCTACCTGGACAAATGTTCCGGGAGAAATACTGCCGTCCTGATTGTGCAGCTGCTTCCAGGCCGCTTTTGCCAATATCGCTCCATCCGGCCAAGGATTGATTTGACGTTGGTGAATGGCATTTACCGCTACTTCATTCCCATAAATCAACCGTATGGTGCCGTTATCAAATCGATCCGAAATGCTGATTAATTGCCAATTTCTGAAATCCGGGATATAATCTATGCCATTGGGTGAGGGTGCTATTTTAGACGCCAAAATCGTTTTTTTTCTTTGAAAAAAGTCAGTCCTTTGCTGATGCGCTGTTTGTTCTTGTAAACTGTCTGCAACTGGTCTGGGCGTTCTTGAAGTCAAATATTGTTTTAGAATGGTAATATTGGCATCCGTCAGTTTTGAAGCGGGATGTACCTGCGAATAAGACGATAACGGCATTTCTTTTTGCAGTATTTTGTTAAGGCTATAATAAAGCACTGCATTTTGTTCAGGTATTTTCAACGAATCCCATCGAGAAAAATCTAAAGCATTCCGACCATTTGAAATATGGTCATACACAAAAAAATTGGCTGGTGCCATCTTGTCGTACCAATGCAGATGAGTTTCGGTAGAATGACAGTCAAAACAAGACTTCTGCAAAATTTGATTAACTCCAGAAGGAACTCTGGACAAATCATGAACGGGTTTATATTCAGGTTGTTTTGGACCGACAAACTGTAATATTCCCAGCAAAACTATTGTTAGTATTAATAGGATACCTAATTTTTTCACCTCTTATATATAAAAAATGGTTTGGAGGTGTAAAGTTGCATGATATAACTAATGATAATTTGGCTCTATGGCTCAAATTTACTTTGCTGCGTAGCTCAGTTTTTAACTTTTGTAAGATGAATATTTTTAGTTAAGGTTGAAGGCGGATAACCAAAATATTCTTTGAAAGAGCGGGAAAAATGAGACAGGTTTTCAAAGCCGGCTTCAAGGTAAACTTCAGACGGCTTTTGATGTTTTTCTTCAATTAAGTAATGAGCATTTTTCAAGCGCATTTCCAGTAGCTAACGTTGTGGATTTTGGTGAAATATTTTCTGAAAGTCCCGTTTAAATGTAGCTAAACTTCTACCGCTAAGAAAAGCGAAACGTGCTAAAGGGATATTGAACATAAAGCTTTTCAGCATAAAATCTTCAAGGTCAAGTTTTCCTGGTTCGGCAAAATTGGTAAGAATACTATCTGTACCGTTGTCCACTGTCCTTAGTATGGTCATTGCTTCCTGTAACTTGATATCCACTAACTGAGGGGGTAGATGTTCTATTCGCATATCGTAATATGGCAACAGGGAATCAAAAAGACTAAGCAAAAGCGGATGTTTTTTTACGGGATATAATGGCTGCCATTCCGAGGTCATGGTTGCAGAAGAGGAATTCAACGCATAAAATTTCTGCAAAAATGATTGGGAAAACAAAATAGAAACAGACTGAAAAACACCTCCTTCCGGTGGATGCTTAATAAACCTGGCTAACATATTTCTGTGAAGCAAAACTGTTTCCCCCTCATGAATGGTATAAGTACCTTTTAGGTGAGTAATGGTCATACTTCCTGCATATACATGCACCAATGCATGTTCCGGAACTGTATTTTCGTTTCCCTGGTACTGTTTGGTTGTACAGGAAAAGAAAATATCTGATTTTGATATGTAGTTTACACTTGGCATGTTGCACAAATTTAAAAAATAAATCAGTTGATATATTGTTCCACCTCCTTATCCAATTCTTCGCTGATTACTTTGGTTTTAGAATGTTATTAATGGAGTACCTGACAGTAAGCATTATTATCCACCACATCTTCCTGCAAAATATCAAACAAAGAATTTTCGGAATGCTTTTTTGGGAAAGTCGTGAGATCAGGGAACTGCTTACTTATAGTTAATTATTCTAGTAGAGCCTGATTCATTCTTTTATGGATAGCTAAAAGCATCACTTCTCTTTTCTGTCTTCTTCCATCAGTCTTGGCAAATTCATGGTGCAATAATTATTGCCTACCATTTTCCAATTGAGTCCCCAATGGTGGAGGTCAAGAATGATTTTCAACAATTGTGTACCTTTCTCGGTTGGAATGTACCTAATCTGCGGTGGCATGGTGCTTTCAACGGGTTCTGCGATAACCAAAAACTCTTCTTTTAACTCTTTCAGCCGGGTGCTCAATATTTGATCCGACATCGTAGGAAAAGCTTTTTTCAAGGTACTGAACTGCGAAATACCTTCAGCTATGCAATACAAAACTTGCATCTTCCAACGTAAGGAAATCTGAGCCAAAACTTCATTGACATCACAAGCTTCGGCTAGTGTTTGAAGATTTTCGGTATTGGTGGAAGATTCTTTTCTGGGGGTTGCCATATTGAAATAAATCATTTGTTATCGACTCACTTCAGGATGAGTTATTGTCTTCACAAAAGCCTGTTTTTACTTTTGCCTTGTTTAATTTAATCATACAAAATTATAAAAAATGAAACAGTTTAAAGTGTTATTTATGCTGCTTTTGGTGATAGGCAGCTTTACATTTACGCAGGCACAACCGCATAAAAACGAGCCTACATTTGTCTTAGTACATGGTGCGTGGCATGGCGGTTGGTGTTGGCAAGAGGTAGAAAAGGAGCTGACCCAAAAGCACTACAATGTGTATGCCCCTTCGCTTACGGGATTGGGTGACAGAAAACATTTGATCAATGATGGTATAGATATCAGTACGCATATTCGGGACATCGTGAATTTGATTGAAATGGAGGATCTACACGATGTCTATTTGGTGGGGCATAGTTATGCAGGTGCTGTGATTGCGGGTGTGGCAGACCAAATTCCAGAGCGTATACATAAGTTGATTTTCTTGGATGCAATGATTGTTGAGAATGGTGTGAGCCCTATTTCGATGCAGCCCGAAACTGTTCGTGAAATTCAGATGGAAAACATTCGTAATAAAGAACATTTTGAACCTTTTGACGTGGCATTATTTGGCGTTTCAGAACCTAATTTGGTGAAATGGGTAGAAGAGCGCATTACACCACAGCCTTTTGGAACGTTTGCACAGGTGTTGCATTTAGATCATGTTTATGGAAACGGATTGCCTTTAGTTTATATCGCTTGTACAGATCCGCAATTGCCAATTATGAAAGAGATGAGCGAAAAAATTCTGGCCGATAAAAATCTAAAATGGCAATATCTGGAAATTGCTACAGGACATGATGCCATGCTAACCGCCCCCAAAAAGCTAGCTAAAATGTTCATTGGTTTAGTTGATTAATTAAAGCAATTGAAAAACTATAAATAGAGCCAAAGGCTTTCCCTTTGGCTTCCTTTGTTCATTAAAATCGATATAATAGAATGAAAAGTGATCAATAATGCGAATGTGCCGTCGTTATTGCACGAAATCACCCCGGCATTCTCACCTAGAATTATCACTGAAGAGAATTATTAATATGTGAAACTTGAGAAAATCAAAGGGGATGAAGTTCCTTGGCCAGACATAAGAAAAAGACAGTGGTTTATTTTACATCATTTTACCTAAATGCATATATACTCTTTTATATTGTTGTTACATGTAAACTTGGATAATAAAGAGATGGCTACACATAGAAAGGCATTCGTATCTAAAACCAAGTTATCAAATCAAGGTGACTATAACCATACTGTGCTTTAGTGACTAATGCAGCTATTAATCTTTTTGAGTGTGATTAAGTAAAGATTTCTTTCTGAAGTTGGTGGGGCTGTCGTTTCTCATAGCCTTGTAATATTGGTAAAAATGACTGACATCATGAAATCCGAATTCTTCGGCTATTTTTTTCATGTTGACATTGGAAGTCATTAATCGGCTTTCAATCAGATTCAGTTTATAGCGCTGGATATAATCCCTATACGAGTGACCATAGGTTTTCCGAAAATAATTACTAAAGTAGCTTTCTGAAATGTGAAAACGGCTTGCTATATTCTTTATCTGTAACATTTTAGGTTGATAGATGTGCTCGTGGATATAATCTAGGAGATTATCAATATTACCAGAGAGAGGCTGTCGACCTAATGAACTGTAAATATTAGTACGAAGGATATCCATTATGGATAGAAACTGATGGTATAGCCAAACTGCATTGATTTGTTGTGTTACATTGCTGGCATCTACCATATTCTTAAACGTGCGTTCAATAATCTGATCATAAGGTGGGGTTATTTGAATTTTATTTTCTTTTATCCAAAGGTTGTGCATGAGATGTTTTATTTGGTCAACTACTTTCAAATCACCATTAAAAGCTGGATGCAACGTGATGTAATTAAGGCTGAATTTCAAAATTGTAAAATGCGTGACCGTTGCCGGTTCAAAGACGTGATGATCGGTCGGCGAAATTAAATAGACATCCCCTGGTTCGTAACACAATCGCTTTTCGTTTAGGGTATGGACACCTGTACCGTTAAAAATATAGACAATTTCATAATAATTATGGCTGTGCTTGGGAAAATGTTGAATGTCATCCTCGTAATCTTCAATACCCAGCGGTAAAAACTGAACAAGTTTCATCGTTAGATAGACTTAAAAAAATAAACCTACAAAAAAAAGAAATAAATCTACAATAATTTATATTGTTTAACAGCCGACTTTTACAAAAAAAGAAGAAGCAATGAATATAAAAATGGAGTATTTAGAACTTGAAGGGAAAAAGTTCGCTTATTATTCAGCAGGTCAAAAACATAACCCCGCAATTGTGTTATTACATGGATGGCCTGAAACATCAAAAATATGGGAAAAAATCATTTCAGCATTGAAGGTTAATTATTATGTGCTGGCGATTGATTTGCCCGGACTTGGCGAAAGTGACGGATTAGATAGCTATGATACAGATACGGTTGCCAGTTGGATTCGTAAAATCTTAACCTCTTTGGATATTTCGCACTTTAATCTTGTTTCCCATGATATCGGAAGTTGGGTAGCGTCTACCTATGCCCTAAAATATCAGAAAGACCTGATATCTCTGGTTTTGATTGATGCCGGAATTCCCGGTATCCTGCCAGACTCTTTTTTCTCATTCGACAACTATAAAAAATCATGGCATTTTTATTTCCATGCGGTACCCGATTTGCCGGAATTCCTTATCCAGGGACATGTGAAGGAATATATCACCTGGTTTTTCAATAATAAAAGCTATATAAGAACCGCTATAACGGAAGATGATATTACATATTATGCGCAACTATATCAAGACAGGATAGCGGACGGATTAGGCTATTATCGGAGTTATACGGAAAGTGTTAAAATAAATAAAAGTTTACTGAGAAAACTGTCTTTGCCCGTGCTAGCGATTGGCGGAGAATTTGCGGTGGGGGATAAAATGAAGGATGTTGCTGTTGCCTTATCTGACAGCCCGCGGTTTGAGAATGTTAAGGATTGTGGTCATTTCGTTCCGGAAGAACAGCCCGAAGCCTTATTAAATATTCTCCTTTCCTTTTTTAGGGATTGAATAATATTCCGACTGAGGCATCCTGCATTCCTATGAAGAATATAAAATGCCGTAAAGCAAACTGCTGAAAATGATATGAAAGGAATTGTCGGCTATGCTGAAGATGATGTTGTTCCCCTAAAAAGGTTTTCGAGGTACCTGAGAATTGCATGTTCGATTTTATTCTTGATCGTCCGCCATATCGAATAAAAAGATGCTGTTTCGGATTTTTGAGACAGTATTTTTTTATTCCTGTATGTGTCCTCATGGGCAACATTTTACAAATTCAATTTGGAACGATCTATTTACTTTATCAAAATTACTATTTTCGGCATATCGTTGTATAGTCATGCTTTTGCAAAAAATAAAGAGTCTTCAATTCGATGATAAAATCTCCATCGGTATGGAAATTATACCGATAGATAGGGACTATGTAGCCAAAAGTGCCAACCTGACAACAGCTCACAGAGCTTCTTTTTACTGCGTCTTGTGGTTTCAGGAAGGAAATCCAATACATCAGGTAGATTTTACGCCCATAAAAGTGCAACCAGAAAGTTTGCTTTTTGTAGGAAAAGACAGCGTACAGTTTTTTGATCAGGAAAAAAACTTCAGGGCTAAAGTGTTACTTTTTACTGATGCATTTTTCTGTAGAAATGATGATGATGTAAAGTATTTGAACAGGACTCCTTTGTTCCAGACGTTCGGCAGTTCCCAGCACTGCACGTTGAGTGTTTCTGAAGAATTGAAAACACTTTGGACATTCATGGAGCGAGAGGATAAAACTCCACATGACAGATTTAAGCCAATCCTTTTGCGAAATTACCTTGAGAGTTTTTTGTTGCAAGCAGAAAGGGCATTTGGAGATGGTATAAGCTCCCCATCAACCAATGAAATCTACAAGGAAATATTCTTTGATTTTAATACGTTGGTAGAAGAGCATTTTAAAGAACAAAAGCCAGTTTCTTATTATTCAGAGCAATTATATGTATCTCCAAAGGTTCTCTCCAGAGCTACCCGACAACTCACAGGTAAAACGCCTAAACGTATTTTGGACGAAAGGATGCTACTGGAAGCAAAACGGTTGCTAATGTACGATATAAGTACAGGAAAAGAAATTGGTTATTTTCTTGGTTTTACGGAACCTACAAATTTCATTAAGTTCTTCAGAAAACATACAGGTAAGACACCTCTTGCCTTCCGTGCATATTATCGTCAGACAATGGGGATGTAAATTATCATCATACGGCACATTTTCACCTTTCCTAACTTCTGTATAGGGCAGACCTTTGTCTTA
>Ga0164243_10012951_pt1 | contig 11770 bp, 7 predicted proteins | sample OricompcompostOP_FD_108781 | JGI IMG/M metagenome (GOLD analysis project Ga0164243, IMG submission 108781) | Organic Plus compost microbial communities from Emeryville, California, USA - Original compost - Organic plus compost (OP) | ecosystem: Engineered > Solid waste > Mixed feedstock >...
CCCGCACGAGGCCATCGGCGATCCGCGTGTCGAACACCGGCCTCCATTTCGCGCTGGGGAAATTCTCGCCGAGGCGGAAATCCACCGGATCGTAGAAGGCGTTCATCAGAAGCAGGAACCGCTGTCCGTCGCGGGCGTCGTTGCCGAACTGCATGCCGATCGTCTTGCGCAGCCCGTCCTCCCAGTCCTGAGGCGTCATTTCGCGGCCTTCGGGAACAAGCCAGTAAACCTGCTTGATCCCCTCGCCCGGAACGAGGGCGTCGATCATGAAACCCTTGCGGCGGAAGGCGTCGTAGCGGGCGCGGATCGCCAGCGCATTGGCGAGGAAGGCGGCAAGCTGCGGATCGTGGCGCTCGCCCTCCATCCAGCGCAGCCAGCTCGTCTCGTTGTCCTGTGCATACGCGTTGTTGTTGCCGTTCTGCGTGCGCGACAGTTCGTCGCCCATCAGGATCATCGGCACGCCCTGCGCGAAGACGAGGCTGGCCAGCAGATTGCGCTTCTGGCGCGCGCGGCGGCCGCGGATTTCCGGATCGTCGGTCGGCCCCTCGGTGCCGTGGTTCCAGCTTATGTTGTGGCTGTGGCCGTCGCGGTTGCCCTCGCCGTTCGCCTCGTTGTGGCGGTCGTTGTAGGAGACGAGATCCTCGAGCGTGAAGCCGTCATGGGAGGTGACGAAATTGATCGAGGCCCAGGGATGGCGGCCCGAAGGCTCGAAGGTCTCGCGCGAGCCCGTCATGACGCGGCCCAGCGCTGGAAGCTGGCCCTCGTCGCCGCGCCAGAAGCCGCGCACCGTATCGCGGAACTGATCGTTCCATTCGCTCCAGCCGGCCGGGAAATGGCCGATCCGGTAGCCGCCCTCGCCGAGATCCCAGGGCTCGGCGATCAGCTTGACGCGCGACAGGACCGGGTCCTGCCCGATCGCCTGCAGGAAGCCGGCCCGCGGATTGAAGCCGTAAGGATCGCGCGCCAGAGACGGAGCAAGATCGAAGCGGAAACCGTCGATGTGGTAGTTCTCGACCCAATGGCGCAGGGAATCGAGCACGAGCTGCATGACGCGCGGATGCGAGACATCCAGCGTGTTGCCGGTTCCCGTCGAATCCCAGCAGAAGCGCGGATTGTCCGGCACGGCCTTGTAGTAGACCTTGTTGTCAATACCACGGAAGGAAAGCGTCGGGCCGAGATGGTTGCCCTCGCAGGTGTGGTTGTAGACGACGTCCATCAGAATCTCGATGCCGGCGTCGTGCAGCGCGCGGACCGCCGCCTTGAAGCCGTTGACGCCGGCCTCCCCGAGATAACGCGGCTCGGGCGCGAAATAGGCCAGGGTGGAATAGCCCCAATAGTTCCGCAGGCCCTTCTCGACGAGGAAACGGTCATCGACGAAAGCGTGGATCGGCAGAAGCTCGACCGTGGTGATGCCGAGCTTTTTCAGATGTTCGACGACACGCGGATGACCGAGCGCGGCATAGGTGCCGCGCTGGACGGCCGGCACGTCCGGCAGAAGCTCGGTCAGCCCCTTCACATGGGCCTCGTAGATGACGGTGTCGCGGAACGGCACGTTCGGCTTGCGGTCGTCGCCCCAGAAATGCGCCTGCTCCTCGACCACGCATTTGGGCATGAAGCGCGCGCTGTCGCGGCGGTCGAGCGTCAGATCGCCGCGCTGCGAGCCGAGCCGGTAGCCATACATGGAATCGTGCCAGCGCAGACGGCCCGAGAGAAGCCGGGCATAGGGGTCGATCAGAAGCTTGTGCGGATTGAAACGGTGGCCGGCGAGCGGATCATAGGGGCCGTGCACGCGGTAGCCGTAGAGCTGGCCCGGCGCGAGGCCCTCCACATAGACATGCCAGACATTCTCGGTCTTGTGGGACAGCGGGATGCGGACCGTCTCCCGCTCGCTCGCGGCGTCGAACAGGCACAGCTCGACGCCCGTCGCGTTCTGGGAGAACAGGGCGAAATTGACGCCGCGCCCGTCATAGGCCGCCCCGAGAGGTGCGGGCGCTCCCTCCCGGATGCGGTGGTGGGACGCAGCGTGCGAAAAGGTCTGTATCACGTGGCGGATCAATATGTTCCGGAGGGGCTCTGACGAGAACTAGAGCACAGTCTTCGCCAGAGCAGGGGTTGACGCAAGCTGGATGGATGACGGTTTGTCGCGCTGACCCGGGTTTCCGCAGCGAAGATAATGGTTTGAACACCGGGGGGCGGGAGAATGGCGGCGGGCCGGACTTCATTCGGATTTCCGGTGGCAACGGGCGCCCTCATGCTTCTCAACCACAGCACCCTCATGCTGGCCATCGCCTTTTCCGGCGCGGCCATCAGCATCACGCTCATCGCGAGCTGGCTGTCCTCGCGCAGCGAGAACTTCCTGCTGACCTGGGCCATCGGGGCGATCTTCGTCGTCGGCGCGGCCTGGGGCTTCAGCCATTACACGCAGTTCCGCGAGCCCTGGATCGTGCTCGGCGCGATGAGCTGCCTGATCATCGGGCTGGGCACCGGATTCGGCGCCGGACGGCACTTCCGCACCCGCCGCTTTCCGTTCCGCCTGACGCTGGCCGCCATCGCCGCCGCCCTGATCCCGATGAACACCGCCTTCCTGCTCGGCTATGACGGCACCGGGCTGATGCTCGCCAATGTCTTCTCCGGGCTCCTGCTGTTCGCGACCAGCCGGGAATACTGGCCCGCCCGCCGCGAGGCGCCGCTGCAGATCGGCGTGCTGATGCTGCTCTATTCGGCCGTCGGCGTGACCTTCCTGCTGTGCGCCATACTGATCGGCCGCGACACGCCGCTTTACCTCGACGGCGCGCCGCAGAACTGGGCCGAGGACCTGAACGCCATCGTCTCGATCATCGCCATCACCGGCGTCGGCGCGATCTCGCTGTCGATCCACCAGTCGCGCGTCGCGCTGCGCCACCGCCTCGACGCGCGCACCGACCCGCTGACGGGTCTCAAGAACCGCCGCGCGGTGTTCGACCTCCACGGCGAACTCGACCGGAACACGGCGGTCGTCCTGTTCGACATCGACCGCTTCAAGGCGATCAACGACCGGCACGGCCACGAGGCCGGCGATCAGGTTCTGCAGCGGTTCGCCGATGTCATGCGCGAGAACTGCCGCGCGGCGGACAGCGCCGCCCGCCTCGGCGGCGAGGAATTCGCGCTCGTCATGCCGCGCAGCCAGACGGAACTGGCCATGACCACGGCCGAAAACATCCGGACGCTGTTCGCGCAGAACGCTTTCGCCGCCAAAGGCGAGACCTTCTCCTGCACGGTGAGCGCCGGCATCGCCATCGCACAGGAGCCGCAGCGTCTCAACGATATGCTGCGCCATGCCGACATCGCCCTTTACGCCGCCAAGCGCGACGGCCGCGATTGCGTGCGGCTGGCGGACATCCACGACGCGGTCACTTCCGCCGACGTCGTGCACCTTCCAGTACGGACTTCAGGGACTGGCGCGCGCTGAAGAAGCCCTCCCAGGGATCGGATGTCAGCCGCGTGAGACGGGCCTCGACATTGAGGACGTTGAAATGCGCGCCGCGCACGTCCTTTTTCAGCTCGTGCCAGCCCAGCGGCACCGCCACCGGCGCGCCCCTGCGCGCGCGGGTCGAATAGGCCGCGATGGCGGTCGAGCCCTGCCCGTTGCGCAGATAATCGACGAAGACCCGCCCGGCGCGGAGCTTCTTCGCCATGGTCGCCACGAAACGGTCCGGACTGTCGGCCGCCATCTGCCGGGCGATCACGCGGGCGAACAGTTTCACCTCGTCCCAGGACACGTCCGGCACGAGCGGCGCGACGACATGAAGCCCCTTGCCGCCGGTCGATTTGACGAAGCTTTCGAGCTTCACCTCCCCCAGCCGCGCGCGCACCTCCTGCGCGGCCGAGACGAGGTCCTTCCAGTCCACGCCCTCGCCCGGATCGAGATCGAAAATGAGCCGGTCCGGCTTCGTCAGGTCCGGCAGCCGCGCGCCCCAGGGATGGATTTCGAGGACGCCCGACTGGACGAGCGACACGAGGCCGCGGACATCCGAGATCGCGAGCATCTTCTCGTCGTCTCCCGGCACCTCGATCTCGCGGATGTCCGCGCTGAGGCCCGCCCAGGCGTGCTTCTGGAAGAAGCAGGTCGCTTCGGCCCCGGACGGGCACCGCACGAGCGCCAGAGGCCGATCGACGAGATGCGGCAGAATCCGATCCGCGATCCGCTCGTAGAATGCGGCGAGGCCCTGTTTCGTGACGCCGGTGCCGCTCCACAATTCGCGGTCGGGATGCGAGAGCGCCACGCCCGCGACCTCGACGCCGGCCTTCCCCCGCGCCGCCGTCCTGCGCGGCGTGGCCTTTGAGGCGGTCTTCGCCGCTCCGGTATCGGCGGGGACGGATCTGGCCACTTCGCGCACCACCTCCCTTGCCGGCTTGTCCTGCCGCAGGCCCTTGAAGCTCGCATGCCGCAGCAGGCCGTCCTGCGTCCAGCCGCGAAATTCGACCTCGGCGACAAGTTCGGGCTTCGCCCAGACGACGCCGCGCCGCGCTTCGGCGGACAGCCGGTTCGCGAACGGCGATTCGTGCGCCTTCCGTCCGTCGACCGCCTTCCACAGCGCGCGCGCCGAGGTCCGCGTGAAGCCTGTGCCGACGCGTCCGGCATGGATGAGCCGGCCGCTCTCATAATAACCGAGAACGAGCGATCCGACCGCACGCGGCTGCGCGGTCGAGGGCACGTAACCCGCGATGACGAATTCCGAGCGTTCGGAGCATTTGACCTTCACCCAGTCCGTCCCGCGTCCGGGCCGGTAGGGCGCGTTGGCGCGCTTGCCGATAATGCCCTCCAGGCCGAGCCTACAGGCGTGGCGGACCATGGCCTCGCCGTCGCTCTCGAAATGGTCGGAATATCGGAGCCTTTCATCCGGCACCGCGGCGAGGAGAGCCGCGAGCGCGGCCTTGCGCTCCCGCAGCGGCAGGGAGGTCAGATCGCGCCCGTCGAGATAAAGAAGATCGAAGGCCCAGTAGACCGCCTTGCCCGACGCGATCCTGCCGCCACGCCCGCCGAGATCCTGCTGCAGAAGCGCGAAATCCGACACGCCGTTTTCGTCATGGACCACCGCTTCGCCGTCGATCAGGGCGGCGCTCGCCGGAAGACCGCCGACCGCGCTGGCGAGGCCGGGGAAGCGGTGCGTCCAGTCGAGCCCGTTGCGCGTCAGGAGCCGGACCCTGCCCTTTTCCAGACGCGCTTCGAGCCGGTAGCCGTCGAACTTCACCTCATAGAGCCAATCCTTGCCCACCGGCACATGGGCGATGAGAGTCGCGAGCTGGGGCGGCACGAATTCGGGCAGAACGGCGCGTTTACCTTCCGCAGGCGGATCGACGGCCGCCGTCTCCGGCTCCGTCACCTCACCGGAACGGAGAGCGCCGCCCCTGTTGGAATTCCAGACCCGTTCCTTCGCGCGGGCGATCTCGGGAATGGTGCGGCCGGAGACAACGGAGCGGTCTTCCTCCTCAAGGATATCCGGGTCGTCCGGCGCGCGCGCGGCTTCGTCGTCCGCCTTGATGAGAAGCCAGGGTTCGGACTTCTCGCGCGGCTTCTTCTTCATACGCACGAGATGCCAGCGGCCGGACAGCTTCTCACCCCGAAGCGCGAATTCGAGATGGCCCTTCTTCAGGCCCCTGTGCGGATCGCCCTCGGGCTGCCAGGTGCCTCGGTCCCAGATCATCACCGTGCCGCCGCCATATTGCCCCTCGGGGATGATGCCCTCGAAGGAATTGTAGGCGATGGGATGATCCTCGGTCCGGACGGCAAGGCGCTTCTCGCCCGGAACGAGGCTCGGACCGCGCGTGACGGCCCAGCTCTTCATCACGCCGTCGAGCTCCAGCCGGAAATCGTAGTGAAGGCGCGTCGCGTCATGCTTCTGAATGACGAAGGCATGGCCGTCCCCGGCGCCCCGTTCCGGGGCGGGTTCCGGCGTCTTCGAGAAATCGCGCCGTTTGCGGTAGGCGTCGAGCGGTCTGGGCACGGCAGTTCAACTCCGGCCCCGCCGCTTGCGTTCCCAGGCGCGGGAAGGTCTGCGACCGCCGTCTCCGGCGGACGGGATCAGGCGCGGGCGACGGTGAGGCCGCGCATGCGAAAGCGGCATTCGATGGCGCGGGCGCGCGCTTCCCCGGCGGCCGCCGTGCCGTGCTCGAGCGCCATGAAATGCTCCCAGACCGGCAGGGCATCGGCGAAGCGTTCGAGCCGGTGAAGGAGAAGCGCAAGATTGTAGGCCGCGTCGGCATAGTCTCCGGCGATGCCGAGCGCCTGGCAGTAATGCGCGATCGCCTCGTCGAGACGCCCGGCGTCCTCATCGGCGACCGCGAGATTGAACCAGGCTTCCGGGAAGAGCGGCGCCCGGTCGATCGCCTTGCGCCACATGATCCTGGCCTCGGCGGTACGGCCCTGCGCGTCCAGCACATTGCCCAGATTGAAGGGCGAGACCGGATCGTCCCGGTCGATCTTCATGGCGAGATCGTACAGACGCTCGGCGGCCGCAAGATCGCCGAGCATCTCGGCCTCCTCGGCGCATTCGATGATGTCATCGAGCCTTTCGGGCGGCGCGTCGAGCGGCAACGCGAACTGGCCGTCGATGCGTGCGGCGAGGCCCTCGATCTCGCGGCAGACGGAACCGTCGGAGGCCAGCGTCAGCCGCACCTCGCTGAGCTTGAGCCCCTCGCGGCGCAGGGCGACCGCCGCCGTCACGAGCGCGGCGAAATCGCAGCCCGCGCGCAGAAGGCGGGCCGCCTCCCGGGCGCACACAAGATCGCGGTAGCCGTACAGCTCATCGACCGGTTCGAGCACGTCGAACAGGGCGAGCCAGAACAGAAGTTCCTCGTCGAGGCCGGACAGGCGCGCGACCTCGGGCGCCGTCATCCATCTTGCCTCGTTCTCGGGCGGCGGCGCGAGGCCGAGGCTGCGCTGGAACTGAAGCTCGCTGATGAGCGCCGCATGGTCGGGCATGCGCTCGAGCACGTCGATCATGCGCGAGCCGGTCAGCAGCGCCTGCGCCGCGCCGCTGCCGATGGCGACGAGGGTGACCCGCTTTTTGAGACGTGTCTGAAGCTGAGCGCCGGCCCGCGAGACGGCGGCGCCGAGTTCCCGCCGCGTGAAACCATGGACGCGGCCAAGGACAAAAACGGAAGCGCGGTCGAGGTTGTACATCCCCACCCACCGCGGACGCGGGTGAACACGAATCACGTCCGCAATCAAAGTGTGCGGCAGGATTGGTTAAAAGTCCGAGACTTTTTTTGCGTCACCCGCTGGCGCGTTTGCGGGCAGGCTTTTGGGCAACACTTTTCCTGCCCTTGGCTGCGGCGGCCCCCTTCTGCGTGCGCGTCTTGCTCTTGGCCGCCGGACGCTTTTGCCCGGCCTCCTTGCCGTTCTTCTCGCTCTCGATCGAGCGGCGGAGCGCGTCCATGAGATTGACGACGTTCGAGGGCCGCTCCTCCTTCGGGGCCTTGATCTCGCGGCCCTGCTGCTTGGCCCGAAGCATCTCGATCAGCGCATTCTCGTAGCGGTCCTCGAACCGCTCCGGATTGAACCGGCTCATCTTGCGGTCGATGATGTGCTCGGCAAGATCGAGCATCTCGTCGGGGATGTCGACGTCCTCGATATCCGAGAAATAGGCCTCGTCGTCCCGGACCTCGTATTTGTAATGCAGATTGGTGAGGAGGATGCCCCTGCCGCGCGGAGTGAGCGCGACGATGCGCTCGCGGCGGTTGATGACGAGCTTGCCGAGGCCGGCCACCTTCTTCCTCTTCATCGCCTCGCGGATGACGGAGAAGGCCTCTTCGGCCACCTTGTCGTCGGGCGCGAGATATTGCGCGCCGTCGAGATAGACCGGGTCGATCTCGCTCACGGCGACGAATTCGGTGATGTCGATCGTATGGGTGGATTCGAGCTCGACCTTGTCGAGGTCCTCGTCCTCCACCGTGACGTAATTGCCCTTGGCGAATTCGTAGCCGCGCACCCGGTCCTCGCGCTCGACCACCTCCTCGGTCACCGAATCGATCATCTGCTGCCGGAGCCGGTTGCCGGTCTCGCGGTTCAGCGTGTTGAAGGAGATGCGCTCCGAAGCGGTCGTCGCCGGAAACATCGCGACGGGACAGGAGACGAGCGACAGTTTGAGATAACCCTTCCAGGAAGCACGCGGGGCCATGACAGGTTCCTCCGGAACGCAAGGTCAGGGTCAACGGCCCGATCGCAGCGCAGGTTCCCCGACCTGCAAAAAAGCCGGACAGAGGCTTTCGCGTCTGTCCGGCTTAAGAAGACGGCCTTGGCGAGGGGCTGGGGGGCTGAGAAGTCGCCGCGGCTGTCTTGACCAAAGAATTCCGACCCCCGGCCTGCGGTTCCGGGCGACGGAAAAAATTTTTCAGCATGATCCGGCCGCAGCACAGGGAACGGCGCCCCTCCCCCGCTCCGCAATGCTTAACTCGTTGCTCTGTCTGTATTTATGGCCGTTAACGGCCGGTTAGGCATAATCGCCGGTCGCCATCAGCGCCCCTCGCCGGCCGCAAACAGCGCCTCGAGCCCCTCGCGATAGCCCGGATAGAGCAGATCGAGGCCGAGTTCGTCTCGGATGCGCCGCGCCGCGACCCGCTTGTTCTCGGCCCAGAAGGTCTTCGCCATGTCCGAGAGTCCGGCTTCGTCCAGCGGCGTCAGCGGCGGCGGCGCGACGCCGAGAAGGCAGGCCGCGTACTCGACCACTTCGTGGGCGGGCGCGGGAACCTCGTCGGCCAGGTTGAACACCGGGCCCGCATGCGGCCGCTCGATCGCCGCGGCGAGCACGCGGGCGATGTCATCCACATGAATCCGGTTGAACACCTGGCCGGGTTTGATCACCCGCTTCGCCGTGCCGGCCTTCAGTTCCGCGAGCGCGTTGCGGCGCGGCCCGTAGATCCCCGACAGGCGGAAGACCTGCACGGCCCGTCCGGGCGCGGCAAGCCCGAGCCAGGCCTCCTCCGCCGCCGCGCGCCAGAGCGACCGCGCATTGCCAGGCCGCACCGGCGCGCTTTCGTCGATCCATTCGCCGCCGCAATCGCCGTAAACGCCGGTCGTCGACAGATAGCCGATCCAGCGCAGGCTCGCGTTTGCGTGCAGCGCCTCCCCGAGCACGTTGAACGCCGGATCGCCTTCCGGGCCGGGCGGTACGGACACGAGAACATGACTGGCCGCGCGCGCCGCCTCCGCAAGCCCGGCCGGAACCGTACCGTCGAAGACATGGGTTTCCACCCCGCGCGCGGCCCAGGCCTGCAGCCGGTCCGCGCGGCGGCCCGTGGCGGCGATGCGGGAAAACGAGCCGCCGTACAGATCGACGAATCTCTGCGCGCTGTAGCCGAGGCCGAGCACGAGAAGGAAGGGGCGGGGTTCAGAAGTCGAGATCGGCATAGACGGGCGATGGCGGCATGCCGACCACGCGGTCGGCGATGAGGGTGCGGAAGCTCGGACGGGACTTGACGCGTGCGTACCATTCGCGCGCGCTCGCATCCTCGTCCCACGGCACGTCGCCGAGATAGTCAACCACCGAAACATGCGCCGCGGCCATGAGATCGGCATAGCTCAACCGCTCGCCGGCGAGCCAGTTCCGCTGGCGGATCAGGAAGCCGATATATTTCATGTGGTAACGGATATTGCTCTTGGCGGCGCGGATGGCGGCCGGCTCGGGCGCGCCGCCGCCCAGGGTCGGCGGCATGAAGCGCTTGTAAATCTTCTCCTGAACGAGAGGTACGGACACCTCCTCGGCGAATTTCTCGCCGAACCAGGCCGTCAGACGCCGCACCTCGACGCGCTGCAGCGGGCTCTCGGGCAGAAGCCGCCGGTCGCCGAGCGCAAGGCCGCGCGTCTCGTCCAGCCATTCGGCGATGACGGCCGCGCCCGGAACCGCGGCGATCTGCTCCTCGGCCAGAACGGGCGTCGTTCCGGCCGGATTGAGCGCCAGAAAGCCCTCGCGCCGCTCCCAGACCTTCTCTTCGATGAGATCCACATCCATGCCCATCTCGCCCATGACGAGGCGCACGAAGCGCGAAAAGGGGCAAAAGGGATGATGATACAGGATCGCCATGAACGGGCCTTGGGTACCACCCGGCGGTTGGGAGAGAGAAACGGTCGCAGAGCGAGGAATGGCGCGCCGTCCCCTCCCCGTATAGAACCCGCCCGGACCCCCGGCAACAGATTCGGGGAGCCGGACGGGGACAGCCAAGGGACAACCAGATGGATGCGACGCGGATTCTCGACGCCCTCATTCTCGGCGTGGTGGAAGGGGCGACCGAATTCATTCCCGTCTCGTCGACCGGCCATATCCTCCTTCTGGGCCATTTCCTCGGCTTCGAATCGACCGGCAAGACCTTCGAGGTCCTGATCCAGCTCGGCGCCATCCTCGCCATTCTTTCGGTCTATGCGGCGCGCCTGCTGAAGATCGCCGCAGCGCTGCCGACCGATCCGAACGCGCGGCGATTCGTGCTCGGCGTCCTCGTCGCCTTCCTGCCGGCGGCCGTCATCGGGGCGCTCGCCCACGGCTTCATCAAGGGAGTCCTGTTCGAGACCCCGCTCGTCGTCTGCCTCGCCCTCATACTCGGCGGGCTCGTCCTTCTGTGGATCGACAAGCTCGAACTCGAAATCCGCTACGACGACGCGACACGCTTTCCGCTCGGCACCTATTTCGTGATCGGCCTGTTCCAGTGCCTCGCGATGATCCCCGGCGTCTCACGCTCCGGCTCGACCATTGCGGGCGCGCTCCTTCTCGGCGCCAGCAAGCGCGCGGCGGCCGAATTTTCCTTCTTCCTCGCCATGCCGACCATGGCCGGGGCCTTCGCCTACGACCTCTACAAGAACCGGGACACCCTTTCGGCGGACGATCTTGCGATCACCGCGATCGGCTTCGCCGCCGCCTTTGTCATGGCCGTGATCGTCGTGCGCACCGTGCTCGATTATGTGAGCCGGCACGGCTTCGCCTTCTTCGCCTGGTGGCGGCTCGTCGTCGGCTCGCTCGGGCTGCTCGGGCTTCTTCTCGTCGGCTGAAGCCCGCCCCCTGGACGGCGTGCCTAGACCGCGTGGATGTCGGTGAACTGGCCGGCCTTGCGGAAGCGGTAGAGATAGGCCGGGACCACCGTCTCCAGCGCGGTCGCGCGGATGCCCAGCGCCTCCAGAACGCGGCCGCTGCGGACCGCCTCTTCCGACACCACATTGTCCGTCTTCAGAAGCTCGACCTGATCCTTCGTCAGCGGCGGAGACGGCAGCAGCTGCAGAAGGCTCGCCTGGATGCGGGCGAGCGCGAAGGGCAGCGGAACGAGAAGGCGCTGCCGGCCCGTGACCTTCAGGATGTATTCGAGGATTTCCCTGAAGGAGAGGATTTCCGGCCCGCCGAGCTCATAGGTCGCACCCGGAACCGCCCGGCCCTCCAGCGCAGCGGCAACGGCCTCGCCGGCATCGCCGGCGAAGACCGGCTGGAACCGGGTGCGGCCGCCGCCGATCAGCGGCAGCACCGGGGAAATGCGCGCGAGCGCGGCGAAGCGGTTGAAGAACTCATCCTCCGGTCCGAACAGGACCGAGGGACGCAGGATCACCGAGGAGGGAAAGGCCTTCAGGATCTCGGCCTCGCCCTGGGCCTTGGTGCGCGCATAGGCCGACGCCGAATCGGGATCGGCTCCGAGCGCGGAGATGTGGACAAGCTGCCGCGCCCCCGCCGCCCTGGCCGCTTCGGCGACCCGGCGGGCACCTGCGACGTGAAGCTCGCTGAAGGTCTGCCGGCCGCTCTCGTGGAGAATCGCCACG